>Ga0116129_1001302_pt1 | contig 13974 bp, 9 predicted proteins | sample June2015DPH_17_2_FD_89732 | JGI IMG/M metagenome (GOLD analysis project Ga0116129, IMG submission 89732) | Peatland microbial communities from SPRUCE experiment site at the Marcell Experimental Forest, Minnesota, USA - June2015DPH_17_10 | ecosystem: Environmental > Terrestrial > Soil > Wetlands >...
CCGATTCGATCAAGTTACGCGCTCGATACAAACCGAACACAAGGTGCAGTCACGTCAGCTATCGTGCCGCTGTCGGCGTGAGAGCAGACATCTTGTGCAAGTGTGTTTAAGCCCACTTGCTAGTCGAACATGGTAGGGCCGATCTCGCCGCCGACTTCGATGATCACGTCGGCCGGCAGGTTATTACGGCGGGCCGCGGCGCGGATCGCCTCCGGACTCGATGCTTCGTATAGGCAATAGGTCTTCTTTTTGTCCGCGCTGAGGAAGGAGAAGATCCACGCCACTCCCTCCTCCTCGTTTACCCGGTTGACGCCTTCGACCCCGTCCTTGGTCAAATCGAGTTGCTGGGCATAGTTGCGTTCGATGATATAGCGCGGCATCCTGTGGTCTCCTTCCGACAAGTTACGACCTGAGCGAACCTGACCAGAGGTCAATGAACCTTCGGCTGCAGTCGCCGCTTGAGCCGGACCATACCAAGCTCAGCTGCGATTTCCCAAGCTTCATTTTCCAATGCGTCCGCACGTTCGCTGACGCCTTTTCCCCGGCGCCGCCTGAGAAGCCGTGCGTACTCCGCCTTGGTGTGGGCAAGCCATGGCCGCGCACCGATGGCGGTATTCAGCTCCAGCGCGTGCTCGAAATGTGCTTGCGCCTTGTCGAACTCGCCAAGCGTCGTCGCCAGCATGCCGAGATAGCGGCTGGCCGCGCCGTAGCACACGGTGACAACTCCGGCGGTGACCGTCATGTGTTTGTAGACTGACATTAACTCGTAGAGGCGCGCGGCGTTTTCAGCGTCGTCCAGGAAGGCGGCGACTTCGGCGACGTAGGACAGCGATGCGCTGCGCCTCGCGTCGAACGGCATCTCAAAGCCGGTTTCGGCCAATTCGCGCAAGCGCCGCCGAGCGGGCTCCTCAAAACCGAGGTCGGCGGCGATCAGTGCAAATCCCGGCAGCCACATTGTCTCGTCCGGATTCTCGTCGATAAAACGCTTCACGACTGGGGCCACTTCCGCCAGCCGACCCTGCTCGCGACGGATCGAGAACATCTGGATACCGTAGACGCCTTCAAACTGATCGCCGTGAGTTCGGCGCCCAAGTTCGAGGCCCTTCCCAGCGATGGTTTCGGCAGCGGCGAAGTCCCCGTCAAGGATCGCCAGCATCGCCGCGCCGTGGCTCGCAATCCACTGTAGGAGCAAACGCTGGCGGCCCTCGCCCAGCTCAACCAGTGCGGCATGCGACCGGTTTACGCGGGAACGCAGGCCCAGCTCCGCCGAGACATAAACGTCCAGCGAAAATGCCCGCCCCTTCATCTCATCGTCATTGATAGATTGCGAAAGTTCGATCAGCTGATTCAACTCGAACAGCCTGCTTTGCACATCGCTCGGCGATGCGACCTGCCGTGGAACCAGGAACCGATTGACATAAAGAGTGAACAGGGATTCGCGGTCACCCAACCGCCGCGCCAGCTCCATTGCCTGCCTGTCGAAGCTCTCGCTCTTCCCTGCGTTGCCGAGATTCAGGTGCGCGCGCGCGAGCCGAGCCAAAATCACGCAGCGTTGCCGATCGTCGTCGGGGGCGATCTTCGTCTCCGCTTCCATGAGGAGCGCCACGGACTGGTTGAGCTGTAAACCTCCCAAGAACTGGACTGCGTCGTAACCAAGCGCAGCTCGCACGAAGCTGTTTGTATCATCTGCCTGTCGCGCTTGCTCGGCGGACATATGGAAATGTATGGCTGCGGCCTTGAGACGGCCTGCTTCCGTGAGCGCCTCAGCAAGGCGCAGCCGCGCGGCAAGCGTTTCGAGGGCCCGCTCCGGTCCCTCCGGCAACTTCTCGGCGATGGCAAGGACATTTGAAAGGTGATCGACCGCCTCATAGTTGGCTGAGCGTTGGAGCGCTCTTTCTCCTGCCTTCTTCCAGTATGGAAACGCCAAATCGTCGCGCCGGGCCTCGGAGTAGTGGCGCGCGACCAGCTCCGGCTGCGTGGTGACAATGTTCGGATGCGATTTGATGATCGTATCGGCGATCGCCTGGTGGAATCGGCGCCGCTTGCGGCTGAGCAGCGATTGGTAGGCCGTGTCCTGGATCAGGGCGTGACGGAAGAGGAGTGATCGGTGCGACATCGCACTTATCACTACGAGTTGGGCCCCCAGAAGTTGGCGCAGTGCGGCGTCCAGCACGGGCCCGTCGAGTGCGGCAACCTCCGTTAGCAGGTTACGGTCGAATTCCCGGCCAATGACGGAAGCGATCTGCGCGACCTCCTTCGAGGGAGCAGGCAAGCGGTCGAGCCGAGCCATGAGCGAGCCCTGCAGGCTGTCGGGAATCTCGATGCTTTCGCACGCATCCGTTCCGCTCTCGAGGATCGATCGAGTCAGTTCCTCGACGAAAAGGGGTACGCCGTCCGTTCGGTCCGCGATCAGCTCGACGAGTCGATCCGAAGCGGAACCGAGCCTCGATTCGATCATCGGACGCATCTGCTGCCTGGTCAGGCGGCCAACCGTCACGGTGGTGACGTGCGAATGACCATGCGCCCAATCCATCGACCATTCAGGTCGGTGGGTTACCAGGACGTAGATTGGCGTCGAATGGATGCGGGAAACGATCTCGCCCAAAAGCTCGCTGGTCGAGGGGTCGATCCAGTGCGCGTCCTCAACCGCGAGCAGTACGGGTCCTCGTTTTGCGGCGAGGAGAAGGCGGTTTGCGAGCGTGTGGACGGTAAGTTCCTTGCGTTGCTTGGCGGAGAGATCGACGGGTTTGAAATCATGGGCCAAATCCAGCGACAGGAGTTCGGCATAGACCGGCCCAACCTCGGCCGCATCTTCTCCGTATTGCGCCAGCAAGCGCCTGAGCTTTTCGGCACGCGCCACCGTATCGTCGCCGGCGGCGAGACCCGCGACGCGGTTCAGCCGCTGAATGACCGGGTAGAGCGCGGATGTCGCATGGTAGGGCGAGCATTGGAGGCGAATGGGCTCGTGCGGCTCATCCCGAAGGCGCTCAAGCAGTGCCTCCAGCAGGCGGGATTTTCCGATTCCCGCCTCACCCGTCACGAACACCGCCTGGCCCTGGCCACCCTTGGCAAGCTCCCAGCGGTCGAGGAGGATGCCGATTTCGCTGTTGCGGCCGACAAATTGCGAGAGGGCCTCGCCGCGCGTCGCATCGAAGCGGCTTTCCACGTCGCGTTCGCTCGCGATACGGAAAGCCGGCACGCGGTCCTGGAAGCCCTTGAGTTCGTGGGTGCCGAGATCTTCGAACTCGAAAGCATGGCCGGCCAAGCGGCGAGTACCGTCCGCGATGACAATCTGGCCCGGCAGCCCAATGCCCTGGAGGCGTGCGGCGAGATTGGGCGTTTCGCCCGCCACCTGGCCTCGGTCGAGGAATCCACCTCCGGCAAGATCGCCTACGACCACGCGGCCACTTGCGATCCCGACGCGCGACCGAAGCGGCGCTCCGGCGGGCGTCTTGAGGCTCTCGACGCTGGTAGTCGCCGCAAGACCAGCACGGATCGCGCGCTCGGCGTGATCCTCATAGGCCATCGGCCAGCCGAAATAGGCGAGCACGCCGTCGCCAAGGTACCTTGCCACGTAGCCCCCGAACCGCGTAACCGCGTTCGCGACGGTGTCATGGTAGGCACTGATAATGTCGTGCATCTCCTCCGCGTTGAACTGGCCCGATAATCTTGTGGAGTCGACCATGTCGCAGAAGAGGACGCTGAGCAGCCTGAGGTCGGGACCCGGCTCGCCCGGCCCTGGCTGTCGGCCGACGACGGGTGTGGGCTGCTCCTGTTTCGTCTCGGTCTCGGTTTTCTCAGGCTCGGCCTCGCGCAACGCTGCGATGGCCGCAAGCATGATTTTGCGGTGCCCAAGCGAAACACCAAGTTCCTGCAGGTCAGCACTGTTCAGGTGCGGCAGGGTGCAAAGGTCGACATCGTTCGCGGCGAAGGTCTTGGAATATTTGTCGAGACCGAGACCGTTCAGCCAATCTTCAATTGACGGCATGCACGGCTCCGCTTCTCATTCTCGCTCAAACGCTGGACTGTGCTATTTTACCTGTTGAGCAAAAATCGGACGCCATACGGTATCAGGTCCCAATCAGGCTGTCTCGTTACTGCTGTAGAGGTGATAGCCCTTTTACGGACAGATGGCTGCGTTTTGCGCGCTCGATCAATCGTCTGCGGCGAAATGCATCATTTTGCCGTTCAATTTGACCGTGCTAATCCGACGGCCTCCGATCTAGTAGGCTCACGCGGCTACGGAAGCTGATTACCGTCCGAACGCGCCTTGGCTAGATAGTTTTCCAAGCGCGGATTAGCAGGCGATAGACGCTGCACCATGGAGAAAGCCCATGCGCGACGAAGACATCGGTCAATTCCGGCAAAACCTGAGAGGCCGGCTGATCACGCGAAGCGATTCCGATTACGACCAGGCGCGAGCGGTCTATAACGCCATGATCGACAAGCGTCCGCTGTTGATCGCCAAATGTGTGGACGCCGCGGACGTCATTGCCGCAGTAAATTTTGGCCGTGAGCACAATCTCCCGCTATCCATTCGCGGTGGCGGTCACAATGCGGCCGGCTCGGGTATTTGCGATGACGGTCTCGTCATCGACCTCTCACCGATAAAATATGTTCGCGTGGACCCGAAGAAGCGCACTGTACTGGCAGGAGGGGGCTCACTATGGGGGGACGTCGACCATGCGGCGCACGCATTTGGTCTTGCCGTTCCGTCGGGCATCATCTCCACGACCGGCGTGGGCGGCCTCACGCTTGGCGGCGGCATCGGCCATCTGACACGGCAATGCGGCCTTACCATCGATAATCTTCTGGCCGTGGACATGGTTTTAGTGGACGGACGTTTCGTCACGGCAAATGCCAAGGATCACCCCGATCTCTTCTGGGCGGTCCGAGGCGGCGGCGGCAATTTCGGCGTCGTCACGTCTTTTCTGTTCAAGGCTCACCCCATTCACACGAACTATGCGGGGCCGATGCTGTGGCAGATGGAAGATGCGGCAGAAATCCTGCACTGGTATCGCGGCCTCATCACGAAGGCCCCTAATACTCTGAACGGATTTTTTGCCTTCCTTACCGTTCCGCCGGGACCACCCTTCCCCGAACACCTGCACAACAAGAAAATGTGCGGCGTCGTGTGGTGCTATACCGGACCACTCAAGCAGGCGGAACGGGTGTTCAGGCCGATCCGGGAATTCAAGACACCAGCCCTCGATTTCGTCGGCCCGACTCCACACCCAGCGCTGCAGAGCATGTTCGATGCGATTTATCCGCCGGGGCTGCAATGGTACTGGAAGGCAGACTTTGTACGCGAGCTAAGCGATGACGCAATCGCGCTACACGTGAAACACGGTGCGATTCTGCCGAGCATGCAATCGACGATGCACCTCTATCCCGTCGATGGCAAAGCGAGCGCCGTCGAGAAAAATGCGACACCGTGGTCGTACCGTGACGCAAGATGGGCCGGAGTCATAGTTGGTGTCGACCCGAGCCCCGAGAACAAGGATAAAATTTCCAACTGGGCGAAGGATTATTGGACCGCGCTGCACCCCTATTCGGCGGGGGGCGCCTACATCAATTTCATGATGGACGAGGGTGAGGACAGGGTTCGGGCAACATACGGAAAGAACTACGATCGTTTGGCCAGGATCAAGAAGCGCTACGACCCCGCAAACTTATTCCGCGTGAATCAGAACATCACTCCAGCGAAATGATGGTGGCGTGCCTCGCAAGAGATGCCCGCTCGTTGGTCGCTATCGGCGTAGTCGACATTGAGCAATCTCCGTCCAACAAGCCTGTTTTATGAGTTCACGGCCTACTAATACACGTCCTGCTGGAACCGGCCCTTCTTCTTGAGTTCGGCGACAAAACTGACGGCCTCGTCGGTGGTGCGCGCGCCGTGCTGGGCGACGATATCGACCAGCGCGCGTTCGACGTCCTTCGCCATCCGTTTGGCGTCGCCACAGATGTAGACATTCGCGCCCTCCGCCAGCCAGCTCCAAAATTCACGGCCGACTTCGCGCATGCGGTCCTGGACATAGAATTTCTTGTCGCCGTCGCGCGACCATGCCAGCGACAACCGCGTCAACAGGCCCGCGGTTTTCATGGCGTTCAACTCGTCGGAATAGAAGAAATCGCAAGCGCTGCGCTGGTGACCGAAGAACAGCCAGTTCTTCCCTTGCGCGCCGGTGGCACGGCGATCGAGCAGGAACGCGCGGAAAGGCGCCACGCCGGTGCCCGGCCCGATCATGATGATCGGCGTTTTGGGATCCGGCGGCAGCGCGAATCCGTGGGCCTTCTGCACATAGACCTTCACCTCGTCGCCGGGATTGATGCGTTCGGCAAGAAACGTGGAGGCGAGGCCCAGGCGCTTGCGCTTGCCAACCACGTAGCGCACGCAATCCACCGTCAGCGACAGCTTTCCCGGGGTCGCGTTGTGCGACGAGGAGATAGAATAGAGCCGCGGCTGCACCGGCTCCAGCGCTTCGACGAATGCTTCGGGATGCGGACGCACCCCGGAAAATTTTTGCAACGCCGCCATCACGTCCAGCGTCGCGGCGTCGCCGTCGGGATCCTCGCCCCTTCCGAGCGCCCGCGCCTTCTCGCGCAGTGCGCCGCCGGTGATGAACGAAAGCAGTTCGAACAGCGAATCGGGCGCAGGCGCCAGCGAGACCTCGTCGACCAATACCTCGCGCAGGGTTTTGCCTCTCACCTCGGTGGTATGCGAGGCGCCGAGAAGTGCGATGATCTGATCGACATGCCCGAGGTCGTTGCTGGCAAAGATGCCGAAGGAATCGCCGACGACATAATCGAGGCCGCAACCCGAAAGATCGAAATCGATATGCCAGGTTTCCTTTTCCGATTCGCCTTTGTTCAGCAGGCGGCGCGATACGAAAGTAGCAGGCACCGGATTGTCGCGCGAACGCCCCGGCTCGTTGGTGACGGTGGGCGCGGTCGCCGCCGGTGGTGCCGCCGCGCCCGGCGACGACGCCGGCGCCTTCTCCAGTTCCCCGTTCAGCGCCTTCAGCATCCGGGCGGTTTCCTTGCCGCCGGGGACGCACAGATTGAGGCGCGCTTCGGCCCGGTTCGCAATAGCGTCCGAATAGTCGTTGCAATTGTAGCCGCACTGGCCGCAATCCTGCTGCGCCATCGCCGCCATCATGCGCCGGCGCAACGGGCGGCCCTCCGCAAGCTTCATGCGATCGGCGATCGGCATGGTCTGGTCGTGCCAGGGCGCCTCGCCGTCATCGCCATCGCCGGCCGGGCCTTGCAGAACAGCGGCGCCTTGCTCCGCCGACAATGGCGCAGGACCGCCTGTCGACAGCAGGCCGGCAAAGAAGCCGTTGAGCCAGGAGCGCTGGGCTTCAGAGAATGGCGCGCTGGGGGGAATGATCTCGATCCTGGGAGGCGGGGTCATCTGGTTCATGGGCTGGCCTCGGCGTCCGCAAGCTTGCGCAATGTCGCGCCATCGTGGCGGCGCGCGAACGCGAGAAAGGTCTCTTCGCGGGACGAGCGATGTGACAGATAGGCCTTCAACAGCTTCTCGACGGTTTTGGGTGCGTCGTCCGCCTTGAGGTCGTGATAGACCTCCTGCCCGACATCGGCATTGGGACCAAAACCTCCGCCGGCGAATAAATGATAGCCTTCGACGATGTCCTCCGCGCCGGCCGGCACCTTGGCGGCGATCAAGCCTATATCGCTGATGTAATGCTGCGCGCAGGAATGGTGGCAGCCGGTCACATGGATGTTGAGCGGGGCGTCGATTGCAACCCGCGGCTCGCACCAGTCTGCGATCTCGGCCGCATGACGCTTGGTGTCGGACGCCGCGAACTTGCAGCCGGCATTGCCGGTGCAGGCGACCAGCCCGGCGCGTATTTGCGACGCCTTGACGGCGAGACCGATGGTCTCGATCGCCGCAACCGCAAGCTCGACATTCTCGTCGCGGACACCCGGGATCAAAAGGTTCTGCCAGACCGTGAGCCTGAGTTCGCCGTCGCCGAGATCGCGGGCGATTTTTGCCAGCTCGCGCATTTGCTGAGCTGTCACCTTGCCAAGCGGCAGCGATACGCCGATCCAGTTCAGACCAGCCTGCTTCTGCCTGTGGACGCCGATATGCGCCATGCGGTCGAACGCCGGCCGCGGTGCGAGGGCTTCGGCCGGTACACGGGCAAGGGCGCGACCAAGCTTTTCCTCGACGAGCCGCAGGAATTTTTCCATTCCCATGCCGTCGATGACATATTTCAAGCGCGCCTTGAGCCGGTTGGTGCGGTCGCCGAGGTCGATGAATACCCGCACAATGGCGTCGGCCACTTTGGTCGCGTCATCAGGCTTGACGATAATTCCGGTTTGCCTGGCAAAGTCCCTGTGGCCGGTGATGCCGCCAATCCCCAAGCGAAACCAGACGCCGGGCTCGGCCTCAAAACCGGCTTTCACTTCGACCGCGGCAAACGCGATGTCGTTGGTGTCTTCGAGCACCGCGATCTTGCCGGCGCCGTCGAATGCGACATTGAACTTGCGCGGCAGTCCCGTCAGCGAGCGGTCGTTGAGTATATGGTAATGCCACGCGCGGGCGTATGCGCGGGTGTCGAGCAATTCCTGCGGATCAATCCCTGCGGTCGGCGTGCCCGTGACGTTGCGGATATTGTCGGCGCCGGAGCCGCGCGAGCACAGGCCAAGATCCTGAATTCCCTCAATCAGCGCAACCGCGTGCCTGGGCGGAACCTCCCGCACCTGCAGATTGGCGCGGGTGGTGACATGGCAAAACGGCCCGCAATAGCGCTCGGCGAGATCGGCCATGCCAGCGAGCTGCCAGTGCGTGAGGATGCCATTTGGAATCCGCAAGCGGCACATGTAGGAATCCTGCGCCGGTGCGACATAAAACAGGCCAAAATAGCGCCAGCGAAAATTATCCGCGGGCGACGGCGGCGCGTTGCCGAGCGCCTGCTCCTTGAGCCGCGGATAGGCATCGAACGGATGCTGTTCGCGCTTGAATTTTTCCTGGTCGGCAAGTTTTTTGCCTGACGCCAGAATCTTGTCCTGCGCCCTGAGATGCGCGGCGTCAGGCCCGCTTGGCTCGGAATTGGCTTTGCCTGGATTGGCGCCGCCGAGGCCGCGTCCGACCCGGCTGACTTGCAAGCCCGTGGCAAAACCTTCGAGATAGCGCTTCTGCTCGTCGGTAAAGTCGACTGGGAGCGTTTCGATTTTCATGGCGTGCGGCGAAGCTCCTGCGGCCACCATCGGTGGCTTCAACGGGATAGGGAATGCGACCGCGCGGAAATCGATACGGCGGTAACAGCCGCTCAATTCCCAAGGAAGCGGTCCGACCAGCCTCGTTGCTGCGGAAATCCATCCTGGACGTAGGCCAGCGGGCATCTGCGACGGCTGGCTGCACTGCAACATTCAAGTTACGTGCCATCCGGACGATCAAATAATATATTTGTAAATCAATATCTTATGCAAATTTATCGGAACCCTGCGGCTCGGCTTGGCCGCTGATTTCGGGCAGTTCGCTCAAAAATTGGTCTTTTCGGGATGCTGCCCAATATCGCTGCACCGGCACGTTCATGGTGATTTCCAATGCCCGATCTTGAACGCCGCCAGATGCCCGGCGACATTGTTGGGGTCGAACGCCGGACCTGTGAAGGCGCCCACGGGATATGCCGCGGCGGACCTGCCGTCGAGGCCCAGCGCCGCGTCGTAGAGATGCGGCCCGAAGACCGCCTTCGCGATGTCGAGCGCTTGCGGGCTGATCGGGGCCTGTCCCCAGCGCAGCATCTGCGCGTAGAGCCAGGCGGCCTGCGCCGGATCCGGCCGCGCAGCACCTTCCCGTCCGATCAGCAGGTAGCGGCTGCTTTCGCGCATGGTGCCATCGGGCGAAATCTTGAAGCGGCCATCGAGCGTTCGCTGGATGATGTCGGCATCGACGCCGACCCGCTCCGGCCGCGCCAGCATGCGCGCGGCCTCGGCGCGATTTTGCGGCTGCTCGATGAATTCGGCGGCGCGAAACGCGGCCCGGATCAGTGCGGCGACAAGCTCCGGGTTTTTCTCCGACCAGCTCTGCCTCACCGCCAGCACCTTCTCCGCTGCGCGCGCCAGAATGTCCGAGGCGAAATGCAGGATATGCCCGACCCCGCGATCGACCGCGATCGAATTCCAGGGGGCGCCGACACAGAACGCATCGACATGACCGCTGGCCAGGCTGTCGACCATATAAAGCGGCGGCAGCACCACGAGACGAACATCCTCGTCGGGATCGACACCGCCGGCGGCCATCCAGAACCGCAATTGATAATTGTGGGTCGAAAATGGAAAGGTCATGCCGAAGGTCAGGGGCTCCGCGCCGCTTTTGCGCCGCCTGGCGACCACCCGCGCCAGCGCCAGCGCGGTGGCCATCGGATCGAACGGATCGCCCGATATCTCGCCCATGATCGCCGTAAGCAGCGCCGGCGACACCGTAATCGCATTGCCGTTAAGGCCGAGATTGAACGGCGCCGATATCGGCACCTTGACGTGGCCGAGCCCGAGACTGGATGCGATCGCAACCGGCGCCAGCAGGTGCGCCGCGTCGAACAGGCCGATATTGAGCTTGTCGCGAACATTCGACCACGACACTTCGCGCACCAGGGTGACATCGAGCCCCTCGGCCGCTGCAAACCCCTTGTCGACGGCGACGATCAGCGCCGCGGCGTCGACCAGCGGAATGAAGCCTATGCAAAGCGGGCTGGTCATTTCAGCAACTCCGACGCCGTCAGGATCGATTGGGCGATCTCGCTGATCTTCTTTTTCTCGCGCATCGCGGTCGATCGCAGCAGGACATAGGCCTCGTCTTCGGTCAGGCCCTTCAGCTTCATCAGGATACCCTTGGCGCGATCGATCACCTTGCGGTCTTCGAGCGCGGATTTGGCGCGGTCGAGTTCATCCTGCAGCCTGGAGAATGCATTGAAGCGCGAAATGCATAGATCGAGGATCGGCTTGATGCGTTCCTTCTTCAATCCGTCGACGATATAGGCGGAGACGCCGGCATCGACGGAAGCCTGGATCGATGCCGCGTCGCTCTGGTCGACGAACATGGCAATCGGCCGGCGCACGGCGCGGCTGACCTGGAACATCTGTTCCAGAACGTCGCGGCTGGGATTTTCCAGATCGATCAGGATGACATCCGGATCGAGCGCGTAGATGCGGGCCAGCAGGCTCTGCATTTCGCTGATATGGACGACGCCGGTAAAGCCGGCCTCCCGCAATCCCTCTTCCAGGATCGCGGCGCGAATCGGGCTTTCGTCGACGATGACGATTTTAGGAGACGGTTCGGCGCCCATCGATCACTCGCATTCCGGCCGCGCACCAATAGCACAGAGGAAGCTTGCCCAAAGCCTTGTAATTATGGGCAATTGGGACTAGCTCCTGCCCTTCAATCAGGCAGATCGAATATGCAAAAGGCCGCCGCGCCCAAAGTCAGCTTTGTTTCGCTGGGATGTCCCAAGGCGCTGGTGGATTCCGAGCGTATCATCACGCGGTTGCGCGCGGAGGGCTATGAACTGGCGCGCAAGCACGACGGCGCCGATCTCGTGATCGTCAATACCTGTGGCTTTCTCGACAGCGCCAAGCAGGAATCGCTTGGCGCCATCGGCCACGCAATGGCGGAAAATGGCAAGGTCATCGTCACCGGTTGCATGGGCGCCGAACCCGAACAGATCGAGGCAGCCTATCCCGGCGTGTTGTCGATCACGGGACCGCAGCAATATGAAAGCGTGCTCGACGCGGTGCACCGGGCGCTGCCGCCGGTGCATAATCCGCATCTAGACCTGGTGCCACCGCAGGGCATCAAGCTGACGCCGCGGCATTACGCCTATTTGAAGATTTCCGAAGGCTGCAACAACCGCTGCAGCTTCTGCATCATCCCAAAACTGCGCGGCGATCTGGTGTCGCGGCAGGCCAACGACGTGCTGCGCGAGGCCGAGAGACTGGTAACCGCCGGCGTCAAGGAATTGCTTGTCATCTCGCAGGACACCTCGGCCTACGGCGTCGATCTGAAATATGCAGCGTCCCCATGGAAGGATCGCGAGGTTCGGGCGAAATTTTTCGATCTGGCCAGGGAGCTTGGCGAATTCGGCGTTTGGGTACGGCTGCAATATGTCTACCCCTACCCGCATGTCGACGAAATCATCGGCCTGATGACGCAGGGCAAGATTCTGCCCTATCTCGATATTCCCTTTCAGCACGCCAGCCCCGAAATCCTCAAGGCCATGAAGCGTCCGGCGGCGCAGGACAGGACCTTGGGCCGGATCAAGCAGTGGCGCGAGCAATGCCCCGAACTGACGCTGCGCTCGACCTTCATCGTCGGCTTCCCTGGCGAGACCGATTCCGATTTTGCGTATCTGCTCGACTGGCTCGAAGAAGCCGAGATCGATCGGGTCGGCTGTTTCAAATATGAGCCGGTCGAGGGCGCCTCATCGAATGCGCTCGGCCATTCCGTACCCGAAGAACTCAAGCAGGAGCGCTGGAATGCGCTGATGGCGCGGCAGCAAAAAATCTCCACGCGAAGGCTCAAGCGCAAGATCGGCACCAGGCAGCAGATCATCATCGATGAAGTCGGCCCCACTGTCTCGAAGGGCCGCTCGCAAGCGGACGCGCCCGAGATCGATGGTGTGGTCTATGTCTCAAGCCGCCGGCCGCTGCGGTCAGGCGAAGTCGTGACCGCGAAGATCGAACGATCAGACCAATACGATCTGCACGGCAGCGTCGCCGGGTTCTGACCTGAAACTCCGCTACGGCCGCAAAATCGTGGCCCCCGTCGTCGCCCGGCTCTCGATATCGGTGTGGGCGCGGGCTACATCCTTCAGTGCGTAGGCGTGGTTGATCGGCACATGCAGTTTGCCGTTGATGACGGCGGCAAACAGCGTGTCGGCGCCCTCGAGCAATTCCGAACGCTTGCCGATATAGTCGTTGAGCTTCGGCCGGGTCGCAAACAGCGAACCGTGATTGTTGAGTTCGGCAATCGAGAACGGCGGCACCGGACCCGACGCATTGCCGAAGCTCACCCACATTCCACGCGGCTTGAGGCACGACAGCGAACCCGGAAATGTGGTTTTTCCGACGCCATCATAGACAACGTCGCAAAGCTCGTTGCGGCTGATCTGCTTCACGCGTGCCACGAAATCTTCCTCGTTGTAGAGGATGACGTGATCGCAGCCATTGGCAAGCGCGAGATCGGCCTTCGCCTTGGTGCCGACGGTGCCGATGACATGGGCGCCAAGCGCCCTGGCCCATTGGCAGGCGATGAGACCGATGCCGCCTGCGGCGGCGTGGATCAGCACCCGATGTCCGGGTTCGATCTTGAAGGTCTTGTGCAGCAGGTACCAGACCGTCAGTCCCTTCAGCATCAGGACCGCGCCCTGCTCGTAGGTGATGTGGTCGGGCAGTTTTACAAGTTTCTCCCAGAGGATGTTCCGTTCGGACGCGTAGCCGCCGAGATTGAAGTAATAAGCCACACGGTCGCCGGGATGAAAATGGGTCACGCCCGGTCCGACCGCCAGAACCTCGCCGGCGGCTTCATTGCCGGGGATGAACGGCGACCCCGGCGCCTTGTAGAGGCCGGTGCGATAGTAGACGTCGATGAAATTCAGGCCGACGGCATGCTGGCGGATGCGAACCTCGCCAGGTCCCGGCGCCGGCACGTCCACGGCTTCGTAAACAAGGGCGTCGGGGCCCCCCACCTTGTGCACGCGCACAGCCCTGATCATCGAGGCTCTCCGTCAACTTTTCTTCGGCATTCCCTCGCGATCAAGCGAAAGCCATCGAGGCCGAGTTGTCAACTCAATGGCCTCCGGAACACATTCAATCCCTTCCTTGAACGGCCCTTTTACGGTTTCGTTTGGCAAGGACATTGAAGAATTCGACCGCTGCCGAAAACACGATGGCAAAATAGATGTAGCCGCGCGGGATATGAAATTTGAAACCGTCGGCGACCAGCGCGACCCC
>Ga0116129_1001303_pt1 | contig 13972 bp, 9 predicted proteins | sample June2015DPH_17_2_FD_89732 | JGI IMG/M metagenome (GOLD analysis project Ga0116129, IMG submission 89732) | Peatland microbial communities from SPRUCE experiment site at the Marcell Experimental Forest, Minnesota, USA - June2015DPH_17_10 | ecosystem: Environmental > Terrestrial > Soil > Wetlands >...
CGATCGATTCCGCCGCAGGGCCCGATGCTAAAGGCGACGAGCATGTGGACTGGCAGCAATGGCTCGGGGGCGCTCCGCAGCGCCCCTGGGCCCCGGACAGGTTCTTCCGCTTCCGCAAGTACTGGGATTATTCCGGCGGCATCGCTACCGATCTCCATTACCACATCGTCGCGCCCTTTCATTTTGCCGTCGCCAATGAGTTTCCAACGCGTGCCGTTGGCATGGGCGGCGACTGGGTCTATAACGATGGCCGCGAAGTTCCGGACACCTTTCTTACGGCGGCGGACTATCCGGGAAAGTGGTCCCTGACGGTGCAATCCTCACAAGTGAACGAGAACGGCCCTGCCACCATGATTCGCGGCACCAGAGCCACCATTCATCTCAGCGATGAGTGGGAGGGTCCGCCGTCACGTCAGTACAGCTATGCAGACATTTTGCCCGAGTCGCCCTACGCGATAGACTTTGCGAAAACCAATCATGATTCACTCATCCGCATCGACGGCGTGGGCAACGAGGGCGACCTAAAACACGTCGACAACTTTCTTGAGTGTGTGCGAACGCGCCAGCAGCCGAATTGCCATGTCGACCTGGCTGTACGCGTCCTGGCGGCAACGGATCTCTCCGTGCGCTCCTATCGGAATGGAAAAATGTATCACTTCGACGACAAAAAGCAAGTCGTCGTCGAAAATTGAGCGTCATTGGCGCCATCGATATTGGCGGCGCCAGAATTGCAATTGGAACCTCAACAGATTCGGGTACTCTTCTACGCCGTTCTGAAGTCGCAACCAATCCTTCATCAGGATTCGCAGAAACGATGCACAGGATAAGGAGTATTCAGAAGAAACGGACGGGCGAGAAAGGTGCGAGTTTTGTCGGGATCGGCGTTGCCTTCCCCGGCCCGCTCGATCCGTTCGCCTTCATCATCAACCTGCCCTCTTGGCGGGGCGAGAATCTCCGGATTTCTTTGGCTCGGAATTCGGCGCCCCTATCGCCGTGGATAATGATGCCGACGACGCTCTACTCGCAGAAGACGGCATTGGCGACGCACGCCAGAGCGATCGGTTCCTCGATCTCACCATCCGTACCGGCATCGGCGGCAACCTGCTCGATCGCAAGCTTTCCCATGGCGCGCGCGGAGCACAACCGGAACTGGGGCACACCAACATCAACGCAGCCAACCGGCCGCCCTGCTACTGCTGGGCTCATGGTTCTTGCGAAAGCCTGGCCAGCGGCGCCGCTATTGCTGCCTGGTCTTATTCCCAGCAGGCAACGTCCACGTCTCCCAGGGCGGCAGAGTTCCGCCGGATGGCTGAGCAGGGCGATCCACTTGCCCTCAAAGCCATGGATCGCCTTGGCCAGTACCTGGGAATCGGTCTCTCGAATATCATCACCGCTTTCACCCCGGAGTCGGCCGACCTCGGGGGTGGCGTTATGAAAAGTCATCACCCGTTTCTCCCACCCGCTCTCGTCGTGATCGAAGAACCCTGCACTCAGGCCCAGTCGAAAAAAGCACAAATCAAAGTTGCAGCCCTGCACTCGCAAGCCGGTCTGCCCGGCGCAGTCGAAACATGGCTTAGTCGATCTTCCCAGTTCGCAACCTATGACTTGCCACAGCTCTTACAGTAAGAGCAATCTTTAACTCTGAGGTACGCTTCAATGCATACGACGAAACGCTTTCTCCTCACCCTCTGCATCACTCTTGCCGCCGGTTTTTTGCACGCGCAGGCGCCGGAAAGAGCCTTGCTCGGTCGGTGGGATCTTACGCTGACCACTCCTACGGGCGAGCTTCCAACCTGGATCGAAGTCTCCAAGATCTACGATTACCCGCTGGTTGTCATGGTCGGCCTTACAGATCACGCAACCCCCTTGAAGACCGCATCAACAAAGGGCGACGAACTGGAATTCGTCTCGCCCAAAGGCGAGGAAGGTTTCGGCTCCGACATGCTCTTCAAGGGGAAGCTGGTTGGCGATACACTTCAAGGCACAGTCACTGCTTTAAATGGCACGGTATGGCAATGGGAGGGGGTCCGCGCCCCCGCACTCAAGCGAACTGCCCCGCCAGTGTGGGGTAAACCCATCTCTCTCTTCAATGGCAAGGACCTGACTGGCTGGATCCCGCGCACCAGCAGCGATTTGGAATCCTGGAAGGTCGTCAACGGCACGCTGGTGAAAGACGGCAACGGACCCGACTTGCTCAACACCTCAAAATTCGAGGACTTTAAACTTCACATCGAATTCAACAGCGGCGCTGAAGCCAACAGCGGCGTCTATCTCCGCGGCCGATATGAGGTCCAGGTCGAAACGGATTCTATCGCAGAACCGGGCAGCCATCATACGGGCGGCATCTACGGCTACCTGGCACCCGACCCCGAACAGCCGCGCAAGGCCGATGTCTGGCAGACTTATGACATTACATTAGTGGGCAGAAACGTAACCGTCGTGCAAAATGGTATCACCGTCATTGACCACAAGGAAATTCCGGGCATTACGGGTGGCGCCCTCGACAGCCATGAAGGCCTGCCCGGACCGATTTATTTGCAGGCCAGCGAAAAAGGCAAAGTCGCCTATCGCAACATCGTCATCACGCCTGCGACAAATTAGCTCTAGTTTTGATGCGAGAGGCTATAGGTTAACGACCAGCAGCGACCTTGATCAAGACCAGCGCGTTCGGCTCAAGAGTCAGTTTCAGCTTGCCATCGTGCAGGTGATCTTCGGCCGGCGCAGGAAGGGCTGTCTCCTGGTTCAACTTCTCCACCTGGGCCGGCGTTGGATATGTCGGCTTTCCCATCGCTGCATACTTCAGTAAGACATTTCCATGTTCATCGTCGACCCGCTCGGTCGTCACGCGCGCCTGTAGATCGATCCCGGAAAAGGAAAGCTCCATCGTGTGCGTTGTACCATGCTGGTCAGGATCGGTGAGGTTCCAGGCAGCAATGCTGAGATCTCCGTTTGCACTTTCAGTAACGATTACGTTCTTCGAAGCATTCGCGATTCTTCGCTCGCCGAGTTGATGCAGTAATGCAAAATCATAGTAGCTCGGCTTATTGATGCCGCCTTCGGCGCGCAATCCAAAGTCTCCTTCAAACGGATTCGAGATAGGGCCGCCTTCTTCAAACACATCGGAAAAAGTCCAGAAAGACATCATGTTCACGAGCCCGTCACATTGCCGAATGGTATTCGCCAGGCCTGCCCCAACAAAGGTCGTATCGCGCGATTCATTCATCCCCTGCACATTCCACTCCGTCCAGAAAAGCGGTAGATTGGGCTGAGCGGACGCGCCAATCTGACCATGCACCATCGAAACAGCCCGACACACGCGATCGTCCATCGGCACATCTTCTGTCGTGTTCAACATGTCTTCCGCAGTGTCGTCGGCATAGCCGTGCGTTGAAACAAAATCGACCGGAACATGATTCTTCGCCGCATACTGCAGAAACTCCGGGACCCAATGCGCCGCGGCCGTTGCCGGCCCTCCCACACGCAGGCGCGGACTTACAGACTTCAGCGACCGAGCCGTGTGCGCATATAAATCAAAGTAGGATTGCTCACGAGGGATGCCATTCCAGAAATCAATATTCGGCTCGTTCCAGACCTCGAAATACCACTGCGACACTTCATCGATCCCGTAGCGATCTACCAGGTGCTGACCAAAATGCCGAATCAGGTCATCCCAGCGCTCCATGCTCTTCGGCGGAGAAACATTCTGCTTGTACCAGAACGGATGCAGCGCGTCAGGATTGAAGGCAAGCTTCTTCGGCATAAAGCTGATCTCGACGACTGGCCGCACATCATTTTTTAGCAAGCCGTCGTAGATCTGATCCACGTAGGCAAAGTTATAAACAGGATTGCCGTGCTCATCCTCATTATAAACACCAACCTCATCGTGCAGGATCGCGTGAAAACGAACATACTTGAAGTCGGTCACCTGCTTGACCGCGCGCAGGTCCTCCCGATAGCTCTCACGCAATGTCAGGATTGCGCGTCCGGAGCCAAACATCTCCTCCCAGAAATGCGAAAAGGGAGTGGTGGATGCGTGGGCGTCGATCGCAATTTGTTCCTGCGCAGTTGCAGGGACAACTACGCCGAGTGTCGCCACGCAAAGGGTAAGCTTGAGGGCGGCCGTGCGCAGAAATAGCTTAGTTGGCATCCGGTTCAATTCTCTCGTTGCATGCTCTCGATAGAACAATTTGCGAACAGGTGAATCGCGGAGAAATGGCCTTGGCTGGTCTTTTCGCCACCGAGAAACCAGGTTGGACCTCGCTGGAAGCTTTAGAGTAGTTCACAAAATGCGTCAGAGTGTTCTTCCTTCCATTCAGGCGTATGCAGAATTGACGTCCTCGGCTGTCCCTTCCCTCAAGAAAAGGCAAATCTGTAAACGGCATAGACGCCACTTAAAGTGAAAGCGTTCTAGAAGCTGAACCTTGCCTGAAGATCGAGAGTGCGCGAACCCAGCGCGCTTGTCACCTGGCCGAAGTTGGGAGCACTCGTTACACCATCATTGCTGATTCCGGTGTTGATGCTCGAGCCGTTTAGATTCACGTTGTTGAAAAGGTTGAATGCATCAGCGCGGATTTCGAACTTGGCGTTCTCCCCAAGCACTTTCATGTTCGGTAGACCGAATGCCTTGGTGATCGTGGCGTCAACATCCTTATAGCCTGGACCCGTGAGGAAGTTGCGCGCAACTCCCGGAGCCTGCGGAATGCCGAAGGTCTCCGGGAAGTTTCCCGTAACTGGCGTGTAGGTGGGGACCGTGAAGTAGTTCAAAGCTCCAAGAGGAAAGTTGCTACCAGTCTCATACGCATGGTTACTTTCGCTGTGCCCGATGCCGCCTTTATAGGCCGCCGGGCGAAGGCTTCCATAACCGCTGCCCTGGTAATAGAGATTTCCATTGGAAATATTACTATAAGTAGGGGTCCAGGGGAAGCCACCATGCATATTAAAGATACCGCTGAGCGACCAACCGCCAACTGCTTTCTCCAGCAGGTTGTTGCCATGAAAAAGTACCGGCTGCCATAGTCCATAAATTTTGAAGGCATTCCCGACGTTATAGTCGGAACGCCCGTAGGCCAGGTGAGGATTGTAAGGATATGGATCCTCGTAGTAAGACTGTGATCCATTGTCCATGCTCTTGGCCCACGTATATTGCGTGTCGATCAGGAAGCTGTGAGAGAAATTATGTTTGAATCCTGCCAGGAGCGCGTTGTAGTCGGAGAAACCCTCGTTGCTATAGTAATCCACACTATTGACGAGCGGATTGAGCGGAATGCCGAATGCTGCGCCGAGCACGTTGTAGTTGAGCTGGTCGAGAATATGACGTCCCAAGCTGCCTTCATAGCCAAGCGTCGCCACCCACTGCTTACCGATCTCATATTGCGTGTCGAATGAATAATGGTACGTTAGCTGGGTTGGTGCTGAGGCCGGAAATCCGGTAACCGAGGCGCCCGAACTTGGCAGGTTGTTGGAGTTGAAACTAACGATAGCATTGGGATTCGCCGGATAGTCGAAGAGAGAATGCACATTGCTGGCAACTTGATACAGAATATCCGGATTGATCGATGTGGGCGATTGACTGGTAAAATTCGGGCTGGTAACAGAGGGCGGATTGCTGTTGCCATTGGCGGAAATAGCAATCATTTCCTGGTTATAACTGATGCCATAGCCTCCGCGCAGCACCAGCTTGCCATTGTTCTCAGTAGGGCTCCAGGCAAAGCCGAATTCCGGGCCAAAGTTACCCCTCTGTGCCTTGTAAAGATTCCCGCCCACGTGGAGACCCAGGTCACTGAAGGTATTGGCTCCTGAACCGAGCTGAACGATGCTCAAATTTTCTTCCTTCGATGAAAGCGGTCCGAAATAGGAGTAACGCAAACCAAGATTTATCGTCAGGTTCGGCTTGATCTTGAAATCGTCCTGCACGAAGAAGCCATAAAGGTCTTCACGCTCGTCTTCGCGGTTGTCTGTGGGAATGCCTGTTGCTGGATTGAATGTGCCTCCCTCTGCCTCGGGTGCGTCATTCAGGAAATCCCACACGTTGTAGAAAGTATAGGAAGGAACGTCAGCATACGGCGCCTCGTTCAGGTAGTAGAGACGTGTTATTGTGCCACCCATCTTGATGCTGTGCCGTCCTGCGATCTTCGTCACAATGTCCTGGTAGCCATAAGTCCACTGGTCAAAGACGCTGGGGCCCTGGGCGCCAAAATCCATCAGCATCGTGCTGTTGCCTATCGTCGTGACTCCATCGCTGGGCAATCCGAAAGGCTCCTGCGGATTGGAATTGATTTCATTCCATCGCCATCCCGCTGCGTTCACCCGAGCCTCATTGAGAAGGCTCGTAGAGAAAGTATGATTCCAGATTCCGGCGAACGCATCATTAATCGCGTTCTGGTGGAAGAGGTTATAAGCCCGGACCGGCCCGTTGTAATCCGTGTTGGAAACAGGTACCCAGTAGATCGTAAAAGTGAGTCGATCATTCCTGGTTACATCTGCGTCCAGGCGGCCGTTGTATTGTGCTTCAGATACCTGGGTAGGATTACTCGTCGTGTAATCGGCAATGTCTGCGATTCCATCTAAACCGCTGCCCACACCCGGATCGCCGCTGCTCTGATAGGTCAGGTCCTGAGTATGCAAAGGTGTCTTGAGCGGAGATCCGATGTCCAGCCCCTTGCCCGCAATCGTGCCGCAATTTACCCCTTCCGTCAAACCGATATCTGCGCAGGTCTCTGAGATCAAGCCAATCGAACTGACCGCCGCCCCGGGAAACGTAAGGTAGGTTGAAGCAATACTTCCAGCCGGGGCTTCCGTATCGAACTGTGCCGCATCATACCATCCGGTCGACGTCGAATTCGTGTTGTTGCGCAAGGTTTCGTAGTTGAAAAAAGCGAAGACCTTGTTCTTCCAGATGGGGCCGCCAAAGCTTCCACCGAACTGGTTGAATCGGCTCTCATCCTTGAGCAGTCCGCGTTCTGCGGCCGTTCCCGGAACCAGCGATCCAGGTCCGTTGTAGCGCTGATAGGCATTGAGGCCCGGGCGGTCTGCCTTGAAAAAGGCACTGCCATGCAGGTCGTTCGTTCCGGCCTTTGTCGTTACCTGGATCTGTGCTCCGGCGAAACGTCCATTCTCCGCATCGTAGCTATTGGAAACGATCTTCATATCGCCTACAGAATCTTCCGAAGGCGTAATGACGCTCGCACCGCCCCAAACCGCGCTGACCGTGTTTACACCGTCGATTGATATGCCATTCGCGCTGTTTTGATTGCCATTGCCCAGGATCTGCGGCTGATTTTCGGTTTTGAAAATACCGTCTGTCGCGCCAGTCCCGCCCAGTAGCGTGGCGGGCAGATTATTCGTACCGCCGCCTGCACTCTGCGCTCCATCACCAAAGGAACCTGGAGCAAGTTGGGCGAGCTGAAAGACGTCTCGGCCAAAGGATGGCATGTGCTGAATCTCATTGCTGCTGACAGTTCCATTGATCGACGCTGTTTCGGTATCGAGCGCAGGCTCCTCATCGCCGCGAACGGTCACGGTCTGGCTCGCCCCACCCGCGCTCAGCGTGAAGTTGACCGCATTCGCCTGCTCCGGGATCAACTGTAGATGATCAATCACTTTCTTGGCGAAACCGGCATGGTCGGCAACCAGCGAAAACTCGTCGGGCGGCAGAGCATTGAAGTGATAGAGGCCCTGACTGTCCGAAACTGTTGTCTGCGCTTTGGCCGTGCCAATATCGGTCAACGTAAGGGTGGCCCCGGGAATGATCGCACCCGAAGAATCGGTCACCGTGCCTTGAATCGAGGCACGGTATTGAGCGAGCGCTGCAGGCGTCAGCACGGTGGCAATGACCGTCAGAAGCAGCACAGCATGGGCGTCTGCTCGCCATGCGAATATACGTGAATGGGCACCACTGGCAAGAGGCATTCCCGGTCTCCTTAAGCAAATCTTTTCCCTTCCCTGCAAGCGCTTGCAATAGCGCTTACAACTCGGGGTGAATTGTGTGATTTTTTCGCAATTCATCAATGCCCGTTAAAGGTACACCACGATCATACGATCGTCAAGACTTTTCTTGCTCTAAAGAGGGGAATCGCGGCCAATCTCCTCAGGTAAGATGAGAAATATCTGTCAAATGCAGCCGCATTCTCGTCGGTGCGCATCCTTCGGAAAATATCTTGACTTAAACCAATCACCGTGTTCTGTTAATTATGAGCCTTGTTTATGGGAAAAATTGCCACAGCTATGAAAGGGCTTTCATCTAGACGTCAGGATGAGATCCTGCTGCATATCAAGGAAAAAGGCAGCTTAACCATCGGGCAGCTGGCGCAGCGGTTTGCTGTTTCGGAGATGACGGTACGCCGCGTGCTCTTTAAGCTGAGCGCGGCAAACCTGATTATCAGGATTCCTGGAGGCGCCATGGCGGCGCCCTCCGGATCCATGGAGCGAACGTTCGTCGAACGCACCGCGAGAATGTCAGCTGCCAAGGACGCGATCGGACGCGCAGCTGCTGCGCTCGTCAACGATGGGGAAACCGTCGTCCTCGATTCGGGAACAACGACTCAGTACATCGCAAGACATCTTGCCACGCACAAAGACCTCATGGTGGTAACCGCTTCGCTTGCAGTGCTGGAGGAACTTGCTCGCAGCTCCGGCGTTCAAGTGCGTTTAACCGGTGGCGTATATCGCCGGATCAGCCATGACCTCTGCGGCGCCGCTGTCGAGGAGGCTCTCGCCAATATTCATGCAGACTGGGCATTTTTCGGAGCAGCCGCACTGTCATTCAACAAGGGCGCTATGAATTATGACCCGGATTTACCGAAAACTATTCTGCAGGCCGGCAAGCGAAGCGTCCTGGTGATCGACAGCAGCAAGGTAGGCACAGAAGCTGTTTATAGGTTCTGCCCCGTGGAGCGTTGCGATCTGGTCATCACCAACAACGGGCTGAAGGGATCGGACATCAAGAAGCTTCGCAGTTTCACCAAAGTATTGGTTGCAGAATGAGCACATCAGGGGATGAGAGGGATAAGCAGAGACTGCTTATTATCGGCGCCAGAGGATTCATTGGAACATACGCAGTGCAAGCCGCTCACGCCTCGGAACGATACGTGGTGATTCGTGGCGAACGAAGCAGCACAGGGGAACCGAATGCGGTACACATGGATATCTCCGATGAGGCGAGCGTGAATCGCGCATTCCAGGAGATACGACCAAACGCCGTGCTTTTACTCGCCGCCATGGCGGATATTGACGCCTGCGAAGCGCAGCCTCAGACGGCATTTGCGATCAATGCGCAAGGCGCGGAGTGTGTGGGCAACGCTTGCGCCCGCACTGGAGCGCGGCTGCTCTTTGTGTCCTCGGGAGCGGTATTCGATGGGACGAAGCATGACTATCGCGAAGAAGATGAGACAACACCGCTGAGCGTCTACGGAAAGACCAAAGCCTGGGCAGAGGTTGCGGTCCGCGGCCTGGTGCCGACGGCCACCATTGTCCGCATTGGACTCGTGCTGGGGTTTGCGAGAAGGCGAGGCACAAATGCGATGTTGGACCAACTCATTGAAAAATGGCGGAGCGGTCAGCCGGTCAGCTTCCCTACTTACGAAAAACGAAATCCCATCGATGCAGCGTCTCTGAGCGGGGTCCTTATCGATGCAATCGGAGATCTCCGAATGAGCGGCATTTATCACGTAGGCGCAGCGGACAGCGTCTCGCGCTACGAACTGGGCTTGCGTTTAGCGAGACGTCTTGATGTTCCGCTTGATCTTGTGCGACCGCAAGAGACCCCCATCCCCGGCAGAGCGCCTCGTGGAAGGGACCATTTCTTATTGACATACAAAATCCGAAAGGCTCGCAACCTTGAATTTGGTTCAAGCGATCTGGTAATTCAAAGGTGTTTCTCATGACATTACCCCGGGCAATTCACGAATTGGAATTTGGTCACGGCTCCTTCTACGGCAAAGAAGAAGAAGAAGCGGTTATCGAGGTGCTACGCGCAAGCGCTCCTTCATGCGGGCCGTGGGTCAAACGTTTTGAAGAGGAGTTTGCAAGCTATTGCGGAGCAGAATATGGGCTCGCTGTAACTTCCGGGACAGCGGCGCTCCAGCTTGCAATGATTGCCGCCGGCGTGGGGCCCGGGGATGAGGTAATCACCACTCCCCTCAGCTGGATTGCGACCGCGAATGCCGCGGCAGTGTTGGGCGCAAAGGTTGTGTTTGCGGATGTGGATGCGAAAACTCTGAACTTGGACCCGGCTTCCGTCGAAACACACATTACGCCCCGCACCAAGGCCATCCTGCCGGTCCATCTCTATGGACAGTGCAGCGACATGGATGCGCTGAACGAACTGGCGCGACCGCGAAAGATTTTCGTCGTTGAGGATGCCGCGCATGCTGCCGGTGCCGAATACAAAGGCCGGAAATCAGGGTCCTTGGGGGACATCGGCGTCTTCAGCTTTCATCAGCAGAAAAATATGGTCACGCTGGGCGAAGGCGGCATGCTTACTACCAGCGATAAGTCACTCTATGAACGCATGTTATCGTACCGATCACTGTGTTGCCGCACCTACGATCCGAAGGGAAAATATCTACCGTTCGACGAATCCATACAGCCGATGGGGAAAAAATACTGGAATTTGGATTTCGACGATGTCGGGTTTAATTACCGCATGACGGATGTTCAGGCCTCTGTCGGCTTGGTGCAGCTCAAAAAGCTGGATTCGCTGAATGCGCGTCGCATCGCTATCGCAAAACAATACTCTGATGGACTGCAGGGGATAGAGGCTCTGACGCTGCCTTTTACCTATCCAGGCAACAAGCATGTCTTCCACGTCTACGCAGTTATCCTCGAATCATCTTTCAAGCGTAGCAAGGAAGACTTTATGTGGGAGCTCTATACAGATAAGAAGGTCAAGGCCTGGTCCCACTATATGCCGATTCATTTAACCACCGCGTATCGCCGGCTCGGTCATCAACCAGGAGAGTGCCCGGTGGCAGAAGCCCTGTTTCAGAAATATGTAAGTATTCCGATCCATCCGCGCATGACCGACGAAGTAGTCCAATATGTAATTCAAAGTATTCGGGAGTTATCGTGAGCGACTTCTCCTCCCGTGTGATTGAAATCTGCGGACAAAAACGGTTTTTTTCTGCAGGAGCGCCTATCTATGTAAGCAGGGCACCGGGGCGTCTCGATCTTATGGGCGGCAATGTGGACTATACCGGCGGATTAGTCTTCCAAAGCACCATTCGTGAAGCAACCTGGGCGGCGGCACAGCTGAGAAACGACGCACGCATTTCATTCTGGAATCCGCAGATGAAAGAAGAAGGATGGGCTGAGAGGGTTGACTTCGACATAAAGGAACTTGTCGACGAAGAATCAGTGCGACGCCTGGTAAATGATGGGGCTGGCGTGCGTTGGACAGCTTACGTGCTGGGGGCCATATTTTTCCTGCGAGTAAACTACGCGGCGCAAGTTAAGCATGGAATTTCTATCTATATAGAGTCTGAAGTTCCACTTAACAAGGGTGTCAGCTCATCAGCTGCAGTGGAAGTAGCTGTGATGAAAGCTGCAGCTGCGAGTTATGGAATCGAACTGGCAGGTATCGAGCTCGCACAGGCCTGCCAATGGACAGAAAATGTAATTGCCGAGTCAGCATGCGGCATCATGGATCAAGCTGCTTCCGTGCTTGGAGACGAAAGTTATCTTCTTCCTTTGCTCTGCCAGCCCTGCCTGCCACATGCACTGGTGAAACTTCCGCCGGGCCTTCAATGCTGGGCCATTGATTCTGGAGTCCGTCATATGGTGACAGGCATTGAGTATGAGGCGGCTCGTGCTGCGGCCTTCATTGGCTATGGGATGATCTGCTCGTGGGAAAAGCTTGCACTTCAAAAGGATGACAGCGTCCGAGTGCCGCGATACACAGATCCTCGCTGGCAGGGTTTTCTATCGAATATAGTTCCTTCAGAGTATCGCTCGAAGTACGAGCCTCGTCTGCCCGAACTGATCTCAGGCTCAGACCTTCTATCGCTCGGTGCCATTCATCCGGATCCGTTCACTACTATCCGCCCGGAGGTAAAGTATCGAGTACGTGCATGCACCCGGTATGCCGTCGAAGAAAACCATCGTGTCGAATTGTTCGTTGAACTGGCACGCGGAAACTCACAGTCTTCATTTGCCGCAGCCTTCCGCCAGATGGGGGAGCTTATGTATCAATCGCACTGGTCCTATACGGAATGCGGGCTAGGCTGCACCCATACAGACCAGTTGATTGATCTTGTCAGGACCTTTCAAGCCGAAGGCCTGTTGTTTGGCGCCAAGATTACCGGCGGAGGCGCCGGAGGCACAGTCGCGGTGCTTGGCTCTACTGAAGGCGCAAGCGCATTTCGACAAGTAGTGGCAGAATACGGCCGACTCAACGCCTGCAATCCATACGTGTTTGAAGGAAGTTCTATCGGAGCAGACAAGTACGGCATTCAGGTGTTGCAGGTGAATGCATGAGCACAACGGTCACGATTCACTCCGGAAGGCAAGGGACAGTCTGGTACTTTTTGCTCCTAGGCGGAGCCTGCCTCATATGGTCTGGCCAGGGCATTGCGGTAAAGGTCCTTGATCCTTACCTCGGGCCAATCGCGATCACGTTCCTAACCTTTTATGTCACCACGCTCCTATTTATTCCGCTCCTTTTGCGTCAGCGACGGAATAACCAAGCACAAGTTATTCTATCCGCGAAAGACTGGATAGGTTTCACCATTGCAGGCATTGGTGGTCAGGTACTGGCGCAGCTTGGAATGACCTGGGGCATCAGCAAGTCGCTGGCATCCAATGGCGCAATCCTGAACCTATTAATCCCGGTTATCAGTGCAGTTCTGGCTTCTTTCATGCTGAAGGAGAAGCTCACTTTTTTACGCATAGCTTCACTCGCACTGGGGTTGTTAGGTGTCGTCTTTCTTTCCGTAGGCGATCTTCGTCAGGCGTCCTTTGGTTCAATGAGGTTTCTTGCCGGAAACCTGCTTATCTTTGGCGGATGCTTTGGCTCTTCTTTCTATAACGTCTACTGCAAGGGACTGATGCAGAAGTTCAGCGAACTGGAGATTCTTATCTACAGTTACATCACCGCGTCGATCGCAAGCATTCCTCTTCTTCTTTGGGCTGAGCCGTTTCACTTCCGTAGCATCCTTGCATTCGATACAAAAGCTACAGCTGCCTTCCTGTTCCTGGCGCTTTTTATGTACGGCGCTTCGATGCTGCTCTTTTTTAAAGCATTGCAGCACCTGGATGTAACGACGGCGTCGATGTCGCTTTACCTTGTACCCGTCTTTGGAGTTATTCTGGCTGCCGCCCTGCTAGGTGAACGGCTCAACCTGCCGGCTATCGCCGGTGCTGGAATCGTACTGATTGCTACGCTGCTTATCGTGCGCTATGACACCAGTTATTAAGCGTCTGCAGAAAACAGCTATTATCGTCCTCTTTGGGGCGACCATCGTAGTTGGGCAGCAAGGCTTCCAGGCGACTTCGATTGTGGATTCGCCTACCATCGCGGGAAGAGCAGTCGAGCTAGATAGTCATGGAAATCTTTTGCCATGGCCCATGCCGGACAGTCCCGGCTATTCCTACTCCGAGTATTTCCTATCCCAGTGGACAATTATCTGGGATCAATATAATCGCCAGCGTCTACCCTACTACTACTGTTGCTTCGACTTTGATCGAACGACATACGAACTTTTTCCCGATCAGCATTGGGCAAACTCGACTGGTTATCTTCGGGCGATGATGACGGGCTTTATCGAGCGCCTCTATCCCTATACAGGCGACCCCCGCACACTTATTTTTCTAGAAGATTTCGTAAACTATGAAATGGAAAATGGGCTAACACCCGAGGGTTATGCGTGGTCACGCGTACCTTATCCATCGGCGAATCCAGGCAGCCGACATTATACGGGCTGGAGCAGCCATGGCGAAGACTTTATAGAGCCGCATGTCGTTGGGGAAGATGGGTACG
>Ga0116129_1001305_pt1 | contig 13971 bp, 13 predicted proteins | sample June2015DPH_17_2_FD_89732 | JGI IMG/M metagenome (GOLD analysis project Ga0116129, IMG submission 89732) | Peatland microbial communities from SPRUCE experiment site at the Marcell Experimental Forest, Minnesota, USA - June2015DPH_17_10 | ecosystem: Environmental > Terrestrial > Soil > Wetlands...
CCAGCTCTCGATGCGCTTGTACAGGTCCAAGGCCGCGGCATAGCTCCAGCCGGGGTCGCCGGTTTCCTCCGCCCACGCGTCGAAATCGTGCTTATGACCGCGCGCCCAGATGAGGCCGTTGATGCTGGATCCTCCGCCTAGAACCTTGCCCATGGGCAGCGCCGCGCGGCGGCCCAGCAGCGCGGCGCAGGGCTCGGCTTCGAACTGCCAGTCACGCGCACTGCCGATATTGCTCATCCAATCAGTGGCATTGCGCACCGCGTCCACGCGCTCATCCGATCCGGCTTCGAGCAGCAGCACCCGAACCTCGGGATTCTCGGCGAGGCGCCGCGCGACGACGCAACCCGAGGTGCCGCCGCCGCAGACGATGAAGTCGTAAGCACACGGCTCCACGTCCACCTCAGGCGGGGCTCAAGCTGGGCAATATCGGCGCGTCGGCGCGGATCAGTTGGCCGGCGCGCAGGCAAAACAATGGTTCCAGCAGACGATTCGCCTGGAGCGTCGTGCCCTCGTTGTCTCGCAAGGTCCAGCGGCCGCGGGCGTCGGCCAGCACCGAGATATCGGCGAGGCCGCCGACCCGCAGGTGTCCCGCCTGATCCTGCATGCCGATCATGCGCGCGGCGTTGACCGTCACCATGCGTACCACCTGTTCCAAGGGTAGACCCAGCGCCAGCATGCTGGTCATCGCCGAGACCAAGCTGAAGCGCGTCTTGCCGGCAAAAAGATGCGCATCGTTTTCGCCGGCATCCGGCTGCGCGGCGGGCGCCGCGCTGCGGGTATTGTGTCCATGCATGTCCGCGCCGAGCGTGTCCGGCAATATGCCGGCGTCCAAGACGGTGCGCGCCACGTTGAAGCTGAAATGTGACCCGTGGCCAATGTCGATTTTCAGGCCGCGCGCCACGGCCTCGCGTACCAGGGGATGCAGTCCGCCGTTCTTGCTGACGAATCCGCCCGGATGGCGGCTGAAGGGATGCGCCAGAATGTCGTCCGGCTTCATCAGATCCAGCACCTGCGTCAGGATGGTGTCCGGGTCGACCGTCTTGCCGTCTTGGTGCGGCAGCGGCCACAACTGGCCGAAATGAATGTAAACCGGCAGTCGCGCGCGACGGCCTATTTCCGCCGCACTCTTGATTACCTCGACACCCCAACGCGCGAATCCACCCAACTCCGCATGCGCCTTGATGCCCTTGACCAGATCGCGGTTGGCTTCGGCGACCCGCACGGTGGCAGCGATATCGAGGCAATCGGGGCGATACAGTGAGGAATAGTAGTGGCCCTCCAAGCCGCCGACCAAGTAGGCCGAGAGAAAGGCGACGACACGGGTTACCGCGGGGCCGGCGACAAAATGGCGAAAGCCGGGCAGCGTCATGCAACTCGGACCGCCCTGATCGACGAGGGTCGTGACTCCCGATTGCACGCCGCATAAGTCAGCGTTGAGCCCGAAGCTGCCGGTCACGTGCTCGTACACATGCGCGTGCGTATCGATCAGTCCGGGCAGCACCAAGTGCCCGCCGCAATCGATGCTGTCAGCGCCGGCGCCCTGCACCTGGGACGCTATCTCTTGGATTCGACCGTCGATCACCAGCACGTCGCGCACGCCGTCCAAGCCGGAGGCGGGATCGATGACGCGGCCGCCCTTCAATAGCAGTCTTCTCATGAGCGCCCAAGAGTAGCAGGCACGCCCCGGGAAATGCACGTCCAAATTACGTGGCATACCCCCTAATCTGGCAGAATGACGCGCGTGCACCCGAAGTCCGCCCGTCATGCCGCAAACTTAAGCAAGCCCGCCGCGGCGCGCGATATTCGGGCACAGCTGCGCGCCGCGCGCAGCCGCTCCCCCTTGTTCGGGCGGCCGGGTTTCTTGATACGCCGACTGCATCAGCTGCACTGCTCGCTGTTCATCGAGGAGACCCGTGGCTACGACATCACTCCGGTGCAATACAGCCTGATGACGGCGCTCGCTGCAGGCGGCGAACTGGAGCAGAACAGCCTGGCGTTGGAGATCGGCCTCGAGCGCAGCAGTGTCGCCGAAGTGGTGCCGCGGCTGCAGCGGCGCGGCCTGCTGCAGCGCCGCCGCAGCCCCGATGACGGCCGCGTCAAGCTGATACGCCTTACCCGCAAGGGCGGGACGCTGCTGCGCCGCATGGCGGGCGCAGTGCAGCGCGCGCATGACCGAACCATCGATCGACTTGGCCCCCTGCAGCGGGATTGGTTCTTACTGCAGCTCATCCGGCTGGTGGAGGCCAATAACGAGATCGGCAGCGTGCCCCTGCGCTTGGACAGGCTGGCGGGCTAGGAACCGATGTCCATCAGCCCTTCCGTCGACTTTGCAAGGCCATTCTCGCAGGCGCGCTGGTTCGACGTCCTGCCGCGCCGCCTCGCGTGTCCGCAGCTGTCGGCCCGGGTGCTGCTGCACGCTGGTCCGCCGTTTCGCGGCACACTGCCCGCGCCCGTGATCAACTCGGCGATCCAAGCGCTGCTGTTCGAGGGACTGGCGTCGGATCCGGCCGAAGCCCGCGATCTAGTGCTGCGGGGCGCGGTCGAGTTGCGTCCGGCACAGAACTACCGGGTGGCTACGCCGCTGGCACAAGTGGTGTCGGCGTCGATGCTGCTGGTCGCGGTCAAGCAGCATGACGAAATCTGCCATGCGCCGATCATCGAAGGCTCGGCTCCCGCGCTGCGATTCGGTTCCGCGGCGCCCGAATGTCTGCGACGCATGCGCGATGCCGGTGCCTGGATCGAGAGCAGCGTGGCGCCGCTCGTGCGCCGCGCACCGCTGGCAATCGATGAGTTGATTCGAATCGCGGTGGCGGGCGGCGATGAGTGTCACGCCCGCACGACGATTGCCAATGAGGCGTTGGCTGCAAGATTGCGCGGGCTGGATGCGGGCGGCGTCGATCGCCTACGGGCGATGCCGGCGTTTGTTCTGGCGCCATTGATGGCCGCGGCCGCCGCGGCGATGCGCAGCAGCCGTTGCGATATCGAAGCCATCGGAGCCAATGGTGTGGAGTTCGGCGTGCGTCGGCGCGGCGATCAAGCATGGCGTCAATTACCCGCGGAGGCGCCGCGCGGCTTGCGCTTCGACGGCATGGAGGCGCTGACTCCGTTGGCCGCGATCGGCGATAGCGCCGTCATCGATTTCTGCGGTCTCGGCGGCCAGGCACTCGCGGCTGCGCCGCTGCTCGCGGCAGAATGGAGCGCCGCGCTGCCTGCCGATGCCCTTACGCGGCGGCAAAGCCTGATCGATCCAAACACCGGAATCGTCGCTGCCCAGCGCGTCCTCGGTACTGCGCTCGCGCCCCTGATCAACCTGGCGATCATCGACCGCGATGGTGTAATGGGATTGATGGGACGGGGGTTCTACAGCCCGCCGCTCGAGCTGTTCTCGCCGGCCGCGGGACTCACTCGGGCAAGGTGACCCCTGAGCTGCCCATCTCTTTGGGCATGTCCTTGAACTTCGGTTTACCGTCGCGAATCGGCAGTACGCTCTCCTGGTAATGCACGTGCACACCTGGGTCAAATTGCAGCGCGGGCAGCATGGCTGCATAGATATCGACCAGTCCCATCGTCGGATGATCGGTGAACAAGTGTCCACCACACTTTACGCACCATTTTCGGGAGCTGATCGGTGTTTTGTTGTACGTGCCGATGCTGGCAGTGCCTTTCGTCACCTTGAGCCCCGCGGGATTCCATAAGGTGAAAGCGTTGACCGGCCCCGCGGACCAAGCTCTGCACGAACCGCAGTGGCAGTAGCCCATGCCAGCGGGCTCGCCCGATACTTCGAAATGAACCTCGCCGCAGAAGCAGCTGCCTTGGTACGTCTTTTCCATGTGACATCCCCCTCGATATGGAACCGCAGCGAGCCTCGAGTGCCGTCAAGGCGCGCGGCTCAATTCCGCCAGCAGATATTCGGCATGATAGACCTTTTCCAATGCCTCGCGAATCATGGCCGGATGCAGGGCGACGGCGCGGTTGTTGGCGGGATTGAACCAATACCGCCCCGCGACCGAATGGATGTTGCCGTCGAACATCAGGCCGACCAGGCGCCCCGAGGCATCCAGCAGCGGACTTCCCGAGTTGCCGCCGACGATGTCGTTGCTGGTCGCCATGCAGAACGGCGTGCGCATATCGAGCTGGTCCTTGACGCGCAGCCACGCGTCGGGAATCTTGAAGGGCGGCGCGCCGCTGGCGCGCTCGAAAGCGCGCGCCAGATAAGTCATGGGCTCGACGGGTACGCCGTCCTCCAGCCAACCCTGCACGGAACCCACGTTGAGGCGCAAGGTGAAGGTGGCGTCGGGATAAATTTGCGTGCCGTAGAGCCTGATGCGCTGCGCTGCAATCCTCGCGGAGGCGGCGGCCACCGGTGCTTCGACTTCGTTCTCATATTGGCGGCGGATCGCGCGTGCGTCGGGATCGATGGAGCGCGCCAATTCGATCATGGGGTCGCGAGAGGCATCGACGGCCGACCTTCCAGATTCCCACAGCCGCCGGCGCAGGGCCGCATCATCGAGCTGCGTCTCGGCGAGCACTTGAATCGCCAAACCCTCCGGCGACTGCTGAGCGAACAATCTGTGCATCAACGGAAAGTCCGGGCCTAGCCATTCGCGCATGCGCTCCAAGGAAAACGAGAAGTTCATTTGCTCGTACGCGGCATACACGGGAATCCGCGCAAACAGATCTCGTTCTATGGTGGGCATGGCCGAATCAGTGAATTCCCCCAAACGATCGCCGTTGGGTTTGTCGCGTTCCATCGTGCCTCGTACCAGCCACCGGGCATCCCGAAACAAGCTGGTCGTAAAGCCGGCGCCGCCCTCGATGAAGATGAATGGAAGGTACAGAGCGCGCTCGCGCGCCATGGCCACCTCGATCTCAGCCCACGGATCCGCGCCCGCGAAATGCGCGCTTTGCCGCAGGCGCTCCTCATCCGCGGCTTTCTGCGACCAAAACGCCGGATCGTTGAGCGTGTCGAGTTCCTTGCGCCGTACCTTGATGATGTTCTGCAGGGCATTCAACGGCGCCAGCATGATGCGTTCATGGTCAGGATTGTCCTGGCCGAATTGTATGAAGCGGCCGCGCAGCTCCGATGCGCGCAACAACGTGGCCGGAATCGAGGTGTCGCGCTCGAATTCCAGCTGCGCGCGCGTTTGCAGGCGTGCGGTCGATGCAGGATCGCCGGCCACGAATACCACCTCGCCGGCCTTGGGGCCGGCAAAATCCACGCGAATATAATTCGGGGTCCTGGCCGGCCTGCCGTTTTCGTAGGCACGCAACACCGCGAAATCCAGCGACCAACGCGGGAATTGAAAGTTGTCCAGATCTCCGCCGAACGAGGCAATATCGCCTTCGGGGACGAATACCAAGCGCAGGTCATCGTAGCGCTTGTACTTGTAAAGAAAGTATTGGCCGCCCTGATACAAGTTCACGGATTGGCATTTGAGCCTGGCCACGCGAGCGTGCCGGCCCGCCTGTTCGCAAGCCTGCTCGAGCTCGCTCAGCAGTCGATTGCGCGCGGCGTAGGCCGCGGCCGCGCCCATGCCCGCGGTTGCCTTGAGCACCCGCTCGGTGATGTCCTCGCTGGTCAGCAGCACATCGGCCTGCTGGAACAGGCAGGGTTGTTCATCCCTGCGGTTTGGCGCACTGAAGCCCGACTCGATCAGGCTTCGCTCCGGCGATGATTGCGCGGCCAGGCAGGACTCGATGCAATGTTGGTTGGTCAGTATGAGACCTTCCGAGGAGACGAAGGACGCCGAACAATTGGCGAGGCGCAGCGTGGAGAGCCGCACGTGATCCAGCCAGGCAGGCGAAATGTCGACGCCGTATGCTTGTTTAACCCGGCTCGCCGGAAAGTCATCGAATGTCCACATTCCCTCGTCGGCGAACGCGGCGAAACACGCCGTGCACGCCAGGACCAACAGTAGTCCGCGCATGTATCCTCGATTTTTTCAATTTCAAGCCAGCCTGGGCGTGATTCTACAAGAGACGGGGAGGGCAGCGGGCAGGCGAAGTTAGCCAACCCGATGGATTTGGTTACACTCCACGCTGGGATCCGCTGCTTGGATCCGCTTACGAGGCATTCAGCGAAGTTGAGCTCCGAAATCGACGCATTAGCTCCACCCCGGCCGCGCGCCTTCGCTTCGTTCGCTAATCGGGACTTTCGAATTTTCTTCTTTGCGGCCAGCGCTGCCATGATGGCCGACAACATCGAGCACGTCATTTCGTATTACGTGATGTTCCAGAGGTTTCATTCGCCGGCGTTGGGCGCATTCGCCGTGGTTTCCCACTGGGTGCCTTACCTGTTGCTGGCGGGCTATACCGGCGCACTGGCGGATCGATTCGATATTCGGCGCCTCATTCAACTCAGTATGTGCATGTTCATCGGCGTCTCGGTCTGCTGGGGCATCATGTTTCAAACCGATTCGACCCAGGAATGGAAGGCCATGGTGCTGCTGGTCATTCACGGTCTGGCGGGCGTCATTTGGGCTCCGGCATCGCAGGTGCTCATTCACAGGATCGTGGCGGTCGATCAGTTGCCGAGCGCGGTGCGGTTGACGGCAACCGGGCGCTATCTGGCGTTTCTACTGGGGCCGGCCTTGGGAAGCGCCGTGCTGCTGGCATATTTTGGCCCGACCTACGGCATATTCATCAACGCATTGATATACGTGCCGATGGTGGTTTGGCTGATCAAGGCCCCCTATGGCTCGGAGGCGCCGGACGGGCGGCGGCCCCAGACGTTGAGCGGTTTTGCGGACATCTGGGCGACCGCGCGCGTGGTCGCGAGAAATCCCATCCTCGCGTCGATGACGGTGATGGTCGGCGCTTCCGCATTCTTCATCGGTAATGCCTATCAAGCGCAGATGCCGGGATTCGCGGTCGATTTGGGTCATGGCCAGCCGGGAACCGCTTACAGCCTGCTGCTCGGCGCCGATGCGGCCGGTGGCCTCGCGGCGGGCCTGATTTTGGAGAGTCGTGGGTTGCTCATGCCCAATACCCGCACGGCCTTCATCCTGGCGATGCTCTGGTGCTTGGCATTGGCGAGCTTTGCTCAGGCAGGGAGCTACGCGCTGGCGATTCCGATGCTGTTCGTCGCGGGCTTCGTGGAACTGAGTTTCAATTCAATGGCCCAATCCTTGGTGCAATTACACGCTCCCGGCGAGATTCGCGGCCGTGTGATCGGCGTATTCTCGATGTCGGCAAGCGGGCTGCGAACTTTCAGTGGCTTGAGCGTGGGACTTTTGGGAGCGAGCATCGGCATCCATCGATCGTTGGCGGCCAGCGCTGCTGCGTTATTCTTGGTGTATGTCGCGCTCATGGTGTGGCGCCATGTGCGTGTCAAGCCGAGCCCGCGCGCGAGTCCAATGTGACTGGGCTCACCGACGAGCAGTTCATGGCGCTGGCGCTCGAGCGTGCGCGCCGCGCCGCGCAGGAGGGCGAGGTGCCGGTCGGGGCGGTGCTGGTGGCCGGCGGCGAGGTGATCGCGGAAGGCTGGAATCGACCCATCGCCAGCGTCGATCCGACGGCGCATGCCGAGATTGTCGCACTGCGCGCCGGCGCACTGCGCCTGGGCAATTATCGCCTGGGTGCCTGCACCCTGTATGCGACGTTGGAGCCTTGTACCATGTGCATGGGGGCGCTGATGAATGCGCGCTTGGCGCGTCTGGTGTTCGGCGCCTGGGACCTGAAGGCAGGCGCCTGCGGCAGCGTCATCGACCTGCCGCGCGAACCTCGGTTCACCCACCGCATCGATGTGTTCGGCGGCGTCTGCAGCGCCGAATCCGGGGCGTTATTGAAGCAGTTCTTCGAGAGCCGCCGCTAGGCTCCTAGTTCAAGGACGGGGCAATCGGGCTCGCGCTCCAGGCCCATTCCAACAGATCCCGGTAGCTGCGGACGTTGTCGACATAGCGCACAGGCTCGGATCCGCGGGCGTAACCGTTCTGCGTCTGGCCGTACCACTGTTCCTGCTCCAACAAGGGCAGGAATTCGCGCACATCTTGCCATGAGTCAGGATCCCGGCCGGCTTTCTGCGCCAGCACGCGCGCATCCTCCAGGTGGCCGTAGCCGATGTTGTAGGCGGCGAGGGCAAACCAGGTCCGGTCGGGCTCGGGCACGTGAGAGGGTATTTTGTCGTATACCTGGCGCAAATACCGAGCCCCGCCGAAAATGCTCTCGCGGGGATCGGAGGGGTTCGCCACCCGCGTTGCGGTCGCCGTCACGCCGGTCAATTGCATCAACCCCTTGGCGCCCGCCGCCGATGCCGCGCTGGGATTCCATTTGGACTCTTGATAGCCCATGGCGGCCAGCAGGCGCCAGTCCTGGCTGCTCTGCTCCGCGGCTTCGACGAACCACTGTCTGTACAGCGGCAGCCGACTTTGCAGATGTCCCATGAACGTGCGCGCGCCGACGAATTCCAGGTCCTCCGATCGGCCGTAGTAACGCTGCATGATGGCAGCAAGCTCGCCGCCCGCCCTGAGACGCGCGAAATAGCCGCCGACATCGCGAACGAAGCTCGAGTCGCGCACGCCCGCGGCCCAGGCGATGGACTGGTTGCCTGGGAAATCGAAGGCGATGCGCAGATCCGGATGCGCATCATGCGCCAACGCGAACTCGCTGGAATCGGCGATGGTGTAGTCGATGCTGCCGTCGGCAACGCCATCCAGCAAAGCCTGCGAATCGGTGCTGATGTTCTCCACCCACACCAGTTCCGGCAACGCGTTGCGCGCCGCTCGCAAGGACTGGGCATGTGAACTGCCGGAGGCTATCTCCAGATCAGCGTTGCCGATTTCGGCCAGCGAATTCGGGCGCAGCGCTCCGCGGCGGTAGATCAAGTGCTCGGTGACGGTTTGATAAGCAGGCCCGAATTCGACGCCGGGAATGCTTTCACCCGGCACCTTCAATCCGGCGGCCGCCAAATGAGCGCGTCCCGTGGTGAGCGCTCCGTATATTTCTGCGTAGCTGCGCATCGGCATGATCTTGAGCTTGACGCCCAATTCATCGGCGAAGCGCCGCGCCAATTCGTATTCAGGCCCTTCCGGAATCTCGTCGGGGCCCCGATAGAACGCCAGCGGTCCGGTGCGCGTGACGACGCGCAGCTCGCCCAGCGTCTTGATCTGGTCCACGAGGCTGGGCAGCGGAGTATAGCTGCTGAGCAAGGCAGCGGCGGAAACCGCGATCGTCAACTTGGCCCAGCGCGGCCAGGTTTCATGTAGGTTCAATCTACGCACGGTCGTGAGCCATTTGAGTCCCGTGAGGCAGGCCAGTTCCGTTCATAAGGCAGGCCCTATGCCGATGCGCTAGAATAGCGTTTTATTGCCGCCTTCGGACCCTTGACAAATGCCTTTCTTGCTTGGTCGCGAATTGCGTCACAGCAATAAAAACGCTTAAGTTAACCCGTGAAAACTTAAGTAAACGAGCAAGTGATAAGTTAACGGAGAGGTACCGAAGTGGTCACAACGGCGCCGACTCGAAATCGGATGGTCGGGTAATTCCGGCACGTGGGTTCGAATCCCACCCTCTCCGCCATGCAAAAATAAAAAGCCCCCGTCTTGCGGGGGTTTTTTATTTTTGCGGAGCAGGGCGTGTGGACGACAAATTCGCGGGAGCGAATTTGGACGCACGCAGTGCGCCCGAAGGGCGAGGGCCAGGATGGCCCGAGTCAACCCACTGGTTCGACAAAAATCGCAGAGCGATTTTTGGACGTCGCGGCCAGGCCGCGTCGGTCCGGAGCGAAGCGGAGGACGAGCGGCCGTCCGCGGCCGCGAGCAATCCCACCCTCTCCGCCACTTTCTTTAGATTCTTCAATACGTAATCTTTCCCCAGTGCGGCTACTGGCAGAACTACTGGCAAATCTGGCGAATTCGGCGTTGGATTTTATTCTGCGTGAAAACACTGCGTTCCCTCATTGTGGCCGCTGCTGCCCCCGATCGATCTTCTAACGCGGATTAGCATCACTACGTCCCGCTCGTGAATGCGTTGATTGCGCGCTATTGCTCGGGAAGTGGTCTCCCGAAATCGCGCATGACATTTCCGAGATTGAGGGGAAAGCGTTCAAATTCTGGGAACCAACGAGCCGGTCGTCTCTTTGTATGCCTCGTACTCAGGGAATGTCGCGAGCATGAGCGACTCTTCATGCCGGATGCGTCTCAAGAAGGCCAAGAGTAGCAACATCGATGCCACAAGCGCCGCCAAGATGAGCCCGAAGGCGATCATGCTTGCGGTAATAGTCGTTACCCAATTCAGCGGCAGCGAGACTCGCCGGCGGTACACGAGTTCGGTAACAGCGAGGATCTGAGTGACATACACGGTCCATAGAATTTGGCGGGCAGTTCCCCTGTCCTCCGGAGTTCTGGAACTTTCGAACGGCTGGTAGGACGGCTGGAATACGTTCGCAAGTACGCTTACGAATACGACAAGCCAGAGCTGGGGGAGATTCAGCGCCGCAGGCCAGACCAAGCCGAGGACCCCCAAGATGAGTCCGCAGATAAGAGACGCCTGAATGACTTTTGCGGTGGATTCTCCGAGAGCTCGCATGCGCATCATTGCGAGGTCCCTTCCGTCGTATGCGTTGCGGGATGAAGCTTTCAGCGTAGGGCGAACTGCCTTGACGTTATATCGAGGGGGTTGGCTACCTTAGGCGCAACTTTCTTTGCGCCTACACGTTATTCTTGCGCCTAACCTTGATTATTGCGCGTACGGCGTCATACTTGCGCCTATACTCTACACGCAGGAAAGGCCCATTTGGCAAACCAGATCCCCGAGGAAGCGCTGGCAGTGATCGAGGACGTCGTGCGCCACCACCCAAGCGTGTCGGCGCCGGAGATTCTGCGCGCCCTGCCAGCGTCCATTCCACCTCGTACCCTCCAGTATCGCCTCAAGCACCTCGTCACCCGAAATCGCCTCATCATGGATGGTGGTGGGCGCTGGGCAAGATACCGGGTGCCCGATGCGGCCGTCGGCGGAAAGGCTCAGGCAGATGCCAACGAACCTGTCATTCCGCTCTCCGAAGCAGGGATATCCATTCGCGATTACGTCCGCCTCGCACCGGAAGCCCGGAAGCCTGTGGGTTACGACCGCAAATTCCTCGACCTCTACCGGCCGAACGTCTCGTTCTACCTGACCGAACAGGACCGCGCACATCTCGCGACCGTCGGCCGCCAAAAAATCGCAGAACAGCCCGCCGGTACCTATGCCAAGCAGATCCTCAACAGGCTGTTGATCGATCTATCGTGGAATTCAAGCCGCCTTGAAGGCAACACCTACTCGGTGCTCGACACCAAGCGTCTCATCGAGTTGGGCCAAGAGGCCGCAGGGCGCGCGCATCTCGAAGCGCAGATGATTTTGAACCACAAGGACGCGATCGAGTTCCTGGTCGGGGATGCCGACGAGATCGGCTTCAACCGTTACACCATCCTCAATCTCCACGCGCTCCTGGCCAACAACCTCCTCGCCGATTCCACAGCAGCCGGCCGACTGCGCTACATCGCCGTCGGCATCGAGCGCTCTGCATTCCACCCGCTGGAGATACCTCAGCTTATCGAGGAAAGCTTCGATCAGGTCCTAGCGACCGCAGCCGCGATCACCGATCCCTTCGAGCAAGCGTTCTTCGTGATGGTGCAGCTTCCCTACCTGCAGCCTTTCGACGATGTGAATAAGCGCGTGTCCCGCCTCGCAGCTAATATCCCATTCATCAAGGGCAACTTGTCGCCGCTGTCGTTCGCTGATGTCCCCCGGCAGACCTATACGGAAGCCGTGCTCGGCGTCTACGAGCTGACCAAAATCGACCTCCTCAAGGACGTCTTCATCTGGGCCTACGAGCGGTCAGCTGCCCGCTACGCTGCCGTTCGCCAATCCCTCGGGGAACCCGATCCTTTCCGGCTTCGCTACCGCGAACAGCTTCGCGATCTCATCGCCGACCTCGTCAGGGCGCGGGTGAGTCGCAAGGACGCAGCAGCGCGAATAGCCGCTTGGTCGCAGAAAGAAATCGATCCCGACAGCCGCCGGCGTTTCGCCGAGCTGGCCGAAACCGAACTCATAAACCTGCACGAAGGCAATTTCGCCCCCTATCGAATCCGTCCTTCGGAATTCGTTGCCTGGCGGCGAGTGTGGGAGGCGAAATGACCCACACCGCAATGCCGGCCCCAGCGATCTGCGCTCCCACCATCGAGCGATTTCGCGGCATCATATTTCGCCTGTAGGATCGCAATCTCTACTCGAGCCCGGTGGCTTTGATGACCAGCGACCACAGCAGTATCCTGCAGCAATGAGCGCATTGACTATCGAGAATATGACCTGGGACGAAAAACTTCGGGCCATGGAAGAGCTATGGAAGTCGTTGAGCCGAGAGGAAGCCCGGCTCGAATCTCCGCCGTGGCACGTGGAGGCGCTTCGGGAGACTGCCGCACGTCACGATGCGGGTAAGGAGCAGCCGGTCGACTGGGAAGCTGCGAAACGCGAACTGCGCAAGCGCGCTGAGTGAAAGTCAAGATCCCACCGACGGCGCTCGAGGAGCTCGACCGCGAACGGCGATTCTATGCTCGGCAAAGAAAAAGCATCGGCAATTAGAAAACGACCGAAGGTCTGACATAGCTTGTGTGTGACTGTCCACTGCACAACCGATCGTATTGCTTTCCTCACGATAGAATTTGAACTGACTGACAACGGAGCTACTGGCAGAATCTACTGGCACAAACGGGGAGGCGAGGGGTTTTGAGGGGACAACGAGTCCGCAATTTTCCAGTAACATCTTGATTTCAAGGCTTCCGTCCTTCGAATCCCACCCTCTCCGCCACTTTCTTTTCTTTCTCGCTCAGGCACTTGAGTCGCGACCGTCCCGCACCGAGTGACAAATCGAGTGCCAAACTCTGCCACTGGGGCTCCCGCCCGTGGAAATCCGGTCTCAGTATTGGACAGTCGTTCAGCAAACGTGAATCCTACCTGCGCGGCGCTGTTCCATTGCACAGAACTCGGCACCAGCTTAGGCGCCGAACCCTCTATCGCCGCCCGGATGAGGCCGATGTCGGATTCAAGCGCTCCATCCATCCATGCAGCGTAGGTGCGCCACATCGTGATCAGGCTATGCCCGTGCTGGCGCCACTCCTCCAAGAGTATTGGCGCCAGACTCGCGGAAAAAAGGCAGACATTGTTAGAGTTTCGCTGAAAAAAACGCGGAATGCAGGATAGGCAACCGGTTGCTCTTGTTGAACAATTGGGCCCACGTGAAAGCAGATCAATTCATCGTGGGTAGAGTTTTATCGGAAACGAAAGCGCGACTGCGTGTACTTGCTGAGAGGCAACAGCTCAGCGAGTCAGCCTTGCTCAGGCGCCTTGTTGAATTCGCGCTGCTGAAGGCGGGCCTGTCACCGATACTCACGGGGTCACCAACCGGGGCTCGGTCGCTGAGGGGCGCTCGATTGATGATCCGTCTGCGCCCGGATGACCAAATTCTTTTGCGGGAGCGTGCGGCCGCGCGAGGCATGCCGCCGGCCACTTACGTTTCCGTGCTGACGCGAGCTCACTTACGGTCGCTTGCGCCGCTGCCGGCCGAGGAGCTGTTAGCCCTCAAGCGCACCATCGGCGAGCTTGGCAGCATCGGCCGCAACTTGAACCAGATCGCCCGTGCTGCGAAACCAAGGTCAGCTCGTGACCAGTCCTGGGCGCGACGACCTTACGGCAATGCTCCGCGTCTGTGGGACGCTTCGCGATAGTTTGAAGCGGGTGCTTCTGGCGAATCTCAAGTCCTGGGAGCAGGGCTCACCCTAGCAGTCCCCTGACCGGCTCAAATCGGGCCAGAAGCGGATCATCCGGGCGGCCTGCCGCCGGCAACGACGATAGGTTCGCCGAGCGCTCGCCGATATTCCTCCTCCCCGATCGCATCCACTGACCGTAGCTTCGCCAGCAGCTCGTCGATCAGCGAACGCAGCCCAGGCCCCGGCGTGCCGTGCGCGAATGAACTCTGGTACTTGATCGGCCCGGGAATGA
>Ga0116129_1001306_pt1 | contig 13962 bp, 19 predicted proteins | sample June2015DPH_17_2_FD_89732 | JGI IMG/M metagenome (GOLD analysis project Ga0116129, IMG submission 89732) | Peatland microbial communities from SPRUCE experiment site at the Marcell Experimental Forest, Minnesota, USA - June2015DPH_17_10 | ecosystem: Environmental > Terrestrial > Soil > Wetlands...
CCCATGGCCATCATCCCTTCTCATTGCCGCTCGGTGCGGCAAGCGAAGGCCAGTATAACGCGATGGGCCATACCGAACCAAGGCAACTGGTTGCAGAAAAAAGGAATCACTTCGAATGGCTGCACGGGATTGACACCGATCGGGCGCCCGTCTTCATTCGACCTTTCTCTTGTCTCGGCGGCGTGCCGAGGAGGACACTACAAAAGGTTTCGTTCTGGTCACAGCCCGAGCCCCGTCGCCATACGGCGGAATCGCTACGTGCAGCGCGCAGTATATGTAGAGGTCGATCTCATTCTCCCGCAGTTTGGCCAGCGTATCGCGCGGCCAGACGGTTCGAATCTTGTTAGCCAGATGGAGATCAAAGCCATGGTGATCGAGAAACGCAATGATGCCCGCCTCCTCGGAGACGGCCTGCCAGGCTTCCACCAGCTTCCCAGCGCATTCGGCAGAGAGCACCCCAGTCAGCTTCTCCACCACTCCTTGGCCCAACACTACGCCGAGGTCCTGTCCTAACGCCTCCCACAACCGCCTGGCCCTGGCTTTTCCGATTCCGAGTCCCTTGAATGCCGGATGCCGCACCAGGAAGTCGACGACAAGCCGACCGCTGGGCGCTGCCAGGATCGCCGTCTCGATGTGGACCTGCCCGCCGTACGTGGCGTGGCGGCGACTCACGCCCTTCAGCGCCCAGATTTCCCCGACTATGGGGCGCGAAAAATGCGGTCGCGACCGGCCACAAAGCGCATGCACTTGCCCGCCGTGCGTGTCCAGCCCGGTATCGCTGAGCCCTGTGGGTTCGAGGACCCGCGTGAACAAAAGCGCTCGAAGGTCTCGCCGGATATGTGCTCCACAACGCTAGCCAGCAGGACGTAGCCGGAGTTGCTGTACTTACCCTCGGTACCGGGGGAGAACTCCAAGGGGAGGTCGCGAAATCGAAGAATCGTTTCGGCGAGCGGGGATGGCAATGTCTTTCTCGACTGAAAGTCGGCGAAACCCAAAAATTCCGGGATGCCCGAGGTATGCGTGAGGAGATGATGCAGCGTGATCGGATTCCAGGCTTGAGGCGCATCCGGGACGTAGCCCGTAATGGAGAGATCCAGTTCCACCTTTTTCTCTTGTGCGAGCAGTAAGACGCAGGTTGCGGTGAACTGCTTCGAGAGGCAACCAATACGGAACTTCCCGTCGATGGTGTTGGGAATATTCCATTCGAGGTCAGCGGAACCGTAGGCTCTCTCAAAGACGACTTACCCGCCGAAGAATTCCGAAGGGCGCTTGAGAATACTCCCGCCGGAGTGTTTACGCGAGAGGCAGTTTGAATGCCGGTGCCCCCTATGGCCAAAATACTGGAATCCGCAGAGGGACTGCGGTTTTCTACTGTCGGACCGCGAGCGGTCCGCGCTGGCGGAATTTGGCAAGCGTCTGAGGCGCAGAGGGCTGCAGCAAGTCGCGCGCTCGAGAGGGAACTCAACTTGGAATTGCGCGACCACGTGGAACGGCTCGCGGCCGACTGCGTTCGGGACGGCGCGAGTAAGACCGAGGCCCGCCACAGTGCGCTTCTGGAATTCGGCGGGCTCGCACAAACGCAGGAAGAGTGCCCGCGACGCCCGAGGCGCCGTACGGGTACAAAACTGTTGCAGCGACATACGCCTGGCCTGGCGCAATCTGCGCAAAGCGGGAACCGTTTCTTTCGTGCGCGGTGCGTGCCGCGGAATTATGGCGGCGCGGCGCCCGGCGATGCGGTTGAATATGCGTGAAACTGAACCGGTGGCGGCCGAGATCAACTACCAAGACAAGCCAGAACGGAGCGACATCGTGAACGCGGCATCGGTCGATAGACAGCGCAACTGCAAAAGCAATCGGGCCCGAGCGCCGGACCGGGCTAGATTGTTCTCCTGAAATGGACGTATGTGTTCCATGGAGCCAGTTTCTTACTCTGCGGGTGGCGCCGGCCAGATACGGGCGGTGTTACCACCCATGGCTTGATCGTCAGAGGCACGGCGTTAAACGGGTTCTGCGCGGGGCTTGCGGGTCAGCGGACTGCCAGGCTTCAGGAACCGGCACCCACAGATCGCTTCGACGAATCTTCGGGGCCGGTCGTCCGGCGACTCATCGTCGAACGGGTTCAGGAAGTACGAGTCTGAACCGCAAAAAAATGGGGGAGCAAGCTACGCGAGACGCCGCCACCATCGACAATGGGACCCGGTACAATAGAAGTGCCATGGCGATACACCTTGAGGCCGTTTACGAGCAGGGTGTATTGCGCCCTCTGGAACCGCTTGCGCTGGCAGAGCATCAGCGAGTCCGCGTGACTGTCGAAGAGCGGAAGCGTCCGCTTAGTTGGGAGTCCGCACAACAACTTGATGACAGTCGGGCCGAACTCGACTGGCTAGCCAACGAATCGCGTCATTACACGGGAGAGTGGGTTGCGCTCGACGGCAACCGACTGGTGGCGCATGGGCCGAAGCTGGCTGCAGTGAAAGCGGCGGCGGAAGCTGCGGGAGTTTCGCGGCCCTTTTTCGCCAGTGTGCCCGACAACGATCTGCCATTTGGCGGCTGGTAGCTGTGTACCAGATCGAGTTCACTACCGTTCATTCCTACGGCAGCGAGAGGGAAGGTATCTCCGTTCCGGTCGTATTGAAGGTCGGCGAAAACAGCCTGCGTTTGGCAGCAAGCATTGACACTGGCGCAACGTTCTGTATCTTTAGGAACGAGTTGGCAGAGGCCCTCGGTCTGGACCCGGCGAACGCGCCCCTTAAGCGCTTTCGGACGGCGAACGGCAGCTTCGAAGCGTTGGGCCACGAGGTCGAGATTTCGGTTCTCAGTGTGACGACGTTTTCAACCGTGTACTTCTTCGCAGATGCGTCGATCAACAAGAATGTCCTCGGGCGAATCGGGTAGCTGGTTCGCGTACGGCTAGGTCTGGTTGACCACGATACGACAATGTACCTCGCGCCGTACGACACCGAGTGAAGGGCTCTCGGTGACTCACTCAGAACGTGGCGCTGTAGCATAGCGGGCGAGGTTAATGAGTAAGGCCTGCGATTTCGCTGGATTCCCCCAAAGTTCATCGAGAGAGACACCATCCCTAAGCCTATCGGCTTAGGTTCGCGCAGGCCGCTTAGCGGCTTATCTGTCCGGCTGCGGTTCCGACGTCGGTCCAGGTTCTGTCCGACCCTTGTTCGGGATCAGTTTCGGATTATATTGATTGAACTTCGCTCTTGAGAGTGCGCGTGGAAAGTAAACTCCAGGATATTCTGAATAGCGTAACGGCAAAACCGGGGCGCTCTCGTCTGGAGCTATACGGCGCGTTGATACTTACCTCCGGCTGCGCCTTTGAGAAAGCCGTCGTTCAATCGCCGGATCAGCGCCGATTGGTCCCAATCGTCGGAGTGTTCCCGAAAAGCGTCGCGGAAATGCTCCGCCACCGCGCTCATGCTTTCGCCGTGGCCGGCGACGTCCGCGATGGTCACGCGCGAGATCGCTCCCTCGCTGCACACCGACAGCTAGTAGAGATCTCGGCCGCGCGTGGCCGGCTTCAGGGGCTGGCAAGAGATCCAGGCGCTCAGCCCCGGCAATTCCGCCCGGTATGCGGCTGACCGATCCACTCCTTGTAGATCGGCACGTCTCCTTGTTGAACTGGGTTTACCAGAACTTCGAGCGGCTCGGGATGCGCTGCCGCGTCCACCCTGCGGGAGCCCGAGGTAATTACAGTCAATCCCGCTGTCAGGACTAACGAAGTGACGAGAGTTTTAAGCGTGTGACTCACGCGACCTAGCTCTGCCCGGCGACACTTTCGGGCAGGCCGCGGCGACAGCGCCCCGGCCGGCAACCTGCCGGTGGGCTCACACGCATCCATTAAGGACACTTCCGAATTGTGGTATCTGGGCGGCGACAAATGGATCCGTAAAGATCAAATCGCAACCGCGGTGAGCGACGCCGGGCACAAGAACGGCATCAGTGGCGACGCCCGTCTATCCTCGCCGGAGATCGGCAAAGTAGTTTCGGATATGAAGGTCGATTATGCCGTGGCGCAGATTCGACAACTGCTGAGCCCGGCGCACGCCGCGGAAGCGCATTGAATCAACCGTCTGCCGCACCATCGACTCTTACGCTACTCTATGCATAAGAGTCGAGCAGCGATTGCGGACAATTTCCAAGCGGACTCAGTACGGGCTCAAGGCGATGCTGGCTCTCGGCTACCGGTACGGCGACGGGCCCACGCCGATAGCGACGCTGTCGAAGCAAGAGTCGATCCCAATTCGCTTTCTGGAGTTGATCCTCCTGGATTTGAAGGGACACGGCTTACTCAATAGTAAGAAGGGCCCGCACGGTGGGTATCAACTGGAGTGCGCTCCTTCCAAGATCACAATCGGTTCTCTCATCCGCATCATGGAAGGCCCGCTGGCTCCGCTGCCCTGCGCCAGCGAGATGGCGTTTAAGCCCTGTGCGGAATGCATAGACGTAGATTCCTGCGGAACGCGCATCATCATGCGCCAGGTTCGCGACGCTACCGCCGAAGTGCTCGACCGAACGTCGCTTGCCGACCTCTTGCGCTTGATGGACGCCGCTCGCGTGAGGAAAATCGCGCACGAACCTTTGATGTATTACATTTGAGCGTCGGCGAAGCGTGACAAGTCGTTCTTCCTCACCGTGACGCTCCGAGAGGAGTGTCGCCCAGGCGGAATGTGTGTGAAGCACCGCGCCCGCTCCAGGTTTGGCGGCTTAGATCGTCAAATGAAGCGCGGTTTCGGCGGAGGGACGTCCTTTGCCCGCCTCGACGCTCGCCGCCTCATCGACAATCAGGAAGTCCTCTGCGCGCAGAGCGCCTTTCGAAACTCCGCTCGGAGTGACCGCGATTCGCAGAGGCTCGCGCGATTCGATCGCACTGAAGTTACCCGAGCACCCAACCGCGGCGGTAGAAGTCGCGTCCGGCCCACGCTAGCTCCAAAGCAACGTTCACATCACCCGAAAAGCGTTCCAGGCTCCTTCCAGCCAAGCCTTGCGGAACCCTCGAATTTTGGATGCGCAGACAGGAGTCGAACCTGTGCGTAGAGGTTTTGCAGACCGCCGCGTTTCCTCTTCGCCACTGCGCCCGAACGTCCAGGTACTATATCCTAAACTTGATCGACATAGTATAGTATAACAATGAGCCAGCAGTTGCGCAGCCTCACCCGGACTGCTCTGCCGTGGACTGTCCCGGTTGGTATGCTACTCCTTTGGCAGGCAGCCTCGCATTATCAATGGCTCTCCTCGCGCATCGTCCCGACGCCTGTTGACGTTTTCAGGGCTGGCGTAAGGACTGCGGCCAGCGGGGAACTTCTTCGTCATATTGGCGTCAGCACGGCGCGGGCAGCGGCTGGATTTTTGCTGGGCGGCTCCATCGGGTTCGTCTTTGGCCTGCTTAATGGTGTCTCCGATACGGCGGCGCGGTTGCTTAACAGCACATTCCAGATGGTCCGCAACGTACCGCATCTGGCTTTGATTCCCCTCTTCATCCTCTGGTTTGGCATCGACGAAAGAGTCAAAGTGTATCTGGTCGCGCTTGGAGTTTTCTTTCCGATCTACCTGAACACCTATCACGGCGCGCGCACAGTGGATGCCGGATTGATCGAGATGGGGCGCGTGTACGGACTGAGCCGCGCGGGGCTTTTCCGCCATGTGATCTTTCCCGGCGCTCTGCCCTCCATCCTGGTTGGAGTCCGCTTCGCGCTCGGCATCACCTGGCTCACTTTGGTGGTGGCCGAGACCATCGCAGCTTCGTCCGGTATCGGCTACATGACTATGAATGCCCGGGAGTTTCTGCAAACCGACGTGGTTGTCCTCGGCATCCTCATTTATGCCTTGCTCGGGAAGGTTGCCGACTCGGCGACGCGATGGCTTGAGAAGCGCTGCCTTGCCTGGCATCCGGCATTCGTGGTTCCCGGGGCGGAAACTTCATGACGGGATCCGCCGAAAAACAGCAGTCTTCGTCAAATCGTCTTTCGCAAACAGGCGTCGAGGTGCGGATTTCCCATCTCGGCAAGCGCTTCGGCAGCCGCTCGGTTTTAGACGATGTCAACCTTGACATCCTCCCCGGCGAATTCGTCGCGATTGTGGGTCATAGCGGCTGCGGAAAGAGCACCCTACTGCGCCTGATTTCCGGTCTCGATATCCCAAGCCACGGCCATATCGAATTGGAAGGCCGGTTCGTGACGGGCCAGGTTGCCGAAGCACGCATGATGTTTCAGGACACTCGCCTCCTGCCATGGCGCCGCGTGCTCGACAATGTGGGCATCGGCCGGCATGGTAATTGGAAGCCGGCCGCGATGGAGGCGCTGGAGCAGGTCGGTCTCGGCGCCAGGGCTCGCGATTGGCCCGCGGTTCTTTCCGGCGGCCAGCGTCAGCGCGTTGCGCTTGCCCGAGCGCTGGTGTCCCACCCGAAATTGTTGCTGCTCGATGAGCCGCTGGGTGCGCTCGACGCGCTCACTCGCCTCGACATGCAGCGTCTGATTGAAGAGGTCTGGAGGAGGCAGGGGTTCACAGCGATCCTGGTCACACATGACGTCGGCGAGGCAGTCGCGCTTGCCGATCGTGTGGTGGTGCTCGAACGCGGCGTTGTGCCCGTGGTTCGAAGAATCGAGCGCCCGCGCCCGCGTATTCGCGGTGATGCTTGCCTCAGCGAGATCGAAGGTGAGATTCTCTCGCGGCTTCTCGAAAGGACATGAACCATGGCGAATATTCTGACGCCCATTCGAATCGGGCCTTATGACTTGCCCAATCGGCTGATTATGTCGCCGATGACCCGCAACCGTGCAGGCAGGGGAAACGTCCCCGGCGCGATCAATGCATCGTACTACGCGCAACGCTCGAGTGCCGGTCTGATCGTTTCGGAAGCGACCCAGATATCGCCGCAAGGGGTCGGCTATCCGAACACTCCGGGCATCCACTCGCCTGAGCAAGTGGAAGGCTGGAAACAGGTAACCAGCGCGGTTCATGCCGCCGGCGGCCGTATGTTCCTGCAGCTCTGGCACGTCGGACGCATCTCACATCCGGCCCTCCAGCCAGAGGGAGCGTTGCCGGTGGCTCCATCGGCGGTTCGGCCGGCCGGACAGGCTTGGACTCCTGAAGGCATGAAGCCTTTCGCAACGCCCCGCGCGCTGGAACCGAGCGAGATCGCGCAAATCGTCGAGCAATATGGGGCCGCTGCGGCGAACGCGAAAGCCGCCGGATTCGATGGCGTCGAAATTCATGGCGCCAACGGCTATTTGATCGACCAGTTTCTACGTGACAAGACCAATCGGCGCACCGACGCATACGGCGGCTCGATTCCCAATCGTGCGCGATTCCTGATCGAGGTCGCGGAGGCGCTCGTGCCGGTGTGGGGCGCCGACCGCGTCGGCGTGCGTCTTTCGCCGCTCAATCCGTTTAACGACATCGCCGACAGCACGCCAGCCGAAACGTTTGCCTATGCGATCGATCAGCTCAGCCGTCTTCATCTTGCGTTCCTGGACCTCGTGGAGGACAAACCGGCCGAAGGGCCTGCTCTGAACGCGCGTTATTTCCGGCGCTCGTGGCAGCAAGTCCTGATCGCGAATCGTGGATACGATCTGGCACGCGCGAACGAGCTTTTGGCCAGCGGGGCTGCCGACGCCGTGGCATTCGGTGTTCCGTTTCTCGCCAACCCGGACCTGCCGGAACGTTTCCGGCGAGGAGCTGCGTTGAACGAACCGGACCGCTCCACGTTTTACGGAGGCCGCGAGGCCGGCTACACGGACTATCCGTTTCTCAATCCGGAGCTCTCGGCGGCAACGTAGATCGCCAATCACCGAATCGCAATGGGGGCTGTCCTTGGTGGACGGCTATTCCCGCCATGAGTAACCTGTGCAATCTCGGAGTAGCGCGTAAGCCGACCGAAGCTTCCCAGAACGGGGCTTAACCGGCCAGTGCGGCGTAATCGTCACAGGTCTTGGGGTTGAAGGCCGGTCTTTTTTGAGATCTTCGCAAGTATGGTGGGACCGAGTTCATCGGAATCGTGGAACGAGAACGGATAGTCGCGCCATCCATCCTTTTTCATGATTAGAGCCTACGGTGCGGTCGTGACGCCATCCGATCCGCTGCAAGGCGGCAAATACACGGCGCGCCTTCGCTGCGGGCCAAGCACTCATGCGGCACTGTCGAACACCGCGTCGGCCGAATCAGGGGGCAACTCTCCATGGGCGATCCGGTCCAGGACAACCTGCCGCGCCGCGGACTGCGCCCGTTGAATTGCATCCTGCTCTGAGTCGCCGTACAAGAGAACGTTCAGTTCCGGCACCTCCGCGATCCAACGGCCATCGAGTTCGCGATCGATCTCGATTGTGAGCTTCATAGCCACAGCTTAGCACGCACATCCGACGGGACAGCGCGATCCCGCGGGTGAAGCCGTCTCCCAGATCCGGACGTGTGGACAACCTGGATCCACATCGACGGTTCGGCGTTTATAACGTCCAAGTGGCCGACAGATCGCTGAGGTCAGTTTCCGATATCCCCCCTTTCGAGGAGGTTGTTCCAGCGGCAGGCAACATCGACGGCAATCGCGGTGTCAAATACAATGGAGACAGACACGTTAGGAGTGCCCTACGATCGAACGCGGCTTTACGTTGCGCACTGACCTGTTCGAGTCCACTACGCCAGGACCGCACTTCATCAACGATAGATGCTTCGGCGAAGATTTCGCGATATGGCTGAGGGAACGGCTTCAACTACATGGCCTCACAACGTCTGAGCTTGTTCAGGAAGATTTTGGATGGGCGCTGATGGTCCCATTCCAGGGGCGCACGTTTACTTTGTCGATTGGCATTATGGACGACTCAGTTGGTCAAGTGCCTTCAGAATGGCACGTAGATGTCGCGTTCGAAAAACCGCTAAATGGAGTGCGTTCGTGGTTTCGGGCTGCGCCTTCGGCCGAGCTTACGAAGCTGGCCGGCCTTCTTGAGAGCGCCTTGCAGAACGAACCGCGCATTCTTCAGATCGCATCGGCGTAGGGTTAGTTTGCGCCCACCAAATTCAAACGGACCGCTACTACGGCTCGCAGCAGCTCTCCGATAAGAGGGCCGTGCAGACTGGCTTTCTGGAAACTGACCGTTCCCCATCAAAAGCCACTTGCCAGTGTTGCCGTCTCGGTGATGTGCCTCCGCCCACGTTCCCAAGATCCGGAAAGTTCCCCACCGGTCCAGACGGGTAGCACGTGCTTTTCCGAAACGGAATGCGCTCGACGAATCCGTTCTTGAATCTCACCGCGCAGCGACGATAACCGCATTGCGCTAGCCTCAATAATGCTTCATCGCCACGCGGGCAGATCAGCCTGACACCTGATCATCTAACCGATTTCGGCACGGCGTTCGCGCTGCCGGGAATGCGGACCGCTCCGTTGGCGACCACCTCGCCTCGCCGGCCATCTTCGGCCGCACGACGTACTGGCAACCGGGGAAACACGTGCTCGGCGAAATGATACGCTTCCTCCAGATGCGGATAGCCGGAGAGGATGAACGTGTCGATTCCCAAGCTGGCGTATTGCTCCATCAGCGCCGCAACCGCGGCCCCGTCGCCTACCATCGCCGTTCCGGCGCCACCGCGAACCAGGCCGATGCCACTCCATAGATCGGGTTGCAGCCACAAACCATCCCGGCCGTTGCGCTGTAGCTCGAGCATTCGTTTTTGTCCTTCGGATTCGTATTTCGCGAGCACTCTCTGTCCTTCGGCGGCGATCTCGGGCGTCACATATTCGATCAGCTTTTCCGCATCGCGGCGCGCTTCTTCCACCGTGTCGCGCACAATCACGTGCAGCCGGATGCCGAAGCGCAGCTCGCGCCCTTCGGTCGCTGCCAGTTCACGAGCGCGAGCGATCTTCTCGGCCACCTGCTGCGGCGGTTCGCCCCACGTGAGGTAGAGATCGATGTGTCTGGCGGCGACCTCCATCGCCGCGGGTGAGGACCCACCGAAGTAAAGCGGAATGTGCGATTGATGCGCGGGAATCAAATTTTTCGCCCCGCTCACACGGTAGTGCTTCCCGTCGTGATCCACGGTTTCGCCGCGATCGAGACCGCGCCATATCGAAAGAAACTCGTCGGTCTGCTCATACCGCTCGTCATGGGAAAGAAACAGACCGTCGCCGTGCAATTCCTCGGTATCCCCGCCGGTGACGACGTTGATCAAAACCCGTCCGCGCGTCTGCCGGTCCAATGTAGCGGCCATGCGGTAAGCCAGAGTTGGGCTGATCAGCCCCGGACGTACAGCCACCAGAAACTTGAGCCTTTGCGTCACCGAGCCCAGGCCCGCTGCGGTCATCCACGCGTCTTCGCAGCCGCGGCCCGTCGGCAGCAGGACGCCTTCGTAGCCGAGGACATCGGCAGCGCGCGCCACCTGCGCAAAATAATCGAAGGTAGCTGCTCTGCCGCCCTTTGTCGTCCCCAGGAATCGTCCGTCTCCCTGCGTGGGAATGAACCAGAAGATGTGTAGTGGCATTCCTTTTCTCCTACGGCGCAAGAACGAGCACAGCCGTTTTCACGTCGATTTTCTTGGGTAACAAACCGAGTTGGAGATAGCGATCCGCCAGCGCCTGTTGTTCGGCGATCAGGTCGGCGCCGACCGGTTCGGTGTCATATCGGTTGCGGCGTGCTTCGGCCATCGCCACGGCATCCAACGGAATGCCAGTCTCCGCGGCCAGAAAGCGATTCACCTCCGCGTGGTGGGCCTTTGCCCAGGTTTTTACGCTCTCCAATTTGCTCAGGAACTCCTTCAACCGCTGCGGCTCTTTCTCCGCCATGCGTCCGGACGCCAGATAGTATTCGCGGCCATCCACGAAGCCTTTTCCGGTAGCGAGCTTGCGATAGAGTCCTTGTTCTTCCGCTGCCGCCAGGTAAGGGTCCCACGCCGACCAGGCGTCAATCGAACCGCTTTCCAGCGCTCCCCGCCCGTCTGCAGGGGCGAGGTACATCGCGGTGATATCGGCGAGAGAAAGTCCGTTTCCCTCCAGATAGCGCAACACCATTGTGTGGGCGCTGGTGCCCTTAGCGAAACCGATCCGGCGTCCCCGCAAATCCGATGCCTGGTGAATTGGGGATTCGCGCTTTACCAGGATGCCGGAGCTTTCAGGGCTCGCCGACGACGCCGCAAAGTAGACGAAAGGTATCCCGGCCGCTTGCGCGAACAGCGGAGGCGAGTCGCCGGTATGCCCTATGTCGATGCTGCCCGCGTTCAGTGCTTCGAGAAGCGGAGGACCGGAGGGAAACTCCGTCCAAACGATTCGGACGCCCCTCGGTTCGAACGATCTCGCTAACTCGCCTGAAGACTTGAGAATCGAAAATGTGCTCCATTTTTGATAGCCGATCCGCAGAGTTTCGACCGGTTCCCTCGATGCCGGCATGCAACCGGAGAGAGCTAGTGCAGAGATGGTCAGGATGGCTCGCGATTGGATCATTGCTTTTCTCAATGCAGTATCCGCGACCTCCAAATTCCGTATAACGAAGTTCCAACACGCGGTTTTTTCCAATGGCGGCGGGCGTCACATTGCAGAGGCATCCACGAAAACATAAAATAGACTATCTCTATCGAGTAATAGATGATTCTATCCCGCGTCTCGCCACATTGCAACCGCGATGATGCTATGCCCATGAACTCATTGGGAGTTGGACCCGTTGATCTGTTTAGTTCGCGCCGTCCTTTGCGCCCTCGGTTCGCTCCAAAGCCCGTCTGCGCCTGGTTTCGAAACCGGATTTGGGGTCAGATGCGGCCATCCCGCACTTGACAGAATTCAGTCAATCTGAATAATCTCTATAGAGAATGGTACGATTCAAAAACAGAACTGACTTGGCCGTATCTTCCAATTTGACGCGCCTCGCACACAGCCATGCCTGTTGTTGTCGCTAATCCTTTCACTACGTGTTTTGATTCCTGGCCCACGTTCGGGCCGGGGCGAAATTCCATATTTGAGGAGAATTCGATGAACGCAATCAGGCTTGCCCCACCAGCGACAGAGGTTGAAGTTCTGCGCCGGGAAGTTGAAAAACTGACTCAAAAACTGGCCGCCCGAAGGATACTGGAGCGTGCCAAAGCCATTTTACAGGCGGAATTCGGCTGGACGGAGGAAGAGACGTATCTCCGCATCCGCCGCTTGAGCCGGCAGAACCGAGTTCCCATGCGGGAGGTCGCGATTTTAGTGATCGAGAGCCGCGAAACTCGTCCGACGGAACAGGCGGAGCGCCGTGCAGGCTGACCGGCCTGTTTCAAAAGGATTGCGGCGTTCATGAACTGGAGCGGTTCTGGCTCTTCCGCATCAGGGCGATGGTGCGGCTGAACGGGCTGACGAATTGTCGGGAATGTTGCGCGCTCACAAGGGACACCGCGACGCGGTAGCTTGGTGGGACCGGCCTCCCCGCCGCTCAGCCCTTGCGGAGCGCGCCTCCAGCGCATGGATCATGAACCGAAAGGCACATCTGGCTGATCGACTTCGGCCCAAATCTCGCCGGCCTCGCGTGGAACCGCTTTGCAGGCTTTTACTCCCGGCAGGCTGTTCCAGGGAGCCACGAACCGCTCTGACTGCCACGCTCCGGCGAGCGCTCTCATTCATCGCCCGGTCCCAGGCACAAGGAGGCAAGATCTGCGCCATCTCGAAAGGCGACATAATATGGATTCGACGATTCGGAAGTTCTGGCAGACGCCGCGCAAGACCGCCGCACGCTGGTGGATCTTGCAGATTCACTTCTACGCGGGCATGATCGCCGGTCTGCTGTGGACCGTTGTGGGCGTGACCGGTAGCGCCATCGTCTTCGTGCCCGAATTGCGCCGCCTCGAAGTGCCGGGCTGGACCAGGGTTCAGCCGGCGGGCCCGGCTCTTCCTATCGAGATGCTGGTGGAACGCTACCATCGGGAACGCCCCACCGAACGCATGCATAGCATCTATTTCGATTTCAAACCGGATTGGGGCTGGAACTTCCGCACCATCGCGGCCAACGGCGACCGCATCCACAGCTTCGTCGATCCATACCGCGGCACGCTGCTCGGAAGCGTCGATTACAATCACAGCGCGCTGCAGTGGGTCTACGATCTCCACTCCGAGTTGCAGAACCAAAAGCCCGGTCTCAACGCCAATGCTTGGTTCGCCTTCGCACTGGTGGCCGCTTCCACCAGCGGATTGCTGCTTTGGTGGCGCGGACGCCGCTATTGGAAGCTTGGCTTCGAATACCGCGTTCAGGCGAGCTGGAAGCGGCAGATCTGGGATCTCCACAACCTCGGCGGTTTCTGTTTTTATCTGCCGCTGCTGTTGCTCTCGCTGAGCGGCGCATACTATGCCTTCGCGCCCGTCTTTGCCTCGATAGCCGCAGCCTTAACGCGCGGACCGGCGGAGATCGCTCCTCCCAAAGCCACTCAGCCCGGCCCCGTGCGGCGGTCGTTGGACGAGATACAGCAAAACGCCCTGAGTGCGGTCCCCGGGTCCGCGCCCAGCATGATCGTCTTTCCCGCGAAGCGCGGCGACGCGTTTACTCTGCGACTGCGGCTCCCGTCCGACCCTCATCGCATCGGGATGAACTGGGTCTACGTCGATCCCTCGACGGCGCGCGTTCTCCGCGTAGACCGGTTCGATCGACAGCCGCTGGGAGTCAAGATCGTTCGCCTGATCACCCCGCTGCATTACGGAACCATCGGAGGGCTCGCTACAAGAATTCTGTGGGTGGCCACGGGATTGATGCCGGGAATTCTCTTTGTCACCTCGCTTCTGATGTGGTGGAATCGCGTTCTCTCGAAGAAGTGGCGCCGGCGCGCAAGCGCTCCCACTGCCGTTCAAGAAGAGGCGTCGCTACCAGTCGGCGGAGATTGACTTCTCTGGCGCAAGATCGGTTTTGAATTACGCACAAATAGTGGCTTCGTCGACCAGATCGCCGCCGCGGCGGCTCAAGGCCACGCTGGCTCTTGGCTACCAGTACGGTGCCGGCCCGACAGCGATATCGA
>Ga0116129_1001307_pt1 | contig 13959 bp, 11 predicted proteins | sample June2015DPH_17_2_FD_89732 | JGI IMG/M metagenome (GOLD analysis project Ga0116129, IMG submission 89732) | Peatland microbial communities from SPRUCE experiment site at the Marcell Experimental Forest, Minnesota, USA - June2015DPH_17_10 | ecosystem: Environmental > Terrestrial > Soil > Wetlands...
GTAGAAAGCACACGAGTTAGTCACCACAGGCACGCCGAACATTCCGGCATTCCCTGCGCGATGGTTTACGGCTTACTTCGTGATCTCCCTGGTGATCGGGCTTTGTTGCCACCATCCCCGCCGTGATGCGCTAGGCATCATCGGCCGGTTAACGCCAGCGTCGAGGCGTCAGGACCACACGACTTCGTCGTCTGCAAAACGCGCGCTCGTCAGTCACGCGTATCGCATCCATCGCATCCCGCGCCTAACGTCCGTGACGATCGCGAAACGTCCCTCCTGATCGGGCGCGGGGCGGCCGGATTAGTGGAATTGATTTGCCCGACGGCGCAAGCGAAATTTTAGGGAGCGCCGGTGCACGCGCGGCCGAGGAGTTACCTGTGGAACAATCCGCCGATCGCGCCACCGATTGCGCCAATTGGACCACCGATGCCGCGGGGGTGATGACTGCGCCGTTCAGTTCGAACGCGCTCCGGACGAGTGGTTTCGGAAGGTGACGTCGGATCGGCAGATGCCACCGCCTCACGGGGGGTGGTGCTCAGACCTGCTTGAGCAGAATTGGCGTTGGTTAAAACTGCCATCACTGCCACCGCTAGGATCAAAGCACGCATGGCCTGTTTTTCCTGACTTCGATGCTTGGCAACCATTATCCGCGCCGCTTGTTCCATAGCCGGCCGTCGATTGTCTGCCTATTATAATCATTCTGACTGAGCGGGCTCAAGCGCACCATCATATCTTCGTAAGCGCGGCATCGCTTTGCGCGCATCAGCGAACGGTCAAAAGAGCCGTTGAGGCCCAAATCCAGGGGACGGAGCCCACAGGCTGGATCCGGCCTGTCAGAGATGACGCCCTGTTTGCCATCATGAGTGAATTGCCCGGCTCCGACGCGATCGGCGGCACGAAAATTTCCGCGCCTAATCCAAATGAATGATGCGAGGCGGATTTGTCGGCGTCAGGGTAGCCGCTGACGTCGTCGAAGCGCGGCATCGCAATTTTTTAAAGGGCCGGACCGTCATGCGCCACGCGAAGCATCCAACCGAATCCGATCCACATTATTTCAGCGGCGTTTGGACCAACGCCCAACGGTCGCGCACTGCCCTTATTCGATTGCTGTTTTTAGCAGCGGCATCGCAGAACATTGATGACGCGGTGTGTGAACAATGGAGATCAGCACTATGGCGCTCCTTCAACGCCGCACCAAAACGTCTTTCCGCGCTTCTTGGCCGAGCAAGGTTACGGTTATCGCGGCGGCTTACATCCTGATGCATGTCGTTGTGGGCGCGATGTTGATCCAGGCCGCGATAAACATGCTCACGACCGCACGGGACGACGCGAAAACCTTGGAGGTCGACGCGCAACCTTTTCCGTGATCGCCACAAATCCGGCGAGCCGGAGCGCGTGTCGCGCGCTTTCTCAATAATGGAGGTCGAAAATGACTGCGTTCGTTGTCGCCGTTACCCGCCGCATATCCTCAGTTGATCTGGAGGAGCTGACACCACTGCTCATCCTTGGTGGTGGGGGCCTGTTCATCTCCCTGCTCGCGATCTCCTATGGCCTGGACCTCAGTTACGACTTCTTCTGAGGGCGGCAGCCACCTTTGATCGCGCGTGGCCATCAGCCGTCCCTTGCGCGCCTTTTACTTTCGGATAGGCTCTCTCTCGAAATCAAAACGCACCCGACATCAAACGATCGGGAGCATAGGGAGGGGTGTCATGCATCGCAGATGGACTCTGGCGATTGTCGGGCTGATTCTGATTGTGGCCGGCGGCGTGCTGGCGTGGCTGACGCAGACGTCAGGCGGTATTCAAATCCGCGACGTGCGATTTCCCGGCGCCAAGGGCAACACCATGAGCGCCCTGCTCTACGTTCCGCCGAATGCAACGCCTCAGCTGCCCGCCCCCGGCATTCTTGCCGTCCACGGCTATATCAATTCGCGCGAAACCCAGGACGGCTTTGCGATCGAATTCGCCCGCCGCGGCTATGTCGTGCTGGCGCTCGACCAGACCGGGCACGGCTATAGCGACGGGCCCGCCTTTGCCAACGGCTTCGGTGGTCCGGACGGTCTCGCTTATCTGCGCAGCCTCGAGTTCGTCGACAAGAACAATATCGGGCTTGAGGGCCATTCGATGGGTGGCTGGACCGTGCTGGCAGCCGCGGCCGCCATGCCCAGCGACTATAAATCCATGGTGCTGGAGGGCTCTTCCACCGGCAACCCCTTTGCCGCCGAAGGCACCACGTCCTGGCCGCGCAATGTCGCGCTTGTGTTCGCCAAGTATGAGGAATTCCCGGTTCTGATGTGGGGTGTCGAGAAGGCCGCCGACGTCACCCAAAGCCCGAAACTCCAGGCGTTGTTCGGCACGCAAGGCGCGGTCGAGCCCGGCAAGGAATATGGCGATCCCGCGCAAGGGACCGCGCGGATACTTTATACGCCCGCCATCACCCATCCGGTCGAGCATATTTCGGACGAGGCCATCGGCTATAGCCTCGACTGGTTTGCCAAGACCTTGAAGGGCGGAACGCCGCGCCCCGCCGGTGACCAGATCTGGTTCCGGAAAGAACTCGGGACGCTGGTTGCGCTGATCGGCTTTGTCGTCCTCATGCTTGGGGTGTTCGACGGGTTGCTTGAGGCGTCAATTTTCTCGCATCTGAGGCAACCCACGATCGCCGATGGCTCCACGCCGGCCCAAACGGCTACCCAAAGAACCACCCAAGGCGGCCGCTGGGTCGCTGCCTTGTTGCTGTCGGCCTTCATTCCGGCGCTGACTTATTATCCCGCCTTTGCGCTCGCCGGCACCTTTGTCCCGGCGTCGAGCTTCCTGCCCCAGGGCATCACCAACCAGATTGTGGTCTGGGCGGTGATCAACGGGCTGATCGCGCTTGCTTTGATGCCCTTTGCCCCGAAACGGGCGAGCCGGTCCGGGATCGTCGGACCGTCGGTCCTGATCGCGCTGGTGACGGTGGCGGTGGGCTATGCCGCGCTGTGGCTTTCCGACCTCGCCTTCAAGGTCGACTTCCGGTTCTGGATCGTCGCATTGAAGCTGATGAGCGCGAAGCAATTCCTGATCTTCCTGATCTATCTTGTGCCATTCACGGCGTTTTTCGTGATCGCACTGCATGTCCTGCACCGCAATTTCTCGAGCGCAGGCGCCTCGCGCGGCGCGCTTTATCTGACCAATATTCTGGCCTTGACGCTCGGCTTCATTGTGCTGGTCGGCGCGCAATACCTGACGATGTGGCTGTCGGGGAAACTGTTCAATCCGATCCCCGACCCCGGCTTCGTGCCGCTCTCCACGATCGTGGCGATCCAGTTCGTGCCGCTCTTGGCGATATGCGCCGTCATCGCGACCTTCACCTGGCGGCGGACCGGCACGAGCTTCCCCGGCGCCCTGATCTGCGGCCTGTTCGTTACCTGGTATGTGGTAGCCGGGACGGCGACGCAGGCGGTCTTTTGATGCGCGATTTCTGATCGCTATCCGCGTTTGAGGTATCACCTCTCCCGCTTGCGGGGGAGGTCGCCGCGCTCGCAGAGTGCGGCGGGTGGGGGAAATGCCCCCTCCCCAACCCTCCCCCGCAAGCGGGTGAGGGAGCGCACTTCCGAAGCCAAAAAGATCGGCTGAAACTGCATAGCGGCTCCGCTTTCGCGCGCGCTCGCGCGGTGCTATAGCGCGGGGATAATTCCTGTTTCCGCGCTGCTCCTCAAAGGCGCTATTTCCAAAAAGGCCCGACCCCCCATGGCAAAAATCAAGGTGACCAACCCCGTCGTCGAACTCGATGGCGACGAGATGACCCGGATCATCTGGCAGTACATCAAGGACACGCTGATCCACCCGTTCCTCGATATCGACCTGATGTATTTCGACCTCGGGATGGAATACCGCGACCAGACCAACGACCAAGTCACGATCGACGCGGCGGAGGCGATCAAGAAGGTCGGCGTCGGCGTCAAATGCGCGACCATCACCCCGGACGAGGCGCGGGTGAAGGAATTCGGCCTGAAGCAGATGTGGAAGTCCCCGAACGGCACCATTCGCAACATCCTGGGCGGCTGTATCTTCCGCGAACCGATCATCTGCAAGAACGTGCCGCGGCTCGTGCCCGGCTGGACCAAGCCGATCATCATCGGCCGCCATGCCTATGGCGACCAGTATCGCGCCACTGACATCAAATTTCCCGGCAAGGGCACGCTGTCGATGAAATTCGTCGGCGAGGACGGCACCGTGATCGAGAGGGAAGTCTTCAAGGCGCCGGGCGCCGGCGTCGCCATGGAAATGTACAATCTCGACGACTCCATCATCGATTTTGCGCGCGCTTCGTTCAACTACGGCCTGATGCGCAACTATCCGGTCTATCTCTCGACCAAGAACACGATTCTCAAGGTCTATGACGGCCGCTTCAAGGACATCTTCCAGGACGTGTTTGACCGCGAATTCAAGAAGGACTTCGACGCCAAGCACCTCACCTACGAACACCGCCTGATCGACGACATGGTGGCCTCGGCGCTGAAGTGGTCGGGCGGCTATGTCTGGGCCTGCAAGAACTATGACGGCGACGTACAATCCGACACCGTGGCGCAAGGCTACGGCTCGCTCGGCCTGATGACGTCGGTGCTGCTCACCCCGGACGGCAAGACGGTGGAAGCCGAAGCCGCCCACGGCACCGTGACGCGGCACTACCGCGAACATCAGAAGGGCAAGGAAACCTCGACCAACTCGATCGCCTCGATCTTTGCCTGGACGCGCGGCCTGTCGCATCGCGCCAAGCTCGACAACAACGAGGCACTGGCGAAGTTCTCGTCCACGCTCGAGAAGGTTTGCGTCGATACCGTCGAGGCCGGCTTCATGACCAAGGACCTCGCGCTCCTGGTCGGCGCCGATCAGCGCTGGCTCTCGACCACCGGCTTCCTCGACAAGGTCGCGGAAAACCTCTCCAAGGCGATGGCATAAGGCCCGTCATGCCGGGGCGATGCGAAAGCATCGAACCCGGAACCTCGAGATTCCGGGTTCGCCTTCCAGGCGCCCCGGAATGACCTAAAACAATCAAGGATACGGACATGCGGCTCATGATATTTGCTTTTCTCTTGCCGCTTCTCGCCGGCTCTGCTTTTGCAGCCGATGCGCTTCCCGACGCCATCGCGGCGGCGGGAGAAACAGCGGTGCTGACCGTTCACGCCGAAGGCGCGCAGGTCTATGAATGCAAGGCGGGAGCCGACGGCAAGCTCGCCTGGGCGTTCCGTGAACCGATCGCCACGCTCTTTGTCGACGGCAAGACGATCGGCCGGCACTATGCCGGACCGAACTGGGAGCATATCGACGGCAGCGCCGTGGTCGGCAAGGCCGCCGGCAACGCACCCGGCGCGACGCCGGACGATATTGCCTGGCTCAAGCTGCAAGTGACGGCTTCGCGCGGCAACGGCGTGCTGACCGGCGTCACCACCGTGCAGCGGATCAACACCAAGGGCGGCAAGCTCGACGGCGCTTGCGACAAGGCGGCTGCTTTCAAATCCGCGCCCTACTCGGCGGAATACGTGTTTCTGAAGAAGGGCTGAGCCCACTTGTCCCGGACGCGGTGCAGCGTGCAACGCTGCTCCGCAGAGCCGGGACCCACGGACCGGGACACTGGACCCCGGATCAGCAGCGCACCGCTGTCGCGCTGCGCAGCATCCGGGGAACGCGAGCCGAGCCTACGCCCCCGCCATCGCCTTTTCGATCGCCGCCAGCGCCGCGTCCGCCTTGGCGCCGTCGGGGCCGCCGGCCTGCGCCATGTCGGGCCGTCCGCCGCCGCCCTTGCCACCGAGCGCTTCGGACGCCACGCGTACCAGATCAACGGCATTGTAGCGCGAGGTCAGATCCGCGGTGACGCCGACGACGACGCCGGCCTTGCCATCCCCGGTGACGCCGACGATCGCGACCACGCCGGAGCCGAGTTGTTTCTTGCCGTCATCCGCAAGGCTCTTGAGGTCCTTCATCTCGATCCCCTCAACGGCGCGCGCCATCAGCTTGACGTCGCCGACCTCGCGCACGCCCGCCGCGCTCGCGCCATTAGAAGCGGATGCACCGCCGCCCATCGCGAGCTTCTTGCGCGCATCCGACACTTCGCGCTCGAGCTTCTTGCGTTCGTCCATTAGCGCTGCGATCCGCGCCGGCATATTTTCCAAAGGCGCCCGCAACTCCAAAGCCGCGTTCTTCGCCAACTGCATGATGTCGTTGGCATGCTTGCGCGCGTAATTCCCGGTCAGCGCCTCGATGCGGCGCACGCCTGAGGCGACAGCACTTTCGCCGGTCACCGAGATCAGGCCGATATCGCCGGTGCGCTTGACGTGGGTGCCGCCGCACAATTCGACCGACCAGCCGAGCGCGTTCGCGCCGTGCTCGCGTTCGGTCTTGCCCATCGAGACCACGCGGACCTCGTCGCCGTATTTTTCGCCAAACAGCGCACGGGCACCTGCCTCGCGCGCGTCGTCCACCGCCATCAGGCGCGTGGTGACTTCGTCGTTCTCCAGCACCACACTGTTGGCGATGTCCTCCACCCGAGACAGCTCCTCCGCCGTGATCGGCTTCGGGTGAACGAAGTCGAAGCGCAACCGGTCCGGCGCGACCATCGAACCGCGCTGGGCGATATGATCGCCAAGCACCTGACGCAACGCCTCGTGCAACAGATGCGTCGCGGAGTGATGGGCGCGGATCGAGGCGCGCCTGGAATGATCGACATCGAGCTGCAACGCCGCGCCCGCTTTCAGCGTGCCCTGCTCGACAGTGCCGAGATGCACGAAGAGATCGCCGGCTTTCTTCTGGGTATCGGTGACGCGGAACTTGACGCCGTCGCCGGTCAAAACACCGGTGTCGCCGACCTGGCCGCCGGACTCCGCGTAAAACGGCGTCTGGTTCAACACGATCGCGCCGCTTTCACCCGTCTTGAGCTGCGTGACCTCGGCGCCGTCCTTCACCAGCGCGCCGACAACGCCTTCGGCGGTCTCGGTCTCATAGCCGAGGAATTCAGTGGCGCCGAGTTTTTCGCGCAGCGGAAACCAGATCGCTTCGCTGGCGGTATCGCCACTTCCCGCCCAGGCCGCGCGCGCTGTTTTGCGCTGACGGTCCATGGCGTCGGTGAACGAGGCCTGATCGACGCTGATGCCGCGCGACTTCAAGGCGTCTTGCGTCAGATCAAGCGGGAAACCATAGGTGTCGTAGAGCGTGAAGGCCGTATCGCCGTCGAACATGTCGCCCTTCTTGAGGCCCGCGCTCTTCTCGTCGAGAATGGCCAATCCACGTTCCAGCGTCTTGCGAAAGCGCGTCTCTTCCAGCCGCAAGGTTTCCTCGATCAGCTTCTCGGCGCGCACCAGATCCGGATAGGCCTGACCCATTTCGCGCACCAGCGCCCAGACCAGCCGATGCATCAACGGATCGCGCGCGCCCAATAGCTGCGCGTGCCGCATCGCGCGGCGCATGATCCGGCGCAGCACATAGCCGCGGCCTTCGTTCGAGGGCAGCACGCCGTCGGCAATCAGGAACGACGAGGTGCGCAAGTGATCGGCGATGACGCGGAACGAGGCGATGGTCGCTTGTTTCGGACCCTGCCCGAGCACCGTGGCCGTGGCCTCGATCAGTTGGCGGAACGTGTCGGTCTCGAACACGCTGTCGACGCCTTGCAGGATGCAAGCCATGCGCTCGAGCCCCATGCCGGTGTCGATCGAGGGGCGTGGCAACGGGTTGCGCACCCCACCCTCGAGTTGCTCGAACTGCATGAAGACGAGATTCCAGAATTCCAGAAAACGATCGCCGTCCTCTTCCGGGCTGCCGGGCGGCCCGCCCCAGATGTGCTCGCCGCGGTCGATGAAAATCTCCGAACACGGCCCGCAAGGGCCGGTGTCGCCCATCTGCCAGAAATTGTCCGAGGTCGCGATCCGGATGATGCGGTCTTCAGAGAAACCCGCAATCTTCTTCCAGAGCCCGAACGCTTCGTCGTCGTTGTGATAGACGGTGACGAGCAGCTTGTCCTTTTTCAGGCCGAACTCTTTGGTGATCAGGTTCCAGGCGAGCTCGATCGCGCGTTCCTTGAAGTAATCGCCGAACGAGAAGTTGCCGAGCATCTCGAAGAAGGTGAGATGGCGCGCGGTGTAGCCGACATTGTCGAGGTCGTTGTGCTTGCCGCCGGCGCGCACGCATTTCTGCGAGGTGGTGGCGCGCTGATACGCCCGCTTCTCGACGCCGGTGAAGACGTTCTTGAATTGCACCATGCCGGCATTGGTGAACATCAGGGTCGGGTCGTTGCGCGGCACCAGCGGCGACGAGGACACGATTTCGTGGCCGTTGTCGGCAAAAAACTTGAGGAAAGTCGACCTGATCTCGTTAACGCCGCTCATGGGGTCCAATCGCGAATATGTTCCGGAATTCAACGAGAACGCTTTTAGACAAGGGGGAAAGCCGTGTCCAGAAACAGTGCAAACGGATCAGTGGGTTGCAGTTAGTGCCTCTAATTTGACGTTGATTGCCGCCGTTGCTTGCGCTGACGGGCTTGGCGAGGCAGCGTTTTTCGCTTATCTAACCAATCGTCACGTCGGGAGAGATCGGCCGAAAGGCCGGCGCCGAAGGAGCAACCGCCCCGGAAACTCTCAGGCAAAAGGACCCTCGTGACGTTGATGCATCTGGAAAGAGGCACTTACCGGGTTTGACCGGCGCGTGCCCGCCGACGGGATAATACTCTCAGGCACAGCGACAGATGGGGCTTTTTCGGATTTTTGAGGGAATCACCCCTCGATAAATCCGCGAGGGCTCTGTGATGCTTGCTGCTGATGTTTCCACCTTCCCGCCTCCGCTCAAGCGAACGCCGTTGCACGCGCTGCATGTTGCCCGCGGCGGCAAAATGGTGCCGTTTGCCGGCTACGACATGCCGGTGCAGTACGGAACCGGGGTTCTAAAGGAGCATCTCCACACCCGCAGCTGCGCCGGCCTGTTCGACGTCTCGCACATGGGCCAGATCGCGCTTCGACCGAGATCAGGCCGGATCGAGGACGCCGCCCGCGCGCTGGAATGGCTGGTGCCGCAGGACATTCTGGCGCTGGCGCCGGGACGGCAGCGTTACGCCCAGTTCACCAATGAATCCGGCGGCATTCTCGACGACCTGATGGTGGCGAATTTTGGCGATCACCTGTTTCTGGTCGTCAACGCCGCCTGCAAGACCGAGGACGAAGCGCTGCTGAAGGAGCACCTTTCGGACGTCTGCGCCGTCGAGCCCCTCCCCGGCCGTGCACTGATCGCCCTGCAAGGACCCAAAGCGGAATCAGTGCTCACGAGATTCGACGCTGAGATTTCGGCGATGAAATTCATGGATACCGGCCCGCGGCGGCTGGCCGGCATCGACTGTTTCGTCTCGCGCTCCGGATATACCGGCGAGGATGGTTTTGAGATTTCCGTGCCCGCAGAGGCCGCCGAAGGTTTTGCCAATCAGTTGCTGGCAAATCCGGATGTATTGCCAATCGGACTTGGCGCGCGCGACAGTCTGAGGCTGGAGACAGGCCTTTGCCTTTACGGCCACGATCTCGATTCCACGACGACGCCGGTTGAGGGCGCGCTGGAATGGTCGATTCAAAAGAGCCGCCGCAAGGGCGGCGCCCGGCCCGGCGGATTTCCGGGCGCGAATGTGATCCTGAACCAGTTCGAGCAAGGCACAACACGCCGCAGGGTTGGCTTGAAGCCCAAAGGCCGCGCGCCGGTGCGCGAAGGCGCATCGTTGTTTGCCGATGAGGCGTCGTCCCAGCCGATCGGCACTGTCACCTCCGGCGGCTTCGGGGTGAGCCTCAATGCGCCGGTTGCGATGGGATATTTGCCGCCCTCGCACGCTGCACCGGACAGTCTCGTATTTGCGGAAGTGCGCGGCCAGCGTCTGGCGTTACGGGTTGCGCCGATGCCCTTCGTTCCCAACACCTATAAACGCTGAAGGATTTCGCATGACGACGCTTTACACCACCGACCACGAATGGCTCCGCATCGAGGGCGACACCGCCACCATCGGGGTGACCGATTACGCGCAGTCGCAGCTCGGCGACGTCGTGTTCGTCGAACTGCCGAAGGTCGGGCGCACCCTGAAGAAAGCGGAAGCCGTCGCCGTCGTCGAATCGGTGAAGGCCGCCTCGGACGTCTATGCGCCGATTTCCGGCGAGGTGCTGGCAATCAACGACGAACTCGCCGCGGAGCCTGCGCTGGTCAATTCCGACGCCGCGGGCAAGGCGTGGTTCTTCAAGCTGAAGATTGCAGACAGAAGCGAACTCGACGGCCTGATGGACGAGGCCGCGTATCAGAAGCATATCGCGTGAAAACATGAAGCATGTCGTCATGCCCCGCGCATGCGGGGCATCCAGTAACCACCGGCAGCAGCGGTCGAACCGAGAATTCTCGGCGTACTGGATCGTCCGCCTTCGCGGACGATGACACTGAAATCCGAACGATCAGCGAGGCACACATGACCGCACCCATCAAACCTCTGGCCGAGCCCGCCACGACCTTCGCGCGCCGCCATATCGGGCCCGATCCGCGCGATGTCGCGTCGATGCTCAAGACCGTCGGTGCGACCAGCCTAGCCGCGCTGATGGCGGAGACGCTGCCCGCCTCGATCCGGCAGCAAGCCCCGCTCGATCTCGGCCAGCCCTTGAGCGAAACCGAGGCGCTCGCCCACATGCGCGAGCTGGCTTTGAGGAATCAGGTGTTCACGTCACTGATCGGTCAGGGCTATTCCGGCACGATTTTGCCCGCGGTGATCCAGCGCAACATCCTGGAGAACCCGGCCTGGTACACCGCTTACACGCCCTATCAGCCCGAGATCAGCCAGGGCCGTCTGGAGGCCTTGTTCAACTTCCAGACCATGATCACCGACCTCACCGGGCTCGATGTTGCCAACGCCTCGCTGCTCGATGAGGCGACCGCGGCGGCGGAAGCGATGGCGCTTGCCGAGCGCGCCGCTCAAAGCCAAACCAGATCGTTCTTTGTAGATAGCGACGTTCATCCGCAGACATTGGCGGTACTACGCACCCGCGCCGAGCCGCTCGGGTGGAATCTCATCGTCGGTCCCCTCGCCGATCTCGAAGGTGCGGACGTCTTCGGCGGCCTGCTGCAATATCCGGGCTCTTCGGGCGCATTGCGCGATCTGCGCCCGGCCATCGCAGCGCTTCACGCCAAGGGCGCGATCGCCATTGTCGCTGCCGATCTCCTGGCGCTGACGCTGATCGCGTCTCCGGGCGAACTCGGCGCCGATATCGCGATCGGCTCGGCGCAGCGCTTCGGCGTGCCGATGGGGTATGGCGGCCCGCACGCGGCCTATATGGCGGTGCGCGACGCCCTCAAACGATCTTTGCCCGGACGGCTCGTGGGACTGTCGGTGGATTCACGGGGGCAGCCGGCCTATCGGCTGGCGCTGCAAACCCGCGAGCAGCATATCCGCCGCGAGAAGGCGACCTCCAACATCTGCACCGCGCAGGTGCTGCTCGCCATCATCGCCTCGATGTATGCGGTCTATCACGGACCGGAAGGACTGACCCACATCGCGCGCACGATCCATCGCCGCGCCGCGGTGCTCGCAGGCGGCCTGCGCAAGCTCGGATTTGCACTTCGACCAGAAACGTTTTTCGACACGGTGTCGGTCGATGTTGGGGCCAGGCAAAGCGAAATCGTGGCGCGCGCGCTGGCCGAGAAAATCAATTTGCGCCTTGGTGACGGCGTGCTCGGTATTGCACTTGACGAAACCACCACGGCGGAGACGGTTGAAGCGGTGTGGCGCGCCTTCGGCGGTGATCTCGTCTATGCCGACATCGCGCGTGAGACCGGCGACGCCGTTCCCGCGGGCGGCCTTCCCAATGAACTGTCGCGCGCGAGCGCATTCCTCACCCATCCGGTGTTCCACGCCCATCGCTCGGAGACCGAACTGTTGCGTTACATGCGCAAGCTGAGCGATCGCGATCTCGCGCTCGACCGCGCGATGATTCCGCTGGGCTCCTGCACCATGAAGCTGAACGCGACAACGGAGATGATGCCGTTGACGTGGGCGGAATTCGGAGGCTTGCATCCATTTGCGCCGCGCGAACAGGCGGAAGGCTATCACGCGCTGTTCGCGCGACTGGAACAATGGCTATGCGACATCACCGGCTATGACGCGATCTCGCTGCAGCCGAATTCGGGCGCGCAGGGCGAATATGCCGGACTGCTGGCGATCCGCGGCTATCACGCCTCACGCGGCGAAAGCCACCGCAACGTCTGCCTGATTCCGTCGTCTGCCCACGGCACCAACCCGGCCTCCGCCCATATGGCTGGCATGGAGGTCGTGGTGGTGGCGTGCGACGCGCGCGGCGATGTCGATGTCGGCGATTTGCGCGCCAAGGCTACGCAGCATTCGAAAAATCTCGCCGCCGTGATGATCACCTATCCCTCAACCCACGGTGTGTTCGAGGAGCACATCGGAGAGATCTGCGACATCGTGCATGGCCATGGCGGACAGGTTTATCTCGACGGCGCCAACCTGAATGCGCAGGTCGGCCTCGCCCGGCCCGGCGAATACGGCGCCGATGTCAGCCATCTCAATTTGCACAAGACGTTCTGCATTCCGCATGGCGGCGGCGGACCCGGCATGGGCCCGATCGGCGTGAAGGCGCATTTGAAACCGTTCCTTCCAGGCCATCCCGTGAACGGCGACAGCGCGGTCGGTCCGGTGTCGGCCGCGCCTCGCGGCTCGGCCTCGATCCTGACCATCTCCTATATCTACATTTTGATGATGGGTGGCGAAGGCCTGACGCGCGCGACTGAAGTGGCTGTCCTCAACGCCAACTACATCGCAGCTCGGCTGGAGAGCCATTTCCCGGTGCTGTACCGCAACGCCAAGGGGCGCGTCGCGCATGAGTGCATTATCGATCCGAGGCCTTTGAAGAATTCAACCGGCGTCACGGTCGACGATATCGCCAAGCGCCTGATCGATTACGGCTTCCACGCGCCGACCATGAGTTTTCCGGTGCCGGGTACGCTGATGATCGAGCCGACGGAATCCGAATCCAAGGCCGAGATCGACCGGTTCTGCGAGGCGATGATCTCGATCCGGCGCGAAATTGCCGAGGTCGAGGCTGGCCGCTGGAAGATCGAGGCCTCACCGCTGCGTCATGCGCCGCATACGGTGCACGACATCGCGGATGACGCCTGGGCTCGCGCCTATAGCCGCACTGAGGGCTGCTTTCCGGCCGGCACGTCACGGACCGACAAGTATTGGTGCCCCGTGGGGCGGATCGACAATGTCTATGGCGACCGCAACCTCGTCTGCTCCTGCCCGCCGGTCAGCGAGTATGCCGAAGCCGCGGAGTGAGTCTCCGTGTCCCGGACGCGGTGCAGCGTGCAACGCTGCTCCGCAGAGCCGGGACCCACCTCACTCGCAAAAAAAATAGACCCCGGATCAGCAGCGCACTACACCGCTTACGCGATGTACTGCGCCGCATCCGGGGCACGATCTCAGGCATTCAGTTCTTCAGACAAATCTCGCCAATCGACGTTGAGCTTTTCGATGAGAGCGATTTTCCAGGCGCGGCGCCAGCGCTTTAACGAATGCTCTCGGGCGCGAGCCTCAAGAACCGTATCGAACGATTCGAAATAGACGAGGCGGTTGACGTCGTATCTCTGCGTAAAGCCAGGAACGAGTTTGGCCTTGTGCTCCATTATCCGTCGAGCCAGGTCGTTCGTGACACCGACATATAGCGTCCCATTCCGCTTGCTCGCGAGCATGTAAACGGAGAAAGACGCGGTCAATGACCCCCCTCTCGTCTCGGGCATGTGTCCCGGACGCGGTGCAGCGTGCAACGCTGCTCCGCAGAGCCGGGACCTAGAATCTATATTGGTGAAAGGACCCCGGATCAGCAGCGCACTACACCGCTTACCATAGCGCGTCGAAAGACGCGCGTGAACGCGCTTATGGTACTGCGCCGCATCCGGGCACGATCGA
>Ga0116129_1001308_pt1 | contig 13956 bp, 5 predicted proteins | sample June2015DPH_17_2_FD_89732 | JGI IMG/M metagenome (GOLD analysis project Ga0116129, IMG submission 89732) | Peatland microbial communities from SPRUCE experiment site at the Marcell Experimental Forest, Minnesota, USA - June2015DPH_17_10 | ecosystem: Environmental > Terrestrial > Soil > Wetlands >...
GCGGCTCGGATATCTTTCATGATCTGTCTCCCAAGTGTTCGTTGATGCGGGTTCCTGCTGCAGCCGGCTCGACGCAGCGGTCGGCCGGCTGAGCCGCAGGAATATCGGGCGAGCGGAGCTTGCGGCAGCGGCTCCGGAATGAGAAATACCGTCTCAGTAAGGGGCTGACGCTAAGACGATGAGGTCTGAACGAACATAGGCACCGTCCGTGTAGCGCGATCTTCCTCAATCGCGCTGTCCATCTCAAACATCAGGTCGGTCAACGTCTCGTCTCAAGCAAGCGGATGCGTTGTTCGTGTGCTTCGATGCGAGCACGCAGCTCGGAGTTCTCCACTGCCGGCTATATCCGGCGCCTATACGCGTATACCCCGATACTATTTTTCATTCGCCGTCGCGAGGACCACCATGCGCGCCGAATTGAACCGGAGCGCACCACTTCGTGCCTCCGGGGATCAAGGAGGGAGGTGCCATGGTGAAGCTTATCCATCGAGTGGCTGCTGCATGCGCAACGTCAGGTTGCGGCTATTCAAGCGCCGTGCAGGCTCATCCCCTACGAATCGACGACGAGGCGTGAGAAACGCCGCTGATGTCTTGAAGAACTCGCCTCAACAATTTTGACAGGGAAATCGCCGTGAACAACATAACTACAGCTGTCTCTCAGATTCTCGCCGCACATCGCGCGCGCGCCTTGGCCGTCGAATCGCCGGCGAATGCCAACGGCGCAATGGGCCCGATGGTCGGGATGTTTCTGCTCACCACCCTCGGTGCGACGCCGGCAGGCGCCGCCGATCCTGCGTGTGCGCAGATCGTGGACCAAGCGTGTGTGATCAGCACCAACGGCGGCGCAGGCGCGCCCGCCAAACAGCCCAGTACCGACGGGAGCGGGCATCCCGGCGGCCCGGGCGGCCCGGGCGGGGATATCACCAACGTGACGCTGACACAGCAAACGATCTACATGAACGATGGAGCCACCTCCCCGCTCGACATCAGTGCATGGGGCGGCGCGGGGGCGCAGGGTAGCAACGCGGCCAAAGAATCCATCGATACTTCCGGCGGCGCGGGCGGCCCCGGGGGCAACGGCGGGAACATCACCAACGTGACGACGCAGGGCTCGCAGATCGGGGGAATTGCCTCGAACGCTACCACCGGACTATTGATCTGGAGTTGGGGTGGCGCCGGAGGCGCCGCGGCCGTCGGCGGTTCGCAGGGTGTGGCCGGCTCAGCTCTTGGCGTCGGCGGCGACGGCGGATCGATTTCGGCGACGCTCGATGGCAGCTGGAGCTCTCAGGCAGGCACCGCGCTCTACGTTCAGTCGGAAGGCGGTGCCGGCGGACGGGGCCGCGATTCTTCGGCGAGCGGCTTCAGTTCCATCTCTCCCGATGGAGCCAACGGCGGCAACGGCAAGGACGTCGCCGTCACAATACTGGGTACATTTGAGGGTGTCGGGGGAGGCGTCAATGGCCCGGGCACCACCGCAGTCGGCGGCACATTCATCTCCAGCATCGGTGGCGCGGGCGGTGATGGAGGTCCGAACGGAAGTACGGTCGGCGATGAGGGCGGCGACGGCGGCAACGGCGGCAACGCGGGCAATGTCTCGGTCACGCTGGCGACAGGCGCCCGAGCGATCAACCCAGGAGGCAGCTCGAGTGCAGGATTGTGGGCGCTGTCGGCCGGCGGGCAGGCAGGCGCAGGCGGCACCGGCAGCAGCGGCGGCATGGGCGGGACCGGCGGCGCCGCGGGTACCGTGAGCGTGGTACTCGACGGGACCGCGCAATCCAACAACGGGTACATGTCCCCTGCCGTGCTCGCCCAGTCGCTGGGCGGCTCGGGTCAACCCGGCGGCAACGGTGCGGGATGGTTCGCGCCGAATGGCGGTGGCGGCGGCAGCGGCGGTCCCGCGAGCACGGTGACGATCAGCGGCAGCGGCGCATCTATCTCGACCAGCGACGGGGAACTCTCTCCGGGCATCCTGGCTCAATCGATTGGCGGCGGCGGCGGGACCGGCGGCCGCTCGAATGGGTGGTTCGCCGTCGGCGGCGACGGCGCCAACGCCTCCAATGGCGCAGCGGTCACCGTCAATCTATCCGGTACTTCCGTGAGCACCGAAGGACTGCAATCCGATGGCATCATGGTGCAATCCATCGGCGGGGGCGGCGGCAAGGGCGGCGACGCGCAGGGAACGGGCCTCGGACTCAACATGACCATCGGAGGGACGGGCGGCGGCGGCGGCGCCGGCGGTTCGGTGGGCGTCGCCAGCGGCGCCGGTGATCTCGTGACCACCAGCGGCGATCAGTCCGCCGGTATCTTGCTCCAAAGCATCGGCGGCGGCGGCGGCGACGGCGGGGCGGCGTATGGCGAGGTCAAATCCGCGTTCTTCGGCGCGCAGATCTCCGTCGGCGGTAGCGGCGGCGCGGGCGGCGATGGAGGCGCGGTCGATCTGCTGACAGTGTCCAACGGTAACGGCGGCACCACGCCTCTCTCGACCAATGCGGGGCGCATCGTCACGACCGGTTCTGATTCGTTCGGCATCTTGGCGCAGTCGATCGGCGGCGGCGGCGGCCGCGGCGGCTCTTCGATCGCCGCCGCACAGACATACGGCTTGGACGACTATCCGAATCTCGCCGTGGGGGTTGCGATTGGCGGCTCGGGTGGAACGGGCGGCAACGCCATGGGCGTGACGGTCGACAACGCCGGGATGATCGCCACCTCCGGTGCGGGCTCCGCCGGCATGCTGCTGCAGTCGGTGGGCGGCGGCGGCGGGAGCGGGGGCGACGCGTCGGCCACGGCAAAGGCGAGCGGCGGCGATGTCAATATCACGTCCACGGTCGCCATCGGAGGCTCGGCGGCCAACGGTGGAAGCGGCGGGACGGCAATTGCCAGCAACGAAGGATTGATCGTCACCACCGGCGAGTCGGCCGACGGCATGCTGGTGCAATCGGTGGGCGGTGGCGGCGGTGTCGGCGGCACGGGCGATGGGAAGAGCAGCGCCAGTGGCGGGACCAACATCGCGCTGAACTTGACCATCGGCGGGAAGGGCGGCGCGGGCGGCAACTCGCAGAGCGTGACCGCCACCAACAGCGGCGCCATCATCACGCTCGGCGACGGTGCGATCGGGCTCGGAGCGCAGTCGATCGGCGGCGGCGGCGGCAGCGCCGGCGGCGCGGCGGGTTCCACCTCCGGAGAGTACAGCGCCAGCGTGGTTCTGGGCGGCAAAGGGGGAAGCGGCGGCACGATGAGCGCCGGTGGTCTGGTCACCGCCACCAACTCCGTCAATAGCACGATCGTCACCTTCGGCGCGGACGCCACCGGCATTTTCGCGCAATCGATCGGCGGCGGCGGCGGCATCGGCGGCAAGACCGCCACAAGCCTCGCCACATCGAAATCGGGCGGCGACGGCAGTAACGGCAGCAGCAACACCCAGGCGGCCATCGCCTCGGCCGCGAGTAATTTCGGCACCAATGGCAATGGGGCCATCAGCACTTACAACACACTGAATGGCGCGATTGCCTTCACCAACAGTCTTCTTGGCAACCCGGCGCCAAGTGCTCAGAGCCCCGCGCCAAGTGCTCAGAGCATCAAGCTGGCGGATGACGATCCGGAGGCGGAGCTGGACACCCTGTCGCAAAGCAAGGGCGAAACCGACGACGACAACCAGTCGAAGAGCATCGCGATCAACGTGGGGGTGGGCGGCGCGGGAGGTCCCGGCGGAGCCGCGGGCTCGGTCTTGGTGAATAACAATGGTGAAGTGGCCACCACCGGCCAGGAGTCCGACGGCATCATTGCCCAGGCCATTGGCGGCGGGGGCGGCGCGGGCGGTGCGGCTTCGACGGCCTCGAGCAATGACTACTCGGGGAACGTCTCGGTCGGCGGCAACGGAGGGACCGGTGCCAATGGAGGAGCGGTGTCGGTCAACAATGCGGGAACCATCATCACCGAGGGCGCCTTGTCGGCCGGTATGGTGGCTCAGTCCATCGCCGGCAGCGGCGGCATCGGCGGTACGGCGGCCTCTTCGGTCTCCAGCGACAGCAAGAACAGCGGCAACAACAGCGCCAACGACGGCGCGTTCAGTCAGCTGAACCTCTCGCTGGGCGGCAACGGCGGCGGCAGCGGCACCTCGTACCAGGTGTACGCGACCAGTGCGGGGGCCATCGAGACCACGGGTCACGACTCGATCGGGATCATTGCGCAGTCGATCGCGGGCGGCGGCGGCATCTTGAAGTCGCTCGCGACCGATCTGGAAGGCGCCGGCGGCAGCGCCAGTTCCGGTCAGACCAACTTTGACATCAATTTGTCATTCTCGGGTTCCAACGGCGGTGCGAGCAGTACCTCGAGCGGGCTGGTGAACGTACTGACCCAGCCGGGCGGCACGATCACCACCAAGGGCGACGACAGCTACGGCATTTTGGCCCAATCGATCTCCGGCGGTGGCGGCGTGGCGCTAGGCGGCGTCGTCACGGTAGCGGACCCCAATGTTCCGCTCTTCTTCTCGAATTCGAACACCTCCGGCAACGTCAACAATGACGGGATTAACAACCCCGGCAGCGGCAATAGCGGGCTGTTCGTCACCGCGGAGGCCAACATCACCACCAGCGGAAAAGGCGCGGTCGGGATCCTCGCGCAATCGATCGGCGGCGGCGGCGGTCTGGCCGGCCCCACCGGGGTCAGCGAGGCCTACAACTACTTCGATACCGAGGGCACGGCTCAGTACGTGGGATCCGGCGGTTATGTGTCCGTGGCCGTTGCCCAAGGCGCCACGGTGAGCACTTCGGGCGTGAATGCGCCGGCGATCCTCGTTCAATCCATCGGCGGCGGCGGCGGCCTCGTGAATTCAAATATCGGCGCCTACTGGGGCACGGCCGGCGGCACCGGCCAGGGTGGCCCGATCAACATCACCATCAACGGCACGGTCCAGGCAAGCGGCGCGGGCTCGGCCGGCATCGTGGCCCAGAGCATGGGCGACGCGACCTCCAATTCGCCGGTCAAGGTCACGGTGGGGTCCACCGGGTCGATCATCGTCGGACAAGCCGGTGTCCCGACTTCCGCAGACGGCGAGTCGGCGGGCATCTACATCGACCATGGAGGCATGGACTCCAGCCATCCGAACGTGGTCACCAACAACGGCCAAATCCTCACCTACGGTTCGGTCACGAATTCCGTCGCGGTCTACAGCAGCGCCGGTTACACCCAGGTGTACAACAACGCAGGCGCCACCATGGCAGGTGATGTGCTACTCACCAATAATGGCGGCAGTGGCTGCTTCACCAACGCGAGCGGCGCAACGTTTTATGCCGGTGACAAGGTTACGGTGGGTGCCTGCGGCGTCACGAATGCCGGTACGATCTATGTCGGCAGCACGGCGGCCGCAGCCGCCAAGGGGGCGGGCGGGCTCGGGACGACGACAATTACCGGCAACTATATCCAGACGGCCGGCGGCACGCTGAACATCAATGCCGATCTCCAGGCCGGGAAAGCGGACACGCTCGTGGTCACCGGCAAGGCGACCATTGCCGGCACGGTCAACGTCGACGCGACCACGGTGTCAAACAAACCCGTCACGGTGCTGACCGCGAGCGGCGGTGTATCAGTCGCTCCAAACCTCAGCAATACCGACAATTCGGCATTGTTCGATTTCCCGGTGGTCGCATCGGGCAACCATCTCGACATCGACCCGACTGCGCATCTGAGCAGTGCGGCTGCGAACTTTAGTCCCGATCAGAAGGCGGTCGCCAACTACATGCAGCAGCTGTTCGACAGCGGTGCCTCGATGGGTAGCGGCTTCACGGCCCTCTCGAAGCTCGCGGGTGGGGCTGACTATGCGTCGAGTCTGAAATCGATGTCGGGCGAGTTGCTCGGCGCCTTCGGAGCCTTCCGGGTCGAGAGCAGCCGAGAGTTCTCATACAATCTCTACCAGGGGTGTCGCGAGCTCACGAGCGATCCGAATACCACGGACTCGTGTACGTGGGCACGAACCTCCGGCGGCTCGGCCGATCAATCTGCCCGGGGCGATTCCGTCGGCTACCGCGCCAATAGGTACACGGTCGACTTCGGTGGCCAAGTGGGGTTGAGCGACCGATTGGCGCTGGTGGGTTCGCTGGGTTACGAGTCGACCAGCTTCAGCACCAATGACGAAAGTTCTTACATCGCCGGCAACGGTTCTTCCGTCCAGGGCAATGGTTCTTACATCGAGGGCAATGCGGCGCTGGCCGGAATGGGCGTGAACTTTGCCGACGGACCGCTCGAGCTGTCCGCGTCCCTCGATGGCGCGTACGGCTGGTATCGCAGCTATCGCACGATCACCGTGGGCGCCAATTCGGAAGAGGCCGACGCTAGTCCCCGGCAGTGGCAACTGGGTCTGCATCTGCGCAGTGGCTACGAGATCCCAATGGGCGGTGCTGCGTATTTCAAGCCCTTCGTCGAAGGTCACGCGATTCTCATCTCCAACGATAGTTTCACCGAGGATGGTACCTCGCCGTTCCGGCTGACGGTGGATGGCCGCACCGATACGACGGTGGCGGGAGGCACGGGCGTGGAGTTCGGACTGCACATCCCGACCAGCTCGGGCATGGTGGTGCATCCGTTCGTCAGCGCCGCCGTAGAGCTTGGCCAGAACGTGCAGTGGACCACCACTGCCCACTTTGCAGGTCAGTCCGCGGCACAGGGTTTTGCCATCGGGACTGCCGGCCCCGGGACCTACGGCAAGTTCGGCATCGGCGCGGATCTGGTCAATGCGAAGAACCTGTCGTTCTCCATCCTGTACGAGCCCGAGGTCGGCGACGGCTACAACTACCAGGGGGGAGCGGCGCGCATCAGCTATCGCTTCTAAACAGTCGCACGACTCATTGCGATCCGGGGCATACGGACAGGCCTCTCACGCTTAGAGTAGGCCGCTACAGGATGTGGCGGCCTCATCACCGTATCGCATTTCACTCGCTCGAAGGTTCCAGCCATCATTTTCGGCGCGCAGCTTGAGCAGGAGCTCGGGATCAAGTTATTGCATCGGGTTGCCCGCGGAGTTCGGCCTACGGCCGAGGGTGATCTCCTGTACAACGAAGCCACGGAGCTCCTGCGCCGATTCGATCAGCTGCCAGAGAAAGTGCGAGCTGGCAGCCCAAAAGTTACGGGGACGGTGCAACTTGGCATACCGGCGGTGTTGACGCAGGCGCTTGCGGGCGCGTTCATGACCGCGTGTCGGAACGCATTGCCCGATGTCACTCGTTGGTGGACCAGGAGAAGTTCGACGGGGTGGTCGTGTACTTGGCCCGCGACGCGCGTGAGCGTCAACGGCAAAGCGTGGCGCGCCGCCAAATGATCGCCGGCGAGTTCGAGCGAGTGACGGAAGGGGTATTGGCGCACGAGTTGAAGGCGGCGATGCCCGGATCGCGAACCTGTTGGGCGTCGATCCACACACGGTCGCCAAGGGCCGCCGGGAGCTGCTGCAACGGGACATCGAGGCGCAGGGGTACGCAAGCGGGGAGGCGGGCGACCATCGGCGGGGGAAAAAAACCCACAAATCATCGCCCGCATAGAAGAGCTGCTGCGCGACGAGTCGCCGGCGATCCGATGAGCGGCTTGCGCCGGACTCGCAAGACCACCGGGAAGATTGCCGAGCAATTGCTCGGTCTCGGTATCGAAGTCAGTGCCAATACGGTGGCGCGCCTGTGGAACGAGATGGGCTTCTCGCTCAAGACCAATCGCAAGAATATCGAATCCGGCGTTCAGCATAAACCTGGGCACCGCGCCAGAAGAAACCGTCAGTTCCTGACCATCAAGAGCACGCGCCACCGGTTCAAGCGGGCCAAGCAGCCCGTCATCAGCGTGGACGGCAAGAAGCGTGAGATGATCGGTCTGTTCAAGAATAACGGCCGGGCGTGGCGCGAGAAACTCAAGCAAGTCAACGATCACGACTTTCGTACCGACGCGATCGGCGTTGCGCTACCGTACGGCACTATGATGTCAGTCGCAACACCGGCATGGTCATGGTCGGCACCACTCGAGAGACCCTCGCCTTTGCGGTCGATGCCATTGACCGATGGTGGCGCAACCGGGGCAGCAAGGACTATTCCGACGCCGAGCGGTTGCTCATCCTTGCCGACTCCGGCGGCGCCAACAGCGCTCGATCCAGGGTGTGGAAATGCGATTTGCAGCAGAAAATTTGCAATCGCCATGGACTGAGCGTTACCGTCCACCACTACCCGCCAGGGGCATCGAAGTGGAATCCCATTGAGCACAAACTGTTTAGCGAAATCAGCAAAAACTGGCAGCGCGTTCCGCTGGAGAGCTACGAAACCGCCATCAACTATATCTCCTCCACCGAGACCCGAACGGGTCTGAAGGTAAAGGCCGTCTTGAACTCGAAGAATTACGAAACCGGCGAGACCGTCACCGATGAAGAAATCGCGATGCTCCGCATCCGGTTGTATGTGCTACATGCGGCGGTTCATACAAACCATCGTTGTGACTGAAGAATCGGGGGCAGGTTTCCCTGCCCCCGCGACGTTCGCACTACGATGCCGGGCACTGACTGTTGTTTGAACCGGGTGCCAGATAGCCCTCGCGCCGATTCAGGTAGCCGCCATAGATCGGCATGAGATCATCATGCGTCAAGCCCGCGCCGCCGCTCAGGCGGTAGGTGGGAGGAGTCCCAGTCTTGTCCGGCGCTGTAAACAGCTGGTTCAACAGAGACTGCGACGGGAAGGTGAACGTCTTAATGCTGGTTCCCGGATAGTTGCCCGTCGCTGTCCGGGTAACGATGAACACATCCCAGGTCGCCGGCAAGTTGATGCTTGGGAAACTCCAGTAGGTATCCGTGGGCGCATTTCCATAAGGCTTATAACAGGCGTAGCCGTCAAACAAGCGTGCATAGGTACCGTAGCTCTTGGGATTGTTGGTCTTCTTTTCGACGAAGACATCCGAGCTGTATGCAGTCGGCAAAAGCGCCTTGTAGAAGCTCTGCTTGCCACCCAGTGCGAACAGCGGCAGGCTCGCCTGAGGCAGCTTTGAGTCCACGCATCCGAGGCACATATAGAACGGAGCAACCTGCGATCCGATCGCTCCTCCGATCTTCGACAGCTTCCCATAGTCCTGCACGGCGGCAGCGAACACTGCCAGCGCACCTTGCTGCAAGTCCCCGGAGACGGTCGCCGTTCTGTCCCTCAACTGCCGGAGCGTGAAAGAGTACTGCTCGGGAATCGGTGTCGCGCCGACCGGTATGAATGCCGCCGCAGCGTTCAACGTGGCACTTACAGCCCCGGCAGCCGGTCCGACGCCAGGCAGCACCGAGAAAAGGCCGGCGACCGCGGAGGCTTGGTTGAGTCTCTGTATCGTCAAAGCCGAGTTGGGGTTATTGTCGTACAGGCTGTTGTCGATCGAACTGGCCACGTCCGAGAGTTGCACCTGCAGGTTGTCCTGGCTGCTCGCGGCGATCGCCATGATCTGACCATACGCCGTGTATACGTTTCTGGCCCAACCTTGCTCGGCGGCGAGCTCTGTCTGGACGGGCCCCCAATCGTCGCTGCACTTGTATTCGGCGCTGCCTGGATAGCACTGGAGACTCGCGTACGGAATCGAGAGCACCGCAGGCGTCGTTCCGGGCGTGCCGATTCCTCCTACGTAATAACTGCGAATGGGCTGACATGGGGAGTTAGCGCAACCAAGCGCTTGCCGCACGGCTGGATAATGATCGGCGGAAGATGTGAGGTCCTCGTAGAGTTTCTGCTGCGCAGCTGTCCAAGCAGGCCAATTCTGCGCCTGCTGATACAGAACCTCGGACCACTCGAACCCGAACGGATTGGTCTGTTGCTGATCCTGAACACCGACATTCATCACATACTGACCCGTGCGGTTCTTCGACAACAGCACGTGCGCCGGCCCGTAGTGAGGGCCGCCAGCCGTCTCGAAACTCTCCAATTGATAGTGCTTGCTGGTGTAGTTTTGATCCGGCGCGCTGATCAGCAGGTAGGAGGATCCTGTAGCTCTCAGCTGCGGAAGGTGAAAAGCGTTGCCACCGAGATTATTGATCGCAGTGTATAGCGAAGCGGTGACCGGCGCGTTGACTCCGATCGGTGTGCCAAACGTCGTCAGAATCAACAGATCGTTGGACTTGTAATAGGCCGAAAGCAGGTAAGTGAGGTCGCTGATCGCCTGGCGAGCCTTCGCCGCATCGTTACTGTTCGTCTCCAGAGCGTACCTGTCAGTGACGTGACCCGACAATCGGTCAATGGACACGATCCAGAAGCCTCCCGCGCTACCGCTCGTATTGCAATTGCGGTAAGTCAACCCGCCATACTTGACACTCGCACACTGGTCTTCGCTCATTTCGCCCGGGGTGACCTTCACCTCCTTGTATTGGGAGGGTGCAAAGAAGTAGCGGTGATCCACGTCCAGCATCAGAGAGCCGACCAGCGGCGGCAGATGATTGAGTTCATGGCTATCCTTGAAATTGTCATTCGGCTGATAGCTCTCATATGCCGAGCCCGCCGACCCGCCGACCACACCGATCGCGTTATAGAAAGGAGTCTCCCTGGTGTATTGGCTGCCGCCAATGGCCCTGGTGTCGAGGTTGCTCATCTTGCCCTTGAATGAATTCATGATGACCACGTCGTTCTTGGGGAGACCCTGGAGGAAAGTGGTGAGCGTCTCGGAGCTACCGAAGCATGCCTGTCCCGACCCGTTACCGACCTTGGTTTCCGGAGTCAGGGTCTGCGACGTGAGCACGAGCACCTGCATTGAGTTGATACCCGAGCTGCAGCTCAGCCCCTCAGCGGTATAGACCCTCTGTGGGAATCCGGGTCCGGGACCGAGCAGAATCTGGTAACTGTTGATGTTGTCGGGACCGGCATTGGCAGGCAGGTATACACTCTGCACGCTGACCGCCGGAATCATGCGCGAGACAGGCTCACTGCTGGCCGACGGGCCGCCGAATTCGAAGCTCGTTCGACCTGCTGCCGCGGACTCGTTTGGGCCGTTTACAACGGCGGTCACAATGTTCGTGCCCGAAAGAAGCATGGCCGCCGGCAACTCGGTCTGTAGATCGCAGTGCGCATACTCATCGCACTGACCCATCGGAGCGAAAAGGTTCGTGATGTTCGTGCCATCGATCTCGGCGTGGAAGGTACTCTGAATGGCGTTGCGCCCGAAATGGACACGGACTGAAACCGTCGACCCCGTCTGCGTAGAGTTGAAACCGGGTGTTACGATGCTCAGCAACGGCTGTTCCCCGGGACTTTGAGCCCAGGCACCGGAGCCGGCGAATGCGCCAAGGAGGCCTGCGATGGCGAGACTCCGGCGGCTGAAAAACTGTTTTCTTTTCATGATGTGTATTACCGATTCAAATGAGTTGGTGAATGAGTATCGAATCGCCCGGCGAATACGACTATTCGCTGACCGCTCGAGTCCGCCGAATCTTGCTGATTGCTTCATTGGTGTCTCCAAAGGTTCTCTTTAAATGTTGGACCAGGTATCTGTACTGAGCGCATGACGTTGTTCATGGTGAAAACTCCCTTTAAATTTCGTGATTGGGTTAAAACTTGAGAACTCGGTAACCGGCACCATGCGTCGTGAGGCATGGGTCCACATACGTCGGCATGCTCAATGCCTCGCGGCGGCTCATCCGCAATGAGAGACAGCGTGCGGTCGTTGAGATCACCGGTGTAAGCGGCATATTCCAGCGCGGCGTAGGTCGACACCACTCGATAGATCAGCTTCGACAATTGGTTGCTCCCTACACTCTTCGCCATTGAGCGCGCGCCGTGCGTCCCTTTTGAAGGCGCGGAATGTTGGAGGAACGGAGAAGTTTTTGAAAATAGGATCGCGCTATGCCGGGTATAGGCAGAACTTATAAACCGCTATGTGCCACCGCTCGCGGTCAGATGGAGCGGCGGTTCGATTGGAATCGCGAACATGCGGAATCGAAGCCTACCCAGCCATCATTTTCGGTGATGCCCCGGCTGGCCGGCAGCACTTTCGGCGCGCATACTCCCCCAGGGACAGGACCCGCACCAGCACGACTTGGATATGCGTGTATCTTCCAAAAGATGGCCGCCGAAGGCGGGATCGATTGCTGGTGGTCGATTCCGGCTTCCACACGCGCAATCGAGCCGCCGAAGACCGGGTGGCAGCCAATTCGAGGTCCGGACAGCGGATTGGGCACAATCCGTCCGGGTGCTTGGTTATAGTGTCTCAGCGGCATCAACTGTCTTGATGTCGCATCAGGGAGGATCGCCGTGATTCAACTGCGGCAACTACGGTACTTTGTGAGAATCGTGGAAGCGCGCAGCTTCTCGCGCGCGGCTGCGCTTCTTTATGTCGCGCAGCCGGCTCTCAGCACCCAGATCGCGGAGCTCGAGCAGGAGCTCGGGATCAAGTTATTGCATCGGGTTGCCCGCGGAGTTCGGCCTACCGCCGAGGGTGATCTCCTGTACAACGAAGCCACGGAACTCCTGCGCCGATTCGATCAGCTGCCAGAGAAAGTGCGAGCGGGCAGCCCAAAAGTTACGGGGACGGTGCAACTTGGCATACCGGCGGTGTTGACGCAGGCGCTTGCGGGCGCGTTCATGACCGCGTGTCGGAACGCATTGCCCGATGTCACTCTTAGCTTTGCGAGCGGGGACAGCAGCGTGCTTCGAGCAAGGGTTGTCGAGCGTGGGCTGGACCTGGCGCTCGTCTTCGAAGAGGAGCCTCTCCCGGGGCTTACCCGCACCGAGCTGTTCCGGCAGCGAATGTATGTGCTACATATTGACGAAGCGCATCGAGCTACAGCCTCGGTCCGCCTCGCCGAATTGGCAACGTGGCCGCTGATTTCTCCCGGCGATGGCTGGCGGCGATCCATGCAGAAGAGATTCGCTGCCGCGGGTGTCACGGTGAAGATCGTTGCGGAGACCCAGGATCTGAGCAGCCACCTGGCGGCGGTGAATGCCGGCATCGGCGCAATCATCCTGCCACTCAGCCATCCCGCGAGCATCCCCGGTGCAGGCAGCATCATCGCCACGCCGATCTCCGACTTGCATCTGACGGCGAGCCTCGTCTGGCTGCATGACGCTCAGCTGTCGCGAGCGGGGGAGGCGGTGTGCAGGCTTCTCGTACCGTTTGTCGCCCAATATATCCAGGAAAAACAACCGGCTGGCGTCGAGTCACTCATCTCCCAGGACAGGCGATAGCGGAGTGGATCGGCATTCCAGAGCCATAAGTTCTCGCTATGCGTGCATAGCCCGATACTATTTTTTCTTCTGCCACGACTCCTTCAGTATCCCACGCCTTGGGATGCGGCATATCGGCTCGCCTCCCAGATGCGTAAGGAGCATTGAACGTGGCAAAACTGATTTATCGAGTAGTCTCCGCCTGCGGAGCTCTGGGTTATGGCTTCCCCAAGTCGTCCATGGAGCTGGCGCTCAAAGGCCGCATCGACGCGGTGATCTCGGATGCGGGATCCGTGGATGCGGGACCATACTACCTGGGGACCGGCACCGAATACTTCGAGCGTGAGGCCGTCAAGCAGGACTACCGCTACATGGTTGAGGCGGGCGAGAGGATCGAAGGTCCGGTGATCTTGGGCAGCTGCGGGATGGCCGGCGGCAACCGCAATCTACAGTGGATGATCGACGTGGCAAAGGAGGTCTTTGCGGAACTCAATGTCCGCGATGCCAAGGTTGCCGTCATTGGTGCAGAGCTTGACAGCGAGATCGTCATTCGCGAATTGCGGGCGGGTCGGCTGCTTCCCACAGGCTTGGGTCCCATACTCGATGAGAGCGCCTTGCGCGAGAGCGTCATCGTCGGCCAGATGGGCATCCATCCGCTCATGACGGCGCTCGAGGCCGGCGCCAAGTACATCCTTGCTGGACGATCCTGCGACATCGCCTTGTTTGCCTCCGACATGATCCGTCGCGGGATTGACCCGGGCCTCGCCTACCACGTGGGCCACGTGCTCGAATGCGGCGCCCTCGCCTGTGACCCGGGATCTCC
>Ga0116129_1001309_pt1 | contig 13956 bp, 14 predicted proteins | sample June2015DPH_17_2_FD_89732 | JGI IMG/M metagenome (GOLD analysis project Ga0116129, IMG submission 89732) | Peatland microbial communities from SPRUCE experiment site at the Marcell Experimental Forest, Minnesota, USA - June2015DPH_17_10 | ecosystem: Environmental > Terrestrial > Soil > Wetlands...
ACGTCAGGTCGTAGTTCGGCGCCAGATTGAAATAGTAGGGGACTTCGAGCTCGTAGCCGTTGCTGCTGTCGTGGCCGAAACTGGGAAACAAGAAGCCGCTCTTGCGCTCATCGCCCAAGGGAAACGATAGGTAGGGCGTGTAGAAAACCGGTACGTCCTTGAAGCGCATGACGACGTCGCGCGCCACACCCACCTGCGCCGTCTTATCGAGGTTGAGGCTGTGTGCCCGGAGCTGCCAGTCCTCTTTGCCGACGGGGCAGGTGGTGTAGCGGACCTGGGTTAAATCCACCCTGCCGTCGGGGTGAAAATCGAGGTTCTTGGCGAAGCCGCGGCCATTGCGCTCGGGGATGTCGAAGTTGGCCTGGTTGAAAGTCCCGCCATCTACGGTGCCATAGCTGCCGCTATCGCTGCGCACGCGCAGCCTCGGGTCGAGGAAATTCACCCGGCCTTTGACGTTGAGCCGATCGGTGATGTAATCATAGGTGACCTCGTCCGCTTCGAGGCTGCGTTCGTCCTGGCGCACCGTTACGTGGCCCTTCAAGACCGCATCGAGGTCGATGTTCAGAACCGCATCGTCGCTGTCGATATGAATGCGATGATCGTCGGCAGCGATGTCGGCGGGACGGGTCACTTTTATCTTGGGCGGCGTCGGGCACACATCCCAGGCATGTGCCGAGCACGCCGCCATGCAGATCGCGATCAATGCGGCACGAACAGCGAAACCGTTGAGCAAAATGCAGCGCCTTAGCCGTTATACTGGGATGCCGCATTTGCGGCTAGCGAATGGTCAAGCATGCCTGTAGCGGATGCAAGTGATTCCCGTCTGGAGATGTTGACCCGATGGGTGTCGGATGATCTGGGATTCAGCGGCAGTTCGATCGCGCCGGCCTCGGCCGACGCAAGTTTTCGCCGCTATTTTCGCGTCACTCGCGGCAGCGATACCTACATCGTCATGGATGCGCCGCCGGACAAGGAAGATCTTGCGCCGTTCCTCAAGGTTGGCAGGATCTTGAGCGACATCGGCGTCAACGCGCCCGTAGTGCTGGCACGCGACATCGCACGCGGCCTGCTGCTGTTATCCGATTTGGGAACGGAGCTCTACCTCGATGCGCTGCGCGACGAATCCGCCGCGGACCGGTTGTACGGCGATGCGCTGCGCGCCTTGCGGGAAATTCAAAAGGCAGGCGCGGCGTTGGGTGCCGATCTACCGCGCTACAGCCATGCCTTGCTGATGCGCGAGATGGAGTTGATGCCTGAGTGGTTCCTCGAGCGCCATCTTGGCTTTGCCCCATCCGCCGCGCAGCGACAGATGTTGAACCAGCTGTTCGATGCCTTGTCGAAGGCAGCGTCGAGCCAGCCCGCGGTCATCGTGCACCGCGACTATCATGCGCGCAATCTCTTGGTGACCGCGGAACACAACCCCGGGATCCTGGATTTCCAGGACGCGGTGTGGGGGCCGGTTACCTACGATGTGGTGTCCTTGCTGAAGGACTGCTACATCGCGTGGCCGGCGCCGCGGGTGCGCGAGTGGGTTCTTGGCTATCGCGACAGCTTGCTCGAACGCGGCTGCGCCGCGGGGTCGGCGGCGCAGTTCCTGCGCTGGTTCGATCTCATCGGCCTGCAGCGCCACATCAAGGTGCTGGGGATATTCGCGCGCCTGTACTATCGCGACGGCAAGCCCGGCTACCTCAAGGATCTGCCGCGCGTGCTCGAGTACGCGCGCGCTGCGGCTGCAGCCTACCCGGAGACCGCGCCGTTCGCCGACTTCATCGCGGCGGACGTCGACGCGCGCTTCGCCGAGGCACAGCAGCGCGTGGCGCCGTGAACGCGGAACGCCCGCGCGCCGCCATGATTCTTGCCGCGGGACGCGGCGAGCGCATGCGACCGCTGACGGATCAGACGCCCAAGCCGTTGTTGCGCGTGCACGGTCAACCCTTGATCGAGCGCCACATCGTCGGGCTGGTGGCCGCGGGCATCAACCGCATTGTGATCAACGTGGCCTGGCTGGGCGCGCAGATCCGCGACTACCTGGGCGACGGTGCACGCCTCGGCGCGCAGATCAGCTACAGCGAGGAGTCGCCGCGCGCGCTCGAGACCGGCGGCGGGGTATTTCGCGCCCTGCCGTGGTTGGCGCCGGGGCCATTCGCCGTCGTCAACGGCGATATTTATACCGAGTTCCCGTTCGCGACACTGGCCCTGCGCGCCGACGCCGATGCGCACTTGGTGATGGTGCCGAACCCACCCTACCTGCAGGGCGACTTCGGCCTCGCGCACGGCGCGGCGCTGGTCCCCGGCTCGCCGGATGCGATGCAGCTGTACACGTTCGGCTGCATCGCGGTTTACCGGCCGGCATTCTTCGCGGGCTGTGTCGATGGCGTGTTTCCCATGAAACCCTTATGGCTGCGTTGCATGGCGGCGCGGCGCTGTTCGGCCGAGCTGTATGCGGGCGCGTGGGAGGACGTGGGCACGCCGGCGCGGCTGGCGGCGCTGAACGGGCAGGGCTAGCCCCAGGCACGGCTGCGGTACAATACCGGCATGTCCGAGTTCAAAGGCATTGCCATCGTCCCGGCGCAACAGGCACGCAGCGGCGAGAAATATGTCACGCCGCAGGGGTATGCCGCGGTCAAGGACGGTGTGAAGCGAGCGTCCGCGCAAGCGGCGAGCCGCGCCGGCGGCGTCCCGGCCGCGCGCAAGCCGCCGTGGCTGCGTGCCAAGCTGGCCAGCGGCGCCGGGTTCGAGTCGGTCAAGAGCAACGTGCGCGAGCACCGCTTGAGCACCGTGTGCGAGGAGGCCAAGTGTCCGAACATCGGCGAATGCTGGAACGCGGGTACCGCGACCATCATGCTGATGGGCGCCGTGTGTACGCGCGCGTGCCGATTTTGCGCCGTCGACACCGGCAATCCGCGCGGCTGGCTGGATTTGGACGAGCCTGAGAATGTGGCGCGGTCGGTCGAATTGATGGGTCTTAAGTACGTGGTGTTGACCTCGGTCAACCGCGATGACCTGGCCGACGGCGGCGCGGCGCACTATGCGGCGGCGGTGCGCGCCATCAAGAGGCGCAATCCCGGCATCGCCGTCGAGGCATTGACGCCGGACTTCCAGGGCGTGCTGCACGATGTGTATACGGTGCTCGAATCCGGTTTGGATGTGTTCGCGCAAAACGTCGAGACAGTGCGGCGCTTGACGCATCCGGTGCGCGATCCGCGCGCCGGCTATCAGCAAACCATCGAGGTGCTGCGCGCTGCGAAGCTGCATCGTCCCGAGGTGCTCACCAAGACCAGCTTGATGCTGGGATTGGGGGAGAGCGAGGAGGAAATCCGCGAGACCATGACGGATCTGCGCACCGCAGGGGTGGATCTTTTGACCCTGGGCCAATACCTGCGGCCCACGTCCAATCACCTCACGGTCGAGCGCTTCGTCGCTCCGCATGAGTTCGACCGTTATCGCGAGTGGGCGCTGGCGCTCGGCTTTCTCGAGTGCGTATCCGGTCCGCTGGTGCGCTCCAGCTATCGGGCAGAGCAGGCGCTGGCGCGCAACAACGCCGGCCTCGACAACGCGAAATTGTCCGGGACCGGCCCGTGACCCAGGAACACGGGCTCGTGACCATGGACGGGGTCATCGTGCGCCGGTTGGGGCTGGCGGAGTATGAGCCGACCTGGCGGGCGATGCAGCGCTTTACGGACTCGCGCGGTGCAGACACTGCCGATGAAATTTGGCTGGTCGAGCATCCGCCGGTATTTACGCTGGGGATGAATGCCAGCCGCGAGCATGTGCTCGATCCCGGCGCCATTCCCGTGGTGCAGATCGATCGCGGCGGCCAGGTGACCTATCACGGTCCCGGGCAGCTGGTGATTTATCCCTTGCTCGATCTGCGGCGGCGGCACCTGAATGTGCGCGAGCTGGTGGTGGCCTTGGAGAACAGCATCGTTGGCTACGCGGCCGAGTTGGGCATAGGGGCGGCGGGCTCGCGCGAGGCGCCGGGCGTCTATGTCGATGGCGCCAAGCTCGCCAGCATCGGCCTGCGCATACGGCGCGGCGCGAGCTATCACGGTGCCGCGCTCAACGTGTCGCTGGATCTCGAGCCTTTCACGCGCATCAACGTGTGCGGTTACCGGGGACTGAAAGCCACGCGCCTCGCGGATCATGGCGCGCACATCGACGTCGCTGCCGCGGCGCGAGGCTTGACGCCGCATCTGCTGCGGCAACTGGGAGCCTATCTGCCAGGCATGCATGCCGGCGCAGGCGTGCAGGCCGGTTACAGCGCCATCAACACCGACTTGCAGGCCGTCAACTCGCGATAGAGCGCATCCAGCTGCTCGCGGCTCTGGGCCCTGATGGTGTAGGTCAACGCCACGAAATTTCCGTCCGCACTGGTGCGGGTTTTCACGCTGGTGGGGCTCATGGGCCCGGCATGACGCTCGACGATGGACTGGGTGAGCGCCCGCAGATCGCTGTCGCGGCGGCCCATGACCTTGATGGGAAAGTCGCTGGGAAATTCCTGCAGGGTGCCGCCGCTCATAGCGCCGGGGTTCCCGCCAATTCCGCGATATAGTCCAGCAATGCCCGGTGCATGCGTGCGAAATGCGGACCGGGACGCCCGTCGCCGACCTGCTTGCCATCCAGCGTGGTCACGGGCAGCAGGCCGCGTGTGGCGAATGCCAGCCATATTTCATCGGCGGCGCGCAGCTCAGCGGCGCTGACCGGGGTGCTGCGGGCGGCCACCCCCAAGCGTTCGGCCAGTTCCATGACCAGGTCGCGGGTGGTGCCGGGAAGTATTCGCCGGCCATTGGGCGGCGTGCAGATGACGCCGCCCTTGAGCACGTGCACCGTGGTCGATGACCCTTCCGTGAGTTCACCGTTCTCGAGCATAATGGTTTCGAAGGCGGCGGCGTCGGCGGCCAGCTTCTTGAGCAGGATGTTGCCGAGCAGGGCCGTCGATTTGATGTCGCGCCGCGCCCAGCGAATTTCCTCCGCCGTGACCGCCGCCACGCCGCGCTCCAGCATCGCGGCGGCCAGCGGCTCCAATTCGGTGCAGTAGGCGAATATCGTGGGTGTCAAGCCGGGCGGCCATGCATGGTTGCGGCCGTGCTCCGCGCCGCGCGTCACCTGCAGGTAAAGGTAGGCTTCGCGCGCAGCGTTGCGGGCGATCAGCTCGAGCAGCAACTTCGCCCACGCATCGTGCGACATGACGGGCGGCATGCGAATGCCGTCGAGGCTGCGGTCGAGCCGCTGCAAATGCTGGCGCAACCGAAACGGACGCCCGCCGTACACGGGCACCACCTCGTAGACGGCGTCGCCGAACAAGAAGCCTCGATCGAGCGGCGAGACGCGCGCTGCCTCGAGCGGCAGGAAAGCGCCGTTCAGCGAGCAGATGGGCAGCGGCGCGCTCACGCGAACCACAGGCGAATGGTGTCGATCAGGCGGCGCCACCAGCCGCCCGCGTCCACCGCGCTCAAGGGATGCAGCGGCAGCGTCGCCACGGTCTGGCCGCCGCTGATCACGCGCAGGGAGCCGACGTTGGCGTCCGCGGCCAACGGCGCGATGATTTTCGGCTGAACATCGATCGCGGTGCTGACATCGGAGTGAGCGCGCGGCAGGGTGATCCAGAAATCGTCCTTGATGCCGAATTCCACCGGGTTACGGGCGGACTTCCAGACGTGGGTCGAGCCCAAGGCGGTGCCGCCTTTGACGGCCAGCTTGGTGTCGTAGAACGTGAAGCCGTAGTTGAGCAGTGCGGCACTGGAATTTTCGCGCGCCTTCATGCTGGTGGACCCCAGCACCACCGATACCAGCCGCATGCCGTCACGCAGCGCGGATGTCACCAGGCAGAAGCCGGCGGCATCCGTGTGGCCGGTCTTCAAGCCATCCACCGTGGGGTCCCTATCCAGCATGGTGTTGCGATTTCCCTGCTTGATGTGGTTGTGCTCGAATTCGCGCACCGAGAACCATTTGTAGTATTGCGGAAAATCGCGAATCAGCGCGCTCGCCAGCAGCGACATGTCGCGCGCGGTGGTGTAGTGCTGCGGCGAAGGCAGTCCGGTGCTGTTCTCGAAGTGCGTGCCCGTCATGCCGAGACGCGCGGCGGTGCTGTTCATCAACTGCGCGAAAGTTGCCTCGGTGCCGCCGATACGCTCGGCCAGCACGATGCTGGCGTCATTGCCGGATTGCACGATGACGCCGAGCAGCAGGTCCTGCACCGAGACGGGGACGCCAAGCTCGAGGAAGGAGCTCGAACCATCGGTTGCAGCACCGCCGGCGCGCCAGGCATGTTCGCTCACCGGAATCGTGTCGTCGAGCTTGAGCTTGCCCGCGGCGAGTTGCTCGAACGCGAGGTATACGGTCATCAGTTTGGTGAGGCTGGCCGGGTCCATGCGCGCTGTCGGCTCGAGGGATGCGAGGATCTTGTCGGTGCGAAAGTCGACCAGAATGTAGGAGCGTGCGTCGACCTGGGGCGCAGCAGGAATGCCGCCCGGAAGCATGCTCGGGGCTGGCGCCGCGGCCGGCGCGGCAGCCGGGGGCGGAGGCGCCTGCCTGTGTTGCGCAGCGACGCAGGGCGAGGCCGCGCCTAGCGCGGCGATGAGGGAGATGAGGAACGCGCACACGATCGAGGAACGCAGCATAGATGTTGGATACCCTTTGAATACTTGAGCAGTTTACCGGCGATTGCCGCGGCAATCGCGCCGAAATCTTAGTCGAGAGCCAGGTGCGCGTCTTGCACGCCGTCACGTTCCAGTGCTGCGACGATGCGGTCGAATTCCGCGACATTCGGCACCGGTCCAATGCGCACACGGTACATCCTGCGGCCCGCAATCTGATCGTCCCGCACGAATACATTGCCGTAAGCGCCGCCGCGGAGCTTTTGCGCCAGCCGCTGTGCGTTGGCCGGATCACCGAACGCTCCCGCCTGCACGAACAGCGGTGCGCCGACGTTGACCGGCGCCGCGGCTGGCGTGGCGGCCGCGACCGGCGGCAGGTTGCTCTGCGCCGGCTCGAGCGGCACCGTGACGATCTCGATACGGGGGGCGGGCGGCGGCGTGATCGACGGATCGATGCTGCGCACCTCGACGAATGCGGTGCCGTTGCGCACCATGTCGAGCTTGGCGGCCGCCGAATAGGAAAGGTCGATGATGCGGTTGCCGACGAACGGGCCGCGATCATTCACGCGCACCACGACGCTGCGGCCGTTCTGCAAATTCGTGACGCGCACATACGCCGGCAACGGCAGCGTCTTGTGTGCCGCGCTCATCGCGAACATGTCGTAGGTCTCGCCGGTGGAGGTGCGAACCTTGTGAAAGCCGGGGCCATACCAAGATGCCACGCCCCGTTCCACGTAACCGATGTTCGAGGAGAGCACGTAGTAGCGTCTGCCGAAAACCTGATAGAAAGGCGGGTTGCCGTAACGCGAGCGCGCCTCGACCCGGGGCACCGCATCGGGCACCGAACCGGGCTCAGGCGGCGGCGCGGGCGGCACGGGCGGCACCGCGGGGGGCGGCGCGGCAGGACTGGGTGCTTCGCGCGGCGGCGTGCTGAAACAGGCGGTGACTGCGACCCCGATGGTCAGGAACAGCGGTGGCGCCAGCGCGCGCAACAGCCTCACGGCGCCGAACCGGTGCCCGCCGCCGGCTGCGCCGGGGCATCGAGACTCAACATGCGCTGCTTGAGCGCGCCCGCAAGTTCGTACACGGCCATGGCATACAGCGGGCTATGGTTGTAGCGCGTGATGACGTAGAAATTATTGAATCCGACGCGCCAATGCGTGCCGTCGGCTTCATCCGCGGCGATCAGAAGGGCGGGGGCGTCCGCCGGCAACGGGCTGTCGAAGGTCACGCCCTTGGCCTCGAGGGAGGCGACGCTCTCCGATAAATCCAGCTTGCGTCCGTCCAGGTCCTCGGGCTTGTCCGCCGAGACCTCGGCCTCGGTCAGTACCGGTTCGCCGGCATTCCAGCCGTGCTCCTTGAGATAGTTGCCGACGCTGGCGCAGACGTCGGCCCAGTTGGCCCACAGATCGATGTGGCCATCGGCATCGGCGTCGATGGCGTAGCGGCGGTAATTGGAGGGCATGAACTGCGGCGCTCCCATGGCGCCCGCATAGGACCCCTTGATGCTGCGGGGGTCCAGATGCAGGTCGCGTGTCAGCAGCAGATACTGCTCCAACTCGTCGCGGAAGAATTTCGAGCGCGCCGGATAATCGAACGTCAGCGTGGTGAGCGCGTCGATCACGCGATACCCGCCCGTGAGCCGGCCGTAATAGGTTTCGACGCCGAGAATCGCCGCCAGATACTCGGGCGGTACGCCGCTCTTCAAGCTGGCCCGGTCGAGCGCTTGCCGGTGTGCAATCCAGAATTCCGTGCCCTCGCGGATGCGCCGCTCGTTCAGGAAGATCGGCCGATATTCGTACCAAAGCTTGGCCTTTTCGGCCGGCTTCTCCATGGCGTCGAGAATGGCCGGCTGCACCTGCGCGGCGGCCAGCAACTTGCGCAGCGGCCGCGTCTTGAACGCGTAGGCCTCGTGCATGTGCGCGATGAATTCCTTGACGTCGCCGCGCTTGACGTCGATCGCCGCCGCCGGCTCGGCACATACGCCGTACAGGGCGATGCTGAACAGGGCCAGTACGAGTGGCGGGCGGCGCGTCTGCACTTAGCTTCCGATCAGCTTGCGATGCGAATGCAGCGACATGAGTATGCCGAAGCCGGCCAGCAGGGTGACCATCGAGGTTCCGCCGTAGCTGATCAGCGGCAAGGGCACGCCCACCACGGGCAGTATGCCGCTCACCATGCCGGAGTTGACGAACACATAGACGAAGAAGCTGAGGGCGACGGCGCCGCCGGTGAGGCGTGCGAAAGTGTCCTGGCCCTGCATCGCCAGGTACAACGCGCGTCCGATGACGATGCCGTAGAGGGAGAGCACCAGGAGCTGGCCCAACAGGCCGAATTCCTCGCCGATGACGGCGAAGATGAAGTCGGTGGAGCGTTCCGGCAGGAATTCGAGCTGCGCCTGGCTGCCGTTCATGTAGCCCTTGCCGAACACACCGCCGGAGCCGATCGCGATTTGCGACTGGATGATGTGATAACCCGCCCCCAGCCGGTCGGTCTCGGGATTGATGAAAGTGAGAATGCGTTGCCGCTGGTAGTCGTGGATGAAATGCCAGCCGGCCCAGGCGGCGCCGCCGAGCAGCGGGATGGAGGTCAAAATCAGTCGAATCTGCAGCCCCGCCAGCAGCATCACGATCAGACCGGACGCGGCGATCAGCAGGGCGGTGCCCAAGTCGGGCTGCGTCACGATCATCGCCGTGGGAATGGCGACCAGCACGCCCATGACGATCAGATCCCTGAAAGTCAGGGGCAGCGGCCGTTCGTGCATGTACCAGGCGCACACCATGGGCACGGCGAGCTTCATGATTTCGGAGGGCTGGAAGCGCATGAAGCCCACATCCAGCCAGCGCTGCGCGCCCTTACCGATGTGGCCGGTGACGTCCACGACGATGAGCAGCACCACGCCGATCACGTAGGCGACCGGCGAGAATATGCGCAGGTACTGGGGCGTGGCGAACTTGGCCAGCGCCAGCATGGCGATCACGGCGATGGCGATGTTGCCCAAATGGTGCTCCACCATTTTCAAGTTCTGTCCGGAGGCGCTGTAGACCACGAGTATGCCGATGACGACGATGATGGCGAGCACGCCGGTGAGCGGGCCATCAAGCCCCAGCGCCCGCAAGGTGCGCCCGCCGGCGGTGAGCGTGCGCCGGGTTCGCGAGGGCGACATGTCATCGAAGATCATGCTTCACCGTTCATGCAGCTTGCCCAGCAAGGCAACCAAGAGGGGCCACAGCAACGCGCCGATCACCGGCGCAAGCCAGCGGCTGAAGGTGGTCACCGGGTTGCCGGTTGCGCCATCGATCCAAAACAACACGAACTGATAGCCGGTCAGCAGCGCGAAGATTGTCAGGCACTGCGTCAGCATGGAGAACACGCGGATGCGCAGGCGCAGGTGCGTGGCCCAAGCCGACATGAGGGTCAGCGCGAGCGCGTGCTGGCCGAGCACCACACCGTTGGTCACATCCAGGGCCAAGCCGGCGAAGAAGGCCAGCGACAACCCGCCTGCCCGCGGCGACTCGATCGACCAGTACAGGACCACCACCACCAGGAAATCGGGACGCAGCGAATCCAGCAATGGCGGCAGCGGCAGCACGGCCAATGCCAACGCTACCAGCGAGGACAGCAGCACCGGCAGCCTGCGGATGCGCGAGTCGCGCATCATTTGTCGCTGACTCCGGCCGACTTGGCCGCGGCGGGCTTTGGCGGCACGATCGGCGGCAGTTCGGCGACTTTTGGTTTCAGCCACACGAACATGAGTTCGCGCGAGCGATCGAGCGCCGCGGCGGGTTTGACCTCGACCTCGGCCAGCGATTGCGCCGGGTCGCGCCGCACCTCGGCGACGGTGCCTACCGGGTAGCCGGCGGGAAAACCGCCGCCCAAGCCCGAAGTCAGCAGCAGATCGCCGACGGCCACATCGGCGCTGGTCGGCAGATAGGGCAGCCTGAGCCGGCCGGTATCGCCGGTTCCCACCGCAATGGTGCGCAGCCCGTTGCGGTTGATTTGCACGGGAATCGCATGGGCTGCGTCGCTTACCAGAATGACCTCGCTGGTCAATTGCCCAACGCGGGCCACCTGGCCGAAGACGCCGCCCGCGTCCAGAACGGCTTGTCCGACATAAATCCCGTCGTGCGCGCCCTTGTCCACCAGCACGCGCTCGCGGAAGGCGTCCAGGTCGACGTCCATGATTTTACCGATGAGGAAGCGATCCGTGACGTCGGCGGTGCTGTCGCGCAGGGCGCGCAAACGCTCGCTTTCGGCCTCGAGCGCCGCGAAGCGCTGCAGTTGAAACTGCGCCAGCCGCAGCTCGGCCTCGAGGCGGGCCTTGTCGGCACGCAGCGCATCGCGCGTGGTGACGCTCTCGCGAAACCAGTCCCAGCCCTCGAAGGGGCTGGCGACCGCCACCTGCACCGGATAGACCACCACGGACAGCCAGCGACGAATCTGCGCGAGGTTCTCATAGCGCTTGTCGACGATCATCAATCCCAGCGCCAGCAGGGAGTAGAGGACGCAGCGGAGCAGGAGTCCCGTCGTCCGACCCGAGGAGTCGGTATTACGAAAGGCGACCATGGGCTACCCCAGTCGCTTGCATCACTCCAATCCGAAGATGCCCGGTCCGTGTTCCTCGGTGAGTTCGAGGATTCGACCGCCGCCGCGCGCAACGCAGGTGAGCGGATCGTCCGCGACTACCACAGGCAAACCGGTTTCTTCCATGAGCAGTTTATCCACGTCGCGCAGCAGCGCTCCGCCGCCGGTGAGCACGATGCCGCGTTCCGCGACGTCGGCGCCGAGCTCGGGGGGTGTTTGTTCGAGCGCCTGTTTGACGGCTCCGACGATGCCCTGCAAGGGTTCCTGCAGCGCCTCGAGAATTTCATTGGAGTTCAGCGTAAAGCTGCGCGGCACACCTTCCGACAAATTGCGGCCCTTGACGGATATCTCGCGCACGGTCTGGCCCGGGTAAGCCGAGCCGATTTCCAGCTTGATGCGTTCGGCCGTGGCTTCGCCGATCAAGATGCCGTAGTTGCGGCGCACGTAATTGGTGATGGCTTCGTCGAACTTGTCCCCGCCGATGCGAACGCTGGCCGCGTACACGATGCCGTTCAAGGAAATGACCGCGACCTCGGAGGTGCCGCCGCCGATGTCCAGCACCATCGAGCCGCGCGCTTCCTGGACGGGTAGACCCGCGCCCACCGCGGCCGCCATCGGCTCCGGCACGATGTCGACGCTGCGCGCTCCGGCCCCTTCGGCGGATTCCTTGATGGCACGGCGCTCCACTTGGGTCGATCCGAACGGTACGCACACCAGGACGCGAGGGCTCGGGCTCAAGAATCGATTGCCGTGCACCTTCTTGATGAAGAATTGCAGCATCTTCTCGGTGTAGGTGAAGTCGGCGATGACGCCGTCCTTCATGGGCCGAACCGCGGTTATATGACCGGGGGTGCGCCCCAGCATACTCTTGGCCTCGACGCCCACCGCGACGATGATCTTGCCGCCGCGGGTGGGTTCATCCTGCACCGCAACCACCGAGGGTTCATTGAGAACAATGCCGCGTTCGCGCACGTAGATGAGCGTGTTGGCGGTTCCAAGATCGATTGAGAGGTCATTTGAGAAATAACCTCTAAGGCGTTTGAACATGGGTATTTTTTCTAGGGAAATAGGGGCTAAAAAAAGTTGCGCTAATGTAACAACCGACACGACATATCACAAGGCAACGTGTATCATTGCCCAGGCTTATTTTGCGTGAGTTGCTGCGCACTTTGAGCAACCAAGCTATGAGCCTGACCCGTCAAGACGTCGAAAAGATCGCGCACCTCGCACGGCTGTCGATCAGCGCCGAAGAGTTGCCCGTGTACGTGAGCGCACTGTCGAGCATCGTGAATTTCGTCGACGAATTGTCGCGGGTGCAGACTGAGAACGTCGCGCCGCTGGCGCACCCGCTCGACGGCCAGCATCAGCGGCTGCGGGCCGATGCGGTCGCGGAGAGCGACCATCATGAAAAATACCAGGCCAACGCGCCGTCGGTAGCCGCAGGACTTTACGTCGTACCGCGAGTTATCGAGTAACGGATCGCCGCTCAACGTCCGACTGCTATTCTAGAGTGATGATGCTGCATAACCTATCCATCGGCGAACTGGCCGAGCGCTTGAATTCGCGTGAAGTTTCCAGTGTCGAGTTGACGCGACACTGGCTCGCGCGCATCGAGCGCATCAATCCGGCGCTGAACGCATTGATCACTGTGACCGCGGACCGGGCCTTGGCAGATGCGGCCCACGCGGACCTGCGTTTGGGCAGAGGCGAGCGCGCCCCATTGCTCGGCATCCCCCTCATTCATAAAGACATTTTTTGCACGGATGGGGTGCGCACCAGCTGCGGCTCACGCATGCTGGACAACTTCATCGCTCCTTACGACGCGACGGTTGTGGCGCGCCTCAAAGCCGCCGGTACCGTGATGTTGGGTAAGGCCAACATGGATGAATTTGCCATGGGCTCGTCCAATGAGACCAGCTACTACGGGCCGGTGAAAAATCCCTGGAATCTGAGCAAGGTACCGGGCGGCTCGTCCGGCGGGTCGGCGGCCGCGGCCGCCGCGCGGCTGGCGCCGTTGACGACGGGCACCGACACCGGCGGCTCGATTCGCCAGCCGGCGGCCCTGACCGGCGTTACCGGCGTGAAGCCGACCTATGGGCGGGTATCACGCTACGGCATGATTGCGTTTGCCTCGAGCTTGGATCAGGCGGGCGTGTTCGCGCGCTCGGTGGCCGACGCGGCTCCGGCTCTGCAGGTCATGGCCGGATTCGACCCGCGCGACTCCACCAGCGTGGATGCGCCGGTTCCGGACTACACGGCGGCGCTTACCGAGCCGCTCAAGGGCTTGAAGATCGGCATATTGCGCGAGTTCTTCGCAGGCTTGGAAGCGCGCAACGCCGCGCTCATCCACGAGGCTTTGAAGGTCTATCAGGATCTGGGGGCGGAAACCAGGGAAGTCAGCCTGCCGCACCTGCCGGCATCGGTGCCCACCTACTATGTGGTCGCGCCGGCCGAATGCTCTTCGAATCTGTCGCGCTTCGACGGCGTGCGCTATGGCTATCGCTGCGAGAATCCGCACGATTTGATGGATTTGTACAAGCGCTCGCGCGGCGAGGGTTTCGGCGCCGAAGTGAAACGACGCATCATGACGGGCACCTACGTGTTGTCCGCCGGGTATTTCGATGCCTATTATTTGAAGGCGCAAAAGGTGCGACGCCTGATCGTCGATGATTTTCGTGCGGCATTCACCCAGGTTGATTTGCTCATAGGCCCTACGACGCCGACGCCGGCTTTCGACATCGGCGCGAAAATCGACGATCCGGTCACGATGTATCTG
>Ga0116129_1001310_pt1 | contig 13953 bp, 12 predicted proteins | sample June2015DPH_17_2_FD_89732 | JGI IMG/M metagenome (GOLD analysis project Ga0116129, IMG submission 89732) | Peatland microbial communities from SPRUCE experiment site at the Marcell Experimental Forest, Minnesota, USA - June2015DPH_17_10 | ecosystem: Environmental > Terrestrial > Soil > Wetlands...
CATATCGGACATCGCAGGTTCACAACCGTAGCCGGATGATTTCCAACATTCCTCTTGAGAGGGTGCAACATCGATAATGCCCGACCTGTTGGGCTGCCTATGCGCACGTCGCGGAAATTGACGCGCTTGGCATCCCCAGTTCCCCTGGATGATACGATGCGACCTTTGCGTGCGTGAGGCAAGTGCTTACCCCGTGCTGACCAACCGAGATTTAGGATCAAATGCCATGGCCGACGCTAGGTATTAAGTCATTGAAAAAATGACGTGTTGTTCGATTGACCGGCCTTGTTCTTGACATTTCCGATCAAGAAATGGGCCGCCGCCGGCGCGCTTGCTGCCGCCGCATTCTATCTGTTGCTGTCGGGCGCCGAAGTCGCGACGCAAAGGTCGTTCTACATGACGGCCGTGGTGCTGATCGCCGTGATGGTCGATCGTCGTGCCGTCACGTTCCGCACCCTGGCGCTGGCGGCGATGGCGGTTTTGATACTGGTTCCGGAAGCGCTCGTGCATCCAAGCTTCCAAATGTCGTTTGCGGCGACGCTCGGGCTTGTGGCGCTGGTCCAGATCGGCATGCCGCGTCTGTTTGCGACCCCGGAGAACTCTGCGGCCGCAAAGGTCGCGCTGTGGGGCGGACGCGAACTCCTCACGCTCACGCTGGCGTCGCTGATCGCAGGCTTTGCGACCACGCCCTATGCCGCCTTCCATTTCCATCGGATCACGCCGTATGGCGTGCTGGCCAATCTGGCGGCCATGCCGGTCGTCTCGGCAGTCGTCATGCCCGCGGGCATGCTGGGGCTCGTCGCGATGCCGTTCGGCTTCGACGGCTTCTTTTGGTGGCTGATGGGCGTCGGCATCGACTGGATGATCGCCGTGACCGAGTGGGTCGCGGCGCTTCCAGGCGCCATCGGCCGGATCACGGCATTTGGCATCGGTCCCCTGATCGTATCGAGCCTTGGGATTGTGTTGCTGGGGTTACTGCGTACGCCGCTGCGATGGACCGGCGCAGCGTTACTGCTGGTGTCGGTGATCTGGGCGTTGGCGCTCCCGCAGCCTGACGTTCTGATCTCCGGCGACGGCCATAATGTCGCGGTCCGTGGACGCGACGGCCGGCTGCATTTGATGAAGACCGCCAAGGACGCCTTTTTGGTCAAGGAGTGGCTGGCCGCGGATGCCGACAACCGGGAGCCCGGCGATGCTTCGCTTGGGGATGGCGTGTCCTGCGATGGGGAAGGGTGTGTCGCGCAGATGGCCGACGGCCGTTTTGTGGCGCTGTCATTAAAGCCGGACGGGCTGGCCGATGACTGCGAGCGTGCGGCGCTGATCGTGACCGCAACCTCCGTTCCGCCCCCATGCGGCGCCACCGTGATCGAATTGAAGCGTTTACGTGCGCAGGGAGCGATGGTGCTTCGCCGGACCCAGCGTGGATTCAGCGTCGATGCAGTCAAGCCAAGAGGCACCAACCGCCCGTGGTCGCCTTCTGCAGGTGATTTCGAGAACGCCGATTCCGCTGTCGGAGGAACATCCGCGCAACCGGCCGACGCGACGCCAGCCGAGTCCGATCTTCAGACCGAAGATTGAGCTTCTCCCGTCGCTCTCTCGTCGGCGGGCTGCATGACGTTCTCCTCGTGCGGATCGTCGCTGACGTGTAGCTCGAACGCGCCAAGGTGATACTCTTCGGTTGCGAAGATCGACGGCTCGTTGGTCTCGGTTGCCAAGGGCGGCACTGACGTTTGCACGAGGGTGAAGGACGCATCGGGAAATTGCGTCCAGATCGCGAGATCGTCAGGGGTAATCATCAACCATCCGAAGCGGAACATGTAGCGGCCACGCTCGGTGACGTGTCCGACCTGTTGCCATGTGACCTTGTTGACGGGCAATTCTGCCTCCCCTCCGAAGGTAAGCCGCTCGGCCGTCAATCATCCGTCCTTTAGACCGGCCGCAACCCAAGCGTCAGCCGCTCCAGCAAATCGAGCTGCAACGCGCGAACGGCTCAATTCGCTGGCGCACAAAAACATTCCGAGGACTCGCGGCGCGCTACGCTGCGAGCCGCTCGGTGACCAGGCCTGATGATGCCCGTGCCTCAATCCGTGGTTATGGGCCTTGGCAGGGGCGCATTGGCGACGACAGGACGCGTCGCTGGGCGCTGTTGCACGGCCGGCAATTGCAGCACGGTTGCCTGCTGTCCCTCGCGAAGCAGGGTCACCAGCACGTGGCTGCCGTCCGGAAATTCGATCGTGTCGTGATGCCGATCGGGAAGGTGCCGATCAATCTCGCCGAGCTTGCCGACCCGAAAAACCGACCGCCGCGTCCAGAACCACCGGCTGTCGTATTTGACGTTGTCGGCGAAGGCGAGTTCGGTTCCCGGTAACAGGCAAACGGCGACTTCTGGCTCTTCCACCGAAGCAAAGCCTTTGGTGGAAGTACCGCGGAAAGTCGTGGTGATGAGTGTTTCCCCCGCTTTTGCAGGGCGCGTGGCGATGGCATGCAGACTATAGTCACACATCGGATGGCTCCTCTGTCGAGATAGCCGGCCGCGCCGCTCCTTTGATAGAGAGGCGCCAGCCTCCATCTAGGTGAACATCAGTGGGTAACTGTCTTGTCGATTGGCGGCAATTCTGCGGCTTGTCCGCAAACGTCGGATCACAAATTTGTTTTGCGGATACGGATAACGTGGAGGGAACTTTTTTGTTCCTCAAGAATTCGCCGATGCGAGAGGTGCGGAAAGTGCGAGAGGTGCGGAAAGTCGCCGGGCGAGGGCTCAGTATTTCCGGTACAGGCCGATCAGCTTGCCCTGAATCTTGACGCGGTTCGGCGGCAGGATGCGGACCTCGTAGGAGGTATTGGCAGGCTCCAGCGCAATGGATGCGCCGCGGCGTCGGAAGCGCTTCAGCGTGGCTTCCTCGTCATCGATCAAGGCCACGACAATGTCGCCGGTCTCGGCGGTCTCGTTGCGCTGGATCAGTGCCATGTCGCCGTCGAGGATTCCGGCTTCCACCATGGAGTCGCCGCGCACTTCGAGGGCGTAGTGCTCGCCCGAGCCCAGCATGTCCGGCGGTACGCTGATGGTGTGGCTGCGCGTCTGGAGTGCTTCGATCGGCGTGCCGGCCGCGATACGGCCCATGACCGGTACGGCGACGGGACGGTTGCCATCATCCTCCGCAGAGATGCTGCTGACACTGCGAACCTTTCCAAGCGTGCCTTCGATGACACTGGGCGTAAAGCCGCGCCGGCCATTGCCGCCAGCGCTGGCCAGCTCGGGTAGCTTGATCACTTCGATGGCGCGGGCGCGATTGGGGAGGCGGCGAATGAAGCCGCGTTCTTCCAGCGCGGTGATCAGGCGATGAATGCCGGATTTCGACCGCAGGTCCAAGGCGTCCTTCATCTCATCGAAGGAGGGCGGTACACCTGACTCCTTCAGCCGTTCGCTGATGAACCGCAGAAGTTCGTATTGTTTGCGCGTCAGCATCTCGACCAGTCCCCAGGTTTCTTTCGTTCAATTTCCGAAACGTCTGACTTTGAGACTTTCGTGCGGAGCGCCCGACTCCGTCCAGCATCGTCAAAGCTCAGAAACAAATCATGAACGAACACTATCTGTTCCATATGTGTTCCGCAACTACTTAATTTTTCATCAACGAAAGCTGTTCTTGCGTGAGCGCAGAACTCACTCGGCCGGCAGCCTGAGGATGTCGCAGGCCGAGCCTGCTTCAGCTGCGGGCGCAAACGGCGGACGGATCAAAAGTGCCTGTGCCGCAGCGAGATTCCCGAGCAACGAACTGTCCTGATGATTGACTGGCGTCGCGATCAGGGCGCCGTCCTCACGCGTTGCAAGGCGCGCGCGCAAGTAGTCTTCGCGCTGATCATTGGCGGCCACATCGCGTCCGAGTAGAGCGGATTCGGTTGCGTGATGGATGCTCGATCGGCCCGACAATTTTCGAATCAGAGGGACGAGGAACAGGAAGGCGCACACGTAGGATGACACGGGATTGCCGGGCAGGCCGATCACTCGCATCGCATCCAGCCGCCCATGCATCAGCGGCTTGCCGGGCCGCATGGCGATTCGCCAGAAGGCCATCGCCACGCCTTCTGCATCGAGCGCGCGCTTGACGAGGTCGTGGTCGCCGACCGAAGCGCCGCCGGTCGTGACCAGGATATCGGCGCCGAGGTCGCGGGCGCGGCGAATGCCGGCCGTGGTGGCTGCAAGCGTATCGGCTGCAATGCCGAGGTCGATCACGTCTGCACCCTCGGCGCGGGCGAGCGCGCGCAGCGCGTAGCCGTTGGAGTAGACGATCTGGCCGGGCCCCGGCGTTTCGCCCGGCATCACCAGTTCGTCGCCAGTGGCGAGCAGGGCGACCTTCGGCTGCCGGTGGACGGGCAGGCGGGGATAGTTCATGGCGGCGGCGAGCGAGAGATCGCGGTCGCTCAGGCGGCGGCCCTCCGTCAGCAAAACGTCGCCTTCCCGAAAATCGACGCCGGCGCGGCGGATATGGCGTCCCGCGACCGCTGCTTCGGTAATGGCAATCGAAGCGCCTTCGACGACGGTGTCTTCCTGAATGATGACGGCGTCGGCGCCGTCGGGAATGACGCCGCCGGTAAAAATTCGCACGGCCTCACCTGGCCCCACAACGTGATCGAACGGCCGCCCGGCGGCAACCTCGCCGGTAACTTTCAGACGGACCCCGGCGCCGGGCGCATCCGCTGTGCGCACCGCATAACCGTCCATGGCTGACATCGCCTGGGGTGGTTGGGTGCGCAGCGCAGCAAGGTTGCGCACCAGGATCCGCCGGTAAGCCGAATCCAGCGCGACCATCTCCTCGGGCAGCGCCTGCGCGCCCGAAAGGACGGCGGCCAGCGCGTCGGCAACCGGCATCAGTGCCAAGACAAATCTCCCGAAGCGAAAACGTCCAAAACCACTTTCCTAAATCCCGAGCGCCTCAAACGCCCTTGCCACGTCGTCGGGCGAATTCACAAGCACGGCCTTAAGGCCGCGTTCCCTTGCGCCTTCGATGTTTTCGGCGAGATCATCGAAGAACACAATGCGCTCGGCCGGCACCCCGATGGCTTGCACGACGTGATCATAGGCTTCCGCGTCCGGCTTTCGAAGCCCAATGGCGGAGGACAGGAAGATTTCGCGGAAATGACCGAGCACCTCGGCGTATTTGCCAGAGAAATAGGCGACATGAGGGGCGTTGGTGTTGGAGAAGGCGTAGAGCGGCAGGCGTTTCGCCGCGCGGGCGAGCAGCTGATTGATGCCGGGCATTTCACCGACAAAGATCGCATTCCATCCCTCGATGAATTGCGTGTCGGAAAGCTCGATGCCGAGCGATGAGCGCAAGCCCGCGAAGAAAGCCCCATCGCTTATCTCGCCCTTCTCGTGACGCCGGTACAGTTCGTCGCGCAAGAACCTTTTCGCCAGCTGCGCGGGCTCGCAACCGGCGTGGCTGGCCCACAAGCCAAGGGTCCGACTGAAATCGATGTCGAGCACCACGCGGCCGAGATCGAACAGCAAGGCGTCGGCATCGCCGGGTGAAAGCAGTGGCTGGTTCATCGCTGCGCGTCAGTCCCGTCGGAATTGAGGGCGAAAACGCCGTGCTGCACCGCGGCGTCCGTTCAGGCCCCTTTCAATACCGATAAGGCTGGATGTCCAGAAGCGGGAAGGCGCTGAACACACCGGGCAGGTTGGTTGGCGTCGCCGGATGCAGATGGGATTTATCAAGTTCGGCGAATTTGGTGACACCCAGCAAGCCGAGACAGCGGGTCACTTCGTCTTCCAGCAGTTCCAGCATTCGCACGATGCCGCTTTCGCCGCCGGCCGCCAGTGCCCAGCATTGCAACCGGCCGATCCCGACGAGGTCGGCGCCCATGATTATTGCCTTGACGATGTCGGTGCCGCGGCAGAACGAACCGTCCACCATGACTTTCGCGCGGCCTTTGACCGCGCTGACGATCTCCGGCAGCACATGCATGGAGCCGCGGCCGTGGTCGAGCTGGCGCCCGCCATGGTTGGAGACATAAATCCACTCCACGCCATGATCGAGTGCGATCGCCGCATCTTCCGCGGTGGCAATGCCCTTGATGACCAGCGGAATCTTGTATTTGTCCTTGATGAGCTTGACGGTGCGCCAATCCAGTCCCTTCTGGAAGTCGCCGCCGGTCGCACGCAAGCGGCTTTCGCGGACGTAGCGCTTGGCGATATCGCGCTCGCGGCGGCTGTAGTGGGCGGTATCGACCGTCAGGCAGAACGCGGTGTAGCCGGAGGCTATCGCGCGCGTGACGCGGTCTTCGACGAAGGCATCGTCGCCGCGGACATAGAGCTGGTAGATGCGCAGCGCATCGGGAGCGGCTTCGGCGACTTTTTCAAGCCCGGGTTCAGACACGGAGCTTAGCATATGGGCGGCGCCAAACCGGCCGACGCCGCGGGAGACGCTGGCGGCAGCGCCCGCGGGATCGAAGATTTCGAGCGCGCCGACCGGCGCCATCATGACCGGAAGGCGCAATTTGCGGCCGAATACCTCGGTCGAGGTATCGATGCGCGCGACGTTGCGCAGCACCCGTGGCCGGAACGCGATCTCGTCCAGCGCCATGCGGTTGCGGCGCATGGTGGTTTCCGTCTCGGTGGCGCCGATGATGTAGTCCCAGGCGTTCTGGTTGAGGTTGGCGCGTGCCTTGTTCACGAACTCATGAAGGTTCTGGAACGGTTCGGCGCTGGCGCCAAGTTCGGTACTTGTCGGGATACGGGTGACTTCGTTCATTTTTCTTCTCCTTGTATTTCCGACGGCGTTGGCCTCGAACACCCTTTCTTTAGCGTCGGCCGACGCCCGCGCAAAACCGTTCAGCGCTGATCAGGAATGCCCGGCCTGCAGCAGTGTCCCGGTTCTGACGTTCGTATCGAACGTCAGGGGCGCACACTGGCCGGGCATTCCCGAATCTCCCTCACTTTGTCGCGGCGTTGGATGCAATGACCGACATCGCCCGGGCGTCACGTTTCGCGACCATTTTGGCTGCGGCAGCCGCGAATTTCTTAAAATGATCAGTCTCGCGGTGCGCCTTCATCGCGGCCTCGTTCTCGTAGACCTCATAAAGCAGGAAATGATTTGGGTCGCTTGCCAGGTTGAGGATGTCGAACCGCTTGCAACCTGGCTCCTGGACCGATGCCGCCCCGTTCTCCTTGATCGCCGCCAGGAAGTTGTCGTGCTCCGCCGGCAAGATATCGAGATCGACGGAGTTGACGTACATTCCAACCGATTGCGCTTCGACGCGCTGGCTGGGCGGCAGCAAGACGAGACAGGTTGCAGCAATTGCGACTGTAGCGGCGGCGGCAGAAATTGACTTGAGCATGTGGTGATCCTCCCCGATGTTGCCCCGGATTATTTCCGGTGGCGGCGCGTGCTTGCCGGTTCTGGAAGCCTTCCTGCGCCTCGGGGCTATCCATAACCTATTGTCCGGCGCCGTGTAAGCCCGGTTGCGCTCAACCCGTCCTTCCCTGCCGCTTCGCAACTTGCTAAAGGCTTGTTCGCGCCTAGTGGTCCGATTCTAACATTTGCATCCCGGTGTGGCATGCACTTTTGCAAATGTTAGAATCAAAGGACCACTAGCAATATAGGTTTCTAGTGGAGTTTTGGATTTGACATTCGCATGGCGAATGCGCGGCCAGAGGGTAGCGAATGTCAAATCCACTCCACTAGCGTGGCGGTTCAGAAGTTCGAAAAGTGGCTCCGTAAAAGGCTACGAACTTCGGAATCGGGAAACCAGAGAGCATCCGAAAAGGGGAGGAAATAGCTATGAGAAAGATGATGGCCGGAGTTGCGGCCTTGGTTCTGTCCGTATGGGGCATGACGGCGGCGAATGCACAAAGCATGAGCCTCACCAGTTCCGAGATCAAAGACGGAGGTGCGATTGCCAACGAGCAAGTATTCAAGGGGTTTGGCTGCACCGGCAACAACGTCTCACCAAGTTTGAGCTGGAGCGGAGCGCCCAGCGCCACCAAGAGCTTTGCCCTCAGCATTTACGATCCGGATGCGCCGACCGGCAGCGGCTGGTGGCATTGGGTCGTTTTCAATATTCCGGCCAACGTCACGTCGCTGCCCAAGGGGGCAGGTGACGTGAAGTCGAAGCTGATGCCGAAGGGAGCTATTCAGAGCCGGACGGATTTCGGTGCCGACGGCTATGGCGGTCCGTGTCCGCCCGCCGGCGATCAGCCGCATCACTACCAGATCACGGTATTTGCGGTCGATGTCGACAAACTGCCGGACGCGAAGAATAACATGGCGTCGGCGGCGCTGGTCGGGTTTGATCTGCATTTCCATACGCTGGCGAAAGCGACCTTGACCGGTACCTACGGCCGCTGATGCGTTCGCTGCGTATCGCGGGTTGCGGGCAGTTGACCGGCTCAGACTGCCGCTGCCATCCTCTCTCCCGGCCATGCTGACGAAGATCAGCCTTAATCGCCGGGAGGGAGTCCAATAATGTTGCGTACGATCCAGACGCTTGCCGTCGTCGCTCTGGTGGTGTGCTCGGTTGCTGCCAAAGCCTCCGACATCCGCCGCGTCGTCACCGGTCTCGATGCCGACAACAAGGCGGTCGTGATGTTCGACAGCCGTCTGCCGCTGCAAGCCGGCCCCTTTGGTCTGCAATCGACCAATCTGTGGGTCACCAATTCCTATCCACTCGGTTTCTCCTTCAAGGACGATACGTCGGCCATTCCGGTCGGCATCTCGCCACTCGATAACGGCACCAAACTCCGCGTGGTAGAGTTTCCGCCGCTCGACCCCGCCGCCGAAGCGAGGATGGAACCTGGAGGACTGATGAAAGCGGTCGGCCCCGTGGCGCCGTCAAGAGGACTTCCCGTAACCCACCCGCTCATGCATCGGACGCGCAGCGTCGATTACGCGGTCGTTCTTTCCGGGGAGATCGACATGGTGCTCGATGATTCCGTGGTGCACCTCAAGCCGGGCGATACGATCGTCCAGCAGGCCACCAACCATGCATGGGTGAATCACGGAACTGAGACTTGCCGGATCCTGTTCGTGCTGATGGACTCCAAACAGCCGTAAGCGGGAGGAACCGCCTTGGGGCGGCTCCAGCCGTTTTTCGGCAATTACAAATTGGACATGAAAGGGATTTTTGGTTCTTTACTGTCCGCGAAAAGCCTATATTCGCCTACTATTGCGGCCGAATATGTCGCTGACCCGGCAGTTGCCGCTGGGCCAGTCAGCTTCCCGATGCTCTCAAAGCGGCCTCAATGATACCAGACAAGTGCCGCGTAGGACCGGTCAGACCGGATAACCCATGTAAGGTCGCCAGCTGGCCCGATCGGATCGGCTGGTACCAACCAGAAGGCTCGCCAAATGCGAAAGAACTCCCTGTTTCTCCTCGGTACGGTTACAGGCATCTGCCTCACCCTGGTTATTGGCGGGCCGCTTGGCCCGCACTGGGTGGCGGTGGCCAAGGCCAAGGTGGAAAGCGACGTTTATTCGCAGCTTAATCTGTTTGGCGAAGTCTTCGAGCGGGTGAGGAGCGACTACGTCGAGAAGCCCGACGATTCCCAGCTGGTCGAGGGTGCGATCAACGGAATGATCAGCTCGCTCGATCCTCATTCCCGCTACATGAACGACAGTTCCTGGCACGAGATGCAGGACACGACGAAGGGCGAGTTCGGCGGGCTCGGTATCGAAGTCACGATGGAAGATGGCCTGGTCAAGGTCGTCACGCCGATGGACGAAACCCCGGCATCGAAGGCCGGAATCCTGTCCGGAGATTTTATCTCCCAGATCGACGACGAAAATGTGCAGGGGCTCACGCTGGAGCAGGCCGTCAACAAGATGAAAGGGCCGGTGGATACCAAGACCAAGCTGACCATCCTGCGCAAGGGCGCCGACACGCCCATCTACGTGACCCTCACGCGCGAAATCATTCACGTGCGGCCGGTCAGCTATCACACCAATGGCGGCGATATCGGCTATATCCGGATCAGTTCGTTCAGCGAGCAAACCGGCGACGAATTGAAGAAGGCTATCGCCGACATCTCGAAACAAATCCCGTCCAACCTGGCGGGCTACGTGCTCGATCTGCGCAACAATCCAGGCGGATTGCTCGATCAGGCCGTGTCCGTCTCGAGCGCGTTTTTGGCTCGCGGCGAAGTCGTCTCGACCAGGGGCCGCAGGCCCGAGGAAACCCAGCGCTTTACCGCGCACGGAGGCGATCTCACCAAGGGCAAGCCGCTTGTCGTGTTGATCAACGGCGGTTCGGCTTCAGCTTCCGAGATTGTCGCCGGCGCCTTGCATGACCATAAGCGAGCGACCGTGATCGGCACCCGCTCGTTCGGCAAAGGCTCGGTCCAGACCATCATCCCGCTTGGCGGAGACCACGGCGCGCTGGCACTGACGACGGCTCGCTACTTTACGCCGTCCGGACATTCGATCCAGGCGCAGGGCGTCGTGCCCGACATCGAGGTGTTGCAGGATGTTCCTGACGAACTGAAAGGGCGCGCCGAAATGAAGGGCGAAGCCTCCATGCGCGGACATCTCTCTGCCGAAGGGACCGAGCAGACGGGCTCGCAGTCCTACGTTCCGCCGGCGGAGAAAGACGACAAGGCCTTGGCCGCTGCCTTCAACCTGTTGCGCGGGGTCAGCGTCAACGCAGGCGGAACGGCTTCGACGTCCTCGAAGGCGACGGTGCCGAATTAGGCCCGGTATTCAGGCTACGGCGGCCGGTCTGGAGCGGTGTGCGAGCAGGATTCTTCGCACCTCTTCGGCCGGCTTCGGCGGACTGAAGAGATAGCCCTGCATTTCGGTGCAGCCTAGTCCGCGCAGCAATTCCTGCTGGCGCTCCGTTTCGACACCCTCCGCCGTGGTCGTCATGTGCCGGGCGGCGGCGATGTTTACCACCGCCTGCACGATGGAGGAGCCGCCCGTTTCGGCGAGATCGTTGACGAAACAACGGTCGATCTTGATCTTGTCGAACGGGAAACGCTGCAAGTAGCTTAGTGACGAGTAGCCGGTACCGAAATCGTCCAGCGCAATCCGCACGCCGATGTCGCGGAGCCGGTGCAGGATATCAAGTGCGGTCTCGTCATCACGGATCAGGACGGCTTCGGTGATTTCCAGTTCCAGCCGGTGAGCCGGCAGGCCGGAGGCAGCCAGCGCCGCGACAATCTTCAGGGCAAGCGTGCCGTTTCTGAATTGAACCGGGGAGACGTTGACCGCGAGGTTGATGCTGTCAGGCCAGGTCGCGGCCTCCGCACAGGCTTTGGCCAGGACCCATTCGCCGATCTCATTGATGAGCCCGGTGTCTTCTGCGATCGGAATGAACTCGGCGGGCGAAATCATACCGCGCTCGGGATGACGCCAGCGTATCAGCGCTTCGCAGCCCGTAATCCTGTCGCTCTGGAGGCCAAGGCAGGGTTGGTAGTAAACTTCAAGTGCCTCGTCGGCGACCGCCTTGCGCAGATCGGTTTCCAGCCGCCGCCGGGCACGGACATGGGCATCCATCGAGGGCTCGAAGAAGCGCCAGGTGCGACGGCCTGCCGATTTGGCGGCATACATCGCCATATCCGCGTTCTTGAGGATCTGGTCGAGGTCGGTGCCGTGCTGCGGGGCGAGCGCGATGCCGATACTGGCGTCGGACGTCACCTGGTGACCAAGACAGTCGTAGGGAGCGCGGATTGTCTCCAGAGCCCGTGTGGCGAGGTCGGCGACATCGGCGGGGTCCTTCACCCCGGTTTTGACAATGGCGAACTCATCGCCGCCCAGCCGCGCAACAAAATCGGAGCCTTCGATGCAAGCGCCAAGCCGGCTCGCGACCAACTTCAACAACTCGTCGCCGATCATGTGGCCAAGGGAGTCGTTGACGCTTTTGAACTCATCAATGTCGACATAGAGGACGGCCAGCTGGCGCTCAGGGGTCGCCTGGGCGAGTTCTTGCCGCAGCCGCTCGTGGAACAAGGCGCGATTAGGCAGATCGGTCAGCGCATCGTAATGGGCAAGATGCCGGATCTGCTCTTCGGCGCGCATGCGTTCTGTAATGTCGTCATGGGTAGCCAGCCAGCCGTTTTTCAGGGGCTGATTGACGATCTGGATCAGGCGTCCTTCGCCTGTTTCGAAAGTATTACGGGTTGTCCTTCCGGTTGCGACATTGCGCCGGACCGCCGAAATAAACGCCTCGACGTCGCCTTTGAAGGACCCGACTTTCTTCCGGTACAGGAGGAGATCGCGAAAGCAAAGACCGGGCTTCACCACGTCAGGCGACAATCCATACATCGAAATGTAACGCCGGTTGCAGACGATGAGGCGCTCGGAGGAATCGTAGAGCAACAGGCCCTGCGACATATTGTTGATGGCGGTATCTAGGCGCTGTTTTTCGGCTCGGTGCTGCTCCAGCAACTTGCGGACGAAAAATGACAGCATGGCCGCGATGACGATCGTGGAAAGGGCCGCTATCAGGATCAAAAACCGGGTTTGCTCCCGCCAGTCGGCCAGCGCTGCATCGACTGTCATGCTTGCAACGATCGCGATCGGGAAATGCTGCAGGGTATTGACCGATGCCAACCGCTCCTGTCCGTCGATCGGACTGGTCAGGCGCAGGGTGCCGCCGTTCGACACGGACATGTAGGCATAGACGTTGCTGGAGCGGATGTCGGACCCGATCATGTGTTCGATATGCGGATAGCGCGCCAGCAGGATTCCGTCGCGCCTGTACACCGAAATAGCTGCTCCTTCCCGGAGCACCGCCGAGGCAAGGTATTTCTCGAAGGTTGCCGGCAAGATCGCTCGCGTGATGATCCCCGCGAACTCGCCTTTCGGTCCGCTCAGTCTGTGAGCCACGATGGTCGCCCAGTTGTCGATGATACGACCGCGCACGAGTTCGATCTGGATCGGCGTGGACCCGTCGCCGGACTTGAGAGCTTTGAAATAGGTACGGTCTGAAACGTTGGTGTCGGGGACCGGCCAGACCTCGGAGGAGTTGATCAACGTGCCATTGGCGTCGAATACGTTGATGGCCGCCGCGGCCGAATAGCCACTGACCTTCGTCCTCAGTTCCTCGTGCCATTCCAGTGTGGCGAGCTGCCCTCCCAGCATTGCGGAGCTTATTTCGCTGGACTGAACGCGGGCCGCAACGTTCTTCAGAACAATGGTGAAATCTTCGAGCTGCTGGTCGTAATGACGGGTGATCAGCTGCACCGTATTTTCAAGTTCGCGCTCGTTGCTGCGCAACGCCCGCTCGCGAAAATTATCGACCATGATGACAGTGCCGACCGCGATGGCCGCGATCAGGAACGCGCCGCCGCAAATGAGCCAGCGAATTGGACCGCTGGAAAGAAACGCCTTCAAGTCGAAGGGACCGGTATCGTCTGCCGCCATTGCGATCGCCACTACGTCCAAGCTCGGCCGTTTCCCAGCGCGGGCCCGAAACCGTTACAGCAGCGAAATGGAAGTGAGGTTAGCAATTGGAGTTAATTGTCGGTGAATTCGACCGATTTGATCCCGAGCCGTGGCAGCAATTGCCGGTGGCGCACGGCCGCCCCGGAATTATTTGCCCGATCGTTCGACGTTCGTGCCGCGATCAATTCGTCGCTGAAGTAGCGCGAGGTACGGTCATTCAATTTTCGGCGCGGTAACGTCCGGATTTGCCGCCGGTCTTCTCGACCAGATGAATGCCCTCGATGCGCACGCCGCGCTCTGCCGCCTTGACCATGTCGTAGATCGTGAGGCAGGCGACCGAGACGGCGGTCAGCGCTTCCATCTCGACTCCGGTCGGCCCGGTCACCTTGACGGTGGCCTGGACCCGGCAGCCGGGCAATTTCGGGTCGGGCGAAATGTCGAGCGCTACCTTCGACAAGGCCAGCGGATGACACAGCGGAATGAGCTCGGAGGTGCGCTTGGCCGCCATGATTCCGGCGATCCGCGCTGTTCCCAGAACGTCGCCTTTTTTGGCGTTGCCGGACACGATCAGGGCGAG
>Ga0116129_1001311_pt1 | contig 13951 bp, 12 predicted proteins | sample June2015DPH_17_2_FD_89732 | JGI IMG/M metagenome (GOLD analysis project Ga0116129, IMG submission 89732) | Peatland microbial communities from SPRUCE experiment site at the Marcell Experimental Forest, Minnesota, USA - June2015DPH_17_10 | ecosystem: Environmental > Terrestrial > Soil > Wetlands...
GACCACCGCATAGACCAGGGCGAGCCCGCCGAGGATGCGCGAACCGATTGAAAGACCGGCGCCGAGACCGACGATCAGGATGGTCCGCGGCGAGGGCGAAGGATATTCCTCGGCCAGCCGGACCAGGCCCAGCATCAGGATCACCATCGCAACGGCGAATGGCGCGTCCTTCGGATTCATGAACATGTGCCCGTAATAGGTCGGGCACAGCGCCAGCAGCAGCAAGGCTGCGAGCCCGGCAAGCGGGCCGGCGACACGCCGGGCCAGTCGCCATGTCACCGCCAGGCCGATGATGCCGACGATGGCGCCGAGCAGGCGGCGGGTTTCGAACAGTTCGAGCGGAATGACCTTGTGCAGCAATGCTGCCGCCATGTCGAAGCCGCCGCCATACATATAGAGATTGGCGAACGACAGCGCTCCGGTGTCCCTGAAACCGGAGCCGTACATGCGCAGCAGGAGATCGGCATATTCGGCGTGGGTGTAGTCGTCCCAGCCTAACCCGTAGTCGCGAAAGGTGAGACTCGCGATCAGCCCGACCGCCGCCAGGGCCAGGATGGCAAGGTCGTCACAAATCTGCTCCACCGAGCGCCGCGTGGGCGTATCGATGGCCGAAGCAGTAATGGATGACATGGCTATTGGTAACCCGGTGTCCCCTGTGGCCCAGCAGCGGCGCTTAGGGCCTCATTTCCCGGCATCCATATAGCGCAGTTCCCTGTTTCGAGTAATTGCGGATTGCGGCTAAATTTCCTTTGGCGCAGCGCACCAACCGGTAACCGGGTATAGTCGCCTGGGAAGCTGTCAGCCGTAGCAGGAGGCTTCAATCCCTGATTCCACAAGCTGCGGGCGGGTGTATCCTTTTTAACATTTGTGATCGCAATTGGAGGTTGGCGGTGCACGTATTATGACGGTATCGTGGCATTGGCGGCTGCGGATTCTTTCGAACGCAGTGCGGGGTAAGTTCGATGATGGTTGCGTTGTTGGTTGCCGGGGTCGCCTTTCTGTTGGTTGGCCTCCTGGCGATCGCTTCTGGATTGCCGATCCAGGAATTTAGTTTCGGCAACACGCTGATCCTTGCCGGTGCGGTCACGGCTTGCACCGGGGCGATGATGCTTGGTCTTTGGGTGGTTGTTCGCGAGTTGAGGACTATTGCGCGGCGGCTTGTCCCAGGTCATCAGGCGGAATTGCAGGCGGAAACCGCGCTGCAGGCGGCGGTCGGCAGGGCGAGGCCGCGCGATCAGGCCGCCGAAAGCGGTGGTTTCCCGTTCAACCGCGACCTGCGGGCAGCGGAAGATGCCGATCATGCGGGCCCGGCGGCGCTGCCGACATCGCCGCCACCATGGTATGATGAAGCGTCGCCGCGCGAGCGCGCACGCGGCGATGCGCCGGAATTCGCTGAGGCCGCACCGGCGGCAAAGCCGCGGCGCAATCTGTTGTTTTCCTCATCCCGGAAGGAGCGCGAGCGCGCTTCGGCGCGAACGGCCGATCCATCTGACCTTGATTCCGGACCGGCCGACGCGCCATTGCCTCCCGAATCCGGCGAGGCGCCGCCCGCGACGTTCGATGACGCCTGGCCAAGGCCGGAGCGCGCGAGGGCGGCCGAGGCGCCACTACGGCGCAGCGCCCGCGCGCCATCGACATTTACCGAGGCCGGCGCAACCGGCGCCGACCGCTATCCGCCGGCGTCGCGAAATGAAGAGGCGCCGCAGGTAACGGTGCTCAAATCGGGCATCGTCGATGGCATGGCCTATTCGTTGTATTCCGACGGTTCGATCGAGGCGGAGATGCCCGAAGGCACGATGCGGTTCGCTTCGATTGACGAGCTGCGCAAGCACCTCGACCAGCGTTCATGAGACTGGCTTATTGGGCTTGAAGAAGATTTGGCTTTTTGAAAGATTTGGTTTGAAAAATAAAGCCCGCGATTCTTGTAATATTCCCGCTAATCCGCTCATATCCGACAAGTAGTGGTATTTTTCGATAGCGTATTGGCGCTACGGAATACTATCCGATCCGTAAAATTCCCGCGTAATTAAATTACGATCCCTGGAAGGCTCAGCCATGACCGACGCCGCCGGCAAGAATCTCATCGACCTGACTGCAAATATCGTGTCGGCCTATCTCGGCAATAATCCGACGCCGGCTTCCGAAATTCCGAACCTGATCAGCCAGATTCACACCGCCTTGCTGCGGGTCTCGGTCGGACGGGTGGAAACGCCTCTCGAGCCCGCCAAACCCGCGGTGTCCGTGAAGAAATCGATGACCCCCGACTACCTGGTGTGTCTGGAGGATGGCAAGCGCTTCAAATCGCTGAAGCGGCACCTGCGCACGCAGTATAACATGACGCCGGAGCAATACCGGGACAAGTGGGACCTGCCGGCCGAATATCCGATGGTTGCGCCGAATTATGCGGTGGCGCGCTCGCAGCTTGCCAAGAAAATGGGGTTAGGCCAGCAGAGGCGGCGACGGAAATAGCTGGAGCATGATCTGAACCCGCGGGGCTGCGTGAGCGCAAGGCGGGAGCCGGTTTCGCGAAGCGGGCATGACACCGTTCGATCCGGACATCGGGCAATCCCCATCCAACAAGCCGGTCTTGCGAGTTCACGCCCTTACGAAGCCGCGGCGAGCGCTGCGCGGGCGTCGGAGCGAATGCGCTCGACCATGGCGCGCAGTCCGTTGGAGCGCTGCGGCGTGAGATGCTCGCGAAATCCGAATTCGTCGAATACCGCGATGGCATCGGTGGCGAGAATTTGCTGCGGCGTGTGGCCGGAATACAGCGTCAGCAGGATCGCGATCAGCCCGCGTACAATATGCGCGTCGCTGTCGCCGAGATAGTTCAGCCTTGGTTCGCCGGCCTTGCTGCGCTCGATCTGCTTGGAGAGCCAAACCTGGCTGGCGCAGCCCTGCACCTTGTTGTCAGCCGAATGCTCGGCTTGCGGCATTGGATCAAGCATGCGGCCGAGCTCGATGACATACCGATAGCGGTCGTCCCAGTCGTCCAGCAGCGCAAAATTATCCCTGATTTCGTCGATCTTCATGGTGTTTCGCGCTCAATCCCGCCTCTCCCTATATAGGGATCGCGGGAAACGAAAGCGAGTTCATGGGGCTAAAAAGTTCAGGGGTTGGTTGCCGGTCCCGGCATCGGCGCGTCGCGCCACTCCGGTGCCAGATCGTCCGGCGTCAGTGTGTCGCGCGGCGCCGCGTCGACCGACGAAGCCTCCATCCGCTCGACGCCGCCGATCGAACCGGTGTGGTCAGAGGCGTGCTTTTCGGTGATGATCCGATACAGTTTGCGCGCGCCGGCCTGGGCGCGCTGGCCGATCGCGACCGCGGCCTGGCCGCCGACTTCACACGCCGCCGGCTGGCGCTTGCAGAATTGACTCATGTCCGACACCGCCGCGGTCGCGGCCGACACGGCTTCCGACGCCCCGATTTGCGGCTGCTTGTCCGATTCAGGTGTTTTCTCCCTGGGCAACAGCACGAGCACCAGCCCGAGCCAGAATGCCATGCGAAGCAGAAAAAACATCTCGCGACCCCGACCGTCTCTTATGACCCGTTGCGATACCTCACAACCTTTGCAGGTTTGATCCCGCAGTTGGTCCGTGACTATTGGTCCATGACTAACAGTCGTCGATAAATCGCAAATGTTTCCATTGCGCTTAAATCGCCAAAAACTTGCGAAAAATCCGCTTGATTTGATTCGGTGTAAATTTTCGATTTATGGGGTTTTCGCCACGGAACGGATGATCGGAGCGCATCCACCATTTCGAAACCATACAGGGCCGCTGCTGGAAACCCGGCGTTCACCATCCGCATCGAATCGTCAGCTCCGGAAAGCGCGAAAAGCCCGCAAAGATTGCGGTCTTTGACGCTCGACGCCCGCGCCTTAGCGTTCGCTTAATTTCGCTCTGACACGTTGGGGCAAAGATAAAGGGGGCGTTCCGGCGCGCCTGTTTGATGCACAAGCCGCAGCGCGAGAGCCGTGACAGTTTTGAGTATCATCCGCGATTGCCTCGATGCGCTGCTGCATCCGTCAGCGCGTTACGATGTGCTGACGCGCGCGCGCCATCGCGCATTCATGGCGCCGCGGCTGATGGGAAGCCTCGCGGCTTTCGCGGCATTTCCGGTCTATCTTGCGATGCGCGGCGCGCCGAGCGCGATCGAGGCCGCGGCATTCGCGTGGCTGATCGCACCTATCCTGCTGTCGTGGTTTTTGTCGCGCACCGGCCGTTACGAGGGCGCGCATGTGCTGTCGTCGCTGGCGCTGGCGGGTCTGGTCGTGACGGTGTCGATCACCACCGGCGGGATCGAATCCTTTGTGGCGATCTGGCTTGTCGTTGTTCCGCTTGAGGCGGCACTCTCGGCGTCGCGCCGCGTGGTCGCGTTCGCCTCCGCGCTGGCGCTTGCATGCGCCGCCCTGCTGATTGTTCTCGGACAGTTTGACATGTTGCCGGCGCCGGCGGCCGGCACCGCCTTGCGCGGCGTGCTGATGGCATGTGGCGTGGCCTCGGCGACGCTTTATGCCGCGGGCCTGGCGTTCGGGGCCGAGTCGCTGGCGCGCACCAGCGCCGCGCGGCGCCATGTCGAGGAGGATCGATACCGTCTGTTGGCGCGAAATATGAGCGATGCGATTTCCCGCCATCGCCGCAACGGCGCGGTGCGATTCATTTCGCCCGCGGCGGAGACGATGGTGGGAACCCCGGCGTCGCGGCTGCTCGGGCATGGCCTGTTCGACCGCGTCCACGTCGCCGATCGTCCGGCCTATCTCACCGCACTTTCTGACGCAGCGCGCGGCGGCGAGGCGTGCAGTGTCGAATTCCGCCTGAGGCGCGAGACGTCGCGCGGCGGCGAGCGCAGCCAGGGCCTTGCGGTGGATTTCATCTGGGTCGAGATGCGGTGCCGGCCGCTCGAACCGGCGTCGGGAACCACGGCTTGGGCCGAGGCCGAGGTTGTCGCCGTGATGCGCGACGTTACCGACCGGAAAATCGCGGAGCAGGCGCTCGATCTGGCGCGTAGCGCCGCCGAAGCGGCCGACGCGTCCAAGACCCGGTTCCTTGCCACCATGAGCCACGAGTTGCGCACGCCGCTCAATGCGATCATCGGTTTTTCCGAAATGATCGTTCAGGAAGACGTGCTGATGGTCGATGCCGCGCGCCGCAAGGAATATGCCCGGCTGATCAACGATTCGGGCCAGCATCTGTTGAGTGTGGTCAATGGCATTCTCGACATGTCCAAGATGGAATCCGGCAATTTCGAGATTTCGCCGGAGCCGTTCGCGCCACGTGCGGCGCTGCTCAACTGCTGCAACCTGCTGGCGCTGAAGGCGCGGGAAAACGCCATTGATCTGGTGACCCGCGCGCCGGAGGATCTGCCCGATATCACCGGCGACCCGCGCGCGTTCAAGCAGATCGTCCTCAACCTCGTCGCCAATGCCATCAAGTTCAGCGAGCGCGGCGGCGTGGTGACGGTTTCCGCTGCCGTCGAGGGCGCGCGGCTGGTGCTGCGCGTCACCGACACCGGCGTCGGCATCGCGGCCGACGATCTCAAGCGGATCGGCAACCCCTTCTTCCAGGCCGGCAAGACCTATCAGCGGCGCCATGAAGGCACCGGCCTCGGGCTGTCGATCGTCAAAAGCCTGGTCGGCCTGCATGCCGGCGAGATCACGGTGCAAAGCAGGATAAATGAGGGAACCACCGTGACGGTCGCGTTGCCGCTGGCGTTCTCGCCGCGGCCGGCGCAAGGGCCATCAAGCAATATAGCAATGCTCACTCCGGCGTTGCGGTCGGGATCACAGGACCAGGCTCATCAGGTGAAGAAAAGTGCCTAGACAAATTGCAAGGGATGACGACCGGCCCAGCCGGCGGCGTGCGGCAAGCGCGATAGCGGTGGAAGCGGGTGCGGAGCGCGGGCTTGTGCTGCGGATCCTGCTGCGAAGCCCGATGGATACCGTCGCAGGCGCGATCGCCTTTGCAGCCGTCAGTGCCATCATCGCCAATGCGCTGTTCCTGCAGGCGGGACGCCATCCATCGCCGATGTTCGGCTCGGCTTCCGCGCTTCCCGCCGTCGAATCGGCGTCTCCCGGCCCATTGCCGCGGCCACGTCCGCCCGAAGCCGCGATGACAAGGGCCGCCGACGCCTCGCCACCGGATGCAAAGCCTGCCGAGACCAAATCGGCCGAGGCAAATGGCGCCGATCCCCTGACCAGTCTTGTCAAGGCAACCAGCGCACCGGCGCCCGCGGCTCCTAACAGCCCGCGCCCGCCGGCGACGATCCCGGTCGCTTCCCGCGGCGAAGCCCTTGCACCTTCGGGCTCGCGCCGCGTCGCGGCGGTGCAGCGGGCGCTGACGGAATACGGCTACGGCCAGTTGAAACCGACCGGCACCATCGGTGCGGACACCCAGGCCGCCATCCAGAAATTCGAACGCGACCGCAAGATACCGGTGACCGGGCAGATGTCCGATCGCCTGGTGCACGAACTGGTCGCGATGATCGGCCACCCGATCGACTAGGACGTCTTCGGAAACTGGGTCGGCGACATCACCAGCCCGATCACGATCGTGAACAGCAATTGCTCGTCGCTGACGTCAATCCGAAATCACTATGGGACGCTGTCAGGACGGCTATTGCACAGGCCCAACCGCGAATTACACGCAGGTGGCAAGCGACAACTCGTTGATATTTGATGCCACGACGTCTCTTGCCGTGACGCTGCTGCCGGCATCATCAGTGCCCGGTCAACGGCTGCATGTCAAAATTTTGAATTTGGTCTCTCGTGGGATCTGACGGTAATCCTACGGTAGCACTACCCCCTTCATTTCTCGGTCCGTTCATGGTGCTTTGGCTCATGTCATCCTCGAAATATCAAGGTTGAGGTTATGAGACTAAAATCCAGCATATGGGTGGCGGCCTATTTGCGCCGCTGCCAGACCGAGGGCGTGTTCGGTGCGGTGCGCCGGCGCGGCGCGGAAGAGGCCGGTGCGGTGTTCGTCAAGGTTGCGCTGCTCGACGGCAATGCCGTGCTTTATGTGCCGGCACCACAGACGGTCTATGACGACAGCCGGCCGATCGAGCGCATTTTTACGCCGACATCGCCGCAGCCGGTGCCGGAACCATCGGTGGAAGAACGTCTGCTGCGGGAAATCCGCTTCGATCCGGATGCCTGGATTGTCGAGACCGAGGACCGGGCAGGGCGGCATTTCCTCGATCTGGCGGAGGGTTAGCGTGCTGAACCTAAGGTTCTTTGTGAGCAGGCGCAGGCCCGGAAAAAGAACCGCATTGCTTCGTCGCTGCACTCGATGACGAGAAGCATCAAGCTTCGCTGTTTTGCGAGCCGGTGCGCGTGACAATGCCGGTGCCGGGCTGTTGCGGCGCGGCGCGAGTCTGGGCGGCCGCCGAGCGGGCGCGATAGCGCTCGTCGTCGTAAAGTCCGGGCCGGTACCTGGCGCGGGCAACCGCCATGGTCGAGCCGCGCCACGCCGCCAGCATGACGAGGGCGGATCGTTCGCTCAATTGGTCGTAGAGCCGCGACAGCCGGTAGACGTGGGGTACCGAGGATCCGAATTCCGGATTGAGAAACAGCAACACCCGTTGAAAAACCGCGCTAGGCATCTCCAGCGCCCTGGCTGCGCAAGCCAGCGGCTCGCCGCCGGGATCGTTGACCACCTGGGCGGCAACCTGCGACGGCAGGATCAGCGCCTCGCCGACTTCGAGCGTGAAGTTTTCGATGTCGGCGGAGAAGGCGGCCATTTCGAGTATTTGAATCGCGCGCGCGGCGCGTGCGGCGGGAATTCGCGCGGAAGCCTTCAGCGGCGTGTCGGCGAGATTATGCAGGATCAAGGCGCGCTCGCTGGCGCCGGCGGCGAAGAACATGTCGCTGATCTCGGCGGCATCCCCGGGCCGCATCGACAAATTCGATTGCATCCGCAATTGCGCTTCGGTCGGCGGATTGACCGGCGGCAGCGCAGGCGGTGGCGCCGGAATTTCGGAAGCGGCCGGAACGCGCCGGTCGGTATGTGGGGGTTGCAGCCCCAGCCTTTTCAGCACTTCGTCCGGCGTGCCCGGATAGATCGCAAGCCGCGCCCGAACGGCGGCGCGCGTGGCGTCGTCAACCTGATCGATCAGGCGGGAGGTCAGCTCGACAAACTGCCGCTCTTCGTCGCCGCTATGCCGGCTGGCCTGCACATAGAGGTCGGTCAAGACGCGCAGCAGCGTCGGGCGGATATCGACGCCCTCGCGCCGGGAGAGCGTCATCAACCCGTCGAAGCCCGGGAAAAGCGGAAATGTCGTCATGTCAGGGTACGCGACTGAGTGATGTCAGCGCCAGCCTATGTCGGTTGCTTTAAAAGCCCGTTAAGGAAAACAATCTGTGAAGAACTGCCGTCGTATTCAAGGGATTGATTGCCGCCATGCCCGGCACCTCGCCGTCGACTGGCAAATCGAGTCCGCCGGCTCCCGCATTAAGATGCCGTTAACCACGTCCTGATCTTAATGACGGCTGTCGCCGGCGAGATTTGTCGGAGCGGCAACCAGAGAGAGCTTGATATGGGCACCATCATTGAATTTCCGGCGGATGCGGCTTCGCGGCGGCCGGGCTCAACCATGGTTGGCGCTCCAACGGGAAACATCGTGATCCTTCCTGTCGTCCGGATCGAACGCGCGCCCGATGAAACCAAGGGCGGCAGCGGACCGGAACAAGGCACGGCCCCGGGGCGACGTCGCCGTCGGCGAAGCTGACGCCGGATCGTTCGAAATGCCGACGACGAGTTTCCCAGCCAGGAAGCGCCTTCAGGTTCGAAGCTCATCACCGGTCATGGGGCTGTTTCTCATCGCCGCGACCCTCGCAAGCCTGGCTCTTGGGGGCTGCAGCGGCGGCGATTTGGGCCGCACCCGCCAGGATTTTCTCAACGACGACATGCATCGCTGGATCGGCGAGGAGGCGACCGGAAGTGTCGGCCTGCATGCATCGCAATTCCAGCTCACCGACAACGAGCGGCTGCTTCGCGACCTTGCCTATCCCCTGATCGAGCCGCCGCATTCGCGGCCGGCGTGGAAAAGTGTATTTGGCGACTATCAGACGCTTCCCTCGCCGTGGCGTCAGAAAGTGGTATTCGATCGCACCGCCTATGGACGGGAGCTGATAGACGAGCCGCACCGCTCACATTCATCGCGCTACGCGCAGCTGATCGAAGACGTGCGTGACGACATCACCCGGTTCGAGCCGTTCTTCGCCACCGCCATACAGGTGCTCGATCTCGACAGGAAACGCAATGCCAGTCTCGCGCATGTTTCGGAACTGTCGCCGCGCGAGCGCGCTGATGCGGTCGCGCGCATGCAAGAGAACAGCCTGATCGTCCAGTGGGTGCAGCAATGCCTGGAACAGCGCATCTCATCCTATCGCTGGGCGTTGGAACGGCTGGTGATCCAGGCGCCGGATAACGTGGCGGCCGATGCCGATCGATTGATCAACGAACTCGCAGCCCAAACCGCAAATCCGCCGGTCGCAGCGCAGCCGGCGATCGGGCGCCCCGTGAGCGTGCGCGGCTGACTGTCACGGAGCAATTGACCGTGGCTGGCTCAGCGCTTGGCCGGCGGCGGTTCGGTCTGGACCTTGCAGCTTGACTCCGCGAGCGAGGCTTGCGCCTGCGGCATCAGACCCGGCTCCGCGGCGAGCGCTTTCAACACGATCAGCCCCGTTGCGGTCGGAGAATCGATGATCAGGCGGTCGGCCGCCGTCACGTCCTCGTCCTCGGGCAATTCGGCGTGCTGGGCTTCGGTCATGAGATCGAGTTCGATCACCTTGCGTCCGGCCGAGCGGTCGTTGATGGCGTAATAGGCGACTTCGTTGCGGGTATAGAACGACACCGAAGTGTAGGCCTGACTGACGGGGACCTTGAGCTTGATCGGTCCGGCGGACAGATCATAGCGGCAAATCGCGATCGCGAACGCCGGGTCCAGGAATGGCATGAGCGTGTTGCGCGGACTGGCCAGCGGCAGGGCGGTAACCGCATTGAGCTTTGTCGTCGGCGTCAGACGGGAATAGGCGTCCTGCGTCGCAATGCGCGGCAACGCCAGAACGCTGACCAGATGCACCACGCCACCCAGCAGCACGCCCGCGATAATCGTGAACAGCAGGCGGATCATGAGCACCCCACGGTCGCAATCGAAGGCATTGGCGCATCGCGCTGGGTCCGCGTCGCCACACCGACCGGCGTGTCGTAAAGCCGAAGCACCAGCGCGTAGCGCTCGATGCCGCCGGTCGGAAGCCAGTTTCCGGCGCGCGATCGCGACGCTACCCGGACTTCGAACGCGCCGTCCGCGCCACGGATGATCTCCTGGCTGGTGAATCCGTAACGTTGCAGCGAATTCGCAACCAGGTGCCCCTTCCGGTCGTACAGCGTCAGCGTCCAGAATCGCGCCGCGGGCGTGACGCCGCTGACCACCACGTCGCACCGCCCATCGAGCGGCAGGTTACGGTCGTCCGTCGTCGCCGAGAATGCCACGCCATCGCCGGTGCCGACCGGTAACTCGCCGCTGCGGGCGATTGAGGCGCGCGAATACGGATCGACATCGGCGGTACCGGTCTTGGGCCGCGCGGTCCAGGCACCGATCGTGAGGGTGCCGAAGTCGGTGCCGCGCGTCGCCGTGATCCACGTCGCGCCAAGGCCCACGATCGTGGCGAGCATCAACGCCAGCAAAATGATGAAGATCAGCCGCACGGTCGATCAGTTCTTGCGCGGAGTGGACATGGCGGGCTCGCCTGGCATCGCCGCCGCGAAGCTTTCAGGGAATGCGGCCGCGTTGGACGACAGCGGCTTGATCGGCTTCAACGGCTCGCCAGACGAGGTTTTCCCCGCTGCCCTGGCGGCCTCGTCCAGCATCTGTTCCACGCGCACCAGAATATCCGCGCCGCGCCTGGTCAGGACCGGCGGCGCCCCCGGCTTGATCTCCGGAGGTTTTGGCGCGCCGGCCGCCGCGACGGTGGCCGGCGCGGCCGGCTGCGGCAGTTTCTGACCCATGCCGATGCCCGGGATTTCCTTGATCTCGACGCCCTGGTGGGCCGCGACCATGATGTCGTGCCAGGTCTGCGCCGGCAGCGAGCCGCCGGTCATCCGGTTGGTCGGCGAGTAATCGTCGTTGCCGTACCAGACCGCGCAGGTGAAGTTGCCGGTATATCCGACGAACCATGCGTCGCGATAGGCGTTGGTGGTGCCGGTCTTGCCGGCGGTCGGGATGCCGTCGAGCGCCGCGCGCCGGGCGGTGCCTTCGCTGACGACATGGCTCATCATGCCCGCCATGTCGGCGGCGACCGAAGCCGGAATCGCCTGAAGCGGCTTCGGGCCGTCGCGGTCGAAACGCCAGACCAGGTCGCCGGCGCCGGTGCGAACCTCCAGCACCGCGTGCGGCTTGACCGATTTGCCCTTGTTGGGGAACGTCGCATAGGCCACGGCGTGTTCGAGCACGGTGACCTCGTCGGCGCCGATCGGCAATGACGGCGTATCGGGCAGCGGCGCCGTGATGCCGAAGCGGCGCGCGACCTCCACGATCTTGGCACGGCCGGCCTTCGGCCCGCCCTTGCCGCCGATGGCGATCGACAATTTTACCGGAACCACATTGATCGAGCGGGTAATGGCCTGCGTCAGCGTCACCGCGCCGGAATAGGAATGACCGTAATTCTGCGGACACCAGTTGCCGATACAGACCGGGCCGTCGACCACGATCGAGGTCGGCTTGAAACCGTTCATCAGCGCGGTTGAGTAGACATACGGCTTGAACGACGAACCGGGCTGCCGATAGGCTTCCACGGCACGGTTGAACTGGCTGGCGCCATAGTCGCGCCCGCCGACCATCGCCCGCACGCCGCCGTCGAGATCGGCGACAACGGTCGCGGACTGCGTCGCATGATAGTCGCGGCCGAACTGGCGCAACTGGTTCTCGATGGTTTCTTCGGCGGCGCGCTGCACGTTCATGTCGATCGCGGTGCGGACCACGAAAACGCGCTCGGTATAGGATTTCGGAAAGGTATCGACCAGCTTGCGCATCTCGTCGAACGCCCAGTCGAGATAATAATTCGGCGAGTTGTCGTCGCGGCGATCGACCGCGGTGGCCGGATTGCGCCGCGCCCCGAACACCTGGCCTTCGGTCATGAAGCCGGCGTCGACAAGATTGTCCAGCACCACATTGGCGCGCGCGCGGGCGGCAGGCAGGTTGATGTGCGGCGCGTATTTGGTCGGCGCCTTGAACAGCCCGGCGAGCATGGCGGCTTCCGCCAGATTGACGTCGCGCACCGACTTGTTGAAATAGAAATGCGCCGCGCCATCGACGCCGAAGGTGCCGCCGCCCATGTAGGCGCGGTCGAGATAGAGTTTCAGAATTTCATTCTTGGAAAGCCGCGTCTCCAGCCAGATCGCGAGAAACGCTTCGTTCACCTTGCGCTCGATGGTGCGCTCGTTGTTCAGGAACAGGTTCTTGGCGAGCTGCTGGGTGATCGAGGAGCCGCCCTGGCGCACGCCGCCGGCCTGCGCATTGGTCACCAGCGCGCGAAAGGTGCCGGCGACATCGATGCCGAAATGGTCATAGAAGCGGCGGTCCTCGGTGGCGAGCGTCGCCTTGATCAAATTGTCCGGAAAATCCTCGAGCGGAATCGAATCATTGTGCTTGATGCCGCGGCTGCCGATCGGATTGCCGTAGCGATCGAGGAAGGTGACCGCGAGATCGGATTTTTTCAGCCAGTCGTCATCGGCGGTTTCGCGAAACGCGGGCACCGCCAGCGCCAGCATCAGGATCAGCCCGCCGAGGCCGATGGTCGCGGCTTCCGACAATGGCTCGATGAACACCCAGCGCTTCCAGTGGCCGACATAGAAGCGGTCCATGAAGGTCGAATACCGCTCATAGAGTTCGCGCGCGCCGACCGCGGAAGAGAACAGCGTTGAGTCGATGCGCGAGTCCACATCCAGCATCAGATGCCGGATTTTTTTCTTCCATTGCGGTGGTACGATCTGGCGCACTAGTGCCCGTTTTCCGAAGTTCGTAATACCGTGCGGCACCCCTTGTACGAACTTCGGAAAACAAAGGGCACTGGCAAATCCTGGATTCTAGTGCCGCCGTTCGATTTGAAGTTCCTGGTCGGCTTTGCCGCTTGCGGTGCAGGAACTTGAAATCGGCGGCACGGGTAGCCTTGGTCAGTTCGCAGCGCTCAAGCACCCGGTTGGGTGGCGTCGAGACCTCTTGCGGGAATGTTGCGGCAAACCCAAGGCGCCTTTCCGCGGCCATGGGAGCTTGATCGCTTTCTAACCGAACGGGGACCATAAACCAATGGCCGGGCTCTCGATTTTGATCGGCAGGGCTAATCTGCCCGGGCTTTTTTGGTGGCCGAGAACCTTGCCGCTTGCGCCCCTGCCGGTGCTGCCCCTAGAAGGGCTTTGGGCCATTGCAGCCCGCCAAACCCCTTGGGATTCATGACCGCCCGCCAGCCGCCCCCGAGCCAGGACGGATTCTTTTGGAAAACCAAGACGTTGGAGGAGATGTCCAACGCCGAATGGGAAAGCCTGTGCGACGGCTGCGCGCGCTGCTGCCTCGAAAAACTCGAGGACGAGGATACCGCCAAGATCTATTTCACCCACATTTCCTGCAAGCTGCTGGATGCGGGGCTGTGCGCCTGCAAGGATTATGCGAACCGCTCCGACCAGGTTCCCGACTGCGTCAGGTTGACACCCGAAAATGTCCGCACCCTGAACTGGCTGCCGCCGAGCTGCGGCTACAAGCTCGTGGCGGAGGGCCGCGACCTCTATTGGTGGCATCCGTTGATTTCGGGCGATCCCAACACGGTTCATGAAGCCGGCGTATCGGTCCGCGGCCGGGTGCAGGGGACCGAGAACGACGTCGCCGATGCCGATCTCGAAGATCACATCGTGCAATGGCCGGCGCATTTGCCGAGGCGGGCGCGGCTCAAAAAGCGGCC
>Ga0116129_1001312_pt1 | contig 13944 bp, 12 predicted proteins | sample June2015DPH_17_2_FD_89732 | JGI IMG/M metagenome (GOLD analysis project Ga0116129, IMG submission 89732) | Peatland microbial communities from SPRUCE experiment site at the Marcell Experimental Forest, Minnesota, USA - June2015DPH_17_10 | ecosystem: Environmental > Terrestrial > Soil > Wetlands...
CAGGGTTCGCCGAGATGCCTGAGTAGCCGTCCGAGCCGCCGCATTGCAGCGCCACCGTCAACTCGCTCGCCGGAACGGGCTCGCGGCTCACCTTGTTGGCGTCGGTCAACGCCTCGCGCACAAAGGCAACGCCGGCCTCGACCGTTTTGCGGGTACCGCCGATTTCCTGAATTTCGAGCTCGCGCAGACGACCGGCGAGTTTCTGCTCGGCCATCAGCCCGCCGATCTGGTTGACTTCGCAACCGAGGCCCAGCACGACGACGGCGGAAAAATTGACGTGCCGCGCATAGCCGCCGAGCGTCCGGCGCAGCAGGGTCAGCGGCTCGTTTTGCGTCATGCCGCAGCCGGTCTTGTGGGTGAGCGCGACCACGCCATCGACATTGGGAAAGTCGGCGAGCGGATTGTCGCCGGTGAACGGATTCTTTTTGAAGACATCGGCGACCATGCCGGCCACATGCGCGCTGCAATTCACGGAAGTGAGGATGCCGATATAGTTGCGGGTCGCGACCCGCCCGTCGGGCCGGCGAATACCGTCGAATGTCGCCGGGAGATCGAAGTTCGGCACCGGCTTCACATCGACGCCGAATGCGTAGTCCTTGGCAAAATCGCCCATGCCGCAGTTCTGGGTATGGACATGCTGGCCCGGCGAAATCGATTGCGTCGCAAAGCCGATGATCTGGCCGTAACGGTGAATGGGTTCGCCGATCGCGATGGGACGGATCGCCACCTTGTGGCCGGCCGGAATGCGCTCCACCGTGGTCACGCCCTCGGCAATCACGAGGCCTGCCGGCAGGCTCGATCGTGCGATCAGCACGCCATCATCGGGATGCAGGCGGATGACGGGTGCGGGGCGCATGGGGGTCTCCTTGATGCTCTAAAGGTATCGTGCCCCGGATGCTGCGCAGCGCACGAGCGATGCGCTGCTGATCCGGGGCCCAGGGCGAGCGTGCGATGTCGATGGATCCCGGATCAGCGGTTCAGCGCTGAAGAAGCGCTGCACCGCGTCCGGGACACGAGAGGATCACGCCTTGCCGCCCGACTCCTTGCGGGTCTGCGCGATCTGCATCCGCGCGTAAGTGGCCATCAAGCCGACTTCGTTGAACAGCGTGACGAGCCTGAAGCCCATATTGATCGCGCGCTGCGCGCCGTCGGCGCCTGAGCAATGGATGCCGGGATAAAGCCCGCGCTTGCCGCATTCCTTCACGATCTTTTCGTAGATCTTGAGAATCTCCGGCTCGTCGCGATCGAGCTTCGGCACCAGCCCGTAGGAGAAACCGAGGTCGGACGGCCCGATATAGACGCCGCTGATGCCTTCGACATCAAGGATCGCTTCCATGTTCTCGATCGCGGTCCTGGTCTCCATCATCGGAAGCAGCACGGTCTCTTCATTGGCGGTCTTCTGATAGCTGCCGGCCGTTCCGTACAGGCCGGCACGGATCGGACCGTTCGAGCGTGTGCCCATCGGCGGATACTTGCTATAGGCCACGAGGTTCCTGGCCTCTTGCGGGGTGTTGATCATCGGACAGATCACGCCATAGGCGCCGCCATCGAGCACCTTGCCGATGATGCCCGGCTCGTTCCACGGCACCCGCACCATGGGCGTCACCGGATGGGCGTTCATGGCCTGGAAACATTGCACCATCGAGAGATAGTCCTGCACGCCATGCTGCATGTCGACGGTGACGCTGTCGAAGCCGCATTGCGCTATCACTTCGGCCGAGAAGCCGGAAGGAATCGCAAGCCAGGCGTTCACAACCACCTTGCCCGACGCCCATATTTCCTTGACCTTGTTTGCCATCGTTCCTTCCTCGCGTTTTAAATTATCTCAAAAACATCGACCGGCTGTGAGGCCTTTCAGCAGCCTTTATCTCCGCTTGTAGCGCCGAATGACAGCCTTGGCTTCGCATTACTGAGTTGCCCTCTGGATGCTTGCCTCGCTGACACCGACTTCGCGGGCCGTGTTGACGATCGCAGCCCAGGTGTCGTCCGGCAGCGGAATGCCGTTTTTGGTGCGCTCGGCGCGTGTCTTGCGCTCGGCATCGCCGGGGATCATGACCGGTTCGCCGCCGGCAACCGGCTTGGTCTCGCGGATGAAGTCGACGTAACGGGAGATCTCGCCATCGAAGAAATGCGCGGGGTCAACAACCCTGGGGTCGATGTAGAGGGCGAGCATGCCGTTGGCAAAGCGCCGGTTGGGCGCCGTCGCGCCCGTGCCGGTCAGCGCGCCGCCGAGCAGCTCGCACATGAAGGCAAGGCCTGAGCCCTTGTGATCTCCGAAAGCGCAGATCGCACCTGACCCCTTGGTGTGATCGCGCGGGCCATCCGGGGTATACGGGCCGTAGAGCACGTGCGGATCCTCGCTCAGCGTGCCGTCGGCATCGATCAGCGCGCCCGTGGGCAGCTTCTTGCCGCCGCGGCTTGAAACCAGCACCTTGCCTTCCGCGACGATCGAGGTCGCGAAATCGAGCACGATCGGGTCCTGCCCCTCGCGCGGAACGCCGACGCAATAGGGCGCGGTCGACAGCCGCTTCTCGACGCCGCCGTAAGGCGCGACCAGGAGCGAGCCGGCCGCATTGACGAAATGCACGGAGACCAAGCCTTCGGCTGCCGCCATCTCGGCCCAGTCGCCGACCCGGCCGATGTGACCGGCATTGCGCAGAGCGATGGCCGCAAGTCCCGCTTTCTTGCATTTCTCGATTCCGAGCTTCACCGCAACCGGCGCCACGGTCTGCCCGTAGCCGAATTTGCCGTCGACGACGGCCAATGACGGCGTATCGACGACGACTTCGGCCGTCTGGTTCGGAATAATCGAACCCATCTTCTTCCATCGCATATAGACCGGCACCCGGATCACGCCGTGGCTGTCATGCCCGGTGAGGTTGGCGGTCGTCAGATATGTTGCGACACGACGCGCTTCTTCCGAGGAAGACTCGGCGTGATTGAAAACATCCGCAACAAAGTCGATGAGATTTGAGACCTGTATCGTGACCATTTCTGTCGTCGCTCTTCTTGGTTTGGCGCTTATATTCCAGTGACGCGCTACGCACTCACCTTGGCATGACCGCCGAGATAGGCGGCGCGGATGGCTTCGTTGCCCCAGAGTTCATCGGGCTTGCCACCGAGCACGATGCGCCCCGTCTCCAGGACGTAACCGTGATCGGCGACGGACAATCCCATGCGCGCGTTCTGCTCGACAAGTAAGACGGTCGTGTTGCGCCGGATTTCCGAGATGATCCGGAACACCGCCTGCACGATCACGGGCGCAAGACCCAACGATGGCTCGTCCAGTAGCAAAAGCCGCGGCTTGGCCATCAAGCCGCGCGCAACCGCGACCATCTGCAACTGACCACCGGACAGCGTCCAGCCGAGCGCGTTGGCAAAGCTTCGTATGTCCGGAAACAGATCGAACATCGCGTCCGCTTCGCGTGACAATTCGGCTTTACTGGCGCGCCGGTTCGAGCCGCCGAGCATGATGTTTTCCTTGACGGAAAGACCGGGGAATACCCGCCGCCCCTCCGGCACATGTGAAATTCCCTGCCGGACGATGGCCTCGGGCCCAAGGCCTGAGATCGGCTTGCCGTCGAACAGGATTTCACCGGAAGCAGGCCTGACCAGTCCGGAAATCGCCCGCAGCGTAGTCGATTTGCCGGCGCCGTTCGCGCCGAGCAGCGTCACGACCTGGCCTTCGTCGACAGCGATCGAGACGCCGCGCAAGGCCTCGATCTCACCATAGCGCACGACCAGATCATTGATGTGAAGCAGCGCCATTATTCGGCTCCAAGATAGGCGGAGACGACATCGGGATGACGCAGCACCGCGAGCGACTCGCCGTCCGCAATGCGGCGTCCGAAATTGAGCACCGTAATATGTTGCGCGGCCTCGCTGACCAGCGTCATGTCGTGGTCGATGATCAGGATGGTGAGGCCTTGTGCTGCGATGCGCTTGAGCAGCGCGTGCAATTCGAGCTTTTCGCTGGAATTCAATCCGGCTGCCGGTTCGTCGAGAAGCAGCAGCGTCGGATTGGCCGCGAGCGCGCGTGCGATCTCGATCAGGCGCTGGTGACCGTAAGAAAAGCTCGAAATCAGTTCATTGGCGCGCCCGCCAAGGCCGACGAAGGTCAAGGCCGACATCGCCCGCGCATTGAGGGCTTCGTCATCTCCCTTGCCGGTTAAAGTATTGCCCGGCCGCTCCGCGCCGATCACGACGTTTTCCAGCGCCGTCATCGAGCGGAACAGGCGAATGTTCTGGAAGGTGCGCCCAAGGCCGGCAGCCGCGCGCTGGTGCGGCGGCATGTCGGTGATATCTGTGCCGTCGAGCGTCACCCTGCCGGACGTGGCCTTGTAGAGACCGGAGAGTACGTTCAACGTCGTGGTCTTGCCGGAGCCATTCGGTCCGATCAGCGCATGAACGCCGCCGCGTCTGACATCAATATCGACGTTATCGACAGCCTTGAGGCCGCCGAAATGCTTGGAGAGGCCTTTGACGGAAAGAACGATGTCGCCGCCGACAGTCGCTGGCACCAACTGCAATGCCAAACCCGATGCACGCGCCCTCGCCTTCGACCGCCAACGCTCGGTGATGATCTTGACGAAACCCCAGATGCCATCCGGCATGTAGCGGATGATGAGGATCACCGACAGACCGTAGATCGCAAGATAAAGCCCGGGGACGCTCTTGAGGAAGCGAAGCCATTCAGGGATCAAGATCAACAGGCCCGTGCCGATCGCCGATCCGATTGGGGAAGCTACGCCGCCGAGCAGCGACATCGTGAGGAACACAACGGATTCAGCAAAGGAAAATTGGTCGGGGCTGACATAGGCAAATCCGCCCGCGAACAACCCGCCGGCAAGACCGCCGAGCGCGGCGCAAAGCGCAAAAGCGGAAACCTTGGTGCGGAACACGTCGATGCCGACGACACCGGCCGCCAATTCGTTGTCACGTACCGCGCGCATGGCGCGGCCAAGCCTCGTGTCCGCCAGATGCCAGACGGCGTAGCCGACCAGCGCCAGCATGGCGACGCAGAAGGCAAGATACGATTGCGAGGACTGGAACAGCTCGGGCCGGCCGATGCGCGACACGCCGTCCGGACCATGGGTAAGCCAGATGGAGTTGATCATGACAAGGGTAACGATCTGCTGAAACGAGATCGTCACCATCGCGAGGTAATGCCCGCCGAGCCGCAGCGTCGACATGCCGAGAAAGGCGCCCGCCAAAAGCGCAATGACGCAGCCGCCGGCCAGGCACAGCCAGTAACTCACATGATAGTCCGAGGTGCCTAACCCTACCGCATAGGCGCCGAGGCCAAAAAACGCCGCCTGCGCCAGGTTGATCTGGCCGCACAGGCCGAGCACCACCGAAAGACCGAACACCGCGATCGCAAACGTCGTCGCCTGCATCAGGATATTGTGGACGTAGCCGTCGAATTGAAGCGTGGCGACAAGCCCCACGACGACGGCGCTCGCCGCGAAATACGGCAGGTGCCGCAACCACAAGGGCTTTGCGCGGGGCACGGCCGCTGTCATCGCCATGTTATCGCTGGGCACGCTCATGCCTTCTCCGCGACGCGTTCGCCGAAGATGCCCTGCGGCCGGAACACCAGGAACGCGACCAGTACCAGAAAGGCAAAGCCGTCCTTGTACGGCACCGATATATACGCCGCGCCGAAGGTCTCGATGATGCCGAGCGCAAGGCCGCCGATGACCGCGCCGGCGACATCGCCAAATCCGCCGATGATCGTGGCCGCGAAGGCCTTGAGCGCGATCGTCGATCCCATCTGGATCGACACGAACAGGACCGGCGCTACCAGAATGCCGGCCAGTCCCCCGAGCACCGCCGAATAGATGAAGGTGATCATGATCATGGTGGAGACGGAAATGCCGAGCAGCGAGGCCATCTCCTTGTCCTGCGAGGTCGCCTGCAGTTTCTTGCCGAGCATCGTGTGCTCGAAGAACCAGTAATTGAAGACGACCAGCACCAGCGTTACCGCGATGATCAAAAGATATTGGCTGTCGAGATAGACCGGGCCGAGCTGGATGCCCGGCGTTTCGAACCATCCCTCCAGCACCTGCGGCTGCGGCCCGTAGATCGCGAGCACCGAATTGGCCATCAGGATCGAGGCACCGATGGTCGCGATGATGACGGGCAGAAAGCTGCGGTGGCGCAGCGGATAATAGACCCCGAGATTGAAGATCACCCCGAGTAACGCCATGCCTGCGAGCGCCAGCAGGAATGAAAGCCAGTATGGCCAGCCGAGATCGACGGCGAACACCACCATCAGATAGGCGGCGACCATCGAGAACTCGCCCTGCGCGAAGTTCACCACATTGGTGGCGCGGAAGATCAGCACAAAGCCGAGCGCAACCAGTGCATAGACGGCGCCGATGCCGATGCCGGTAAAGAGCAGTTGCAATACAAGGTCCATGAACGTGCCCGATCTGGATCAGGAAAGCCTGGAAGTGCCGCGGATCGCCACCGCAATCGGCAGAAATCCTTGACGGGAATGGGCGCAACAACACGGCCTCCCGTTTGCCGGGAGGCCGCATCAGGCCGTCAATCGTCGAACTCGATATGCTTGTCGAAGACGATCGTCCCCTTCTCGTTCTTGACGACGTTATAGCCGTGCAGACCGTCGCCATTCTGGTCGAAATTATATTCGCCCTCCGCACCGGGAAACTTCCTGGTCGACAGGATCGCTTCGCGAATCTTGGTGGGATCCGTCGAGCCGGCCTTGTTGATGGCCGCCGACAGGACGGTGATGGCATCGTAAGGCCAGGCGCTCTGGTTGTCGGGCGCGAACTTGTAGGCGTCGCGATAGGACTTGCCGAAGGCTTTCGAAGCTTCGCTCGATTCCTCGGCATAGTCGGCCACACCGTAGGTGCCGAACAATGCCGCGCCCGCCAGTTTGGTCGACGACACCGCCACCACGGTAGGAGAACCGACCCAGGGGATGTTGACGCCGAGCTGGCGCAACTGGCGAGCAAAAATGCCAAGATCATTTTCGAAGGTGAAGTAGGTACCGAGCACGTCCGCACCCGACTGCTTCACCGCGAGCACCACCGGGGTAAAATCCTGGCTCTGGTTGGCATAGCCCTGATCGAGCACCGCCGGCGTTCCCAGCTTTTCGAGTGCCGAGGCGAGCGCCTTGCCGCCTGCGGTTCCGAACGCGTCGGTCGAATGCACGATCGCCCACTTCTTCTTGCCGAGCGTGTTGACGCCGAAATCGGCGATCACGCGGCCGGAATAACTGTCATTCGGGCGGTAGCGGAACAGCCACGGATTACCCATGTGCGTCAGGGCCGGATCGGTTCCTCCGATCATCACGGGCTTGCCGAGCTTGAGCACATCCGGCGCCATCGCATGCACCTGGGTCGAACGGATCGAGCCCAAGAATCCGACGATATCGGATTGTGCGGCCAGCTTGGAAAACGCCAGCACGATGCCGGGATTGGTGGTCTGGTCGTCCTCGATCACCAGTTCGACCTGCTTGCCGAGCACGCCGCCGGCCTTGTTGACCGCTGCGAGCGCGAGCTTGGCGCCGTTTTGCGCCCAAAGCCCCTGTTCAGCCGCGGGACCCGTGACCGGAACGCACATCCCGATCTTGATGGTAGCGCCTTGCGCGTGGGCACCGGTGACGACATAGGGGGCCGCAATACCGGCCGCGATGCCCGCCGCGAATTCGCGTCTCGTCAGTCTCATTCAACCCTCCCTGGAACCGTGCTTTTTCGCCGGCTCTTATTGGTCTATCGCACGCTGCGCGACGTACGCCGCCCGCTACTTACGAACTCTTCGTCGCAGAGTAAATTGATTTAAGCTGACGGCTGAAGCTTCATCAAGGACCAACACTGCGGCAACCAGCGATGCCTAAATGCTTGGCACCGAGAGGATTTGCACCCAGCTATTCGTCTTCCGAGGACGCCGCATCGCTCACTTCGAGCATCGCCAGGCTGTTTTCCAGCGCGGCCAGCATGTCCTGAAGCTCGGCAAGCTTTTGGGCACCGTAGCGCTGCGTAATCGCGGCATAGACGGCTTCCGAGGTCGGGGCGACGAGTTCGATCAGCTTCAACCCTCTTTGGGAGATTGAGACAACGCCGCGGCGCAGATCGGCCTTGGCCGTTCGCCGTTCGATCAATTGCCTCGCGTCGAGATCGCGCAATATGCGCGAAAGGCTCGGGCCGAGCAGAAAAGCGACACGGGCCAATTCGGTCACCTCGATCGCATCGACCGCGGCCAACGCCCGCAGAATCCGCCACTGTTGCTCGGTTAGTCCATGACGGCGCAGCGACGGTCGGAACTGTTTCATGACCGCCTCCCGCGCACGCAATAACGACATCGGCAGCGACCTGGAAAAATCCCGCATCGGAATTCGACGCTCAGCCGGATGAATACCTCCGCTGCCGGTTGATTTTTTAAGCGTCATCGTCGTGTCCGTCAGTCCAAGGGGCTCGATCCAGCGCAATTGTTTGCGCCGCACAAATTCCAATTCGATTTGCCCGGCTTAATTTAACATGTTAATCATTTTTTGTCCCGTGGACCGCTATTCGCCTGATCGAAAACGCCAACGTGGAGGTGCCCGCCATGCCGCATTTTCGAATCGAATACTCCACCAATCTAGACGCCCAGGTCGACATGGCGAAGGTCGTAGAGATCGTTCGCAAGGCTGCTGTTCAGACCGGTATTTTCCCGCTCGGCGGCATCCGCGTGCGCGCGGTGCGATGCGAGCATTATGCGATCGGCGACGGCAATCCGGAATTCGCTTTCCTCGACATGGTGCTGCGGCTTGGCGAAGGCCGCGACCTGCAAACCCGCAAGACCGCCGGCGAGCACATCTTTCGCGCGCTGTCGGCGTATCTCGATCCTGTCTTTGCAAAGGGCAAATTCGCCCTGTCGTTCGACATGCAGATCAACGACAAGGAGACCAGTTGGAAGCGCAACAACATCCATGAGGCTTTGAAGGCAGAGGCCGTCCGTGGATAAGGTGACGCCGACGTCCGACCTGTTTCAAGAGGCATAGAGCATGCCGATTCCGCAACACGCATTCGATCCCCCCTTCAATATCGTCAGAAGCAGTCACGTCGTCCTTGACGTGGTGGATCTGACTGCGAGTTGCGCATTCTACGAAAACGCCGTTGGCTTGCATGTCGAGGACCGCGGCAACACGGCGATCTATCTGCGCGGCAGCGAGGAGCACCAGCATCACTCGCTGGTGCTGCGTAAAGCGCCCAAGGCCGCCTGCCACCGGCTGGGCTTCAAGGTTGGCAACGAAGAAGACCTCGACAAGGCAGCGGCGTTCTTTTCACAACATGAAATAGCTCACGCTTTCACGGAACAGCCGTTCCAGGGCCGCACGCTGCAATTCTCCGATCCCTTCGGCTTCCGGATCGAGCTCTACGCGGCCATGGACAAGCGCCCGCATCTGTTGCGCCGCTACGATCTCTACAAGGGCTGCCACCCGCAGCGGCTCGATCACTTCAATGTTTTCGCCGCCGAGGTGCAGGATACGGTCGATTTCTACGCGCGGTTCGGCTTTCGACTGACGGAGTACGCCGAGGAGGACGGCCCGCAGGGGCGGATTGCGGCCGCCTGGCTGCACCGCAAGGGCAACGTTCACGATTTCGCTATCACCAACGGCAAGGGGCCTCGCCTGCACCATTTCGCCTATTGGGTGCCGACCGCCATGAACATCCTGCATCTGTGCGACGTGATGGCCTCAAGCGGGTACCTCAAGAATATCGAGCGCGGCCCCGGACGGCATGGTATTTCGAATGCATTCTTCCTTTACATCCGCGATCCCGATGGCCACCGTCTTGAGCTCTACACCAGCGATTACTTCACCGGCGACCATGACCATACACCGATGCGCTGGTCATTGAACGACCCGCGCCGGCAGACGCTGTGGGGCGCGCCGGCCCCACGCTCATGGTTCGAGCAGGGATCGCCATTCCCCGACCAGGCTGTGCGCGAGCCGCAGTTTGTTGCCGACGTCACGATTGCCGACTAGTCGCTCCAGTATGATCACGAATTCTCACAGCACCTTGTGTCCCTTTGCTTCCGACATTCGTAAACGAACTCTCCGAGACATGATACGAATGTCAGAACCGGGACACAAAAATACGGAGACCTCATGAAAATGTCCTTGATTGTCGCAGCCGCCTCGGTGCTCGGCCTGACGCCTGTTCTGTCATCTATGGGCGGCGCGCAAGCCGAGGAACTCAGAGTATTGGCGGGCGGATCGCTGAGAAGCTTGTTGAGCGAACTCGCCCCGAAGTTCGAGCAGGCTTCCGGCCACAAGGTTGTTATCCATTTCGATACAACTCCCAACCTGATCAGGGCGGTGGACACGGGCGAACCCTTCGATGTCGGCGTGGTGCCAATCGACGTTTTCTATGACGAGGCCGCCAAGGTTCACTTCACGCCACCGATCGAATTTGCGCGCGTCGGCTTTGGCGTCGCGGTCCGCTCGGGCGCGCCGAAACCAGACATCAGCACGCCGGAAGCTTTCAAGAAAACGTTGCTGGCGGCCAAATCCATCACGTTTCTGCCGGCAAGCGCGGCCGGTTCCTATATTTTGAGACTCTTCGAACGGCTTGGCATCGATGAAGCGATGCGGGCCAAGACCGTTGCCCAGGACCAACCGACTGGCATCGTCCCGGCTGTGGTCAATGGCGAGGCGGAACTGGCCGTCTTCGTGAATAACGTCTTGATCGCCCCGGGTATCGACATCGTCGGCCCCTTCCCCGCGAAATACCAACAGGAACTGGTATTCCCGGCCGCGCTTGCGGTCGATACAAAACAAAAAGAAGCAGCCAAGGCTTTCATCGACTTCATCAAGTCGCCGGCGGCTACCGTCGTCGTCAAGGCCAAGGGCATGATCCCCGGCCAGGGCTAGTGGAGTGGATTTGACATTCGCTACCCATTTAACCGCAGGTTCGTCAGGCGAACGTCAAATCCAACACTCCACTAGAAACCTATATTTGCTAGTGGTCCTTTAATTCTAACATTCGCAAAAGTGGTCGCTGAGAAGGGATGCGAATGTTAGAATTGGACCACTAGCACCGGCTTGAGAAGTTCATGATCCCTTCCCGCATCGCGACCTTCGCCGTCAATGGCTCCGCCAGATACGGCGCCGTGACCGATCGCGGGATCGTCGACCTTGCCGCACGCTGGGCCAAGGATTTTCCGAGCTTACGCGAGGTCATCGCGTCCGGCGCGCTGACAAAACTGGTGGAGGACGCCGCGCGTCTCCCAGCCGATCATGCGCTCGATGCCATCACATGGTTGCCGCCGATCCCGGAGCCGGAAAAAATCATTTGCATCGGCGTCAACTACCCCGATCGCAATGCCGAATACAAAGACGGCTCGGACGCGCCGAAATATCCCAGCATGTTCCTGCGCACCCCGCGCTCGTTTGTCGGCCACGAAACCCCGCTGGTGCGGCCGAAGGCATCCGTCCAGCTCGACTATGAGGGCGAACTGGCGCTCGTGATCGGCAAGGCTGGCCGGCATATCCCGGAGCGGGCGGCACTCGAACATATCGCCGCCGTTACCTTGTGCAACGAGGGCACGATCCGCGATTGGGTGCGCCATGCCAAATTCAACGTCACCCAAGGCAAGAATTTCGATTCCACCGGAAGCCTCGGTCCGTGGCTTGTTCCCTATACGAACGAATCCCAGATTGCCGATATCAGGCTGTCGACACGGGTGAATGGCGAGACGCGGCAGGATGACCGCACCTCGCGTCTGATTTTCGGTTTCCGTTATCTGATCAATTATATTTCGACCTTCACAACGCTGGTGCCCGGCGATGTCATTGTCACGGGCACCCCAACCGGCGCCGGCGCGCGTTTCGATCCGCCACGTTACCTGAAACCCGGCGACGTCATCGACGTTGAAGCGGAAAATATCGGCGTGTTGCGCAACGGCGTGATCGACGAAGCTACGTAATTTCTACCGATTGGATCATTCAATGCCCCTAAGCACCGGCGGCGAAGCCATTGTCAGCGGTCTGGTCGCGCACGGCGTCAACACCGTGTTTGGCCTTCCCGGCGCGCAAATCTACGGCCTGTTCGATGCGTTTCAACAGGCGCAGCTGAAGGTGATCGGCGCGCGGCACGAGCAGGCCTGCGGTTACATGGCCTTTGGCTACGCGCGCGCCAGCGGCAAACCCGGCGTGTTCAGCGTCGTTCCGGGCCCCGGCGTGCTCAATGCAAGCGCCGCGTTGTTGACCGCGTTTGGCGCGAACGAACCCGTTCTCTGCCTGACCGGACAGGTGCCGTCAGCCTTTCTCGGCCAGGGACGCGGCCATTTGCATGAAATGCCGGACCAGCTTGCGACGCTGCGCACCTTCGTGAAGTGGGCCGAACGCATCGAATATCCGGCCAATGCTCCCGTAATGGTCGCGCGTGCGTTCCAGGAGATGCTGTCGGGACGCCGTGGTCCGGTCTCGCTGGAAATGCCCTGGGATGTCTTCACGCAGAAGGTGGAGGTCGGCGCGGCCGACATACTCAACCGCTTTCCCGCGCCCCAACCAGATCCCGATCGGATCAAATCAGCAGCAAGCCTGATCGCGGCGAGCAAGACGCCGATGATTTTCGTCGGCTCCGGCGCGATCGAGGCCGGTGATGAAATTCTGGAACTGGCCGAACTGATCGACGCACCGGTGGTCGCGTTCCGCAGCGGACGTGGCATCGTTTCCAATATCCATGAACTCGGGCTGACGATGGCGGCCGCCTATCGGCTGTGGCCGACAACCGATCTCATGATCGGCATCGGCACGCGGCTGGAATTGCCGACCATGTCGCGCTGGCCTTTTCGCCCCGATGGATTGAAATCCATTCGCATCGACATCGATCCTTCCGAAATGCGGCGATATCCGCCGGATGCTGCTGTCGTCGCGGACGCGAAGGCCGGCACATCAGAGCTGTTGGCTGCGGTGCGAAAAGCCCGTTACGCCAAAACCAGCGGCCGCCGCGCGGCGATCCGTGAGGCGTCGGCGACGGCGCTGAAGGAGATTCAGCAAATCCAGCCCCAGATGGCTTATCTGAACATCTTGCGCGAGGTCTTGCCGTCGAACGCCATCGTTACGGACGAACTGTCGCAAGTCGGCTTTGCCTCCTGGTACGGCTTTCCGATCTACGAACCGAGGACGTTCATCAGTTCCGGATACCAGGGCACGCTGGGCTCGGGTTTTCCGACCGCGCTGGGTGCCAAGGTCGCTCATCCCAATCGGCCCGTGGTTGCGATTACGGGCGATGGCGGCTTCATGTTCGGCGTGCAGGAACTGGCGACCGCCGTGCAATTCAAGATCGGCGTGGTCGTGCTCGTGTTCAACAATAATTCCTACGGGAATGTGCGGCGCGACCAGCGCGAACATTTCGACGGCCGGATCGTGGCGTCCGATCTCATCAATCCGGATTTCGTCAAACTCGCGGAGTCCTTTGGCGTCGGTGCTGCGCGTGTCACCTCGCCCGATGGATTCCGGCCGGCGTTGGAGAAGGCGCTAGCGGACAGCGGTCCCTATCTGATCGACATCGAGGTGCCGAGGGACTCGGAAGTCAGCCCCTGGGCGTTCATTCATCCGGCGAAGCCTTAAACGCCACCATCACCGAATCTTGCGGAACGTCAGGTTGAGACGTTGCGGTCCCATGACCGGATGATCGCCGTCGGCAAGCGGTGCGACGCCGTGAAAGAACAGCCGCGACGGGCCGCCCCAAACCGCGATATCGCCATGCTCAAGCCGGAACCGCCGCGGCTTGTCGCCGCGCTTCAAGCCGCCGAACATGAAAATCGCGGGCAGCCCCAGCGACGCCGAGACGATCGGCGCTGTGAAATCGAGTTCGTCCTTGTCCTGGTGCAGCGACATCCGTGCACCGGGCACGTAGCGGTTGATCAAACAGACGTCAGGCGTGAATCCCGGAAAGCCTGCGGTCACGGCGGCGCGGTCCGCGA
>Ga0116129_1001314_pt1 | contig 13934 bp, 9 predicted proteins | sample June2015DPH_17_2_FD_89732 | JGI IMG/M metagenome (GOLD analysis project Ga0116129, IMG submission 89732) | Peatland microbial communities from SPRUCE experiment site at the Marcell Experimental Forest, Minnesota, USA - June2015DPH_17_10 | ecosystem: Environmental > Terrestrial > Soil > Wetlands >...
GCTGGCTGCCCGGCCCTTGTTGGCCACCAAGCGTTCGACGGTGGGATCCGGCTGATGCCGGTGCCCACTGCACTTCCACCCTCACGGAAGCCTCTTACACAAAATATCTGACATTCCCCTCGGGGGCAGTAACAGGGACCTTCCCGCTGGAACCCTCTCCTTACACCGATCTCACTTCGAATATTGCCGGCACGGTTCGCACCTATTCAAACGGTCCTCAGGCATCATCGGGTTCCGCCACGATACGAAATCAGTACGGCGTGGATGTTGGGTCAGGACCGGTCAATGTGACTTTCACGGTTTCGCGTCCGACGTTCCGTATAGTTCCAGCGGGGCAGTAGCCGCCACCGGCAAACTCGTATTCGACCGCGCCGGGCTCGCCCCCTTCTCCCCAACCCGCGAGAGGGTATCTGTAAGCACGTGCTACGATGCGGCATATGCCTTCGTCATATGGACGCAGTATCGCCGCCGCGGTCTTTGTGTTGACACTCACCTTCTCTCCATACGCGCACGCTGCCGACGCCAGCGCCTTCGGCATGAACGATCCGTTCATGGACGCGTTTCAGCTGTGGGCCACGGTGCTTACTTCGATTGAATCGCTCTCGCAACAACTCGCGTCAACCTTGGAACCAGCATCATCATTGACCGTCAGCCGATCGCCAGAGCGGCATGCCTCGAAGGATCTGACGCCGCCGGCACTCGCTGCATCCGCGGTGCTTACAATCGAAGCGCTTCCGGAAACCGCAACGACCTCGGGAAGTGCTTCCGGTAAATCGATCGCTCCGCAACAACCGCAATCGAGAAGTCCACCAAAAACACCGCCCGCGACGAACAATTCTTCCCTGGCGCTCGCCGCCGCAACACCCGCGAGCGCCTTTGTCACAGAAGGCCAGTTCAACGCCGCGCTCTCCGCGCTGGGCACATCGGTGCGGCAAATTCTTGTGGAGACAAATACAAATCCCACCCCCGAATACATCGCCGGGGACGGCAACAACGCGAACCCATACGCGGCAGCCGGTGCGATCGACCAACTCGCTAACGTTACAATCGCAAATCCAACCATCACCGGAGGCAACGTCACGGCAACGTCGTTCTCCGGATTGCTTGCCATCGGAGACGGCGGCACGGGATTGTCCGCCGTACCCACGTACGGCCAGTTACTTGTCGGGAATGGTAGCGGTGGGTACACCCTTGTGGCCACGTCATCCCTCGGCATCACAGGCGGAGGCGGAGGAGGAACGCCAGGCGGCGCCGACACGCAAGTGCAATTCGACAGCGGCGGCGGTTTCGCCGGAAGCAGCAACTTCACGTTCAGCTCAAGTACCAACAAACTTGCCGTAACCAACGCCTCGACGACCAACATCACGTCTAGCTACGCCTCTACTTCCAATCTCATCGCCTCCAATTCCTTCACCCTCGGCAACGTCACCGGCATCTTGCACGCCGTGGCAGGTGTCGTCTCCGCCTCCCTGGTCAATCTCGCATCCGACGTGACCGGCATTCTTCCTGTGGCCAACGGCGGCACAGGCTGGTCGTCGCTCGCGGCCGGATCGATTCCATACGGCAATGGGGCGAGCGCTCTCGCGACTACGACGTCGGGCACATCCGGCTACGTACTCGCCTACCTAAACGGTGTCCCGACATGGACGGCCACAACAACGCTCGCCAACATTTCCGGAACACTCGCCGTCAACCAGGGCGGCACCGCCTCCACGACGCTTGGTGGTATTCTCGCTGGCAACGGAACATCCGCAATGAAAAGCGCGATTATAGGCACCGGGCTTTCATTTGACGGAACGACGCTGACAAATACCGGCGTCACCTCCAATTCGGGCGACTGGGGGGGAACGTGGCAGACCTTCTCCCCTTCTCATTTTCAGGTGGCCGGTTCGTATTTAACCTCCGACCCGAACTGGGCATTCGCCAACTCAGCACTCGAACCGACGACGACCGTCGGGATGATTATTTCTGCGTCCTCAACCATTGGTAACGGCACGCAGACAGGCGGCCTCTCCATTAGCGGCGGCGCAACAACGACGGGGAAAGCGTACTTTGGGGGAAATGTGGGGATTGGGACGGCGAACCCGCAAAACGCTTTGGATGTGAACGGGGGGGAGGTCATAGGGACCTATGCGGGAGCTAATTCTGCCGGGTCTGGCAACCTAATGGTATCTAACCATGTTTCCATCGCGTCCACGAACGATACCTCGTATCCTTTGTTTGTGAATGGAAGTATTTATACCAGTGGACAAGTCGGTAATCTGGGCACTGATTATTTGGATGGCAGCTCTGCTACAATCGATTCAGCAATTGGCTGGCGTATCAATTTCAACATAAACAACAATCAAACCGGACAGGATTTTGTGGTCGGTTCGGGTTCGAGCAATCAATCTACAAATGGAACGGGCGCCCTTTTCGTCGTGCAACAGGCAGGCAACGTCGGCGTCAATGCCTACTCCCCTTACAGCAAGTTTCAGGTAACCGGCGGAGGAACAGGAACTGGTCAAACATTCGGCGTGGTAAACGGTGCTTCGACGACTCTGATGCAAGTATTGGATAACGGCAACGTCGGCATCGGCACCACCTCCCCCTATGCGCATCTCGAAGTGTGGGGTCCGGACACCGCGTCCACCAGCGCCTTCGTTGTCGCGAACTCTGCCTCGACGACCGAGTTCTCAGTTTTCGACACCGGCAACGCCGTTCTAGCCGGCAGCCTCACGCAGAATTCCGACCAGCGGCTAAAGACCAACATTCAATCGCTGAACGCGTCATCGTCGCTCGCCGAGATCGACGCCCTCAAGCCCGTGACCTTCAACTGGATCGACCCCAACAAAGGTCCGACACCACAGCTCGGCTTCATCGCGCAGCAAGTCGAACCGATCTTTCCGAATCTGGTCTCGACCACGTCCGCGACCTCGCTTACCCCGGACGGCACCTTGAGCCTCAACTACATCGACCTAATCTCCCCCATCGTCTCCGCCATCCAGGCACTCTCAGCCGACATCACATCGATCGAAAATACGATCGGCGGATTCGCGCAGTCCATCACTACGCAGGTGCTTTCTGCCGCAACCGGCAATTTCTCCAATGAACTCTGCGTGGGCTCGACATGCGTCACGCCCGCCCAATTCCAAGCAATGGTCGCTGCAGCCAATCAGTCCGGCGGTTCTTCGTCTCCCCCGTCGTCACCCGACGATAGCAACAGCGCATCGACCACACCCCACACGCCACCGGTCATCGAAATAAATGGCGATAATCCGGCCGTCATCCAAGTGGGCGCAAGCTACACCGATCTCGGCGCGACCATCACCGGTCCGCAAGCCGACCTCAATCTCGGGATCACCACGTACGTCAACGGAAGTGAAATGAACCCGGTTCAGATCGACACCACCACAGCGGCGACCGGCACCATCGCCTACGTCGTGACCGACAACACCGGTCTCACCGCTACCTCCACCCGCACCGTGATCATTGAAGCTCCGTCAATCGTCCCGACCGACGATGCCTCGACGACCGCCACCACCACGGTGCAATGAGTGAAGCAATGTTCGAATGACCGCCCACCGCGCCTTTGCTGTCCCGCAAGGAGCTTTTGTGAGGACACGTCGTTACACCTTGTGCGCCACCGACGCTTCCATCATGTTTTGTACGTCCTTGACGGTCGTCTTTATCTTCGCATGTCGCGCAATCGGGAACGGCTTCCGGGTATTGCGCCACCGGCATCGAATCGTAATCATTCGCTTGCCGTCCGAGTTCTCGAACTCGGCGAAACGGTGCAGGGCAAACGTTCGTTCTTCCTTTGGCTTGATCACGATGAACACGCCTTCCGGGACTCTACGTTCCATTGTCGGATACATGCTCGCCGCTTTTTCCTCATTCACTGTGACAAGATCGTTTGCCTTCGCCACCTTGAGAATCGCCGGAGTGATGATGATTTCGTCAATGATGATGGTCTCATCTGCGATATTTTTAATGCGCAGATTAGTCTTGTAATCTACTGGGATCAGAAACACCGAAGGCCGATAGCGAAAAATGCGGTCGTAGAGGAGGAAAGCAGACGATGCAAGACCTCCCAATCCGCCGACGAACTTCACCATTTCAATGATGGAATCGAGCAACTCAATTCTCCGCGCAAGAGCAAGCTGATCCCTACTTCGGTAGCTCAATCTTCTCGATCAGCGTCGAGTCGTCGCTGTCAGCCCGCGAACTATTCACCCGTTTCGACACCGGCCACTTCTGCAACAGCTCTTCGGCCGCGGGCTTCATCAGCGCTGCGGCATCCTTCGCGTCGCCGCGCTCCCACTGGTCAAAATCGTTGGCATCCAGGATCACGGGCATGCGGCCATGGATGTCGGAGACGAACTTGTTGGCTTCAGTGATGACCATCGAACATGATCGCATGCGCTCTCCGCACTGGGGCTCGGTCCATCCGTCCTGCACTCCCGCTACCGTGATGACCTGGCCGTCCCGTCGGGTGAAGTAGTAAGGTTGCTTGCCTTCGGGTGTGGTCACCCACTCGTAGTAGCCCGACGCCGGTATCAGGCAGCGACGTCGCTTGAACGAATCGCGAAACATCGGCTTGTCCGCAATCGTGTCGCTCCGGGCATTGAATGTCGCGACCTTTATCTCCTTCAGCGGTTTCTTCCACCAGCCAGGGACCAAGCCCCACCGCATCGGAATGAGCGTGCGGTCTCCGCCTCCCGAGACGATGACATCGATCGTGTCCGTCGGGCAGATGTTGTAGCGGGGCTGGAGGTTCGACGGCGGCACCATGGTGAGCCTGTATAGCTCGACCAATTCGCGCCAATCGTACATCCGTGTGAACCGCCCGCACATTTTGGGAAGATAGGTTCTCAGACGGCCTTTTTGTAGACGGCTTTGTCGGCCGCGGCAGCGAAGAGCGTGTGAAAAGCTTCCGCATCCGCCTCGCGTTCGAAGCAATATCTAATCACCGGTTCTCCACTCTCTTCGTCGACGTGCACGAAGAGATCGAACGAGCCGATTCGGCTGTCCAAAAACTCCATGATCCCCTCTTCGACGACGCCGCTGTAGCCGTCGGCCGGCGGCGTCATGTCGACGTGGTGCGGGCACTTAGCGCTCGTTTCTTGCCGCCATTTCTCACGGTCCAATCGGCTCACTGCATCCCCCCGCTCTTGAATTACTTTTTTCCGCCATAGGTGCCAGCTCGTGCCGCGTCCCCGCTCCTTCGGATCAAACGGCTCGCCATTGAACCGCTCGCGAAAAAGATCGGCGTGGGCCGGATCAGCGAAACAGAAAATGCGATAGCAGATATCATCCCACCATACGGAATGCCCGCGTTCGCAGAGCGACACTTCGCGGCAGAATTCATGCGCGACGACATTATTTTTTCCAAGCCCCTGGTCCGCCGCTACTGACTTGGTGCGGCCACTCCCGATCAATCCTGCCGCTCGTAAGCTCACCTTTGCTCCGGGTCATGTGATCGCGCTGCGTTCACGAAAAGGGGAAATCGTCCGGCACTTCCCCGAAGGTCTTTAAGATTTCCGCATCTTCGAACTCGCCGAGTTCGGGACTCCCCCGCCGCGAGAAGGCGACCGCCCCCGCGTTCACCTCATTCGCAGACATCACTTGAGCCCGCCGGATCGCAGCGGCGGCATGAGGACATTCCGCCGCTTCGCCGGGTGCCAGGCCGCCCTCAACACGCACGAAAGGTAACGCCACGTAGTAGATCATCACCGGCCTCCGACACTGGATGCCTTGATGGCGCAATTAAGAACAAAACACGAACATTAGTCAAGTGCCGTGATTTCCCTATCTGCAAACGTACTAACAGGCCTGGGCAATTGCGGTCATCGAGCGACGTCCAAGCCCCTCCCCGAAATAAACGTCACGCCTATCGCGATCCCTACGCGGGGTTGGCCAGATCGCACCCTGGCCTGGTACTGGGCGAATATGTATTTCCTGTCTCGCCATCGCCCGATCCTCGTAGTCGCGGCAAACGGTACGTGCCTTTCAGATCCTCAATAGAGCCACCGTCTCAACCCACTGCTTCAAATGGCGCTCAGCTACTATTTTGTCCGTCAAATCCTTCTGATGATGCGCAATGTAGGTATTCCTAAATTCATTGACGGCGGTCAATCTACTAAGAAGATTTCGCGCGCCCGTGAATCGGAATGCCCCGCGCACAGCCACAAATACGCCATCGATCTTGGTATTGTCGTTCAAAGCATAGTCGAGGCAGGAGCAGAGGAGTCCAATCACGGAACGTGGGTTCCCATAAACGAGACCTCGCTTGAGATTTTTTCCCATTTGCAGATAACGGTCTCTGTTCTTTTGCTCTACATCGCCCAGGTAAGGATCAAACCAATTTTCCTGGTCTGGGCGAGCTGTCGGCACGCTGCCTTGCAACAAATTCATTATCAGTGTCTTGGCCGCATCATCGAATGATCCGAGCAGAGTACTGAACGCTGGCGCAAAATTTGAGCTAACAGCTTTCCTTTCAAAATATCTATAAAGCTCCGCCGCATCCTCCGCTGCTTTTCGTTCCCGCGGCGTCAGCTTCGCAAGCGTAGCCTCCGAATAAAATTCTTGTGCTTTCTCTTTGGCTTGCTCTCCGAAGAGTGGCAATTCTGGAGCACCCGTCGTCTCGCTCAGAAGATTTTGCAACGCGGGCGCGCAGGCTCTCGTGAGGTCGCTCAAGCGATTGCTTGTCAGCCCTTCCATGATCGCCTGCGGAACGAAAACGTAACTCCACCGCTTGCCCGACTTCGATGCCGCTTTGCACCATTCGACGGCAGCGCTCCCTTTTCGAGGGACATCCCGGTCCTGCCGGCCTTTCGTCTCGATAAGGAAATAAGCTTCCTCGGAATCCCGAGCAAAAAAATCAGGAGTATAGAATGCGAGCCGATGCTCAGCCGTGAGATAGTCGATTCGCAACGCCTGTGGTCCGGCATTCTTCGCGAATGCTGATACGTCGGGGGCTTTGTCCAAAAACTTCGTTGTTGCGACCTCAAGTGATCGATTGCACGGAACCAGATTAAAGAGAGTCTTATCCGCTTTCTCAACTGGCCGATTCTCGGAAAAGGTGGCCTGATACGGCTTCCAGGTTCGGAGACTTTGAGCGGCTACCCGCACTCGCCGCTTTTCTGTCGTGACGGTCCTCTTACGTATCAGTGGAACGAACACGGCACGTATGTGCTCGCGCACATCTTGATCCGAGAGCCTGCTCGTCAGACCTTGGTCGACCAATGATATCTTCCGACCGAAAAGAATTTCTCCAAGAAATATCTGCAGTAGAGGAGCCAAGACTCTGTGCGCGCTCTGTATCCGGCACGCAATCTCCAACTCACGTGTAAAAAAGGAGATGGCCGTAATTCCGTTTTGTAAAAGCGGAAGACTTATTTTCATGGATTCGACGAGTTCGTCGGTGATCAAAGCCCGCCCTTCGTATTCGATATCGGTCGTCGCGACTTTGCCAAGCGGTAGCGCGTTGTACGGCCTGAATGCCTCCCGAACGTCCTCAATCGTCAGCCCTTCCAATTTTGGCTGAATTTCGTGCGCTGCCGTCAGCCCCGGCAGCTTGATATCCAGATGGTCGAAATTCTTCGTTTCATCAGGAAAGATCGTGACGCTCGTAGCCGGGACCTTCTCGATCTCTTCGACGGCTATCGGAAGGCCTTGCTGCTCAAGCTCTTGCTCATACAGGTTTATGAACGAGGGGTGCTCCACAACAGTCACCAGTTCGTTAGCTTGCCCCGGGGGCGTCATCCGTCGCAATCCACGACCTAGCGTTTGTTCTGGAAGGATATTTGATTGTGCAGTAAGGGGACGAAGCGGAACGATTGTGGTTACGTTCCGTACGTCCCACCCTTCTCGCAGCATTAGAACAGAAACTATGCAGGTATAGTGACTCTCGTTTCGATCAAGATCCCGGCTTATCCGCCGCAACGCCTTCAAGTCATCGTCAGATATCGCCTTCTCATCTTCAACGAAGACGTCGACCGTTCGGCCATCAATTTTCTGCTTTTTTACTTTACCTTTTAGGTTGGTGTGCAGGTTGATTGTCTTGCCGTTCAACTCTTTAAACACGGCGTCACTGTTCAATCGCACTGTGATCTGGTCGGCCGCCTCCGTGTTTTCGCACATGACGAATAGCAGAGGCTTCCTGCCGCTCTTGCTCCACTCATCGCGGCTGCGACGCCAGCGCTCATAACCCACGCGAAGATGTGCCTCAAATCGGTAGGCCGCATCGTCATGCGGCTGTTCAATGATCTGGCGGCTCTTGCCAATAACGGGCGTCTTGATGATGCCCGCATCGACGGCTTCTCCGAGTGGCGTGTCACACACCACATGGGGAAAGACGATACCTTTGTCATTCTTCGGAGTTGCCGAGAAATCCAGTTGTGCGACGATACCGTCGCCACCGCGCTTTCTCAGCGTGTCGTGGATCGAGCGAATGGCTTGATTCCACGCGGAGCCGGAATCCCAGACGTGATGCGCTTCGTCGTTGAGCAGCAACACTCGCTTGTGCGCGGTGATTCGATCCCGCAGCTCTTCGCCGGTATCAATCGACTTGGACTTCGAAACGGATGGGCCTGCCCAGCCGAATGTCTCTGCTTCCCTGCTCCTGCCTTCGCGCGGGTCAAACAGTCGATGAATATTGGTGAGGTACAGAACGCCACCGGTGCTCGCGCCGCTTACCTCGTCTTGCAGCACGACGGAACAGCTCCAATCACCCTTCCATTCGGGCGGAACTAGCGGATCCCTCATGAAAATATCGGGACCACCGCCTTCCGGTCGAAAATCCTCTTTCAGTCGTTCAAAAACCGTCAGGTTCGGCGCGACGACTACGAAATGGCGAGCCATATCGGAACCCTCGCGCAACGCATGGAAATAACTCCATACGATCGCGAGGCTCATACATTTCGTCTTGCCGGCGCCCGTCGCAAGCTTGAACGCGTAGCGTGCCCACAACTCATCTTCAGGATTGATCCCGCTGGCTTCGAGTTCCCCGGTAGGACCGCCGAAATCGGTGAGCATTCCCGAGAGCGTTCGTATCTGCCGTACTTCGTTCAGATAGATGAACGTCTCAATCGCCTCGCGCTGACAAAAATAATAGCGAAACTCAATCTCTCCAGTGTTTCCATCCGGAATCCGGTGGGGACGTTCGAACCAGTAACTCAGGAGATTTTGTGTCGTCGCGCTGGCGCCCGGATAACCCAGATCACGCCATTCCCTCACAGCCTCGCGCAGTGGGTTGACCAGTTTAACTGGCGAACGCCGTCGGTAGGTTTTGATCTCCGGAGACTGGCCAGGTGTGCTGCTGCGAACCCGATGCTTGTTCGGCTCCTCCCAAGGCGGAAACAACGGCTCTAGCGCGGCCGTGTTGATTACGATCTCATCAGTGGTAGGAGCGTCGCCGCTCATGTCTCAATCTCCACCGTAATGCTGGTGTCACAGCCGAAGACATCGACGACCTTTACACAGGCCGTGTGCTTTCCAGCCTGCTCATAAACGAACTCAGCGTCGCTGACCGTCTTAAGATTGCGATCTTTCCGTGTTCGATAGTCCTGCCAATGATGATTGAAGGGCTGGCCGGGCCTCCAGTCGAAATCCACGGCCCAAAAGTCGATAAAATCAAAGCCGCTTTGCACCGCCCGCTCCTGCAGCGCTTCAAGTTCTTTTGAGGGCACCTCGGTCAGCGATGGCAGGAAATTCGAGAGCTTTATCTCGACGGTCTTTCCACCCTTCCCGCTTTTCCGGTACACAGGCCCCGCTTCGAGCAATGCCACCTCGAAGAACGGTGGCACTTCCGTCCTGTTGCGCTCCATAATTTCGCGCGGGATGCGGTGCAGCCGGACCTTTACTCCGTGCTCAGCTTCGACGGCCGAGACAACTTGCCGGATGTCCATTTCGAAATCCCAGGCCAAACAATGGACTTCGCGTCCTCCCGCGGCCTTTACAGCCTCCACAACGGCGACCAACTCGCCGCGGCTGAAGATGCTGTCGATGCCATCCACATGAACAAATGCTACTCCCTTTCGACCATGAAGGAACGGCGATGGTGCTTGCAGCAGCTCCTCGGCACGGAAAAATTTGAGCACAATCTTCCGATGCTCGTCGTCAGCACCTTTGAGTGCTTCGTTTTGCCACCACTGGCGTTCGTATCGACCGAGGTTGTACAGATCGAATGACCGGTATTCACTGGCGGCGTCATGCAAGCTTCGTTGGACATCAATGAGTCGTTTCCTCGAAGTGTGAATTGCAAACCGGCCCAGGTCAGACATTATCCACCGACGACCGAGTCTCTCTGCGACGGCACCCGTTGTGCCGCTGCCACAGAAAAAATCTGCCACGATGTCACCGTCTTCTGTCGACGCTTTTATTATTCTCTCTAGCAACGCCTCCGGCTTTTGGGTAAGATAGTTCTGATATTCATTTGCCATTGAATTTATAACGTCAATATCTTCCCAAAAATCCGACACGTACACGCCCTTGGCTTCGTCCTCGTAGTATTTCAGCTCCGGTACGCCATTTGAGTTCCAGCAGACAAGGCCTTGCTTATCAAGCTCGTCAAGCACGACGGGGCTCTTGAGCCAATGCATTCCATTCTTGCCACGACTCGCAACATCCACGCCTCGCCATGGTTGGCCCGTAGCGCCAGAGCGTCTTCCACTGGCCATTAGAGGTACAACCCTGAAAACACCTTTGTCATCCGTCTTATTGTAGTGTTTCTTGGAAGACTCGGAATAATCGCCATATTGTGGAAAGAACTTATGTTTTCCACTCTTAGAATAAAAAAGAAGGAAGTCCTGACTATTTCTCCACTGCAACTTGACGCCGGCTGCGATAGCGGATCTTTTCCATGAAATAAGGTTCTCGAAATGGCCGAAGATTTCGTCCATGACCAGTCGTAAGTGGCCTACCATGCGCCAATCGCAGTGCACGTATATGCTACCCGACTCAGACAGCAGATCACGCATCAGCGAGAGTCTCTCAAACATCATTTGAAGGTACGAATTGCTTCCCCGGCCCCACATGTCGCGGTATGCAACCATTTCGATTATGGACTGGTCCTTTTCGATGGTCTCCTTCCCGTCCCCAATCGGCACTCGCATTGAGAAGTCCGCGCCAACATCGAAAGGCGGGTCAATGTAAATCAGGTCAATTGAACCTTTGAAGTCTTCCGACAACGAGGACATTACCAGTCTGTTATCACCCCAGATTAGTCGATTTCGGAAGTCATCTCGATGCGCCTTGCGTTCGTCAAACAATTGACCCTGGGCTTCGATGCGTGAGCGTGGCTCATCTATTGACTCGATCTTTTGAAGCGGCATCGAAAGCCGGCCAGTGTCGACTTCACGCCTGTTGCCAAACTCGTCGTACTTCCCTTCCCAAACCAACTCGGTCCGCATTGCCGAAAGTCGGTGGGGATTGTGAGGGCCATAGTCGGGCATCTTAGTCCTTCCAACGATCAAGAAATCATTTGAACTGCGCGATCACAGCTGTCAGCCGCTCGCCTCCTTGAGCGCAGCGTCGAACTCTTTTCTGTTGGCAATGACTACGGGAACCTCTTGCGGACGAGATAGTGCTTCCGCGAAATCGAGGCGCATCCTCTTTTCAAAATAATAAAGGAGTGCCTTTCGCAACGGTACGTCAGCTCGCTTATTGGTCATTCCATGCTCTACCGCTACGGCATCTTGTTGCCCTTTGCTGAGCTTCGGATTGGGCTTTAGCACGACCGTGAAATACGTTGACCAAATCTTATCTTGAGCGGCGGCGGCGCCAGGCGCGTTTTCATTCCGGACGTTGAATGTTCGGGAGAGAATGAAATCTTTGAATTTACTTTCGATGTGGCAAAAACCTCTGACGTGCCATCGGAGTCCATCATGGCCGAACGCATGCGGCGTGATCCGCCGCCAGATCGCGTCTGGTCGCATAACGTTCATCGACTGGTACTCAATCTCCACCGATTGCGATCGCTGGATTACTCCCAGCAACCCACGCAACACGCTCGCGTCGACCCGGCGGTGAGGAACCGGCATTGCGTCTACCGACGGCGCCCGCTCAAGCCAAGTTTCTCGCACTGGGACGATTCGGTCAGCGATCGTCCGAAGTTGGTTCAGATATCGATCTGGATCGGGCTTCAGAAAGCGCGGCGTAAATTCCGATGTAGCGACATAGCGCTTTTCAGTCGCATCGTAATGGATGTTTGCCGGCGCCAGTTCGCGGTATTGCGCCAAGTCCTTCGAGGCCTGCGGCACGGAGACCCCGAAGAAGTTTGTAATGTCGCTACGGTTGACGCCGCCCTCCCAAAAAAGCCGGAACTCGATGAATTCCAACCGTTGTTCCGTCCCCCATCTGATCCGGTCATCCCCAGTTTCCACAACCGGCTCCTCCTTCGATACGTATCGTTACTTGACGGGTCGTGTTTTTATGCCCATAATGAAACTATACGGTTCGGAATCAGGGGTCAAGCCCGGAAACGCTCGCTAAGCCGGCCCCATACCCCTGACGCGCCGATCGCGCGGCTCCGTTGCAACGGTGCAACAGCCGCACAACTGGAGCCAGTGCGTTATGAATGAGTTCAACAGAAATCTGCCACTTTCGTCATCGGCGCCCGTGGGCGAAATCCTGCTCGCCGAGACTGCGGTGCGTATTGAACTGCCGCCGAGCCTCCACCGCCTTGCCGTTGAGAGATACGAGGCGCTGCGCAAGTACATCGAACGTGATTCCAGCCCGCTCGCCGGCCGCGTCCGGATCTTCTATCCCCAGGGGTCCATGGCGATCAAAGCCACGATCCGCTCCCGAAAGCGCGAGGATGGCTTCGACATCGACATCGTCGCCGAGCTTATCCTTGCGAGCACCACGGCCCCTGCAGCCGTCCTCTACCTTCTGTTTACCGCGCTCAACGGCGAGAAGGGCTCGCTCTACCACGGCAAAGTGGAACGCAACACACGCTGCGTGACCGTCCACTATGAGGACGGCATGCACCTCGACATCACACCGTCGATCCTCATTGACGAGCGCGATCCGCGCAGGAGCATGATCTTCCACGCCAAGGCAGAGCAGCCGGAAGCCACCCACCGGCGCCTCGAAATGAACAGCTACGCCTTCGTCGATTGGTTCAACGCACGCACGCCTATCGACCTCTCGTTCGTCGAGGCCTACGCTAAGAAGGCCTACGCCTTCGACCACCGTTCGATTCGCGCCGACGCCGAGGTTAAGCCCGTGCCGGCCCATTCGACCACCGATGGCGGCAAGTCGGCGACCGTGGTCGCGCAGCAACTGCTCAAGTGCAACCGCAATCTGAAATATGTCCGGCGCCCCGGACGCATGCCGCCATCGGTGATGATCGCCACATTCTCCGGCGAGACCGCGGTACCGGGCAACAGCATCAGTGGCGCGCTCGACGCGATCACTGACCTCATGCTCACCTCGCTGTCCGCGGCTCAGGCCCAGGGCCGCCTTATCGATGTTCGCAACCCGTGCTGTCCGGCGGACCGCTTTACCGATCGTTGGCCCGAAAATCTCGCCGCCCAGGCGACCTACATCGACGACCTGAAACTGTTCCGCCAACAGCTTGCCGCCCTCATGAGCGAGGGTCTGTCCCTCGAAGACAAGCGCAAGCTGCTCGCCCTCATGTTCGGCGAGGGGCCTGCCCGGGCCGTGGTCGAGGACTTCTCCGCACGCCTCGGAGAATCGGTGCGCCAGGGCACACGCCGGATCGCTACCACCGGGCGCGTTGTTCCGGCGACGGTCGCGGCGGCAGCGGTCACCAGGCCGGCTGTCGCCCAGCCGCGCGGCCACACCTTCTACGGCGTCCGGTGGACGGTAGAGTCGAGATGTGGCGCGGTTGCTGTAGGCCAAACATATCTGTTGCCGCCTCTTTCGTCTGGCGGTGCCTTAGTGGTTTGCCCCTGACTCCGTTTCCACATCCCGCTCATCGAACCGGA
>Ga0116129_1001315_pt1 | contig 13917 bp, 9 predicted proteins | sample June2015DPH_17_2_FD_89732 | JGI IMG/M metagenome (GOLD analysis project Ga0116129, IMG submission 89732) | Peatland microbial communities from SPRUCE experiment site at the Marcell Experimental Forest, Minnesota, USA - June2015DPH_17_10 | ecosystem: Environmental > Terrestrial > Soil > Wetlands >...
ATCGGCACGCCCGTGTCGCGGCTCGACGGCCCGCTCAAAGTGCGGGGCGCCGCACGGTTCGCCGCGGAAGTGCCGCTCGAGAACATGGTCTACGCAGCACTGGTCTACGGGACGATCCCAAGCGGTCGTATCGCGACGCTGGATACTCGAGCTGCTGAGGCCGCACCTGGCGTCGTGCTCGTGATGACGTATCGCAATGCCCCGCGCCTCAACAGCCCCGCGCCATTCGGTTCGTCGCCCACCGCCGCCGCCGCCAGCGATCTGCCGATCATGCAGGACGACCGCCTGCATTGGAACGGCCAGCCGATCGCGGTCGTTCTCGCCGAAACGCAGGAACAGGCGGATTACGCCGCGTCATTGATCGTCGCGACCTATACGGCCGAGCCCTCCATGACCTCGTTCGCCGCGGCAAAGGCCGCGGGGTCGAAGCCGGGCCAATTCATGGGCCAGGCGCTGTTGAACGAGATCGGCGATGCCGAGGCGATGCTCGCAGCGGCGTCCCACAAGATCGACCATGTGTATCGCACGCCGCGGCACAATCACAACGCGATCGAGCCGCATGCGGCGACGATCATATGGAATGGCGACGAGCTCGCCATTCATGACACGACGCAGATGGTTACTTCCCAAGCGGCGACGATTGCCGACGTATTTGATCTCAAGGCCGAGCAGGTGCGCGTGATCTCGCCCTACGTCGGCGGTGGTTTCGGCTGCAAAGGCCTATCGGACCACCAGATCTTGGGTGCCGCGGCGGCAAAAATGATCGGTCGACCCGTGCGCGTGACTCTGTCGCGCGAAGGCGTATACCGCATCGTCGGCGGCCGCACGCTGACTGAGCAGCGAGTCGCCATCGGCGCGCAGGCGGACGGCCATTTCAGCGCGTTGATCCACGCGGGCACCGTGGCAATGACAGCCCACAATAACATGCCCGAACCCTTCATCACGGCGACGCGCTCGGGCTATGCCGCGGATAGCTTTAAGCTGTCGGTGGAGACGGTCACGATGAACATGCTCGCCAATATCTTCATGCGCGCGCCAGGCGAGTCGGTCGGCACTTTCGCGCTGGAATCGGCGATCGACGAGTTGGCGATCGAGCTCAAGATGGACCCGATCGAGCTGCGCATCCGCAACGAACCGGACAAGGATCCGACCTCGGGTTTACCCTTCTCGTCGCGGCATATCCTCGAAGCCTGGCGTTCGGGCGCCGAGCGGTTCGGCTGGGACCGGCGCAGCGCCGTACCGGGCAAGCGACGCGAGGGCGAGTGGCTGGTCGGAATGGGCTGCGCCACTGCGACCTATCCCTACTTCCGGATGCCGGGCGCCGCGGCGCGAATCACGTTGACGCGCGCCGGCACGGCCATCGTGGAGGTAGCGGCGCACGAGATGGGCATGGGCACGGCAACGACGACCGCGATCGTCGCGGCTGAGCGGCTCGGGCTGCCACTTGATCGGGTCGAGGTTCGCTACGGAGACTCGATCATTCCGGGCGCCATCCTCGCCGGTGGGTCGCAGCAAACCGCCGCGATCGGCGGTGCGGTGATCGCCGCGTATCGCGCGCTGGTCGCTGAACTGCTCAAGCTGGCGGGCAAACATTCGCCGCTCGCGGGCTTGTCGGTCGACGAAGTCGAGAGCGAGAGCGGCGGCCTTGCCAAGCTCGGGGAGGCCGCCCGGCGCGAAAGCTACGCCTCCATCCTGGACCGTGCCCGGCGCGATAGCGTGACAGCCGCTGAGAAGGCGTCGCTACCGCTCGAGATGATGCACTGGTCGATGCATTCGCACGGCGCGATGTTCTGCGAGGTTCGGGTCAGCGCGGTCACTGGCGAAACACGCGTCAGCCGCTTCTTAGGGTCCTTCGACACCGGGCGCATCATCAATCCCAAGACCGCGCGGAGTCAATTTCGCGGCGGCATCATCATGGGGCTGGGGATGGCGCTGATGGAAGAAACTCAATTTGACGAGCGCAACGGCCGGATCATGAACCCAAGCCTCGCCGAATATCATATCCCCGTCCACATGGACGTTCCGGAGATTGACGTGATCTGGACCGACATCGCCGATCCACACACGCCGATGGGCGCGCACGGCGTCGGCGAAATCGGCATTACCGGTGTGGGCGCGGCTGTCGCCAATGCAGTCTTCAACGCGACTGGGCGGCGTGTCCGCGAGCTGCCGATCACTCTTGACAAGCTGCTTTAGGAAAGCGCTCGAGCGAAGGCCTGCGACATCGCCCTATCTGGCTGGCGAGGAGTACTCGATCGCCGATATCGCCTGCTATCCGTGGATGGTCGGCGCCACGACGAGGGCGAAGCCGGTGTTGGCGAAGCACCTCGAGAACAAGCCGGCGATCGGCCGCTGGATGAAGGCGGTGGCGGCGCGGCCGGCGGTGCAGCGGGCGATGGCCATTGAGCCGCCCCAGGGGGTTGAGCACTGACCTTGCTGAATTCCCGGAACTCAATCAGTGGCTTGCGAGCAATGTACGCCAGCGCACAGACGTGGGGGCGTGCGTGACGATTAGCTTGACCAGATTAAACCGTGTCGAGACCAATCGCCGCTTTCTCCGCCAGATTGTTCCATGAGAGCCTCTTATGTCGCTTGAGCAAGATGACTCCGATAAACCAGTTCAAGCGCACGATAACGGCAACGGCGATCAGGCGAGCAACCATAAACAAAGCGATGCCGACGAAAGCAAGGACAGCAAAGACCCGGAGAAAAAAGACGACGATAAGGACGCGGCCAAAAAGCCCCGTAGCAAAAAGCCACTGATCATTCTTGCAATCGTCGTCCTGCTGCTGGCGATCATCGGCTTTTTTGTTTGGTTTGCGCATCGTAACCAAGTTTCAACGGATGATGCTTATACCGATGGCAATGTCGTCACGATGGTTCCCAAGGTCTCCGGATATGTTGTCGAGTTGTACGTCGATGACAACAGTCGAATTCGAAAAGGCGACTTGCTGCTGCGAATCGATCCGCGAGACTATCTCATCGCCAAGGAGCAAGCCGAGGCTCAACTGGCGCAGGCGAAAGCACAACACAAATCGTCTCAGAACGCCCTTCGAGTCGCCCGGGTTCAGTACCCGGCGCAGTTGGAATCTGCAAAAGCGCAGCAGCAAGCGGCTGCCGCCACTCTGGCCCAGGCGCAGGCAGCTTACTCCCGCCAGCACGAAGTCGACCCCCGGGCTACCACGCAGGACATCATTGATGCGTCCACCAGCCAGCAATTGAGTTCCTCCGCGAACCTGAGGAGCGCGAAGGCACAAGTGGCCATCGCGAGTTTGATTCCGGAACAATTGCAGCAAGTCGGAAGCTCCGTCGACGAACGATCTGCATCCGTGCAGCAGGCGCAAGCGCAGTTGGACCAGGCAAATCTGAATCTCAGTTATACGGAGGTGCGGGCGCCGTCGGATGGGTTCATCACCAAACGAAATGTGCAGCTAGGTACGTTCCTCGCCGCCGGTGACGTCATGTTTTTGCTGGTGACCCCCGAGGTTTGGATCACCGCGAATTTCAAGGAGTCGCAGATGGGTCGGATGCGGCCCGGGGATGCCGTCGATATCGAGGTAGACGCCTACTCGGGATACAAACTCGAGGGTCATGTGCAAAGCATCCAGTACGGAAGCGGTGCGCGCTTTTCCGCCTTCCCCGCGGAAAACGCGACGGGAAACTTCGTCAAGATCGTGCAGCGCATTCCCGTGAAGATCGTGATCGACCGCGGGCTGGATCCAAACGATCCTCTACCCCTCGGTCTGTCGGTATCTCCCATCGTGCGTCTTCGATGAGCGAGCAGCCAGCGGCCAAGAATGGCGATGGCTGGCGTCCCGCGGGAAATCCCTGGCTGATAACTGTCGCCGTCACCTTAGCTGCGTTCATGGAAGTACTCGACACCACCATTGTGAATGTCGCGCTTCCTCACATCGCCGGCACGCTGTCGGTGAGCTACGACCAGGCAACGTGGGCACTGACTTCGTACCTCGTGGCGAACAGCATAGTACTGCCCATCTCGGCTTTTTTTAGCCGCTTGTTGGGCCGCAAGCGCTACTTTCTCATTTGTATCATCGCATTTACGGCTTGTTCCTTCCTCTGCGGCATTTCCAACAGTTTGTCCCAACTGATCATTTTCAGAATACTGCAGGGATTTTTCGGGGGCGGACTGCAGCCCAGTCAGCAAGCGATCGTTCTCGACACGTTCCCCGCGGCGCAGAGAGGCCGCGCATTTTCACTGACGGCGATTGCGACGGTCGTCGCTCCGGTCTTAGGCCCCACCATCGGTGGCTTGATCACGGATAGTTTCAGCTGGCGCTGGGTATTTTTCATCAACGTACCCGTCGGCCTCCTCACCGCGTTTGCGGTCATGAGTTTGGTCGAGGACCCGCCCTGGGTGAAGAAGCAAAAGGCATCATCGATCGACTACATTGGCATTGGTTTGATTGCTTTAACCTTTGCGTCCTTCCAGATCATGCTTGACCGCGGTGAGGACGCCGACTGGTTCTCCTCGAGTTTCATCCGCACTTGCGCTGCCTTGGCCGCAGTCGGAGCTGCGGGCGCCGTCGGCTGGCTCTTGTATGCAGCGAAGCCGGTCGTGGATCTGCGGGTGCTAAAAGACCGTAATTTCGCCCTTGGATGCTGCGCCATCGGCTGTTTTGCTGTCATCCTCTACGGCAGCAACGTCTTGATCCCGCAGCTCGCGCAGGAGCATTTGGGTTATACGGCGACACTGGCCGGTTTAGTGTTGAGCCCGGGTGCGCTGATAATCATTTTCCTCATTCCGCTCGTCAGCCTGCTGATGCCTCACGTACAGACACGCTACATTCTCGGTTTCGGATTCTTCTTGATGGGGTGCGGACTGTTGTATTCGCGCCGGATTGCTCCGGACATCGACTTTAATCACCTTGTGATCCTACGTGCGGCCCAGGCAATGCCGTTGGCCTTTTTGTTCGTGCCGGCGAGCGTACTGGCGTACCAGTCGGTGCCCCAGCAACTGCAGGGCGATGCCGCGGCCCTCTTTACCATGTTCAGAAACGTGGCCGGATCCATCGGCATTTCCCTGTCGACCGCCTTCGTCGCGTCCCGCACGCAAACACACATGGCCTATCTTTCGGAGCATTTGAGCCACTCGAGCTCGACATTCCAAAATGCCTTGTCGCAGCTTTCAGCCGCGATTAAAGGGCTCGGTTCCGTGGCAGGCGATGCCACGCAGGCGGCGTTGCGACAAACCTACCAGACCCTCATCTCTCAGGCAGGGCTGCTCGCGTATATGGACGTATTCCTGTACTGCGCATTGCTCGCTTTCGCGTTTGTGCCATTCACATTCCTTTTCTCGCCGGTGAGGAAACCCGGCGGCGCGGCGACCCATTGATCGCTTTTCCACGAGCGCTCGTTGTACTGCTCACGGGCCTATGCCTATCGGCTTGCAAGGTGGGGCCCGACTTCCAGGCACCGAAAGAACCTGTGCCTGAACACTATTCGGTGGCCGTGGACGCCGTCCCGGACCAGCCCTCCCTGGGGTCGTTCTGGTGGCGACAGTTTCACGATAGCGATCTCGATCGACTCGAGGAACAAACCGCCGCGGGCAATTTGGATCTCAAAGCAGCGTACTTGCGCATCGTGGAGGCGCGCATGCAAGTGCAATTGGCGCGAGCGCAAGGTATTCCGAGTCTGAACGCAAGCGCCAGCTATATGCGCGAGCAACTCGGGCTTGCGGGCATAGTCAAATCCCAAGGCGGCTTCGGAGACGCATCCTCGCCCGGCACTCAGGCCCTCATCAAGTCGCTCGAGCAACCGGTTAATATTTATCAGCTGGGATTCGACGCTTCGTGGGAATTGGATCTATTCGGCAAAGTGCGCCGCTCCGTGGAAGCCGCGGATGCGCAAAGCGCCGGCGCGGTAGAATCACGTAACGATCTATTGGTATCGCTGCAGGCAGAGGTCGCACAAAATTACTTTCAGTTGCGCACTAACCAGATTCTACGCGCCATCTCACTCGACCTCGTCTCCGCCCAACGCGACATTGCCGCACTCACGCGCGATCGACAGCAGCACGGGCTCGCCAATGAGAGCGATGTGGAATCCGCGCAAGCCCAACTATCGAGTCTTCAATCGCAATTGCCTGCCTATGAGCAAGCGATTGCGGCATCGAGGCACGCGCTCGCCGTCTTGACCGGCCAGACTCCGGAAGCTCTAGATGAGGCATTTTCCACGGTCGTCGATCTAGCGCCGGTACCTGCCGAGGTTCCGGTCGGCATTCCTTCGACACTGGCGCGCCGCAGACCGGATATTCGCGGTTCTGAGGCAGCGCTGCATGCGGCCACGGCACAGGTCGGAGTTTCCGTCGCGTCCCTCTTTCCTGACATATCGCTCACCGGTACCTTGGGACTACGCAATTTGAGCACAGGGTATCTGTTCGCGTGGGACAGCAAGTTTTATACATTCGGCCCCAGTATCTCCATGCCCATATTCCATGGCGGTGCATTGGTCGCAAATGTCCGCTTGTCGCGTGCACAGGCGGCGGAGGCGTCCTTGAACTACCATAAGACGGTGCTCACCGCGCTCGCAGAAGTGGAGGACGGCATAACGAACATACAGCAAGATGCGTTGCGAACTGCGTCATTGCACGACACGGTGGCCGCCGACCAGCGATCCCTCGAAGTGGAGCTCAATGCCTATCGGCACGGACTGATTACTTACATCACCGTGTTGAGCGTTCAGCTCCAAACGGTGCAAGCCCGTCAGGACCTTGCGCAGGCGCAACTGACGCAGAGCACGGATCTTGTAAAGCTCTACAAAGCTCTGGGCGGGGGCTGGATGGATGCAGGTGAACCCATCGCATCGCCATCCAAGGAATCCGCTGCCACGTCGGCGAACTGAACGCCGCGAGATGTCCTAACTATGCCTGCGACAGTGCGTATCTGGTCAAGCGATAAATCGCATCTAAAAATACAGGCTACCCAGTTGGAGACCCTGGTACTAGCCTTGGATATTCACCCGGCGATCGGCGACGGTCCGCGCCGCCAACGCCTCAAGGGTACAATCGTAGAATCCCGTCGTCTCGCGTACCAATGCCGGCGCGGGATCAGCGTCGCAACGGTGGTGATAAGATCTGCCGATTCGTTTCAAGCGGAATGTTCAGGAGTACTGCATGCAAATTGGAATGATAGGACTCGGCAGGATGGGGTCGAACATGGTGCTACGGCTCATCAAAGCCGGACACGAGTGTGTGGTGTTCGACATGATGCCCCAAGTGGTCGAGCGATTGGTGGCGGAGAAGGCGATCGGTGCCGCGTCATTGAAAGAGTTTATTCAGAAATTGAGAGCGCCGCGCGCTATCTGGCTCATGGTTCCGGCCGGTGCGGTGGACGACATGGTCGGGCAAATTGTACCGCTCCTCAGTGCAGGCGACATCCTGATCGACGGTGGCAACTCCTATTACGTGGATGACATCCGACGCGCGAAAGAGCTTGCAGCCAAGAGTATCCATTACGTCGATGTAGGTACCAGTGGCGGCACCCATGGGTTGGAGCGTGGGTATTGCCTGATGATCGGCGGCGAGAAGGCCGTGGTGAGTTCACTGGATTCGATCTTCGCAACTCTCGCACCGGGCGTGGGCGAGATCGAGCGAACGCCCGGCTTGAGCGGCGCCGCGTCGACCTCCGAGCACGGTTATCTGCATTGCGGTCCGAATGGAGCGGGCCACTTCGTCAAGATGGTACATAACGGTATCGAATATGGGGTCATGGCCGCCTTTGCTGAAGGTTTCAGCGTTCTGCGCGGAGCGGATGTCGGAAAGAAAACGGCGGAATTCGACGCGGAAACGACGCCGCTGCGCAATCCCGGGCACTATCAATACGAATTCGACCTGCCGGCGGTCGCCGAAGTGTGGCGGCGCGGCAGCGTGATCTCATCGTGGCTGTTGGATCTCAGCGCGACTGCCTTGGTGGGCGACCCGGCCCTCAAGAAGTTCGCCGGCCGTGTATCGGATTCGGGTGAGGGCCGTTGGACCGTACAGGCTGCCATCGACGAGGGTGTTCCCCTGCCGGTGTTGACGGCTGCATTGTATGGTCGTTTCAGCTCACGAGGGGCCGCCGAGTTCCAAGACAAGTTGTTGTCGGCGATGCGCTACGAATTCGGCGGTCACATCGAAAAGTCTGCGGACAAGTAACAAAGGGCTCCCGGATGGCCACTCATTCTGACGCGCTGGTATTCTTTGGCATCACGGGCGATCTTGCCTATAAAAAGATCTTTCCCGCCCTACATGCCATGATTCGGCGCAAGACCCTCGATATTCCCATCATTGGCGTGGCGCGCGACGATTTCACGCTCGACAAGCTCAAGGAAAGGGCGCGCGCCAGCATCAATGAGCACGGCGGCGGCGTGGATCCGGCGGCCATCAAAGTGCTCGATGGACTACTTAGCTACGTCAAGGGCGAATACTCGGATGAAAAAACCTTCGCGGCGCTGCACGATGCGCTCAAGGGCGCCCGCCGACCGGCTTTCTACCTCGCCATCCCACCGCTTCTGTTTGAGTCCGTGGTCCAACATCTGTCGAAGTCGGACCGTGACGCCGGCTCACGCGTCATCGTTGAAAAGCCTTTCGGCCACGATCTGTCCTCGGCGCAACAATTGAATAGGACTCTCCTCGACGCGTTCCCCGAAGAGGACATCTTTCGCATAGACCATTATCTGGGAAAACGTCCGGTGCACAACATGGTGTATTTTCGGTTCGCGAACACCATGCTCGAGTCGTTCTGGAACCGGACGCACATCGAAAGCATGCAGATCACGATGGCCGAGAATTTCGGCGTCCAGGGGCGCGGCTCGTTCTACGATCAGACCGGCACAATCCGAGACGTCGTCCAGAATCATCTGTTTCAAGTTATGGCCAACCTTGCAATGGAAGCGCCGGCGCGAACCGACAGCGAGTCCCTGCGCGATGAGAAGGCTAAGGTCCTCAAAGCCATTGCGCCGCTGCGACCGGAAGACGTGGTGCGCGGTCAGTTCAATGGATATCTTAAGGAGCCCGGGGTGAAGCCGGGCTCGCAGACTGAGACGTTCGCCGCGATTCGCTTATACATCAACTCGTGGCGATGGCAGGGAGTGCCCTTCTACATTCGCGCCGGCAAATCGTTGCCGGTCACGTCCACCGAGGTAGTGGCGCGACTGCGCGTTCCCCCCGCCGCTTTTGCACAGCGAAAGACCGGCTCGAATTACGTGCGGTTTCGCATCAGCCCCGACACAACCGTCGCCATGGGCCTCACCATCATGGACACCGACGAGACGGGGGTTGGGCAACCGGCAGAACTCCAGGCCAGTCGGCACCCCGGTCCCAACGAAATAGATGCGTACGAGCGCGTGCTGACCGACGCGATGTGGGGAGACCGCGCGCTGTTCGCGCGCGAAGACTACGTCGAAGAAGCCTGGCGGATCGTCGACCCGATCCTCGAAGAGGGCGCGCTCCCCGCTCCGGGGATTTACGCGTCCGGCACTTGGGGCGTGGCCACCGGTCCAGTGACCCCACCGGGCGGTTGGGTGGATCCCGTCACGCTTTAGCCTGGTTGCGAAACGGTAATTGACGGATGCGTGTGCCAGTTGCGGCGAAAATGGCGTTGGCGAGTGCGGGTGCAGTTGGCGGGACACCCGGCTCGCCGAGCCCGCCCATTGAGGCATTGCTTTCCAGAAAATGCACATCCACGTCTGGCGCTTCGGCCAACTTCAAGAGTCGATAGTCGTGAAAGTTTGATTGCACCACGGCGCCTTTCTCGAGCGTAATGGCTTCATCGACGCAGGACGATAAGGCCATGATGATGCCGCCCATGATCTGCGCGGCGGCGCCGTCCGGATTGACCACCCGGCCACAATCCACGGTCGACCACACTTTGTGCGCGCGCGGGCGACCGTCGTCGCCGACTGATGCCTCGATCACGTGCGCGACGATGCTGTTGAACGATTCCACCAGGGCCATGCCGCGCCCGCGCCCAGTGGTAAGCGGCGTGCTCCAGCCGCTGCGCTTGGCTACATCATCCAACACGGCCAAATGACGCGATCCCGGATGCAAATGTTTGCGGCGGAATTGATAGGGATCTTCGGCCGCCGCAAGAGCCAACTCATCCATGAAACTTTCGGAATAGAAGCCGTTTTGATTGGAATTGACTGAACGCCAGGGGCCATCGTGCTGATTGGTGGCAAATTTATAGTGACGCAGCGCGTACGCCGGAACGTCATAGACAAAACGGATTTCGCGCGTCGCATCCTCTGATTGGGCATAGTCGGTTGTCCAACCGGCAATCCGCCCGTTCTTATCGAGCGCAGCCTTCAAATTGGCCGTTGCCTGGGGCCGATAGCAGCCGTGTTTCACTTCCTCCTCACGCGACCAAATCAGCTTGACGGGATAGGGGGTCTGCTTGGCGATTTGAACCACCTGGCCAATAATCTCGCAAAATCCCGGTAAACGACGGCCGAAGGCGCCGCCCATCATCATCGGGTGGAAGGTGACTTGATCCGTGCTGATATTTGCCGCTTCGGCCGCAACCTGGCGGCTATGCAGCGGATCCTGCACGCCGCCCCACAGGTCAAGCTTGCCATCCTTGAAGTGGGCTGTGAGTGCGAAGGGCTCCATCATCGCGTGATGGATGAATGGCACGGCATAATGGGCCTCGACCAATCTGACGCCACTCGTCGCAAGCGCGGCCGGCACGTCGCCATGGCCGCTTTTATTGTCCGGCTTGTCGGTTTGGATTTTAGCGGCTTGAGCCGCAGCAATGGAGGCTGATGACAGCGCCCCGTGTCCGCCATCGGAGAACTTGGGGGACAGTGCCCGCAGGCCAGTCAGCGCCTGCCAATAACCCTTGGCGAGAACCGCTACCGAATTGTCGAGTTCGATGACCTTTTCCACGCCTTTGATCGCCAAGGCGGCCGCAGGATCTACGCCGTCGAGTTTTCCGCCGCGCACAGGCGCGGCCATGATCGTTGCCACACGCAGATCCGGCAGTTGAACATCCATGCCAAATTGGGCGCTGCCATTGACCTTCCCCGGAATATCCAGCCGCGGAATCGGCCTGCCAATCAAGCGATAGTCCTTAGGATCTTTGAACTTGGGCTCGCCGCTAATCGTCGCGTCGGCGGCCTCAGCGGCGAGTTCGCCATAGCGCAGCGCTCGACCGCTCTTGGCATGGATCACTCGGCTATTGGCAGTGGTCAATTCGCTTTCGGGGACGGAGAAGCGCTTGGCTGCCGTCGTGATCAATGCGTTTCGCGCGGCGGCACCGGCGACGCGCATACCCATCTGACCGGTCGCCCGGATGCTGGAGGAGCCTCCCGTGACCTGCAACGGGATGTTGCGCGCGACCATGGCGAAAGCGGAACCCACAATCCCGTTCAGAAAAGGCGGGACCGAAAAGGGCAGTAACTCTCCGCCGAATCCTTTCGCTAGCGGCGCATTCGCAAATGCCACCATTACAGGCGCGGATTCCACCACGATTTTTGACCACTCTGCGTCGAGCTCGTCTGCCGCCATTTGAGCGAGTCCGGTCACCGATCCTTGGCCAAAATCGACGTGGGGCGAGAAGATCGTGACGGTGTCGTCTTCTGCAATGCGGATCCATGTTTGGAATACACCCGCCTTGTCCTTGGTTATCTGTTTCGCCGCCCTGCGCGTCGCCGCTCTTTCGGACCAGGAAACAGCAAATAGGCCGCCGCCGATCAATGCTGCACCACCGATCAGAAACGCTCTGCGTTTGACGCCCATTATGAGTTTCCCTGCAAAGCGGCGGCAGCTTGGCCGGTGGCAGCCAAGATGGCTCGGCGGATGCGCGGATAGGTTCCGCAGCGGCAAATATTGGTCATTGACTCGTCAATGTGGGCAGGAGTTGGCAGTCCGGTTTTCTTTATCAACGCGACGGCGGCCATGATCTGGCCTGACTGGCAATATCCACATTGTGGTACCTGCACATCGATCCATGCCTGCTGCACCGGATGAAGCGCGCCATTTGGCGCTGCAATTCCTTCAATCGTTGTAATCCTCTTGCCGGCAACGGCAGCAACTGGGATTAGGCAGGAGCGGGTGATTTCGCCATCGACATGTACGCTGCACGCACCACATGCGCCGATACCACAGCCAAATTTCGTGCCGGTAAGCCTAAGCTCTTCGCGGATCACCCATAAGAGCGGTGTATTGGGATCTGCGTCGATCGAAAAGGACTTACCGTTGACCTCAACATCGATGCCCATCTGTGTTCTCCCGCGGTAGTGACTATTGCTTGCTGGCGGAAAGGATAGCGCCTTTCCGGGGCAATGCTCGCCCCGCGTGCCAATTAGGGGGGGCGCCTCGCCGCGTCGATACTCTGGATACCCTTGATCAGGCAACCTGCGACGCGCTTGGCGCTTGCTGCGGGTCTGCCTTTTGCGCCACTGGGGCTGTCGATCGTTGCGTTGCTTTGGGGGATGCTTGAGGGTTTCTACGGCGTCTATTTTTCGCGCAAGGTCAACGAAGCGGTCCAATCGATCGCCAACTCATTGCCTTATGAATCGAGGCCCGTATGCAACCTTTTGTCAACTTTACGCTGATTCTGGCCGAGGGTGAGGTCTACAATCTGTCCAACCCGGCGGATCTCGGCGGCGACTAATACCAAGTGGGGCTACGTCATCGGCGGCGTTTCTGGTACCGTCAGTGCAGGAAGGTTGTTGTTGATCTCACCGACGTAGCGGCATCGCCGATCTTTGGAGATGCCGGGGTTTGACAGTGAGCAGGGGGTAGAGTCTTGAATATTGTCCACACTGCCGCGAGGCGGCCGAGGTCCCGCTGGGGCGCGGAGATTTTGGGTTCCCTCCTGTCATCGACTCTTTTGTCTGCGCTTTGTTTTCAGACTCTGTTCGCCCAGCAAGATGCGCAGCCCCCGCAAGCTCCTCCACATGCTCAACAAACTCCCGACCAGCTGCAGCAGCTGGTCGCGCCGATCGCGCTGTACCCGGATTCGCTGGTAGCCCAGATCCTGGCGGCATCGACATTTCCCGAGCAAGTGGTCGAGGCGGATAGATGGCTGCAAGCGCATTCCGACGTGAAAGGCGACGCGTTGGGTCAGGCGATAGACCCACAACCGTGGGACCCCAGCGTCAAGGCGCTCACGGCATTCCCGTCGGTCCTAGGCAATATGGACAAGAACCTTTCTTGGACATCCTCCCTGGGCGACGCGTACTTCAATCAGCAACAGGATGTGATGGACGCCGTGCAAGTGATGCGTCAGCGGGCGCAAGGGGCGGGCAATCTGCAGTCCACTTCTCAGCAAACGGTAGACGACCAGGACTCTTCGATTACCATTCAGCCGACGGATACTGAGGTGGTCTACGTTCCCGCCTATGATCCGTGGTTGGTTTACGGTGATCCCTTGCTAGCCTGGCCGGGGTGGTACCCGTATCCGGGAATCTGGTTTGATGGTCCGTACCCCGCCTTTGGAATAGGCTTCGATATCGGTTTCGTGGGGGCCTTTGGCTGGGGCTTTGGTCAGTGGGGATTCGACTGGCGTAACCGCTATCCCATCTACAACCACGACCGGTATTACTCTCGGAGCAATACGTTTTACAACCGCAACAGTTATTACCGCGGCGGAGGCGAGCGCGGTGTAGCCAGAGACGTGCAGGATGCAAGAAGTCCGGAAGCGGGCAGAGGCAATCCCTCAACGGCCCGTCCCTTTGACGGTACTCAGGCGGCTCGAGGATACGCGGACGCGCGCGATGAAAGCGCCACTCGCTCAAGCGCCTTTAGCGGCTACGATCACGGAGGAGATGTAAGAAGCTTCTCCTCTCGCGGCAGCGCGAGCTTCGGTGGCGGCGGCGCAGCTCGAGGCGGCGGTGGTGGTGGTGGGCGGCGATGATCAAATTTTGTCGTATACCTGCCGGCAGAGCTTGGATATGGAGAGATGCCCCATGCAGCGA
>Ga0116129_1001316_pt1 | contig 13911 bp, 12 predicted proteins | sample June2015DPH_17_2_FD_89732 | JGI IMG/M metagenome (GOLD analysis project Ga0116129, IMG submission 89732) | Peatland microbial communities from SPRUCE experiment site at the Marcell Experimental Forest, Minnesota, USA - June2015DPH_17_10 | ecosystem: Environmental > Terrestrial > Soil > Wetlands...
CTCGCCGTTCACCGAAGGCAAGCCCAACGGCTTCCTTTCGTTCCGCTCCGAGATCTGGCGCGACACCGACAATGCGCGCGCCGGCATGATTCCGTGGGCGTTCGAGGACGGCATGGGGTTCGAGCGCTGGGTCGACTATGCGCTCGACGTTCCGATGTATTTCATCAAGCGCGGGGAGGCCTATATCGACGTCGCGGGATCGTCGTTCCGCGATTTCTTCGACGGCAGAAATCCGGCATTGCCGGGCGAGCGTCCGACGCTGTCGGATTGGGCCAATCATCTTTCGACGATTTTCCCGGAAGTCCGGTTGAAGCGCTATCTGGAAATGCGCGGCGCCGATGGAGTGCCGTGGGACCGGCTGCCGGCTCTGCCGGCGTTCTGGGTCGGATTGCTCTACGACGACATCAGCCTGGACGCGGCATGGGACATCGTCAGGCGCTGGAGCGCGCCGGAGCGTCAGGCACTGCGCGACGACGTGCCGCGCTTCGGCTTCAAGGCCAGGATCAGGGATCGCTATTTGTTCGAAATCGCCAGGGAATGCCTGACGCTGTCGCGTTCCGGTTTGCGGCGGCGCGGCCGCATTGATCACCTCGGCCGTGACGAGAGCCGCCATCTCGAGCCGCTGGAGTGGATCATCGATCAGGGGCATACTCCCGCCGAGGAGATGCTGGAGAAATTCCGCGGGCCCTGGCAGGGCTCGGTGGAACCGGCCTATGATGAATACGCCTTCTAGCGCCCGACGCCGCGTCCGCCCGATCAGGCCCGGGGCAGGCTTCGCCCGATCGCCACCTGACTGTTTTTTGGGCCGTTCATCCGCCGTACAGGTAGATGGCGATCAAATGGCAGCCCGCAAACCATGGTTTAAGTCCGGCCAGTCGAAAGCGATCGCAGATGTGGAGAGGCCGCCTGCTCAGGGCGTGTTTGGTGACGCTCGCTATTTCGGTGACCGTCACGGCCACGGAACGAGCGCAAGCGCAGGCCAATTTCGATCGTCCGGGCGGCGACTACGAGAGTTCGCCGGTCGTTTCGGGCGATCCGGAAGACTGCGCATTGCAGTGCGAACGCGACCGGCGCTGCCGGGCGTGGAGCTTCAACTACCCGACCGAGACAGCCGGCGGCGCGGTCTGCCGGCTAAAGAGCAGCGTGCCGGCGCGCACCGTGGATGATTGCTGCGTTTCGGGCGTGCGCGGTGCCGGCGTGGTCGAACCGAAGAACGGCGCGATCGAAACTTCGATCGACCGGTTCGGCGGTGATTACCACAATTTCGAATTGAAACGGGGGGAGCGCGACGAGGCCTGCAAGGCGGCCTGCGCCGGCGACATCAGATGCCGCGCCTGGACCTATGCGCGACCGGGATATGTCGGAAGAGACGCGCGCTGCTTCCTGAAAAAGGAAATCAAGCCGCCGCGGCGCCGGGCCGGATTTATCTCCGGCGTGGTGCGCTAAGAAACGAAATTCCTTCAATGCACCGCGGTAAAAAACCGCGCGACGCGAAAACCGGACAGCCAGGTCCACACCGGCTGGCCGCGGATGCCCAGATCCCACGATCCGACGACGGCGTCGGCGCGGCCGACCAGATTGTCTATCGGCAGCAGCCCGACGCCGCCCTCGCGTAGCGGGACGCGGCTGTCGGCGGAGTTGTCGCGGTTGTCGCCCATCACGAACAGCCGGTCCGGCGGCACCGTGACCTCGGGGGTATTGTCGAGCCGGCCATTGTCGCGAATCTTGAAAATCGCGTGGGCGACACCGCCCGGCAGGGTCTCGATAAAGCGATACGCCGGCTCCCTGCTCCCGGAGTCGTCTTCGGCTTCGCCGACACCATCGGGCTTCAGCGACGCCGCATGGTCGTTGATGAACAGCTGGCCCTGACGCATCTGGATGCGGTCGCCGGGCAGACCGACGACGCGCTTGACCCAGGCCTGCGACCGGTCTCCCGGCCAGCGAAACACCACGACATCGCCGCGCTTCGGCGTGCCGCCGAACACGCGCCCGGTCTCGGGCACGGTGATCTGGATCGGCAGCGAGGCGGCGCCGTAGCCATAGGGATATTTGGAGGCGAGTAGCGCGTCGCCGATCAATAGCGTCGGCTCCATCGAGCCCGACGGGACGTAGAACGGCTCGGCAAGCGCGCCCTTGGCGACCAAAACGACCAGCACGACCCCCGCAAGCTGCAGGAACTGGGCGCGCCAGCCATGCGCCTTGGACATAGTCGGAATGTTGTCGGCGCTCATCGGCCCGTCCCTCCGATCGTAATGCGCTCCATCCGCAGCGTCGGCTGGCCGACGCCGACCGGTACGCCCTGGCCGTTCTTGCCGCAGGTGCCGATGCCCGAATCCAGCGCCAGATCGTTGCCGATCATGGTGATGCGGTGCAGGTCGGTCGGCCCGTTGCCGATCAGCATCGCGCCTTTCAGCGGTGCGCCGATCCTGCCGTTTTCGATTTTGTAGGCCTCGGTGCACTGGAACACATATTTGCCGGAGGTGATGTCGACCTGGCCGCCGCCGAAATTGGCGGCGTAGATTCCGTTCTTGACCGATGCGAGGATTTCGGCGGGGTCACGGCCTCCGGCCAGCATATAGGTGTTGGTCATGCGCGGCATCGGCACGTGGGAATAACCCTGGCGGCGGCCATTGCCGGTCGGCTTCATGTTCATCAGCCGTGCATTCTGGCGGTCCTGCATGTAGCCGACCAGGATGCCGTCCTCGATCAGCACGGTGCGGCTGGTCGGCGTGCCCTCGTCGTCGATCGACAGCGAGCCACGCCGCGCCGCGATGGTGCCGTCATCGATCACGGTGACGCCCTTGGCCGCGACCTGCTGGCCCATCAGCCCGGCGAAAGCGGAAGTCTGCTTGCGGTTGAAATCGCCCTCCAGCCCGTGGCCGACGGCTTCATGCAGCATCACCCCGGGCCAACCGGGCCCGAGCACCACATCCATTTCGCCGGCCGGCGCCGGCACCGATTCCAGATTGACCAGCGCCTCGCGGATCGCGCCGTCGGCGGCCTCGCGCCACGCCCTGGTCTCGATGAAGCGGGCATAACCCTCGCGGCCGCCATAGCCCTTGCTGCCGCTCTCCTGCCGGTCGCCCTGGCCGGCGACGACGGAGACGTTGACGCGCACCAGCGGGCGGATGTCGCGATAGCTCTCGCCGTCGGGGCGCAGGATTTCCACCACCTGCCATGTCGCCGCCACGCTGACCGAAACCTGCCGCACCCGCGGATCCCTGTCGCGGACATAGGCGTCGATCTCGGCGAGCAGTTTCACCTTGGCCTCGAAGCCGGGTGCATCGAGCGGGTTGTCATCGCCGTAGAGCCGCACATTGGTATGCGCGGGCGCCGCCGCCAACGTGCCCGAATAGCCGCCGCGCACCGCTGCGACAGCGTCCGCGGCGCGGATCAGCGCCGGCAGCGAGACGTCGGAGGAATGCGCATAACCGACCGCGTCATCCTTCACCGCGCGAAGCCCGAAACCCTGCGAGGTATCATAGGTCGCCTGCTTCAGCCGGCCATTGTCGAACAGCAGCATTTCGGTCTGGGCGTACTCCAGGAACAACTCACCGTCGTCGGCGCCATCGAGCCCGCGCGCGATTTGGTGACGCACGGTATCGCGGTCGAGATTGGTACGGTCGAGGAGGGAGGCTGTCGCGGGAATGGTCATCGGTGATCCGTTGTCGGAGGGCGCGATCCAAGATAGTTGTTTCCCGATCGTTCCGCGAGAGGCAGAACATTACCGAAACGTCATGCTTGAAATTATCCCGGTCGGGCCGTGACATATAGACAAGTTTCATCGAGACCTCGATTTTTTCTTCCTGGGTCAAATCATGTTCGGATTCTCGGGCTTGACAGAGCCGGCGATCGCGTCATTTGGGATTACGCGAAAGCAAGCGGCTTTACGATCGTATCCAGGACGCCGATTTCGTTGAAATGGCCGCGTTGCTGCCGCTATCGAAAGTGACCTGGCTGCGCGTTGGCAATCAGTTGACCGCCACGATCGCGACGTTGCTGCGCCGTCGCGCTGACCTGATCATCGCCTTGGAGATGGACGACACCGTTTACTGAAGCGGTCGGAATCACTGCGCGGAAGCCGGAGGGGCGCTCCCTCACGGTAACTTGTCGTAGCCCTCGCCAAGTCCGTTCAAGCTCAGGGGAAAGCCGATTCCCTCTTCGGGGGTCTCGAAGATGATGAAAGTCGCGGTCTTGGCGGAGCGCAACTGGCCCAACAGCTTGTCGTCCATCACGATTTCGGCAACGCAGCCATTGGGCAGGCATCTGACAAAACCAGCGCGGCCGACGTCGAGATTATCGAGCTTGAGGCCGAGGCCGGAGGGCAACAGCACGCCGAGCGGTGCCACCACGCGCATCAGCTTGCTCTTCTGGTCGGCGGTTTTTAGCACGATGACGGTGAGGCCGGCATTGGAGCGGTCTTCCGCCACCACGCTCTGGATCAGGGCGCATTGCTCGGCCTGGGCGCCCGGCGGGGTATCGCAACGGATCTGCCAGTCGCCATGCACCGATCGCACGGCGCCTTGCGCGCTGGCGGCCGAAGTAAGACCTAGAAACAACGTCAGGCCCAGAAACAAGGCACTGCCGGCGCTACTGCCGCCACGCAGACGGCTGAAACCGGCGGAAAACGGATTACCGCCGCTTCTCGCGTTTCTCGCCTGGCTTTTCAACGGCCCCATCCGGGTCGATCCCATGACATTCAGCCCGATATTTCCTGCATATTTCGCTTGAAATCTCCCCGGCACTGCCGGTTCGAACTGTGGACTGATACCGCAATGACGGCGCCTTGAAGGCGACTTCCGGATGTTCCTTGCAGACGTTGCTTGCACAGGGCCGGGCCGCTCCGCTGCTTGGCGAATCAGGTTCCTGTGGCGCATCTCGCCTGTGCGTACAACGGGCTATCCGCCTGTCAAGCGCCTTGGATGCGCAAAAGCGGCGGTTTCGCCTGATTTCACGGGAAAATGTTACGCCGGGACAATAGCCGGTGAGGCTTCGCTCCGCGCCTTACTACTGCATTGCGATAGCCGGAGAATTATGGTTTGAGAGGCTGGATTTCGACGCGTTCTAGCGATCTGGCCCAAGTACTTCTAGAATGAACTTCTAAAGTACGTCCCAAGGCCGTTTGTCAGGGGGCGGATCGTGCAGCATTTGCCGCCATCCGGCGCAATGCTTTGGGGTGCTATTGGGTTCTATCAAGGGAGCGCGAGCGGCATGAAGATGTCGAAGGGCCAAATCGGCCGGCGGTTGCTGGGATTAGCGGTGGCTGGCGTTGTGCTGGCAGCCAGTGGGACGGCATTCGCCGAACTGGGGCAGCCCGCGCCGTGGGAATACAGGCTGCAGCAATCCGGCTCGCCGGTGATGGACAACATCACCTCGTTTCATGATTTTCTGTTTGTGCTGATTACCGTCATCACGCTGTTCGTGCTCGCGCTGCTCGTGATCGTCGTGGTGAAATTCAACGCCAAAGCCAACCCGGTTCCCTCCAGGACCACCCATAATACGCTGCTTGAGGTGGCATGGACCCTGATCCCGGTGCTGATCCTGGTCGGCATCGCGGTGCCGTCGTTTCGCCTGCTGTTCGAGGAACTCGATATCCCGAAGGCCGATCTGACCATCAAGGCGACCGGCAAGCAGTGGTACTGGAGCTACGCCTATCCCGATAACGGCAAGTTCGAATTCGATTCGCTGCTCGACCAGCAAAAGCAGCCCCGGCTGCTCGGCGTCGATAACGAGATGGTGGTGCCGGTGGACAAGGTGGTCCGGATCCAGACCACCGGCGCAGACGTGATCCATTCCTTCGCGGTGCCGGCCTTCGGCATCAAGATCGATTCGGTGCCCGGCCGTCTCAACGAGACCTGGTTCAAGGCCACCAAGGTCGGCATGTATTACGGCCAGTGCTCGGAGCTGTGCGGCAAGGATCACGCCTTCATGCCGATCGCGGTGCGGGTGGTGAACGACCAGGATTTCGCGGCCTGGATCGAGACCGCGAAGAAGAAATTTGCGGCCAACCCGGCGAACTCGTTCGCCTCGGCAGGCCAGGCTGCGCAGTAAGCCAGAAGCTTCAGGCGCATCGACGACGGGACAAGGGTGACGGGGCCGCAAGGTCCGTCTGGTACTGCAAGGCAGGAATTGAAAATGGCAACAGCGACACCGGCTCACAACGATCACGCATCAGACCACGCGCATGACGATCACGCGCATGCCCACCCGACCGGCTGGCGGCGCTACGTTTATTCGACCAACCACAAGGACATCGGCACGATGTACCTGGTGTTCGCGATCATCGCCGGAGTTATCGGCGCGGCGATGTCGATCGCGATCCGCGCCGAATTGATGTATCCCGGCGTGCAGATTTTCCACGAGACCCATACATATAACGTGTTCGTGACATCGCACGGCCTGATCATGATCTTCTTCATGGTGATGCCGGCGATGATCGGCGGCTTCGGCAACTGGTTCGTGCCGCTGATGATCGGTGCGCCCGACATGGCGTTCCCGCGCATGAACAACATTTCGTTCTGGCTGCTGCCGGCTTCGTTCGCGCTGCTTTTGATCTCCACCTTTGTCGAGGGCGAGCCGGGTGCAAACGGCGTCGGCGCGGGCTGGACCATGTACGCCCCGCTGTCGACAACAGGTCATCCCGGACCGGCGGTCGATTTCGCGATTCTTTCGCTGCATCTGGCCGGCGCCTCCTCGATCCTCGGCGCCATCAATTTCATCACCACGATTTTCAACATGCGCGCGCCAGGCATGACCCTGCACAAGATGCCGCTGTTCGTGTGGTCGATCCTGGTAACGGTGTTCCTGCTCCTGCTGTCGCTGCCGGTGCTGGCCGGTGCCATCACCATGCTGCTGACCGACCGCAATTTCGGCACCACGTTCTTCTCCGCCGACGGCGGCGGCGATCCGGTGCTGTTCCAGCACCTGTTCTGGTTCTTCGGCCACCCCGAAGTCTACATCCTGATCCTGCCGGCCTTCGGCATGATCAGCCAGATCGTTTCGACCTTCGCCAGGAAGCCGGTATTCGGCTATCTCGGCATGGCCTATGCGATGGTCGCGATCGGCGGCATCGGCTTCGTGGTGTGGGCGCACCACATGTACACGGTCGGCATGTCCTCGGCGACGCAGGCCTATTTCGTCGCAGCGACCATGGTGATCGCGGTGCCGACCGGCGTGAAGATTTTCTCCTGGATCGCCACGATGTGGGGCGGCTCGATCGAGTTCAAGACGCCGATGCTGTGGGCGATCGGCTTCATCTTCCTGTTCACGCTTGGCGGCGTCACCGGCGTCGTGCTCGCCAATGCCGGCGTCGACCGCGTGCTGCAGGATACCTATTACGTCGTCGCGCATTTCCACTACGTGCTGTCGCTGGGCGCGGTGTTCGGCATCTTCGCCGGCTGGTATTACTGGTTCCCGAAAATGTTCGGCTACATGTATTCGGAGACGATCGGCAAGGCGCACTTCTGGTTCACCTTCGTCGGCGTCAACCTGGTGTTCTTTCCGCAGCATTTCCTCGGGCTATCCGGCATGCCGCGCCGCTACGTCGATTATCCGGATGCGTTCGCCGGCTGGAACCTGGTGTCTTCGATCGGCTCCTATATTTCGGGGTTCGGCGTGCTGATCTTCATCTACGGCGTGATCGACGCGTTCGTGCGCAAGGAAAAGGCCGCCGACAATCCGTGGGGTGCGGGCGCCACCACGCTGGAATGGACGCTGTCGTCGCCGCCGCCGTTCCATCAGTTCGAGGTGCTGCCGCGCGTGCAGTAAATTCACGAATGCGCGGCGCCTCGGTCGCGCCCGCGCCTTTTTGAGGAAGCGAGACCAATCTTGTCGGTTGTCGATCACAACGCCATCGAGCTGTCGCCCCGGATTTCGGAGGCCGATGTTGCCGACTACATCGCGCTGCTGAAGCCGCGGGTGATGTCGCTGGTGATCTTCACCGCGCTGGTCGGCCTCGTCATAGCTCCTGTCCACGTCCATCCCGTGCTGGCCTTCACCTCGATCCTTTGCATTGCGGTCGGCGCCGGCGCTTCGGGCGCGCTGAACATGTGGTACGAGAGTGATATCGACGCGCTGATGTCGCGCACTGCCAACCGGCCGATACCGCGGGGACGTATCACGCGGCCGGAAGCGCTGGCTTTCGGCATGACACTGGCGTTCTTCTCGGTGATGACGCTCGGCATCCTGGTCAACTGGTTCGCAGGCGCCCTGCTTGCCTTCACGATCTTTTTCTATGTCGTGGTCTATACCATGGCGCTGAAGCGCCGGACCGCCCAGAACATCGTGATCGGGGGTGCCGCCGGCGCGCTGCCGCCGGTGGTGGCGTGGGCGGCCGCAACCGGCTCGCTGTCGATCGAGCCCGTGCTCCTGTTTCTGATCATCTTCTTCTGGACCCCGCCGCATTTCTGGGCGCTGGCGCTGTTCCGCAGCGACGACTACGCCCGCGCCGGTGTGCCGATGCTGCCGGTGGTCGCTGGCCCCGATGCGACGCGGCTGCAGATCCTGCTCTATACGGCGGTACTGGTCATGGTCGCGTTCGCGCCGTGGCCGCTCGGTTATTTCGACGCGGTCTATGGCGTGACCTCGCTGGTGCTCGGCGGCGGCATGCTGGCGCTTGCGTTCAACGTCTACCGCCGTCGCGAAGGCAGCGAAGCGCTGCGGGCAACGCGAAAACTGTTCGCCTTCTCGATCTTCTATCTGTTCGCGCTGTTCGCGACCCTGGCGCTTGAAGTCGTCGCCCGCGCCGTCGCGCCATCGATCTGGTAGGGGGCGGATGGCGAAGCTATGGACGACAAGCGGGTGCAGAATGGGATCGTCCTCACCGAGGCGCAGAAGAAGAGCCGCCGCCGGCGTTCGATCGCCATCGCACTGGCGCTCGGCGTGCTGGTGCTGCTGTTTTTCGCGGTCACCCTCGTCAAGGGGCCGGCCGTGCTGGTGCGGCCACTGTGATCGCAATGGACTGATGTGATCGATTATGGAGAACGAACCGAAGATGCCGCAACAGCCGACCGCAGGCCGCAAGGTGCTTCTGCGTCGCGACGCTGTGGTGGCCTCGATTTGCGGCCTGGTGGTGGCGCTGATGGTCGGCGCGTCCTTTGCCGCGGTGCCGTTCTACAACTGGTTCTGCCGCACCACCGGCTTCAACGGCACCACCCAGGTCGCAACCAAGGCTCCGAGCGCCGCGCCGCTGGCGCGCAAGATCGCGGTGCGCTTCGATTCCAACGTGGCGCCGGGGCTGCCGTGGAAATTCGAGCCGGAAAAGAACGAGATCGAGATCAGGATCGGCGAAGTCGTCACCGTCTACTACAACGTGACCAACCAGTCGGCGCGAACCACGACCGCTCAGGCGGCCTACAATGTGACGCCGCTGACGGTCGGTTCGTATTTCGAGAAGATCAACTGCTTCTGTTTTACCGAACAGACCATGGCGCCCGGTGAAAAGCGCGAGATGGCGGTGGTGTTCTATGTCGATCCGACGATCGTCAACGACAGCGACAATGACGGGCTGAACACCATCACGCTATCCTACACCTTCTACCCCGTGCGCGAACCGGCACCGAAGCCGCTGGCCGCGAGCGAGCCGGACAACCCCAGGGGAACACCCAGGGGAAGCCTTTGACATCGAAGATATCTCGAGGGTCGAGAGGCCCTGGAATCCCGGGATTTGATTTTTGAGATCAGGACGTGCCGAATAGCACGGCACCGCTAACGGAGAGACTGCAATGGCCACGGCGCAAGTCAAGCACCACGACTACCACCTCGTCGATCCGAGCCCGTGGCCGATCGTCGGCTCCGTCTCGGCCTTCATCCTGGCGGTCGGCGCGATCATCTGGATGCATCATTTGCTCGCGGCCGCGCCGATCATTTTCGGTATCGGCGCCATCGGCGTGCTCTACACCATGGCGAGCTGGTGGGCTGATGTGATCCGCGAAGCGCAGTACAAGGGCGATCACACCCGCGTGGTGCAGATCAGCCACCGCTACGGCATGATCCTGTTCATCGCCTCCGAAGTGATGTTCTTCGTCGCCTGGTTCTGGGCATTCTTCAACTCGTCGTTGTTCCCGGGCGATCCGGTTCATGCCACCCGCGACGCGCTGTTCGGCGGGGTGTGGCCGCCCAAGGGCATCGAGGCGTTCGATCCCTGGCACCTGCCGCTTCTCAATACCCTGCTGCTCCTGACCTCGGGCACCACGGTCACTTGGGCACACCATGCACTGCTCGAAAACGACCGGCAGGGCCTGAAATACGGTCTGATCCTGACCGTCTTGCTCGGTGCGTGTTTCACCTGCGTTCAGGCTTATGAGTACAGCCACGCCCTGTTCAGCTTCTCCGGCAATATCTACGGCGCGACCTTCTTCATGGCGACCGGCTTCCATGGCTTCCACGTGCTGGTCGGCACCATCTTCCTGATCGTGTGTCTGGCACGCGCCTATGCCGGGCATTTCACACCGACCCAGCACCTCGGCTTCGAATTCGCGGCCTGGTACTGGCATTTCGTCGACGTGGTGTGGTTGTTCCTGTTCATCTGCATCTATGTCTGGGGTACCGGCGGCGGCCGGCTCGTCGGCGCCGAATAGGCCTGTCGTTATTGGCGCTACAAAGGGCGGCCGCGCCGGCCGCCCTTTTTGATGGCGCCAGCCACGAATCAAAATTCCGGCGCGGATTCATTGCAGTGTGCTGGCGCGCTCATGGTAGATTGAGTCGCATGAACCCTTCCGTTGGTTCCCGGCCGGATACGCCAACTTTGTTCCAGAGCGCGGTGCGTGGGCTTGCCTGCCAATGTCCGCGCTGCGGCAAGGGCAAGCTGTATGCCGGGTTCCTCAACCTGCGGTCCAGATGCGACGCCTGCGGACTGGACTACGCCTTCATCGACACCGGCGATGGACCTGCGATTTTCATCATCATGATTGCCGGCGCCATCGTTGTCGGCTGCGCGCTGATCGTGGAGATAAAATACCAGCCGCCATACTGGCTCCACGCCGTGCTTTGGCTGCCGCTGATTCTCGTCACCACGCTGTTGCCGCTGCGCGCGATGAAGTCGCTGTTGATCGCGCTGCAGTTCCATCACCAGGCGGCGCCTGGCCGGCTGATCAATCGGGAGCCGAAATGACCGGCGTGTCGGGACGCGGGCGCAACGTCGCCGGCTTTGGCGCTTTCACGCTTGCGATGCTGACGTTGTTCATCGGCCTCGGCCTGTGGCAATTGCAGCGCCGGGTCGAGAAGCATGCCTTGATCGCGGCCCTGATCGAACGGCTCGCGGCGGCGCCTGTGCCGCTGCCGCCGCCTTCGCAATGGAACGCGCTTGGGGCCGCCAACGATGAATTCCGCCACGTCAGTTTCACGGCGACCTATCAATCCAATCTGGATGCGATGGTCTACGGCTCCGGCTCTGCCGTGCGCGGCGATATTTCCGGCCCCGGCACCTGGGCTTTCATTCCCGCACGGCTGGTGAATGGCAAGACCGTCGCGGTCAATGCGGGATTCGTGCCGAACACGATGCAGGATCGTGACCAAGAGGATCGCGCGGTAGCGCGGCTCATTACCAACGAGCCGGCCATGCTGACCGGCTATATCCGGTTCCCCGAAGCGGCTGGCGTGTTTACGCCACCGGCGAACCAGGACAAGCGGCTGTGGTTCAGCAGGGACCATCTCGTCATGGCGCAGTCGCTCGGCTGGGATCAGGTCGCGCCGTTCTACATCGATCTGGAGCTACCGGTGCCCGTAAGCGGCATCCCAAAACCCGGCCCGCTCGCCGTTCATCTGAAGGACGACCACCTGCAATATGCCATCACCTGGTTCGCCCTGGCGGGCGCGGTGGTGATTGCGTTCGCCGTATGGTGGCGGGGGCAAAGGCGGGCTTCGTGATCCCAAAAGGCGTGATTTACGGCCCCCCAGGGTTTGCGGATGAGCAATTCTCTAAAATTGCCAGTGCACACGGCCGGCGAAGATGTTGACAGGGCCGCGGTCGGCATCGAAGCCGGGATTGCTGATAAACTGATAGTCAAGAGTGAGTCGCGTTGAAGCGGTGAGCGCGTAGCTGTAATAGGCTTCCAGGATCTTTTCCCAGCCGGGATTGGTCAACTGCCCGTCGCCGACCAGGATACCAAGACCGCCCAAGTTCAAGAACTCGGCGTGCTCGCTGGAAATTCCGTTGAAAACGCCGGCGACGCCAACGGTGTCGTCCGGCCTGCCCCATAATTTTCCGGAAATCGAAACGCCGCCCGCGACGGTACGATCGTCGTCGGTGAAGTCCCATGGCTCGACGTTGCCGTCTGCCCAGCCTGCCTTGGCGAAAATGCCGAGCGAGTCCGTCACCTGCTGTTCGAGATTGATGCTGACGCCCGGACGGCTGGTATAGGAACGAACGGCGCTGATGTCGGCCGGCTGACCGGTGGCCAGCGCCAGCGCAATGGCGTCCGAATATTGTCCGGCGTCGCCTCGGTTGAGGAATCCGGTGATCTTGATCTTGCCCGGCTGTTCCCACAATTCGTAACGCTGCTCGATTTCCGCCACCATCTGGAACTGCTGGAAGGTGGGATCGAGGGTAGGGCCTAAAGGGCTGTTCCCACCGGTCGGCGTCGCGGACAGGTCGAAGATCCCGGCACGCAGGGTCCAGCGGTCCTTGTACCATTCCGCGGCAGCCCCGTACGTGTAACCCCAGGCGTCAGCGGCGTAGTCGAACGTGCCGGTGTTGACGAGGGTCCAATTCAGGAAATCGGTCTTGGGGTTGTTGGCGTATTTGTTGGTATCGAAGATGTCGTTAACGCCGAACCGACCAACCGTCAGGACTAAACGGTCAGAGCTGCGCGTTCCCGCAAACTGATTCACGTCGGAGTCGACCTTCTCGACGTCACCGCCAAGGTTGATGGTTTGACGCAGAAAGGCCCGCTGAATGCGGGTATAGGGATAGGTCGCGCCCTCCTTGTAGGACTCGGCGCTGGGGAACCCAGAAACACCATGCGTATCGCCAAGGCCGAACCCCTGATCAATCTCGGGGTTGGCCCAGAACTCGGCGCCCTGCCACAGTTTCAGGCCGGCATAGAGCGTGGTGTCGGAGGTCTCGCGAGTCGTTCCTGCTCCCGGCAAGCTGTTCTGGCCTTGAAATGGCGAACGAAAGGAGGGATAGCCCTGGTCGACGAAAGTCGCCTGTCCATGGAAGCTGACGATATCCGCAAGGACGGGGAATGGCAGCGCTGTGACGGGAAGTGTTGGCGCGAGATCGCCCCCAAAGTGATAGTTCAGCCCAAGCCGAAGTTCCTGCATCGAGAAATCGGAATTGATACGCTGTGCCGAGAACGGAAAGTTCACGCTCTGCGTCGGATAGCCGGTCCATAAATATTCGGCCCTGGCAGTCCAGTTCGGCATGATCGGGACTTCGATGCCCGCGCCCGCGGCCCATCCGAGCCGCCAAAGAAAGGGCGCTTCGCTGCCTCCGCTGGAAAGTTGAGTCAGCGTTTGCTGATCATAGGCCCAGGCCAAGCCACCGGTTGCATAAACCAGCCAATTTCCAGGCGCGTATCCGATGCGGCCACGCACCGTGCCGAACGACAGCACCGTCTCGCTGTAACTCGCCGGCCCCAGCACGGGCGAGTTGAAATTCGAGGTGCCTCCGATCGACAGTCCGGCGAGATTTTGAAAGGCGGGGAACGAAGCATCGGCCTCCACGCCGACGACCACACGATTGGAAAGCATGTAGTTGTAGCCGGTTTGCAATCCCGCAAAAAAGCTTCCCGCTTCGTCAAAGCTATCCGGCGGCAGGAATAAATTGAGCGACCCGGAGACCGCCGGCAGCGCTCCCTGCGCAGGGTTCGCGGTCCAATCCGAATTGCCCCCGGCATAGCCAAGATGGCCTCCCACATAGAATCCGGTCCAGTCGTAGCTTTGCGGGGCCGGCGGCGCTTTTACGGGATA
>Ga0116129_1001317_pt1 | contig 13899 bp, 13 predicted proteins | sample June2015DPH_17_2_FD_89732 | JGI IMG/M metagenome (GOLD analysis project Ga0116129, IMG submission 89732) | Peatland microbial communities from SPRUCE experiment site at the Marcell Experimental Forest, Minnesota, USA - June2015DPH_17_10 | ecosystem: Environmental > Terrestrial > Soil > Wetlands...
CCCGCTGGGGGGATTCACGCCGTTACAGTCTGCCGCGCTGTCGGCGGTCGCGGATCAACTGAAGAGGACGCCGATGCAAGTCGCGCAGGCGTGGCTGCTGCAGCGCTCCCCCAACATCCTGTTGATCCCCGGCACCTCATCGGTCGCCCACCTGCGCGAGAACCTGGCCGCGGGACAGCTGACCCTGTCGCCGCAGGCCTTGGCGAGCTTGAACGGGATCGCCGCGACGGCGCCCCATGAGCCCCACTGACGTCCCACTCACGCGTGATCGGATCCTCGCCGCCGCGGAGGGTGTCGTGCGCCGGTTCGGCCCGGACAGGGCGACCGTGGTGGACGTGGCCCGCGCTCTGGGGGTCAGTCACGCGGCTGTCTATCGGCACGTGGCGACCAAGGCCGAACTCCGGGGCCTGGTCGTCGGCCGGTGGGTGGAAGCGACCATGGCGCCGCTGAGGGAAATCGCCGCCCGACAGGGCCCGGCACGCGAGCGACTACGCGGACTGTTCGACGCGCTGATCGCCGTCAAACGCCGCCGGGCGGCTGACGACCCCGAGGTGTTCGCCGCTTATCGGACACTCGCGGTCGACGCCCAGTCGGTCGTGGCCGCCCACGTCGAGGAGTTGGTTGAGCTGGCCGCGCTGATCATTCGCCGCGGCGTTGAGGAGGGCACGTTCCGGACCGCTGACCCCAAGTCTGCCGGCCGGGCCGTGCTCTTTGCCACATCCCGGTTTCACCACCCGGCGAACGCTGCCGAGTGGACCGATCCGACCATCGACGCGGCGTACAACGATGTGTGGCGGCTGCTGATGGACGGGCTGTGCGCCCCGAAGAGTCCCGGCTAACGCTAGAACGGGATGTCGTCGTCGAATTCTTCTTTTCCGCCGGCCGGCGCCGGGGATTGATCGTAGTCATCGCGCGGCGCCCCTGCGGCTGAACCGCGATCAGCGCCGCCCCCGCCGCCACCCGTGGCGCCAGCACCGCCCGCGCGGCCGCCGAGCATTTGCATATTGTCGGCGATGATTTCGGTGGTAAATCGGTCGTTGCCCTGCTTGTCCTGCCACTTGCGGGTTCGCAGCTTGCCTTCGACAAACACCTGCGAACCCTTGCGCAGATACTCGGCGGCAATTTCGCCCAAACGCCCAAACAGCGCAATGCTGTGCCATTCCGTGCGCTCCTGCTGGGCGCCGGAGGCCTTATCCTTCCAGGATTCGCTGGTGGCGATCCGGATATTGGTCACCGTCATGCCGCTCGGCATCGATCGGGTCTCCGGATCAGCGCCCAGATTTCCCACCAGAATCACTTTGTTCACGCCACGCGCCATGTCCTTCCCCCGCCTCGATTCAATGCCACGTATTGTACACGGCGAGCCTAAACCCCCCTATTGCCGTTCAAGCCGCAATGATGCAGAAATTCGCGCAACTTCCGGCGCGCTGCCGGGCGTTTTACCCTCGCTTGACGCGGCGCGTATAGTAATCGGTTAGATGCAAAATATCCGAATCCGGGGTGCCCGGACCCACAACCTGAAGAATATCGATCTCGACCTGCCGCGCGAGCGGTTGATCGTATTCACGGGACTGTCGGGGTCCGGTAAGTCCTCCTTGGCCTTCGACACCATATACGCCGAAGGCCAGCGGCGTTATGTGGAATCGCTGTCGACCTACGCCCGGCAGTTCTTGTCGATGATGGAAAAGCCCGATGTCGACACCATCGAGGGGTTGTCGCCGGCCATTTCCATCGAGCAAAAATCGACTTCGCACAATCCGCGCTCCACCGTGGGCACGGTGACGGAAATCCACGATTATCTGCGGTTGCTGTTTGCCCGCGCCGGTACGCCGCGCTGCCCCGATCACCACATCGACCTCGCCGCCCAGACGGTGAGCCAGATGGTGGACACGGTGCTGCAGCATCCGGAAGGAACCGCCATGCTGCTGCTGGCGCCGGCCATTGCCGAACGCAAGGGCGAGCACGCCGAGCTCATCGAGGAATTGCAGGCGGGCGGTTTTGTGCGGGCCCGCATCGACGGCAAGGTGGTCGAACTGGACCAGGCCCCGAAACTCGATGTGCGCCGCAAGCACACCGTCGAAGCCATCGTGGATCGCTTCAAGGTGCGCCCGGACTTGACTCAACGCCTGGCGGAATCCTTTGAAACCGCGCTGCGTTTGGGCCAGGGGGTCGCGCGCATCGCCTACATGGACGATCCGGAGCGCGCCGAACTCGTGTTCTCGGACAAATTTGCCTGCCCGATCTGCAATTATTCCCTGAGCGAACTCGAACCTCGGCTGTTCTCGTTCAACAGTCCCATCGGGGCCTGCCCCACCTGCGACGGCCTCGGCACCCAGGAGTTTTTCGATCCGGCCAAGATCGTCGCCAATCCCCACCTGTCATTGGCGGGCGGCGCGGTGCGCGGCTGGGATCGACGCAACGCCTATTATTTCCAATTGATTCAGTCCCTGGCGCGCTACGCGAAGTTCGACATCGAGGCGCCCTTCGAGACGCTGCTGCAGAAAATCAAAGATCTGGTGCTGTTCGGCAGCGCGGACCAGCAAATCGAGTTCAAGTACTTGGACGGCAAGGGCGGCACCGTCTCGCGCAAGCATACCTTCGAGGGCATCGTCAGAAATCTCGAGCGCCGCTACACCGAGACCGAATCGGTGGCGGTGCGCGAAGAGCTTGCCAAGTACCGCTCCTCCAGAGCCTGTCCCGATTGCGAAGGGACACGCTTGAATCGCGCCGCGCGAAATGTATTCGTCGACGGCAAGAGCGTTCCGGAAATCTCGGCGTTGTCGGTGGAGCGCGCGCTGGAGTTCTTCGGCCAGCTCAAACTCCCCGGTTGGCGCGGGGAAATAGCGGTGAAGATCGTCAAAGAAATCAATGACCGCTTAGGGTTCTTGAGCAACGTGGGCCTTGGATATCTCACGTTGAATCGCAGCGCCGATACGCTGTCGGGCGGGGAGGCACAGCGCATTCGCCTTGCCAGCCAAATCGGCTCGGGCCTGGTCGGCGTCATGTACATTTTGGATGAGCCCTCGATCGGATTGCATCAGCGCGACAACCAACGGCTGCTCGATACCTTGGTGAATCTGCGCGATCTGGGCAACACCGTGATCGTGGTCGAGCATGATGAAGACGCCATCCGGCAAGCCGACCACGTGGTTGACTTGGGGCCGGGCGCGGGCGTGCACGGCGGAAGCATCGTCGCGCAAGGCACGGCGGCCGAAGTCGCCGCGAATCCGGAGTCGATCACCGGGCAGTACTTGAGCGGCCGACGCCGCATCGAAATTCCGGGCCTGCGGCATGTTCCGGATCCGAAGCGCATGCTGCGCGTGATCGGTGCCACCGCCAATAATCTCAAGAAGGTCACGGCGGAATTTCCCTTGGGGTTGATGACCTGCGTCACGGGCGTTTCCGGTTCCGGCAAGTCGACGCTCATCAACGACACGCTGTTTCGCGCAGTGGCCACCTCGCTCAACCATGCATCGGCGGGCAGCGCGCACTTCGATCGAATCGAGGGTCTGGACTTCATCGATCGGGTGATCGAAATCGATCAGAGCCCGATCGGGCGCACACCGCGATCGAACCCGGCCACGTATACCGGACTGTTCGCGCCGATTCGCGAAATCTTTGCCGCGGTGCCCGAGGCCCGCGCACGCGGCTATGAGGCGGGCCGTTTCAGTTTCAATGTGAAGGGCGGACGCTGCGAGGCATGCCAGGGCGACGGCGTAATCAAAGTCGAAATGCATTTTCTCGCCGACGTCTATGTACCGTGCGATGTGTGCAAGGGCAAACGCTACAATCGCGAGACTTTGGAGATCCGCTTCAAGGGCAAGAACATTCAAGAAATTCTCGACATGACGGTCGAGGATGCGTTGCCGTTCTTTTCAGCGGTCCCTACGGTACAGCCAAAATTGCAGACCTTGCTCGATGTGGGTCTCTCGTACGTGAGGTTGGGTCAGAGTGCAACCACGCTCTCCGGCGGCGAGGCGCAGCGGGTGAAACTCGCCAAGGAACTTTCGAAGCGCGCCACCGGACGCACGCTCTACATCCTCGATGAGCCGACCACCGGTCTGCACTTCGCCGACATCGCACAGCTGCTGGTGGTATTGCAACGGCTGCGCGATGAGGGCAACACGGTCATCGTGATCGAACACAATCTGGACGTCATCAAGACGGCCGACTGGGTCGTGGATTTGGGACCTGAAGGCGGGGACAACGGCGGCCGCATCATCGCGGTCGGTACGCCGGAACAGATTGCGGCGAACAAGGCGTCGTACACGGGACATTATCTGCGTGCCACGCTGGCAGCAACGCGTGGACTCGAACGCAAACGGGCATGACCGCGCGGTGCGTGTGACCGGCCAGTTTGCGCCGCTCATTGGGGCGCTGATCGGAGCCTTGGGTGGGACCATTTATTGGTTGGGCATGCAGGTCTGGCCATCGAGCGTGGCGGTGATCCTGTCCATGGCATCGACTGCCCTGCTCACCGCTCAGATGCAGGGTGGGATGCCGGCGGCGCGGCTCGAGGCCTCGAGCTGGATGTTGTGCCTGCTCATCAAGTACAACGCGCTGATGGCGCTGTCGGCGGCGAAGCTGCCGTTCGCTGTGCCGGCCAACGTGCCGCTGGGCTTCATCATGATTTGCGGATATGCGGCCAGTTTCGCGCTGCGGGTGTCCGTCACGGCGCTGCGGCCCGCCAAGTCCGTGCCTAGCTCGAGCAGCGGGGCATTGGCCCTCGCGCTGTTGATCGGATTCGCGCCGGCCGCCCTGTTGGGCATTCCAGGGCTCATCGGGCTCGCCGCCGCTATTTTGGCGGCCCTGGGAATCCTGGCCTTTCTCAGGTTCAAGCGCGCGGGGAGTTCGCACGATGCGCTGACTCTCACGCAGTGGCTTACCGAGGCATGTTTCTATTTGGGCGCATTGGCGACCTGGAGATACGTTTGAGACGCACCACGAGGGCCATCACGCGCGTTGCGCTGCCTCTGCTCACCCGCCTGGATCCTGAATTGGCTCATGATGTAGGGCTGGTCGGATTGAAATGGATGCGGCCCCTGTGGCCGGCACGCCCGATCCGCGCCGAATCTTCCGTGCTGTGCTTCGGCTTGCGATTTGCCCATCGCGTGGGACTCGCGGCGGGCTTCGACAAGAATGGCGATTACCTCGACGCCTTAGGTGCCCTGGGGTTCAGCCATGTCGAGTTGGGCACCGTGACGCCGCGTCCGCAGCCGGGCAATCCCAAGCCGCGTATGTTCCGGATTCCCGGAAGTCTCGCCCTGATCAATCGCATGGGCTTCAACAACAAAGGCGTGGACCACTTGATTGCGCAGCTGTCACGCAGCCGCTACCGGGGAGTTCGCGGCATCAGCATCGGCAAGAACTTCGATACGCCCATCGAGAACGCCCAGGACGACTATGTGGCTTGCCTGCGCAAGGTTTACGCGCATGCCGATTACGTGGCGGTCAATGTTTCTTCGCCCAACACGGCGCGCTTGCGCGAACTACAGGATCGAGATGGCCTGCAGCGAATAGTCGGCGCGCTGCTCGAGGAGCGTGCCGTATTGCAGGAGCGCGATGGCAGGCGTGTACCCTTGCTGGTCAAAGTAGCGCCGGATTTGAGCGAGGCGCAGATCTGCGCGCTGGCGCAGGAAATGCGTTCGCTGCAACCGGACGGGGTGATCGCCACCAATACCTCCAGCGACTTGAATGTGCTGGGCAAGCCACTGCAGAGGGACCTGCGCGGGGGCTTGAGCGGCGCGCCGTTGCACGCTCGTTCGATCAAGGTCATAGCCCAACTGCGCTCCGAGCTCGGGACCGACTTCCCCATCATCGGGGTCGGCGGCATCGTCAGCGCGGACGCCGCCCGCGAAACCCTGCGTGCGGGTGCAAACCTGCTGCAAATCTATACGGGCTTTGCCTATCGCGGCACGGATCTGCTCGACGAAATCACGCAGGCATTGCCGGCATGAAAAAAATTCTGCTTTGAGTCATCTCGCCTCCCAGACTCCGCCAATGATGGCCGCGGCATTGTTGTTTTTGTTGGCGTACATCGGCATCGGCATCAGCCTCTGGCCTACCATTGTGCCGTACCGGGTGACGTTGCTTGAGGCGGCCTCATCGCCGAGCACTCAAGGCTTCCTGTTGGTGGGCGCACTTTTCTTACTGCCCGTGATTTTGATGTATACGGGGTGGTCGTATTGGGTGTTTCGCGGCAAGGTTCGCAGCGATATCGGGTATTAATTTAGCTGAAGGTAGTGCACAGGTTTAATACAACTGACAGCCGGCTGCGGCTTTGGAGCCGACACACGGCCGCCAAAAAATGGCGTCAAGCACGCTTACCGGAAGCTCACGTCGTGAGCACTCCCATTTGGGAGTGGTTGGGCCGATCGAATGACGTCAGTATTCGGGGCATAGCAAAAAAGGGAACCCCGATGAAAATGCGCCCGATCCGTTTCACCCTCGTGACACTCGGTATCCTTCTCATTCTGCCGGCTACCGCCGCGATCGTGGCGGCTGGCCTATTCACCGTCACCAACAACATCGACTCCCCGCGTATCGCCGCGGTTGCCGGACAGCACCCAAACTTCACCATTGAGCAGCGGTTGGCGGTATTCAGGGAGATCCAATCCGAACTGCACCCTCTGTGGAAGAACCTGTCGTGGTCCGCGCGCATTACGCGTGCGGCGATGCTCGCCAAGCGGCTATTGCTGCCGCGGGACGCCGCGGCAACACCGTCGTCAGCAAGTTTTGTGGGCAACCTGACCGCAATCGCGGGACCGTCAGGCGAGTCCATTGCGCTGCAGCGGCAAAGCAACTGCTCCTTAACGCTGTTCGATGAGAACTATTCGCTGAGTCTCAGTCCGACCGTCCAGCCAACCATTCAACTGGTAGGGACGACGGCGAGTTACGAGCAAGTGCTGCATAGTGCGGCTGGACTGTCGACGAAGCCCGACGCGTTCGCCAACGGTTGTACCGAGGAGACGCTGGGGATCGGGTCGCGGCGCGCGTTTTATCTGGGCGAGACGACGCAGAAGCTCCATATGTTCGCCGCCTCCGGCTACGACCCCGTCTCGGGCGTTGATCGTCGGGCGCCGTCGGTTACTGCATGGCAGTCACGGTATCGGGCGCAGTATTTTGGAATTGCTTCCGATACCCGGTAACTTTGACCACGTACTGGCGAGTCTCCTCTGACGGCAGGTTGGATCGCAACTGCTCAAACAATACCGCAGGTTCGAGGCCATTGATGCTGGTCAGCGCCGCATTTCTGTCACCGTTAAAGGTGCGCGTAACATTTCGGGGGCCGGTGTTGTAGGCCGCAATCACGCAATAATCGCGTGAATCCTGCTTGTCGATAGCATGGAATTCGTTGCTGCCGAGTACCGCAAGGTATGCCGTCCCCAATTCGATGTTGTGCTCGGGATCGTACAAATACTCCGGCGTGGGGGTTTGGTCGAGACCCTGAGCGCGCTTCATGGCTGCGCGGCCTCCGCTCGTCGGAACCATCTGCATCAGACCATAGGCCGGCGCGCCGCTGACCGCAAACGGATTGAAGTTGCTTTCGGTACGCATGATCGCAAGCACCAGACTTGAGCTTACGTGGTACTGCGCAGCGTACTTATCAACGCTGGCGCGGTATCGATCGGCGCCCTTCGCCTCGAAATTTTTCACCATGGCCACTTTCACGAATCGCGCGGATTGTCCGCCTTGCTCGGATTTGACCGCCCGCGTCTGCGCTTTGACGGCCACGAGATAGCCGGCGAATCGCTCGGCCTGCTCTCGCGTGCGCACAGACTTTCCCTGGTTGTCGCGCACGAGTCCGTAGAGGTACGGCTTGCGGCCGGCATCCAGCGTCACCTCCTTGTCGCTGAACACGTCCACCGACGAAGGGTCGCTCGAAGTCAGGAGTGCTGCAACGATGGCCGCTTTAAGGCTTGCATCCGGATCCTTGTCATCCAGAGTCTCAACGATGAGAAAGCCATGGTCAAAGTCCGTTACGACGCGGCTCTTATAGCCCTGCGTATATTTGACGTAGACGGTGCGATCGGCGACTTTCGCATCATTCTGCCCCCAGCGTTTCTGTACGTTGGTTTTCAGCTTCGCGACGGCCTCTTGGAACTTGCTCCGTAGCTGCTGGAGATTGGCCTCCATGTCCTCAGTATCGGTCGTCACGGCACGGCCGATTTCTTTTTGGTCGATGGGCTGTCCCTTGGCGACCCGTTGAATATTCGCGCCGACCACCTTGGTCGTCGCGCAACTCGCGCTGAGATTCGCGGCCAGCAGTACGGCGGCACACTTCGCAACGCGGCGAAGTCCGGTTTGGCGAGAAACAATACTGTGCGGCACTTCGACGGTATCCCTTGTTCATGCACCGCACTGGTGTGCGGTCGTCCCAGTAGGCGGAGGCACTATGGTGGGCGCCGGATTTTCCGACAACCCCCCAAAATAGGGGGGGCCCCGGCCGGGCGGCGGGTCAGCCAAGCTTCGCCAGCAGGGCGATCAATTCGCCCTGTCGCGAGGTGCTGGTTTTATTGAAAACGATCTTCAGCCGCTGGCGCGCATGGCCTTCGCTGATGGCCATTTCCACGGATACGTCCTGCAGGGATTTGCCGGCGGCTAGGCCGCACGCGAGCCTGCCTTCGGTTACCGTCAGGCCGAAGAGCTCGATCAGCAGCTCGCAGGACAGGCGCGCCGGGCGTTCTACATCCGTGATCAGCAATAGCGCCGCTGCGCGTTTCGGGGTCTCAGCCCGAACTGGACATGGGCGTTGAATTCCAGCACGCGGCTTTGGCCGTCGACCAATAGAGCCGCGCGGCCCATCTGTTCGAATGCTCTCACCCGGTCGACGACGCCGGCGCTGGAGGCAGTGGATACGGTATGGGACGCGTAACGCGGCCACGCAAACCCGTTCAGTAGGGAAGGATCGGCCTCGAGAGTAGCGAACATGGGCTTGACCATCCTGTTATGACGCTTGAATGCGGGCTTTAGTCGGCGCCGGCATTCTGTGGTGCGCCGCACGGGCGGACAACCCCCTCTGAATAGGGGTACGGCCTTTTCAGGCATTGGCATCGCCACGCGCTAGAATCAGCCACTGGCGACTTACGCTTACGGAGACTTCGTGAAAATTCTGATCGTCGACGACCACGCTCTGTTTCGGGCAGGGCTGCGGATGTTGTTGTCGACGATCGGACAGAATGTCATTTGTCTTGAAGCGGCGGACGTGAAGGAAGGTCTGGCACTTATTTCACGGCACGCGGATCTTCAGCTTTGCTTACTGGATCTCGCGCTGAAGAACGAGCATGGCCTCGACGCGATCCAAAAGATCAAGGAGACGGCGCCTCATGTCGCGGTGGTGGTCGTCTCAGGTGCCGAGGACGCCGCCACCATCCGGCGCTGTATCGATGCGGGCGCCATGAGCTTTATCCCAAAAAGTGTGGCGCCGGAGGCACTGACGCAAGCCCTGCAACACGTATTGAAGGGCGCTGTCTATTTGCCCGAGCAAATTGTCAGTGCGGTGGAGAGAACCGAAAAGCACGCGTTACTGAGTCCGCGGCAGCAGCAGGTGCTGCAATGCTTAAGCAGAGGTCTGCCAACCAAATTAATTGCGCGCGAGATGGGATTGTCGGAACACACGGTCAAGGAATACATCGCACTCGTGTTTCAGGCATTGGGAGCGCGTAATCGCACCGAAGCGGTGATCAAAGCCAGCCAGCTTCGCCTGCAGGAGCGCGCGGCGACGGTGGGCGGATGAGTTCTACGGTCGCGGATCGCGAGCCGGCGGCCGCGCCGGAGCGCGAAATGCTCATTGAACTCGTGGGCCTTCACGCCCGCGTGCTGCTGCGCATGCCCTGGGTGCAATCGTTTCTGGTGCTGGGCATTGGACTCGTCATTTTTCGCTACGTAAGGCCCGTATTCTTCTTCGGCTGGGGTGCGCTCACGGTCTGCATAGAGACGCTGCGGTCGCGGTATGCCGCCTATGTGCTGAGACGCGGCTACGACATCGATCCGAAACGCGTCCACGCCGTTTTCGTGGCGCTTGCCGCACTGGCCGGCGCGGCAATTGGGGCCGGAGCTGCCCTCTTCCTGCCGCAATTGCCGATTCTGTCGCAAGCTCTGTTCGGCGCTATCCTGCTGACGATTCCTGCGGCGGGTGTCGCGGTATCGCAATCTTCTCGATACATACTGGCGGCCTACGCGATTTCCATCCTGCTGCCGGCGTCCTCCACCTGGGGCTTTTTGTACCGGAGCCAGTTTCTCGCAGTCGCCGCCCTAACAATCCTGTTGTGGGCGGTACTCATTCTGGTCGCCGCAGACGGCGATAAACTGCTGCTGAGATCGGTGATGATCCGTCACGAGCGCGACCGCTTGGTGCGCGATCTTGAACAGCGAAACGCCGATGTACGAGTCGCCATGGCGCAGGCCGAGCAATCCGCACAAGCACGTGCACGAGTGCTCGCGGCGGCCAGCCATGATTTGCGCCAACCGCTGCACGCCTTGTCGGTGTACAGCGCCGTGCTTGCGGCTCATCCGGCGCCGGAAACCTTGAGTGAGGTCAGCCAAAATATCGATCAGATCGTGCGCGCCCTAGGCAATTTGCTGAATGGACTGCTCGATCTATCGCGCTTGTCGGCGGGCTACTACGTGCCGGAACTCCAAGACTTGGCGCTGGACCGGCTGATCGCGGGCGTTTGTGCGGAATACGAACGGCCGGCGGCGCAGAAAGGACTATCGCTCAAGCACGATCTGAGTTCGATTCGCTTGGTAGGCGACGCAGTGGCCATAGGACGCATCGTGCGGAACCTCATCGACAACGCGATCAAATACACTGACCAAGGCGAAGTGCGTGTCGCAACTCATCTTGAACGCCTGGGACCGGCGCCGCGCGCCGTCCTCAGTGTGACCGATACCGGCAAGGGCATACCGGCAAGGGAGCTGAGCCGAATATTCGAGGAGTTCTATCAGCTCGACAATCCAGGCCGGGACCGCAGCAGGGGCGTCGGCTTGGGTTTGGCGATCGTGCAGCGGCTCTGCGAATTGATTGGTGCCACGGTCAGTGTCGAATCGGCTGTGGGTCGTGGCACCTGCTTTCGGGTCAGCATGCCGGCAATTCTCTCCGAAGGCGCCGTGCTCGAACAAACGCCGTCTTCCGTCGCGGAAGCGTCCCTCCAGGGTAAGCGGGTATATGTCCTCGACGATGAGCTGGATATTTTAAAGAGCATGAGTACTCTGCTTGCTGTCTGGGGCATTACTGTCACCACCGCCGAATCTCCCCGTGTGGCGGACCTCATCTTCGAGCGGCACGGCGCCCCTGACCTGATGATCGTGGATCTTCGGCTTGGAGAACAAGAACATGGTGCGCACGTTGCCGAGCGGCTGCAGCGCGCTTACGGAAGTTTTCCCGTTCTGATCACCACCGGCGAGACCTCGTCCGATGCGCTGCACCAGGCCAACGAGTGCAACTACACCCTTCTGCAAAAGCCCATCGCAGCCGAAGTACTGCGTCGAGCGATGGTTGCGGCAGTCGCGTCCGGCAAGACGCCTCCATCAATGCCCGAACCGCCACTCGAGCGAACTGCCGTAGAGGGTAGCCATGTTGTGGGGTGAGCCGCGGATACGTCAAGCGGGGCGACGATCAGGAGTTCAGCCAGCATTTTGGTGCGTGGCGTTTTGCGCACGGGGAAAATAATTGAAAGGTACGTCAAAGAAAGAACATTGGCGAAGTTCCCGTGCGCTCCTCCCCGCGCCGGCCATTGAGGCTCTCGAAAACTGCCCGGCAGAAGATGTCCTGGTCGATCATCGCGAATCGACTAACCGCAGCCGCAATTCTTTCCACAAGTTCGTGTCGACGGATGACAGAGCGTGACTTTGCCAGTTCGGCGAACCATCGATCGATGTCATCAGCGCTCAACGGGGACAATTCCTTTGTGTCGCTTACGCGCGATACAGTACAGATATTTGAATCATTCATTTCCAGGGACTCGAACACGGATCTGCAACCCTTTCTGCCACACTCGGTACTGAAGACAGGGCAACGGCAGCAAGCACGGCCGCCTGGGTGTCCACCGCTCTCAATCAGACGGCAGCGGAATGAATTCGGTTTCGCCCGGCACCGGCGCGAATTGACCCTTGGCCCACCGGGCTTTGGCGAGTTCGATCCGCTCACGGGATGAGGCCACGAAATTCCACCAGATGTAACGGGGCGTGGGAAAGCGCTTGCCGCCGAGCAGCATGGCGCGCGTTTCACCGACAGAGCGCAGGGTGTGCTTCATTCCAGGCTCTAGTACCGCGAGTTGACCCTCGAGGAGGGTGCTTTCGCCCACGGCCAGTTCGCCGCTCACCACATAGATGGCGCGCTCGTCGTGCTCAGCGGGGAATTCCAGGGTTGCACCCGCGCTGAAGGCGGCATGGACATACAACGTCGGCCACAAGCTGTGGACCGGCGAGCGCAGCCCGAATCCTTCGCCCGCAATCACCGCCAGGACGACCCCATCAACCGTGCGCTGCGGCAATGTTGCGGCTGGGTAGTGCGTGAAATCCGGCTCCATGTCCTCGTGGCCGTCGGGCAACGCGACCCAACTCTGGATGCCGTGTATTTTCTCGCCGGCCGCGCGCGCCGGATGCGGCGTCCTCTCCGAGTGCGCGATTCCCCGGCCCGCCGTCATCCAGTTCACGTCTCCCGGGCGGATCTCGCGCACATTGCCGAGGCTGTCGCGATGCTCGAGCGAGCCTGCAAACAGGTACGTGACCGTCGCGAGTGAGATGTGCGGATGCGGCCGCACATCGATTCCATGCCCCGGCTCGAATTGCGTCGGTCCCAGGTGATCGAAAAAAATGAAGGGACCCACCATCGGATGTCCGGCCGCGGGAAGGACACGGCGCACGACGAAGCCGCCCAAGTCGCGCTCGCGCGCGCTCACTCGTTGTATTGCCATTTTGCGCTCATAAGATTCCTGCCGTCATTATGGCACCGGAGGCAGGTTTACACCCGCGGGGCATCCTCCCTCGGATGATGTCGTTAAACGCTGACAGGCCGCGTCCCCGGCGGTGCTTGGTGATATCTTCCTCACCATGCGCGGAGGGTGTCGTACTGAGGTGGGCGATCGATGACGGAGATCGAGATCTGGACCAAGTGGGAGAGCCAGATTGTCAACGGACTCTATCCGCTGCGCCGTTTCCTGGGAAGGTCGAACCACAGCGTCGTATTCCTTACCGAGTGCAAGGCTCAAAATCTCGCCAAGGCCGCCATCAAGCTCTTGCCGGCGGAGCCGGCGCTGGCGGAGTTACAACTCTCGAACTGGAAGAGGATCGCCGCCCTCTCCCATCCCCACCTGATCCGCACGCTGGACTCAGGCCGTTGCAAGCTTGGAGGACATCCATTTCTCTTCGTCGTGATGGAATATGCCGACCAAACCCTGGCTCAAATTCTTCCTCACCGCGCGCTCACCTCCGCTGAACTGCAGGAAATGCTGATTCCAACCCTCGGCGCCTTGGCCTACCTGCATCGCAATCGGTTGGTGCAGGGTCAGCTGAAGCCGCCCAACTTTCTGGTCGTCAACGATCAGCTCAAGCTGGCGAGCGACACGATCCGGGCCTTCGGGGATCCCGCACCGTCCATACCTAAGCCTTCCGTGTACGACCCTCCGGAAGCCAGAAACGGTGCCATCGACGGCGCCGGCGATGTCTGGGGTCTCGGCATCAGCATGGTTGAGGCCCTCACGCAGACTCCTCCTGCGCTTGACGATAAATCCGCCGTGTTGCCCGTAACTCTTGCGCCTGAATTTCTGAGCACCGTACGGCGCTGTTTGAGCCGAAGTCCGGCTGACCGTCCCACCATCTTCGACCTCGAAGCCCAATTCAGCCGTGCACCGCAAGCGCCCGCACGCCTGGTTGCACAGCCTGCGGTCCTTCAGGAGC
>Ga0116129_1001318_pt1 | contig 13878 bp, 17 predicted proteins | sample June2015DPH_17_2_FD_89732 | JGI IMG/M metagenome (GOLD analysis project Ga0116129, IMG submission 89732) | Peatland microbial communities from SPRUCE experiment site at the Marcell Experimental Forest, Minnesota, USA - June2015DPH_17_10 | ecosystem: Environmental > Terrestrial > Soil > Wetlands...
AGAACTTCGAAACTTCTGCTATCAGACATACGTTCGCTCACAGGAGCCTCCTAGACATACCACCAGGAGATTCTCTGCTATTCGAACGTTTCGCGCTACGTGGGGTCTCCTACACGCTTACGATTGATCTGCTTCTTGTCGCGGTCTGATGCGAAGTTGCGAAGGATCATTTTCGGGACGTAATGCTGCTTTTTATTGTCTGGCATCTACGTATCCGGTGGCAAACACTTGTTGCTGATGATTCGTCCCTTGAGTGTAATATTGATAAAGAGCCTCTTTTAGTTGCAATATCTTGATGGTGGTATTTCAGACGAAATAAAGTTCAGCGCAGGCACAACTAACTGTAGCGCAACTTTACGGGGGAGAAGAATGACGCACCAACCAGATATTTGGACGGGAGATGTTCGTCGAGTTCTTTACACCAGACTCGTTCGACGATTTGGTCCGAGCGATAAGTGGAAGAAGACGTCTTCGCCGGGTGGAGGACGTGACCAAGACTTTAAAGATTTCTGCGAAGCATTTGCGAAGGTGGTCGGAGCAAAGTCGGGCAATGCCGTCAAACATCAAATACGATTTGCCATAACTGAAACAGAACATGGGAGCAATTTGGGGCGCCACTCACAAACAGCAATTTTGAATAAGGCTGCCGCACTAGAAATGGGCTTTATCAACGATAGTCAGTTACCAAATCTTCTCGCAGTTCGACGCCCCTCCGAGAAAGGGGACAAATAATAATAGCGCGCCGACTCACGACGCCTTCACCGGCCGATTGGCGTGGCTGGTCTGCGGCACACCGCGATTGAGCGACATGTGGGAATGCGTGCACAGCCACCCCTTCCCATTTCTTGAAAACACCATGGTCGCGCGGCCCGGGCGCGGAAACGGCGTGCCATCTTCGTGATACCCCGTGCTGGTCCACGGCGTGATCACGATCGCCATTTGGCCATCGGGTGACGCGAGCGTTGAAGTCTGCTCGATCACGAAGCGGAAATCAGAGGTCTTCGGCCAGACCTTGTCCCATTGCGTCGCGATCCATTGCTCGATGCCGGGAATGACATCGTTGTGCGTGCCGAAGGCGAGCACCTCGGGGTGAAACAGCGGGCGTGCCGAGGCGTAATCGACCTCGCGCACGTAGCCGGCGAAAGTTTCCAGCCACTGATGAAAGAAGCAGGTGATGTCCGGGTTGGCGATCGGCAAGGGGTTCATGGGGTGCTCCCTCTTCGTGCCCCGGATGCTGCGCAGCGCGCCGCCAGAAGCGCGTTCACGCGCGTCTTCGACGCGCTATGGCGCGATGCGCAGCTGATCCGGGGCCCATCTTTGCAAAAGGGTAGGTCCCGGATCCGCGGCGCACCACAAAAGGTGCTACGCCGCGTCCGGGACACGAGTGACGGCCCTGTCAGCCCTTCTTCAGCACCTCGGCTGATTGGGCGGACACTTCTTCGGCGGGGGCGGCGCCGGCCGTGGCGGTGCGGGTCTCGGAGGCGGCGGCGCAGCCCTCGGTGGTGGCGGTGCCGGCCGTGCGGCCGGTTGCGGCCTTGGAGGCGGCGGCGGTGCGGCCCTCGGCGGCGGGGGCGGTGGTGGTGCGGCCCTTGGCGGAGGCGGCGGCGGTGTCGCGCGCCGAATCTCCGGCTGTGGCGGCGGGGTCGGCCGCGATGGCGGCGCTGCTCCCGGTGATGGCGGTCCTCTCCGCTCCTCCACACCCGGCGGCGGTGTTGTCTGGTTTTGACCGACGGGCGGCCTGCCGGGCGCTACCCTTTCGTTACCCGGCGCCACTCGCTCGTTCTGGAAATTCGGTCGGCCTTGTTCGCCCGGCGGCGTTAGCCGGGTGTTGGGGTTTGCCCCCGGCGTTCCCGGAGGCGGCGGCGTGCCCCTTAAGCCCGGAACGGGCAGCGCGTTACCCCTCGGCTCCTGCCGGAACGGCGCCGCACCGGGCGCCACGTTGGCGGGAGTAACACTTGGCGCACCCGGAGCCCTTGGGTTGATCGCCGCGCTTGCCGGCGGCGGCAACTTGCCCTGCTGGATCAGCGAGGCACGTTGCGCGGTCGAGTTCGGCAACGCCGGTCCGAGCGTAGCGCCGCGGCCGCCGGCTGCTTCGAGAGCGGCGGGCGATGGCCTGGGATTGTTGATGACCCCGTTAATGACGGCCGTGTTGTGGATGTTGTTGAAAATGATGTTGCCAGGCGGCGCCCGCACATAGCCGGGTGCCCTGACAAATCCCGGGAACGGCACAAACGCCGGTCGTGGCAGAATGAATAGCCCCGCCACGAAAATCGGCGGCGCCAGCACCACGAAATCATCCGGCGGCGGCCCCAGGAAATACAGCGGCGGCGGAGGCGGCGGCGCGAAGCCAAATTCGGGATCGCCAAAATAGAACACGGGGCGATCGACATAGACGATCTCGTCCGGCGGCGGCGGCGGCACGTCATAGTCCATCATGGCAAAGGACTGCGGCGGCTCCAGTGCGGCGGACAGGATAGAGAGGCGGCGCCGCGCATCCCAGGCATGGGGTCCTTGCGGATAACGGCGCAGATACGACCAATAGGCATCGGGCGTATCAGCCAGATAGGTGCGGCGCCACGTGATCGCCTCGCGCCGCGCGGCCAGAATCGCCCTCACCCGCTTGGCCAGCGGATCAGAGGGATAGGCGGCGAGGAAATCGTTATAGGCCATGAACGTGTCGCGGGTGAGCGCGGCGGTGAAAGCGTCCTGCGCGCCGAGATCGCGCAACGGCCGGTCGCGAATCGCGGCGACCTGATCGGGCGAACCCTGCACCGGCGGCGCATCCGGCGCCCGGTCGAAGAAGGTGAATTGCGCAGTCAGCTTCTGGTCGTCCCACGGCACCTGCGCGCCCTTGCTGGTTTCGCTGACGCGCAGCCGCAGCTTGTCGAACAGATCAGGCAATGGCAGTCCGCCGGTGCGGATCATTTCGGCGAGCGATTGGGCGTAGACGCCGTAATTCCCGGTCTCGTCGGGGGCGACCGTGCCCGGCGCCGCATTGAAGGCGATCAGCATGTTCGGCGACGGATCGACCAGCGCAAGACCGCCGGCAAGCGGGTTGCCGCCCTCGATGAAGGGCTGCGCCCGAGCCGCGTCGAGGACGACGATGGTGGCCTTGAGGGGAATGGAAGCCAACTGGCGCGTGTAGTCGCTGATCCGCAATCCCTCGATCGGAATATCGGTATCGCGGCTGATCTTCGCATCGACCGGGATGTAATAATTTTCGCCGGCGAACTGAATGCCATAACCGGAGAGATAGATCATCGCGACCGTGTTGGCGGGATCGGCCTGAACCTTCCCCATGAAATCGCGCAAGCTGTTGCGCAAGCCGTCGGCATCGAGGTCGCGCGCGCCGATGACATCGAAGCCCGCGGCTTGCAGGGTTTGCGCGATCAGGCCGGCGTCATTGGCGGCGGTCGGCAGCGGCAGCTTTTCGTAATTGCCGTCCCCCACCACCAGCGCAACGCGCTTCTCCTGGGCCGGTTGCTGGGCCGAAGCCGGATCGGCAAGGAGCGGAAACGTCAGCAAACCGAGAGAAAGAGAAAATAAAATAATTTTCGCGCGCCGCATGAGGCTTTCCTCACTTTTTGAAAAATACGGGCTGACTTGAACCCGCGCTCCCTGAATGTCCCTTGAACGACACTACGAACATGCACGCAAGCGGTATCGTCCAACCATCGCCTGTGCCCACGGGAAAGTTCGATGCTCCCGGGCGCGATCAGGCCATGGCAGGCGAAACGAAGTCAAGGAAACAGAGATAAGCTGCGATAGCTCGATCGTCATGGCCGGGCATAGCCGTTCGAAGAACGGCGTCGCTTCCGCTCGGCTTTGACGAGGACGGCGTCGCTTCCGCTCGCCTATGGCCTGACGGGCGAGATTGATTTGCCCATCGTGTCAATGACAACGAAGCCTTGACACCTTTTTCGTCGCGCCACCTGATTTGCCCGTCGTGCCAACGTGTCGCAGGCGCTTTCGCTTGTGACGTCGGGCAAATCACGGGCAGTTTTCCGCGCGTCTCCTGCCCGCACAAGGGGCGTTTCGCGATCGTCACGAACGTTGGGCACGGGATGCGATGGACGCTTGCGGCGCACACGACGAATGCGCTGCACGCGGACGGTGAAGTCGTGTGGTCTTGATGCCTCGACGCTGGCGTCAAATTGGCGACGATGCTTGCGCTATCTACGCCAATGACGGTGACAAAAAAGCCCGATCACCGGAGAGAGCACGAAGGAACCCGTTAAAACCATTGCGCGGGGAATGCCGGGTGAATCCGGTGTGACCGTGGTGACTTACTCGCCGTGCTTTTATTTTTTGCACGCGAGGCTGCGGGCGCAACGAGCGCCCGGCATTCCCTGCGCCCTCATCTTCCTGGGGCGAGCGATGTTGCACAACCCGGGCGTGGTTACGCCGCGGGAAGGCGGAAGTGCGTTCTGCTCCTTGCTTGGCCCATCCTTCGGGACGCATCGCTCAAGCGATGCTCCTCAGGATGAGGTCGGAATATGCGAATGGAAGACCCTCATGGTGAGGGGGCGCGTGCCCGAGCAGGCCGAGTTAAGCGAGGCCGTTAGCGAACGGCACGAAATAATACCACACCGTCGCTGGACGATGCTTCGCATCGCCAGGAGAACCAAGAAGCCCGGAATGAACCGAAGTGAAACAACCGTCGAACGCGACTCGCCCCTCACATCCCGGTCTGGCCGTAATCCATTTGCGGGAGCAAGCTCTGATGCTGCTCGGGCGCCGGCTGCTGCTGCCGCTCCTGCTCCTTGGCGCGATGACGGCCGTAGAGGCAGCCCGCAGCCGCGCCAAGCACCCCATGATGACCGGCATAGTGACCGGCAACACCTCCGACCACCGCGCCTTTCAGGCAGCCTTTGGCCTCGGCGCGATCGGCCGCGAAGGCGAACGCGGCAACGACGAGCAGTGCGGATGCGATCTTCATGGCGGGGCTTTCCTGTGAGAAGGTTGACGGCAGCTTCAGATCGAATAACCCCACAATGGGTGACTATGTTCCATCCAGCGGCGTCATCGCGCCGCGCTTGGCGTGACACCATTCAGAAATGCCGTCGTCTCGCGGTTGAGGAATTCGACATCGGCCGGAATGGCGCCGCCGGCAGAAGCGTGGCCGGTGACGGTGCCGGGGCTGATCGTCATCATCTTGACATCGGCGATGTTCTTGCCCGCCGCGACCGGCTCGAATTCCGGATTGAGAAGGTCCTTGGTGCCGGTCATGATCAACGTCTTCGCTCTTATCGAGGCCAGCGCTTTTGCCGTGTCGCCGTTGAAACCCGGCGTGGTGCCGACGTCGTGACGTTCATAGGCCCAGGTCTGGTAGATCCAGTCGTTGGCATCCATCGCCTTCAGCATCGCGGTCTCCTGCGTCTCCATCCAGGGCAGCGCATCCATCCCGTTGGTGAACTGGGCCGAATACATATCCGGCGTGCGCGCCGACAGCAGGTTGAGGATATCGCGCATCAGGCGGATGCCCTTTTCGGGGGGCGCGTCGTAATTGCCGCCGTTCCACGCCGCATCGGTCATGATCGCCTTGCGCGAGGCTTCCACCACCGCGACGCTCCAGGCCGGCGTCTTCGCCAGCGGCACCATCGCCACCAGCGCATCCATGAAACCGGGATGGCTGACGCCCCATTGCAGCGTCTGCATGCCGCCCATCGACGGACCGACCACGGCAACGACATGGTCGATGCCGAATTTCTCCTTCAACAGCCGGTATTGCGATTCCACCATCGCGGATCGCGAATTTCGGAAAGCTCATGCGCGGCTGCGTTTTGGAATTGCTCGGCGAGGTCGTGAGCCCGTTGCCGATCGCATCGGTGCAGATGATGAAATACCTGTCGGGGTCGAGCGCCTTGCCGGGACCGATCATGAAATCGATGCGGTGGTGATTGCCGCCGATCGCCGTCACCATCAGGATGGCGTTGGATTTTTTCTCATTCAATGTCCCATGCGTAACATAGGAGATCGAGAAATCCTTGATCGCCTCGCCGCTTTCGAGCTTGAGATCGCCTTCGTTGTAGGACTGGTGCGGCGGTTGCTGTGGCGTATGCGCCGCCGCCGGGAACGACAACAACAGGCCAAGGCCTGCAACAAGGCCCGCCACATGGACAATACGTTTCACGCGTGTTTCCCCCTAATCATCGAAATTGCGCCGGACGATAGACGTGCGGAGGAGGGCTGTGAAGCCTTCGCGGCCGAGTGCTCCGCCCGCGACACCTGTGATCAAAAATCGTTTAGCCGATTGATTGCGAAACAATTTGGGTGCGAACGCAGGTAGAATGCACGCGATTTGCCGAGTCGGGTCCAACACCGGCGGAGAACAAGAGATGATCAAAGAACTCAACCGGCGCCGCGTGATCGACCTGCTCGAGGCTTTTTATGCCGGCGATATCGAGCGGGCGCTGTCGTTTTGCAGCGATGATATTGATTTTTTCTCCAACGCGCCGGTGGATATACTGCCGCATCTCGGCCACCACCAGGGCAAGGACGACGTCCGGCTGATGTGGAAGACGGTTCACGCGCGCTATTCCAGCATGCGCAATGAGATGCCGTTCATCGCCGCCGAAGACGACAGGGTCGCGGTCCATCTTCGCGCCTTCTTCGGCAAGCGGCTCAACAGCCGAATCGTGCAATTCGATATGGCCGTGTTCTTTACGCTTCGCGACGGCAAGATCGTCAAAATTCACGAAATCATCGACACGTTCGATCTGATCCAGCAGGTGGTGGAGCGGGACTTCATCACGATGATCGCCGCCAGGGCGAAAGAGAGCATCTAGGGAGCACCGCGGGCATTGAACCTGATGGCGCCTTGCGGCGACCCAACAGCGGGCCACCCGGTTTCGGAACAAGACCTCATGAAAATCGTGCTATTCGCCTTGCTCGGTCTGGCGTTGGGAGCGGTCGGGGGCGCGGCGCTCGGCATCGGAGCCGGGCTCGCATGGATCGAAATCTTCAAGACCACGAACTTCGAAGGCTATAGCGGCATGCTGGTATTCTTCACCTTCATGCCGATCGGCGCCATCATTGGCGGGATTGGCTGTGCGGTGCTGTTCGGCCTCATGGCCGCCCGCGATGACGCGATCGTCGTCCAGCCGGCGCCCCCTGCCCCACAGGAAGGCAGGAGCGGAAGGTAATCAGCATTCGAGCAATGCAGAATTGCATTTGTATTTTGGTCGAATTGGATTACTTGAACCTTCAAATATCAGGCAGTCACCAGGGACGGCGTCGCAAATGACGCCCATCAGGGCCGGTCGCTGACCAGCAATCCAGTCCAGGGAAGAATTTTTAAAATGACAGAGCATAGTCTCTGGCGTTTCTCTCGCGCGTTGCATCGCGCGATCAACGACCGCCAGTATGAAGACCTCGAGGCGATGATCGACGAGGATGTCGACTGGGCCATCTATGGTCCGATCGACATGTTTCCGTTTTTCGGCGCGCGCCGCGGCAAGGCCTCCGTGCTCGACGTGATCCGCCAGGTCGCGGACAATATCCGGGTGCACCGGTTCGACCGCGAGCAGGTCATGCTCGGCGCGGAATCCGCCGCCTCGATGATGCGCTATTCGCTGACCCTGCTGGATGCCAACAAGCCGATCAGTCTCCGGCTGGCGCAATTTGCGCAATTCAAGGCCGGCAAACTGGTCAGTATCCGCATCCTGGTCGATACGTTCGATCTGGTGGAGCAGGCGCTCGGCCATCCCATTCACCTGCCGCGGATCGCGTCATAGCTGGTGGAGCGGATTTAACCCTCGCGACCCCGCAGGCCTTGTGGGCACCTTCCCTGCACGCCACATTTCCGCAATGATGAGCATTCATCATCCGGATGGTTGGCGGTCGGGGCACATGGTTTCCAGGGCGGCATACGGTTTGGCCGGATTTTTTTTTGCTGGCGGCGATGTCCGGCCTTGATGGCCGACCCGCTTACGCGCAGGTCAAGTCTTTGCAAGACGTGCCTTTGCAGGCCCCTCCAAAGATCTCGCCCTGGCCCGAGACACCCGATCCGCAACCGCAGGAAACGACCGATCCCGCGGTAGCGGTAGAAGACCAGACAGCGACTGAAGATGCCGATATCGCCAATCTCGATATCGACTGGAGCCTGCTCGACGTCGATGCTTCCACGTTGATGATGACGAAGCCGGTGAGGCTGCATCCCGCGTCATCGGCGGCATCCGCCAGCGAGATGACATGGTCCGCCCAGGAGATGACATGGTCCGCCCAGGAGAAGGCCTTTGGGTCCGCGGTCTCCGTCAAGCAACCGATTTCACCGTTCTGGGATGCGCGCGTCGGCGCCGATATGACCGTCGTCCGACAACCGGCAACGCTGGCGGAATTGCTGGCCGAGAAGGCCAGCAACGGCGGCAACGAGCCGCAATCTTCCGGAACGGCCTGGGCCTCGATCACAGCACCAGGCGTGGCCTCGATCTGGGACAAGACAACGGTCGAGGCGAGGGTCGATCCCTCGCAGGACCAGGGCAAGCTCGGCACCTCCTTAAGCAAGTCGCTGTCCCTCAGCGAGCAATACTCGCTCACCATTCAGAACGGCTACAACATGACCCAGGGGCTGGCGCCGATGGCAGGACCGGCCGGCCGCACCACCTATGCGACCGAGCAATCCGCAAAGCTCGGCATCACGGATAGCGGCACGAGCTTTTCCGCAGGGCAAACCTTGTCCACCACCGACGACAAATGGCTGCGCAAGATCGGCGCTGAGCAAAAAATAGTCGGCGGCTTCAATATTTCGGGCTCGATCGCCGAAACCCCGCTCGGCATCGCCAACAAAAGTGTTTCAGCCGGCTTCAAGCAGAGCTGGTAGGCGGGCGCGCCTGCGGTCATGGTCAAGTCCAGCGAAAGCACCCTCATTGCCGCAGATTGGCCGCGATGCAGCCAAAATCGAACGCCCAGATGGCGGCGTCAACTTGGTCGTGCGGGGGTGGTCCGCGCTCACGACCAATGCGAAACAGGGAAAAAAGCCGATGAACGCCATTCGTTCCGAAAAGATTGAATCGATCGACGAGGATGAAAACTCCGCTGCCGTCTCCGAGGTCGAGGCCGGCATCCGTGATTTTGTCCGCAACGACATCGCTTACCTGCGACGTCCGACGCCGAACATGGTAGGAGGCACCGACGCGGATCCGGCTACCGAAGCCACCGCCAACAATGTCAATTCGCTGATCCAGCGCGTGGCCGGAACCTCGCTGGCGGAAATCGAGAACCTGATTTCGGAGCTTGAGAGCCTGCGCGACGTGTTGCACGCCGAAGGGCAACGCGTTCAGCGAGAGATTTCAGGCTATGCCCAGCTTAGCCAGGCCGCGATGAAGTCGACGCGCATGATCGCCGACAATGTCGCGCAGTGGAAGCGCACCGCGGACGGATTGCGCCATAGCTGACCAGTTAAGTACAAGACTTCGAGCCGGGGCAAACGACCCGGCTCGAAGCTGATGTGATGATCTGTTTTGAACCTTCCGGACCCGGCTTGCGACCAAGTGCAGGTAACTTTGGGGATTTCCTGCATGAAGACCGTTCGGCCCGATAACAGCGATCCAATTCCGTTGCGGACGCAACCCCAACATATCGGGACCATCATGATCCGCTTTGTCGGACTGCTGCTCGCGGCGGTGGTGGTTCTCGCGCTAATCTGGAGCCGGTGAGAGGGCGTTTTGGGCGCGCTCGTTTTCAGCAAGTATGGTTAGCAGACCCTGACTTATTGAGCCGTAATCCGCTCGCTTTCGAGCGAATAGGCGCCGTCGGCATAGCCCTTGACCACCATGGCGGTGGTGAACATCACCGCGATCGTCACGGTGGCAAAGATAAAGCCCAGCAATTTCAATCCGCGGCGGTCGGCCATGATTGTTTCTCCTCTTGCCCCGCTTCTATTTGGCAGGCACTCGTTCAAAATGAGTTAGCGAGGGTTTGGTTTCGGCCTTTTCAGACGCTCTTATGCCGCCGCGGCACGAAGGCGATTGCCAACATCGAGAACACCGCCTCGCCCTTTTGGTTGGTGCCGGTGTTGCGCGCCTCCAAAATTCCCCATTCGGGCCGGCTGGACGAGGCACGCAGCGACTCGATCTCGCTCGCGAAGCTGATCGTGTCGCCGGCTAATACCGGTCTGATCCAGCGCAATTCGCGAAAGCCGGGCGAAGGCCCCCAGATCGCGACCTTCTCGCCGCGGGCTGCCATTTCGCTGGCCTGACGCTGGCCATCCCCAACCAGGAGTTTCATGCAGACCGATCCGACATGCCACCCCGAGGCGGCCAGCCCGCCGAACAGCGATTTGCGCCCCGCTTCCTCGTCGAGGTGAAAGGCTTGCGGATCGAATTGGGTCGCGAATGCCTTGATTCCATCGGCCGTGAAAGTGAACGAGCCGAGTTCACGCCGCTGCCCAACTTGAATGTCTTCGAAGAAGCGCATCAGCGAACCTCGCTGGTTGCGGCTTCGCCACGACGGCGAACGATGATCGGCGAGACCATCTCGCACAAGGCCTGTCCCGAGGCATTGCGCGCCACCATCTTGAACATCACAACGCCGGTCGTCGGGCGGCTGCGCGAGACGCGCGTTTCCGTCACTTCGACATCGAGCATGATGTCGTCACCGGGTCGAAACGGCGCCAGCCAGCGCAATTCGTTGACGCCCGGTGAGCCCAATGATGCGGTGCGGCCGATAAAGCCGTCGAACATCATGCGCATGATGATCGAGCACAGGTGCCACCCCGAACCGGCAAGCCCTTTCAACAGGGAATGCGAGGCGGCCTCCTCGTCCAGGTGCATCGGCTGCGGATCGAACTCGGTGGCGAAGGCGCGAATTTCCTCGGCCATGACGTGCCGCGGTCCGAAGCGGCCCAGGGGGCCCGGCTTAAAGTCTTCGAAAACAAGGGTGTTCATGGCGGGGGACATCTTGCGGGAAGCCTGATTGTGGCCGCACTTTGTAGCAATCTCAACCCAATCCACGCGCATGGCTCGCCTTCGACTTGCCCGAACCTCCATTCGGAGCTAGCCATTTACCGAAACAGACGGATCGCGCGAATCAAATTCGACTTGCCGGAGAAAAACCGATGTTCGATTTTCAGGATCTGTTTCAGTGGGACCGCTTCATTACGCCTACGATCATCAAGACATTTTACTGGCTGGTCATCGCGCTTATCGGCCTGTTTGGCATCGCCGGCATTTTTTCCGGTCTGGCCGCGATGGCGATCAGTCCGTTCGGAGGGTTCATCCAGTTATTGTCCTCGATCGCCAGCGTCGTCGTCGGCGTCATCTTCTCGCGCATTGCGGCGGAATTCATCCTGATCGTGTTCCGCATCAACGAGCATCTCGGCGCGATCCGCGATCAGGGCGCGGGACACTAGCGTAACCCGGCTACGCAGCCCGTCGCGCGATCTCAGTTGTTAAACCTGAAATGCATCACGTCGCCATCGGCGACAACGTATTCCTTGCCTTCCAGACGTAACTTGCCGGCATCGCGGGCGCCGGCTTCGCCACCGAGCGCAACATAGTCAGCGTAGGCAATGGTTTCAGCGCGGATAAATCCCTTTTCAAAGTCGGTGTGAATGACGCCGGCGGCCGCGGGCGCCCTGGTGCCGCGATGGATGGTCCAGGCGCGCGCCTCTTTCGGCCCCACCGTGAAATAGGTGATGAGATCAAGCAGCTGGTAGCCGGCGCGGATCAGCCGGTCGAGGCCGGCTTCCTCAAGGCCCAGCGTGTCGAGGAAATCCTTGCGCTCCTCGCGAGACAGCGTCGCGATTTCAGACTCGATCTTGGCCGAGATCACGACCGCGACCGCGCCTTCCTGCTTCGCACGCTCGAATACCTCTCGGGAGAAATTGTTGCCGTCCTTTGCCGACCCTTCCTCGACATTGCAGACGTAGAGCACGGGCTTCGACGTCAACAGTCCGAGCATCCCGAAGGCGCGTTCCTCTTCCGTCTTGCGCTCCAAGAGCCGCGCCGGCTTGCCGTCGCGCAACAACAGCAGCGCGCGGTTGACGAGATCGAGCTGTTCCTTGGCATCCTTGTCGTTGCCTTTTGCCTTCTTGGCAAGGTTATCGACGCGCTTCTCCAGGCTGTCGAGATCGGACAGCATCAACTCGGTCTCGATGGTCTCGATATCGGCGAGCGGGGCGATCTTGCCTTCGACATGGGTGATGTCGGAATCCTCAAAGCAGCGCACGACATGCGCGACCGCGTCGACCTCGCGGATCGTGGCGAGAAACTGGTTGCCGAGGCCCTCGCCCTTCGAGGCGCCGCGAACGAGACCCGCGATATCGACGAAGGTCAGCCGCGTCGGAATGATCTGCGCGGATTTTGCAATCTCGGACAGCTTGTCGAGCCTTGGATCGGGAACAGCGACCTCGCCGACATTGGGCTCGATCGTACAGAACGGATAGTTCGCCGCCTGCGCCGCCGCCGTCTCGGTCAACGCATTGAACAACGTCGACTTGCCGACATTGGGCAGCCCGACAATACCGCATTTAAATCCCATGATCCGTCCTGAAAACCTGATCGCGAAGACGCGCTACGCGTCACCGTCATCCTCGTCAAAAAATCCGCGTGCCTGCATCGCCAGATGCACCTTGTTCTGGAATGTCGAATCCTTGCCGCTGGCCAGGAGACCGGCGTTATCAGCAATCGCTTCACAGAGCGCTTCGACCCACGGCCGATCGCTCTTGGCGAAATCCGACAGCACATGACCGTGAACCAGTTCCTTGACGCCGGGGTGACCGATCCCGAGCCGCACGCGGCGATAATCGTTGCCGATATGCGCGGAAATCGACCGCAAACCGTTGTGACCGGCAATGCCGCCACCGATTTTCACCCGCACCTTCGCGGGCGGCAGCTCAAGTTCGTCCTGGAACACGACGATGTCGCCAACGCCGAGCTTGAAGAAATTCGCAGCCTCCTGAACCGCGCGGCCGGATTCATTCATGAACGTTTCCGGACGAAGCAAGACAACCTTCTCCTGGTCGAGGGTGCCTTCCGACGTCATGCCCTGAAAGCGACGGCGCCATGGTGCGAAACCATGACGCCGTGCAATTTCGTCGACGGCCATGAAGCCGATGTTGTGGCGGTTAAGCGCGTATTTCGTGCCGGGGTTGCCGAGACCAACAAAGAGGCGCATGGCGCGGCATCCCGTCTCCTCTTACTTCTTCTTGTCTCCGCCACCGGCCGGAGCCTTGGCGCCGGCCGCCGGCGCGGCAGCACCTGCCGCAGGAGCGGCAGCACCTGCCGCAGGAGCCGCACCGGCCGCGGGAGCAGCCGCAGCAGCGCTCGCACCAGCCGCAGCCGCAGCAGCCGCCTTCATTTCTTCGGCGTAACCGGACGGCGGCACGATGGTGACAAGCGTTGCGTCCTCGCGCGTCAGCGACTTCACGCCTGCGGGCAATTTGATATCGGACAGATGGAGCGAGTGGCTGATTTCGAGACTGGAGACATCGGCCTCGATGAACTGCGGAATGTTATCGACCGAACACTCCAGATCGATGGTGTGGGTCACGATGTTCACGGCGCCGCCGCGCTTCACGCCGGGCGAAGCTTCGGCCTTCTGGATGTGCAGGGGAACGCTGACGCGGATCGTCGCGCCTTCGCCAAGCCGCAGGAAATCGACATGAATCGGAAAGTCACGCACCGGATCGAGATGGAAGTCGCGTGGAATCACGCGGTGCTTCTTGCCCTCCAGATCGATGTCGTAAATCGTGGTGAGAAACCTTCCCGCCAGAATGCGCTGGCGCAGTTCCTTGTCATCGACCGAAATGGTCGTCGGGGGCTGGTTGTCACCATAGATCACTCCGGGCACTCTCCCGGCGCGACGCTCGGCCCGGGCGGCCCCCTTGCCGCTCTTCGGACGCGCGGTCGCCTTCAATTCCTTGACGGTCGCCATCGG
>Ga0116129_1001319_pt1 | contig 13871 bp, 12 predicted proteins | sample June2015DPH_17_2_FD_89732 | JGI IMG/M metagenome (GOLD analysis project Ga0116129, IMG submission 89732) | Peatland microbial communities from SPRUCE experiment site at the Marcell Experimental Forest, Minnesota, USA - June2015DPH_17_10 | ecosystem: Environmental > Terrestrial > Soil > Wetlands...
CGACGATGCGGTCGCGGCTTATTCTTTTGCCTCGCCCGAAATCCGTGAGCGTTTTCCGGAGGCCGATATATTTTTAGGTATCGTGCAGAACAACTACGCGCCGGTCTATCGCCACAAGAGTTTCGAATTTGGCGAAGCGCGCTCGGCCGACGGCAAGATTGCGCAACAGGTTCATATCATCGACGCCGACGGCGTGCCGTGGGAAGCGCTCTATACGCTCGAACAGCAGAGCGACGGCAGCCTCAAGATCTCAGGTTGCATGCTGATCAAGACCGGACAGGGCGTGTAGCGGGATCGAGCGCACGACCTCATCCTGAGGGGCCGCAACGCGGCCGTCTCGAAGGATGCAGATTTGATGTCGTCATGGTTCGAGGCGAGTAAGCATTCGACTTGCGCCGTTCGCTGACGGCCTCGCGATCGCTCGGCCTGCTCGGGCGCGTTACGCCAGCGCCAACCGTTGCTGAGCCCGCAACAACAGCCCGACCGTGATGGTGATGTTGAGCGCGTTCCAGCCAAGCCCGTTAAGGAACGCCGCCGCGTAAGAGCCTGACGCGTCGAAGATCACGCCCGACACCCAGCCGCCGAACGACATGCCGAACACGGAAGCAAAGATCACGATCCCGATCCGCGTGGCCGCTTCCGAAGCCGGCATCGCCTCGCGCACGATGATGGCATAGCTCGGCACGATGCCGCCCTGGAACAGGCCGAACATCGCGGAGATGATGTAGAGCGAGGTGAGGCCGTCGAAGAACAGGTAAAGCAGCAGCGCCAAGCCTTGCGCGATCGAGCCGAGCAGAAGGGTGCGGATGCCGCCGATCTTGTCGGCGAGAAAGCCCGAACCGATCCGGCTGATGATGCCGAATCCCAGCATCAGCGACAGCATTTCGGCGCCGCGCGCCACGCCGTAACCGAGATCGCCGCAATAGGCGACGATATGAACCTGCGGCATCGACATCGCCACGCAGCAAGCGATGCTGGCGAGCGACAGAATGGCGGTCAGCGCGTTGGTGGAAAGCTGCAAGTCGACCCGCGGCGGCGGCGCATTGACATGGCTGCGCCGCGTTCCCGCCCCCATCAGCAGGCGCAACACGATCAGCGCCAGCGTCATCGCAACGGCCGTGAAGATGCCGATGGCGATATGGGTGGCGCGCCAGCCATGGGTCTGCATGCCCCAGCTGACCACCGGCGGCCAGATCGTGCCGCCGATATAGTTGCCGCTGGCGGCGATCGCGACCGCCAGTCCCCGATAGCGCTCGAACCAGTGCGAGGCTTCCGCCATCAACGGCCCGAAGGTCGCCGCCGACGACAGGCCGATCAGAAAATGCACCAGGATGTACTGCGAGATGGCGGGCGACAGTCCGGCGCCGACATAGCCGAGGCCGAGAATGCCGATGCCGACGCCGATCGCGGCGACGATGCCGTAGCGGTCGCTGATCTTGCCGGTGACGACCTGGCCGATACCGAAACCGAGCATCACGAGCGTAAAGGCGAGCGACGCGGTGCCGCGGGTGGCCGCGAATTCGGCCTGGACCGCCGGAAGCGCGACCACGACCGACCACATGCCGACGCTGCCGAGCGAGCCGATCAGCACCGCCACGGCCAAGCGTATCCACGCCCGGCGTGAATCGGGAATGAACGGCGACGAATGTCGGCTGAGGTAAGCGGCAGTTTCCACGGCGGGTGGAACTTGGTCGGATACGCCTTCACGGTCAACCCGCGATGGCGCGATATTGGGCATGCAGATGCACCGCAACACGGCCGCCGACGGCGCAGGCGAAGAAAAAACCAGAATTAACCCTTTGCTAACCATACACCGGGCAAAAATTGCCCAGTTGCGAAGTCGAGTGTCGTCAGCAGCGTTAGATGCGGGGGGAGTACTCCGTGGACGCCAGCGCGGTGCCTCACTTTCGAAACGGTGGTCCAGCGGCCGCCGCGCAGATGTTTGGCCGACGTGAACGGCATTCGCGAGAGGACATGGGTAGCATGGTCGATGTCACGGCAGGTCAGGGCGCAGCCGCACCTTCGACCAATTTCCTCAGCCTCAGCGAAATCGGCACTATCCTCAAGCGCGGCGATCTCGCACTCGCCTTCGGCATTCTCACCATTCTGGTGGTGCTGATCCTTCCCCTGCCCTCGATCATACTCGACCTGTTCCTGGCGATCTCGATCACACTGTCGATCCTGATCCTGATGACGTCGCTGTTCATCCAGGCGCCGCTGGAATTCTCGTCATTTCCGACCATCCTTTTGATTTCGACCATGCTGCGGCTGTCGCTCAACCTGGCCTCCACGCGGCTGATCCTGTCGCGCGGCCACGAAGGCACCGATGCCGCCGGCCACGTGATCGAGGCTTTCGGCAATTTCGTGATGGGCGGCAATTTCGTCATCGGCATCATCGTCTTTGCGATCCTGGTCATCGTGAACTTCGTCGTCATCACCAAGGGTTCGGGCCGTATCGCCGAAGTCGCCGCCCGCTTCCACCTCGACTCCATGCCCGGCAAGCAGATGGCGATCGACGCCGACCTCTCGGCCGGCCTGATCGACGAAAAGGTCGCCAAGGAGCGGCGCAAGGCGCTGGAAGACGAAAGCGGGTTTTTCGGCGCCATGGACGGTGCCTCGAAATTCGTGCGCGGCGACGCGGTGGCGGGCCTTCTGGTCGTGTTCATCAACATCGTCGGCGGCATCATCATTGGCGTCGCCCAGCAGGGCCTGAGTTTTTCGGAAGCCGCCCGAACCTACACGCTGCTCACCGTCGGCGACGGCCTGGTCACGCAAATCCCCGCGCTGATCGTCTCGACCGCCGCGGGCCTTCTGGTCTCGAAGGCAGGCGTCTCGGGTGCGGCCGACAAGGCCCTGATGAAGCAGCTCTCGGGCTACCCGCAGGCGCTCGGCATGTCGGCCGGCGTCATGCTGGTGCTCTCAATGCTGCCGGGCATTCCGATGTTGCCGTTCCTGGCGCTCGGCGGCGGCGCGGCGGCGCTGGCGTTTTCGGCACGCAAGCATAAGCGCACGGCCACCGCTGAGGCCGCCAGCGCTGCGGCGGCGACCCCTGCGGCGGCGGCGGCCGCGGCGGCTGCCGCCGAGGAGCCGATTTCGGCCGCGCTCAAGATCGACGATCTCAAGATCGAACTAGGTTACGCGCTGTTGCCGCTGGTGAACGGCCCCGACGGCACCGACCGGCTGACGGAGCAGATCAAGGCGCTGCGCCGGTCGCTGGCGATCGAGATGGGCTTTGTGATGCCTTCCGTGCGCATCCTCGACAACGTGCAGCTCGAGGCGAACACCTACGTTATCAAGATCAAGGAAGTGGAGGCGGGCACGGGCCGGATCTGGCCGAACCAGTTCATGGCGATGGACCCCGGCGGCAGCCAGGTCAACGTGCCGGGCATCCACACCACCGAACCGACCTTCGGATTACCGGCCACCTGGGTCGACGCCAGCCTGAAGGAAGAGGCTTCGCTCAAGGGCTATACGGTGGTCGACGCCGCCACCGTGCTGTCGACCCATATTACCGAGCTGCTCAAGAACAACATGTCCGAGCTGTTGTCCTACGGCGAGGTGCAGAAGCTCATCAAGGAGCTGCCGAAAGAGCAAGGCGAACTGGTCAAGGACATCGTGCCGTCCCAGATCACGATCTCCGGCGTCCAGCGCGTGCTTCAGCTTCTGTTGGCCGAGCGCATCTCGATCCGCGATCTCTCCACCATTCTCGAAGGCATTGCGGACGCGCTCGCCTTCTCGCGCAACCCGGCGACCGTGGTCGAGCATGTCCGCGCCCGCCTGGCGCGCCAGATCTGCGCGCAGAACACGACGTTCAACGGCTATCTGCCGCTGATCGCGCTGTCGGCGAAATGGGAGCAGGCCTTTGCGGAATCGCTGATCGGTCAGGGCGAAGAGCGCAGCCTCGCCATGCAGCCGTCGCGCCTGTCGGAATTCATGACGATCGTGCGCGAGCGGTTCGAACAGGCCGCGCGCGAGGGCGAGTCGCCGGTGCTGGTCACTTCCGCCTCGATCCGGCCCTTCGTCCGCTCGCTGGTCGAGCGCTTCCGCGCGCAGACCACCGTGCTGTCGCAGGCGGAAATCCATCCCCGCGCCCGGCTCAAAACGGTCGGCAGCGTCTAGTAGAAAGGCTGGCAAGCCCAGCCTGCGCGACTCACTGACCCGCGAAACAACGCGTCTTCGATGCTTGTTTTTTAGCCACAGGCAACTGATTTCTTGATTTTCTGCGACCCGGACCCTTTTTGTCTCGAAATCCAATTTTGGTAATAAGTAACTATATTTGCTATGTAATTTTTAATTACTGGACTTCCTGTCGCAGGACAGATCGCGAAATATCACGTATTATCACTGATTTGTGATCGTCTCTGGGGAAACGAGGACCCGTTTCCTACGTTTCTTAGCACGAGGTGATGAACCTGCCGGCGGACGAGGATGACGAATCCGACAACGAGGGCAGGCAGCGGGAGGCTTGGATGAATCATTCGATTTACAGCGCCGATCGCATGACACACCTCAAGATTGTCGTAGTGGCTCTGGTCGCCGGAATCGCGGTGGCAGGTTTTGGAATTTCGGCTCGCACGTTCTCGGATGACGGCTCGACACAGACAGCGCGCGTCATCAAAGCAGGCAAGCCGGTTGTTGTAACGAGTTCGAACACGTCGATGGTGCGATAGAAATTCAAGAATTCACGTGGCGCTTTACCAGCCCCCCAAAGGGTCACGTGAATAAATGGAAGACCCAACTGTCCCCCAAGTTGGCCCTTCGAAAACGCCCGCTCCCCACGGGCGTTTTCTTTTTGTGCTATCGCCAGACCGCGATGATTTTCGTTTGATCGGCTTGGTCAGCCAAGAAGTTCACCTCTCACCAGCGACAAAGGTCGGATCGCAACGGCGATCAGGGTGACGGGCGCTGCTTATGCGAGTGATCGTACCCCTCAAAGAGATGGCTTGGCCTGCGCCGAAATTGCAGATGACCTATTGCTCGCGAGGAATACACCCGATGCTGTATTTGCGGGTGTTTAAGCTGTGTTCCTCTCTCAAAGCCATTTGGATGATGCTATTAACTTTGCCGTCAAAGACAAGGCAGATACCGTTAAACTCCATTTCAATTTCTTCAGGCAAGTTATGGGCCGCCGCGTTGTCCGGTTTTAATTTCACTATTTGATGGAAGCAGGCACCTCGCGATACGTCGGTGACGCGCATTATCAAAAGGGGATTCCCTTCTGTCGCCTCGGTGCAGGTATTGAAATTCCGGAGAGCCCGGCATTCTGGGCGACGCGGGCACGGAGGCTGCTGTGCGTAGACACTGTAAGATTTGAGCGGCGTGAACGCTGCACATAACGCAAATATGAGCAGCCACTTTTTCGGCCGTTCTCGATGCTTCGACGGATCAGCAATCTTCATCTGCGATTCGCCCCGACTGGAATCCCCCAAGCGCGACGGAGCGCACCTTGCGTCGTGGCTTTAGCCGAACCTAGCCGCGGCTAGCTATTGAAAATATCAGCGCGCGGACAGCGACTCGAACGCTTTTTTCCCTCCCTCTGCAGGGGGAGGTTAGGGAGGGGGGTCACAAGGGGCCGCATAAGATAATTTCGATAAGCAGCGTTGATCCCCTCCCGATTTGCTCTTGCGGGCAAATCGACCTCCCCTTTTCAAGGGGAGGTGAGCCGACGCGGATTCATGTGAGATCAATCAAAACAGCGCCGCTCACCGCGGCGGCGGCACCGCTTCGATCAGCTTGCCGGTAAAGATCGGCGCCGAATGCGGATTGCCGTCGGGCGATCCGCCGGCCTGCTCGACCGTGACCGCGTAGGTCGCCGACTTGACCGTGTCGGGATCATAGGAGGCCAGCACCGGACGCGAGGTGAAGTCGTCAGCCCCGATCACCCCCAGCGAACGCGGCTTCGGCAGCTTGTCGGAGATCAACCACAGTTCGAAGCTTGAGCCGGGTTCGGCGGAGGCGCCGACCTTGCGCACGGTAAAATTCCTGGTGGCTTCATCGACGGTCAGGATGAAGGCCGGACCGCCGCCGTCCTTCTGAAGCACGGCAACATACTGACCCGACGGCCTCGGTGCCGGCGGCGGCTTGACCTCCGCGACCTGCGTCTTCGGCCTCAGTCGCATGCTGTCCGGCAGCAAATCCGGCCTCGAGACGCCGACGCCGATCATCACAACCAGCGCCGCCGCGATCGCCGAGGTTGCCATCGCGATCATGCGCCAGCGGCGCGCATTGACGTTCAACCGGATCACGCTGGAAGTATCGGCAGCAGCCGGCGCGGCTTCGATCTCGGGCACAACAGGCTGCGGCGCGGATTGCGGCGGCTCGATCCGCGACTGCTGTTCGGAACGGCCAATGGCGGCCCTGATCTTTTCCCACAGTTCGGGCCGCGGCTCGACGGAGCCAACCATCTGGTTAAGCGCGCCGAGCTTGTGCTCCCACGCGACGACCAGCGCCGTGAAGTCCTTGTCGACGGACATCATGGTTTCGACCTGCGCCCGCTCATTGGCATCGAGTGTGCCGAGTGCGTATTCCGCGGCGAGCGCGATATGGTCCTCGCTATAGGCCATCATTCAAAAGTCAGACTTTCAAAGTCCAAGACACTCCCTGATATCCATCATGCTGCGGCGCAGCCATGTCTTCACCGTGTTGACCGGCGCCCCGAATTTCTCCGCCAGTTGCTCGCGGCTCCAGCCGTTGTAATAGGCCAGCAGCACGAGCTTTTGCCGATCCGGCTCCAGTCTTCCGACGCACTCCAGAAGCCGTTTCAGGTCCTCCGTCATCTCGCGCCGTGCCAGCGGATCGGGCGTGTCGGCTGCGACCTCCATGGCGGCCGGCTCCTCCTCGATCGAGCTCTCGCTGCGCTTTCGCACCACGTCGATGGCCCGATTACGCGCGATCGACGCCATCCATGTGATCGGCGAAGACTGGCCAGGATTGAACGATCCGGCGTTGTTCCAGATCTTGACGTAAGCTTCCTGCACGACCTCCTCCGCGAGATCCTGTCGCCGCAAGATACGCAGCACGACGCCAAAGAGTTTCGCCCGCGTGGCAGCGTAGAGCCGCTCGAAAGCAGCCTCATCGCCCTTCGCCACCGCGGCAATCAGCCAGACCAGCTCAGCTGGCGTCAGCATCTTTTAGCGTCCCCCAAATCGCGCTTGCCCTGAGGAAGTCGCTTCGTGTCGTATCCCATCTTGGGCCAAATCCGTCCTCGGGGAAAGCGATCGGAAGGCCCTGTGGACGGATGCCGCAGCGCGAAGAACAATGCAGAAAACCCGGACCTTATTGGTCCGGGTTCTGACGTTCGCCGTGAGAACTCGCGGCACGACCGAAGCGAATGTCAGATCCACCGCACCAGTGTCCGGGTTCTCACAATTCAAAACGGCGCTGTGCGGAGAAGCGGCGTTTAAGCGATGGCCCCGATCCGGGCGCGCATCAAGCCGATGCTGTCGAGATCCGCCTGCTCGCGGGCACTTTCTTCGGCGCGTTCGCGCGCCTGATCGCGCTCGTCCAGGAGTTCGACCTTCTTCAGTTCGTCGAACGCTTCGGCGAGAAGGCCGCGGGCGTCTTCGAGCTGGACGCGCAGCTCTTCAGCGGAACGGGTGAGATTTTCACGGCGCTGGATCGCTGCCTTGGCGTAGGTCGGATAGGCAAAGTGCGACGGGTCGTTGATTCCGGCGCGTTCCTGTTCGCCCTGGATTTCGCGCTCCAGGTCGACCGACATGCGCTGAAAATCAGCGATCATGCCCTCGATCTGGGAGACCCTGCGGCGCTTTTCATCGACCTGAAATTTCTTCAGACGGATCAGCGTTTCACGTGACTTCATCGACTCATACTCCCCAGAAGTCCCAATATGCTTGCGGGACAGCGCCGGCTCCCCCTGGGGGCTCCGCCGGCATTACAACCGTGGCGCGGATGATGGCCTGACAAAGTTAGCGTTCCGTTTCCAAACCCTTCAGGATTCGATCTAATCGCCCGTAACCTTCCTTAAGGTTGGTGCTCTCGTCCTTGGCCTGGCGCAAAAACGTCTCCAGCGGATTATGCAGGCGGATGGCCTCGTCGACCTCGGGGCTGGAACCCGCTTTATAGGCCCCGAGCCGGATCAACTCTTCCATGTCAGCATAAGTCGCCATGACCTGGCGGGCCTTCGTTATCACCGGCAGAAAGGCCGGGTCGGCCGATTTCGGCATGGTGCGCGAGACCGACTTGAGAATGTTGACCGCCGGAAACCTTCCACGCTCTGCGATCCGCCGCTCCATCACAATATGGCCGTCGAGGATACCGCGCACCGCGTCCGCGATCGGCTCGTTGTGATCGTCGCCATCGACCAGCACCGTAAAGATGCCGGTGATGGTGCCTCCGCCCGAGCCGGGACCGGCCCGCTCCAACAGTTTCGGCAGTTCGGTGAACACGGTCGGCGTGTAGCCCTTGGCGGTCGGCGGCTCACCGGCCGACAGACCGATCTCGCGTTGCGCCATCGCAAAGCGCGTCACCGAATCCATCAGGCACAGCACACTCTTGTTCTCGTCGCGAAAATGTTCCGCGATCGCGAGCGTCAGATAGGCCGCCTGCCGCCGCATCAAGGCGGGCTCGTCGGAAGTAGCTACCACCACCACCGATCGCGCCAACCCCTTCTCGCCGAGGTCGTCTTGCAGAAATTCCTGCACTTCGCGGCCGCGTTCGCCGACAAGACCGATCACCGTGATATCCGCATCGACATTGCGCGCCAGCATCGACAGCAATACCGACTTGCCGACGCCGGAGCCGGCGAAGATACCCATCCGCTGGCCGCGGCAGCAGGTGAGGAATGTATTGAGCGCGCGCACGCCGAGATCGAGCGGGGCACCGACACGTTTGCGGGAATGCGCCGGCGGCGGCGTATTGCGGAAGGGCACCGGCGAGGCACCCTGCGTCAGCGGCCCCTTGCCGTCGATCGGCTCGCCCATGGCGTTGAGAACCCGGCCAAGCCATTGGACGGAGGGGCGCACCTGATTGCCGGAATTGCCGATCACCGCGCGACAGCCGCGCCTCACCCCGTCAAGTCCGGCAAACGGCATCACCACCGCATTGTTGCCGGTGAACCCGATGACCTCACAGGGGATGAAGCGGTTGCCGCCAGTGTCGATCACGATGCGCGCACCGACGCTCATCGCGTGAATGGGGCCGGCGATCTCCACCATCAGGCCGCGAACACCGACCACGCGGCCATAGATGTTGATGCCGTCGATGTCGCTGATCTGCTCGGCGAGCGCCTTCATTGCGAAAACCTTAAGTTTTCGTCATTTAAGGGCCGCTCCTTAACTTGGTGTTTACTCGCATCATTAATCATTACGTCACTGTCTTTGGTGACTGAGGACGCTCGACCTGCGGTGCGTAAGGAAGGGCGAGTCTTGAGAGTCGGTTAGACCCGCCTCTTAATGTTGAGCTTGAACGAGATCGGATACGAAAAACTGCTTCGACGCAATATCTTAGGGCGATTCGAAAAAAATTGCATCTAAGTATCTTGCGGACTGGAATCAGATTTTGTTAACCATATCCCGTCAGGATCCGAATCAGTTGTTCAAAGGCGTTTTGAGTGCCGCAAGTGCGGCCGACCTGACGCCCAGGAGCGGCGACTATAGGGGACTGGCATGCGCGTATTGCTGATAGAAGATGACAGCGCCGTCGCGCAGTCGATCGAGTTGATGCTGAAATCCGAGAGCTTTAACGTCTACACGACGGATCTCGGTGAAGAAGGCGTCGATCTCGGTAAGCTTTACGACTACGACATTATTCTTCTCGACCTCAACCTGCCCGACATGTCCGGCTACGACGTGCTCAAGCAGCTTCGGGTCTCCAAGATCAAGACACCCATTCTGATCCTCTCCGGCCTCGCCGGCATCGAGGACAAGGTCAAGGGTCTCGGCGTCGGCGCCGACGACTATATGACCAAGCCCTTCCACAAGGACGAACTGGTCGCCCGCATTCATGCGATCGTGCGCCGTTCCAAGGGCCACGCCCAGTCGGTCATCCAGACCGGCGATCTCGTCGTCAATCTCGACACCAAGACGGTCGAAGTCGGCGGCCAGCGCGTGCATCTGACGGGCAAGGAATACCAGATGCTGGAGTTGCTTTCGCTCCGCAAGGGCACCACGCTGACCAAGGAAATGTTCCTCAACCACCTCTATGGCGGTATGGACGAGCCCGAACTGAAGATCATCGACGTCTTTATCTGCAAGCTGCGCAAGAAGCTCGCGAATGCTTCCGAAGGCCGCAACTTCATCGAGACGGTGTGGGGCCGCGGCTACGTGCTGCGCGAGCCGCACGAGCATGAAGAGCGCATTCCGGCGTGAGCTTTGCCGGCTCGCTTCTCCCGAAACTTTGACCCCGCCGCGAATGGCGGGGTTTTTATTTGGGGATTGAACCGGCGGCCAGCGGCATGATTCGAACATTCGCATCGCCGACGACACGACCGCGGGCCGGGCCTCGGAGATGAGGTGGCGTACGGGCCTTACGGGCGGCCGATCATGAGATGCCATGCGGTGGCCTATGGCGGCTTCGGCCGCTTTCCGAGCCGATTCCATGGCCACATCCATGGCGGCGGCTGACACAGACCATGCGGCGTCTTGCCTGCCGCGAGCGCGATGACTGGCAGGCGATGGCCGAAGCCTCCGGAGTCGATTTTCACACCACTGACGGCGCGCGCTACCGGGACGAGCGCGCTTTTTACGCCTTCACGCTGGCCGAAATCGAAGACCGGATCGAGGCCCCGACCGGCGAAATCGATGCGACGTACCTCGAACTGTGCGACCGCGTCGCCGGCGACGAACAACATCTGAAGCGCAAGCCGCTGTTATCCCGCGAAGGCGCCAATATCGTCATGGTGCGGCATGGCGATGTCGTCGCCGAGCAGCCGGGGCCGTATGGGGCTGAGGGCTTTATTCGCCAGGCGCTGGCGCCGCTGCCGAATTTCTCCGGCCAATATCCGGTGCTCGGAAGCTGGCTCGTCGATCACGTGCCGTGCGGACTATCGATCCGCGAGGACGATAATCCCGTCACAGGCAACACGTCGCGCTTTTTGCCGCACGCGATCCTTTAGAGCGTTTTCGAGCGAAGTGGGAACCGGTTCGCGTGAAGAAAACGCGTCAAAATAGAAGAGCCTGCTTGGGAAATCAGCCGGCGCTTATCGCGCCGCGATGGCTGCTGCTTTTTGCGGCATACCGCCCGCAAGGCCAAGCTTTCCGGTCCGGGTCGCGTTCGGGCGGTAGAGTCCGCGCCGCTCGGGATAGGGCCTGAAGGCATCGGAGATACCCACCACCGACTCGGCGGCACCCAGCACCATGAACCCGTCGGCTTCGACCAGTCTGGAAAGGCGCTCGAAAATGGCCGCCTTGGTGTCCTGATCGAAATAGATCAGCACGTTTCGGCAGAAGATGATGTCGAACGTTCCGAGGTGGCCGAAATCCTGAAGCAGGTTGAGCTGGCGATGCTGCACCATGGAGCGGATATCGGCATTGAGCTGCCACATGTCGCCGATTTGCGTGAAATGCTTGACCAGCATCTGAATCGGCAAGCCGCGCTGAACCTCGAACTGGCTGAAGATGCCGGCCTTGGACTTTTCCAGAACGCCTTGCGACAGGTCGGTCGCGACGATATCGATCTTCCAGCCCGCAATCGCGGCGCCCAACTCCTTCAGACACATCGCGATCGAGTATGGCTCCTGTCCGGTGGATGAAGCCGCGCACCAGATGCGCAAGGCGCGCCGCGCGCTGCGGGCCTCCAGCAACGCCGGCAGCATGGTGTCCTTCAAGTGCTCGAAGGGGCTCTTGTCGCGGAAGAAGAAGGTTTCGTTGGTGGTCATGGCCTCGACCACTTCCGCGACCAGCGCCTCGGCGGAGCCGGCCTTCATCTTCTGCACGAGTTCGGTAATGCCCGCCAGGCCGGCCTTGCGCGCCAGCGGCACCAGCCGGCTTTCGACCAGATATTGCTTGTCAGGAGACAGGTCGAGCCCGGAACGCTCCTTCAGGAGTTTCCGCAAGAACTCATAATCCAACGGCGTCACGAGCGATCTCCTGAAAACAACCTGACCAGTTTCGGTGCGATCTGATTGATCGGCAGTACGGCCGCGCAGATGCCGGCATTGGCAGCCGCGCCCGGCATACCCCACACCACGCTTGTCGCTTCGTCCTGTGCGATCACGCTGCCGCCGGCGGCGACGATGTCCTTGCCGCCTCGCATCCCGTCAGAACCCATTCCCGTCAGGATCAGCGCGAGAACGGAGCTCTGCCAGACCTCGATCGCGGAGGTGAAGAGCGGATCGACCGCGGGTTTGCAGAAATTGACCGGCGGACCGTCATCGAGGGCGATGACGGCCTCCGTGCCCTGACGCACCACACGCATATGACGGCCGCCCGGCGCGAGATAGATGTGACCGGCCTTGACGAGCTCCCCATCGACGGCCTCCCTCGCCGGCCGGTTGCTGGCGCGCGCCAGATGCTCGGCCAGAATCGTCGTGAAGGTCGGCGGCATGTGCTGGGTAATGAGCACGGGGAAACGATCGATCACCGGACCGATTTCGGCAACAACGCTCATCAGCGCCTGCGGACCTCCGGTCGAGGAACCGATCACGAGGACGCGGGGATTTTGCGACGAGAAGCTGCGCCGCGCTACCGGCGCGCTTGCGGCTGGGGCCGCGGGAACACGAAGCACGGCTTCCCGCGCCCGATCGGCCGCAGGGATGAGCGAGTGCGCAGTCGTTGCAGGGGATGAGCGGCGAACCTTGGCGCCGAGATGCCGGATCTTCTGCACCAGATCGTGGCGGAAGGTCTCGGCAGCCGCAGGCTCACGGGTGCTTTCCGGCTTCGGGATATAATCGGACGCGCCGAGCGACAGCGCCTTGAAGCTGATCTCCGCGTTGCGGCGGGTCAGCGTCGACGCCATGATGACGATCAGGTTGCGTTTCTTCGCCAGCAGCAAAGGCAGCGCGGAAATGCCGTCGAGATCCGGCATTTCGATATCGAGCACGGCGATATCGGGATTGATGCGCTCGATCTGGTTGACCGCCTCAAGGCCGGTGCGCAGCGACGCGGCCACGACGATGTCGGGCTCGGATCCAAGCCAGCGGGAAATCATACCCCTGATGACGACGGAATCGTCAACCAGCATCACCCGCAGCGGTTCTTGCTGCAGCGGGCCAGGAGCCGCCGGCCTTGTCAACGCAACACTCATACTCACCAACCGAACTCAACTCACCGGCCGCGAAAGATACTCTTCAGCGGTATCGCCGAGGGCTCGTGAGCCGCCGGATAGGCACGGGAAATCAGATCAGACCGACTTCCTGGAACTTGGCCGCGACGATATCCTTGTCGAACGGTTTCATGATGTATTCGTTGGCACCGGCATGAAGCGCGCGCGCAATGTGCGCCACGTCGTTTTCCGTCGTGCAGAACACTACCTTGGGCTGATCCCCACCGGGCATGCGGCGGAGATTGCCGAGGAATTCGTAACCATCCATGATGGGCATGTTCCAGTCCAGAAGGATGGCTTCGGGCAATCCGCGTTTGCAGACCTCAAGAGCCTTCTCGCCGTCTTCGGCTTCGACGATCTGGAAATCCAGACCTTCCAGGATGCGCCTTGCGACCTTTCGGATGACGCTCGAGTCATCCACGACCAGACACGTTTTCATTGTTGTTGCCTTTGTCCTTAGAAAACCGGTTGGGTTTCCTTCACTACGCGTACGTCGAACCTCAAGCCGCCATCATGTCGGGCGAAATTTCGAGCACCCGCTCGACGTCGAGGACGACCATCAATTGCCCGTCGAGGCGGTGCACGCCGCCGGCCAGCTTGGCCATGCGGGGATCGAGGTTGACGGGGTTTTCCTCCCGGCTCTCGTCGGGCAG
>Ga0116129_1001320_pt1 | contig 13855 bp, 9 predicted proteins | sample June2015DPH_17_2_FD_89732 | JGI IMG/M metagenome (GOLD analysis project Ga0116129, IMG submission 89732) | Peatland microbial communities from SPRUCE experiment site at the Marcell Experimental Forest, Minnesota, USA - June2015DPH_17_10 | ecosystem: Environmental > Terrestrial > Soil > Wetlands >...
GCTTGACGCCAAGATCGAGAAGCTGATGCGGGACGCGGCGCAATAGATCAGCACCCCGGAGGTGGCGGCGATCTTTTGGGGTATGGGGCAACTACGCGAAAGTTTGCTCGCCAAATGTGATTTTTCCCACATTTGGCCGCGACCGGACCGCTCTACTGTCAGCGTGGGGATTGATGGATTGGTAACCACGTCGGCCGCGATCACCTGATCGATACAATTTGAGCAATCTATTCAATCTGGAAACAGAAGACCTCTGAGACCCTGCGCTCTCGAACCCCGGAGAGCACGATGAGCGAAGCTGAATTCGACCGTTTGCTGGATGCTGTGAGCATGGCTATTGCGACCGCGCCAGAGGAGGACTTTTTGGCCCAGTTGCCGACTTTCAACCAGCCGCGCAAAGCCGCCAACGACAATGGGATGGCATGGCCGCTTATTCCGTTTCCACAGGACTGGTACGCCACCTGCTGATCGCGCGTGGCCCATTCTCTCAAGTAGTCATCGTAAGGTATTGACTCTATTGAAGAGATGCGCCGAGGCGCCGACCTTCATCACGCCTTTTCGACCTCGCCTCCGGCGTCCAGCCAGCCCCTTGCAGCCACCGAGATTTCGCACCTTGCCGTAACCCAAGGACCCTGGTTGCACCGCCTTGCTGTCCCTCGCGCGGGCCTGTCCTGGCGTCACGACGCGATCAAAATTCAACAGCCACGGCAAATGCTCTTGATCATCTTGTCGACCTTTGCGTCTTCCGGGTCAGGCTTGACGACGGTGCCGCTGTTGTCAGCCACAGTATGCGGATGATTCATGGGGAGCGGTGCGCTCCCGGTAAGACGCGCATCCGGCGTGAGGGACGGTGGAACCGACGGGTTTGCTGGCGCCGACAGGCCACTGCCGGAGGGGCCGTGCCCGCCGCGGGCAAAGCCCGGAGATATCCCGATCAGCGCCAGGATTGCCGTCATCGCCAGCATTTTGTGCATTTCAACCTCCCGAGAAGGACTGCAAGGAACAATCCCGAATCTCAATCGTTCCAACATCGCAGAATACCGTGAAGCGGGAGTGAGATTACCGATCATTTCATTGTGTTAGCGAACATTGTGTTACCGAACATTCATTTTGAGGGCGAACCAAGACGACATATCGTTTCGCTATCTTGTGCACGAGACCGCGCGCGATGGGTGCATGGTGGCTTCCGGCGATGTTCCTCGGTGCGGCGATACTATGCGCCGCCGTCGAATATGTCAGTCTACTCAGTCGCGTTCACTAAGCTCGGGCCTTGGCGAGCGATACGGCGCCGCGAAGTCCTCAAAGGCCCAAGCTTCGATGGCGCATCAAAGCGCGCGGGTCGCGGCAGTTCACAATCGGAAAGCGCACCCTGCTTGATTAACTGTCGCGCGCGGACATCGGCGCGGGCGCCAGCCGTCGCTAGCGAACGATCCCCAAGGGCATCGGCCGACTGCTAGACTCCCGGTGCAGAAGGCGGCCTAAGTTATTGAAATAATTAATGGAGGCCACGACCAGAATTGAACTGGTGTACACGGTTTTGCAGACCGTTGCGTAACCACTCCGCCACGTGGCCCCATCAAGCGATCTCATATACGCACCTGCAACCATAGGCAACCAACCGGCCGGTACGATGAATTTCGCAATCGAAGCACGGCTCAGGCGCGTTTGCGACGCCGGTAATCCCGCTTCGGTCTTGGCCTGGGCGCAAGCTCGGCAAGCACGCTTTGTGCCTCACGGTATTTGGCCAGCATCCGCTCGAAACTGCCGTTCAGGGTATCGGCGATGTCCGGGCGCTTTTCGAGACCGCCAAGCAACATTGCGGCGGCCTCGATGGTGGACAGGCCGTCCCGGCGCGGCTCGCGGCGGAGCTGCCCATAACGCGACGGACGCGCCGGGCCAAGGATGACGCGCTGGCATTTGAGCATCCAGGCATTGCGCCACCACAACGCCTTGGCCTGGCTCCAGGTGCCATCGAGCAGCACGATGCCTTCGATGTCATTGAGGATGGCGCGCTGGTTATCCTCGATTTCGCCCTTGCGGTTGATCGCGACGATGTCGCGGTCGGTCTGAAGCTCGGCGACCTTTGCCGAACCGAGATAGAGCACCGCCCAGCGGCCGGGTTCGTGGACCGGCCGCCCCAGCGCCCTGGAAAGGCTCGGCCATGACAATCCGATCTTCAGCACCGCATCCCGAAAATGCAAAGCGGTCAGCCGCGCGGTGCCGAGCGCCCTGTCCTGCTCCTGCGGATGCTGCAGGATCAGCAGCGAAAGGCGGTTCTCGATCGGCACGATGCTGTCGCAAATGCACAGCGGCAATGGCTTGTGGCAGCGCGCGCAGTCCGGAATCGCCTCCGCTGCGGCGATGCCGGTATCAGGCTCGGATTGTTTTGACATGCGCCTGCTATACGCCCCGCGCTGGCGCGCTTCAACAACGCAACACCATTGCCGAGCTATTCCGCCGGCGCCGCGATCGGTGCCGGCTCCGATCGCCGCCGCAGCCGGTCGATCAAAAGATAAATCACCGGCGTCGTATACAGCGTCAGGATTTGCGACACCAGCAATCCGCCGATGATAGTGATGCCGAGCGGCCGGCGCAATTCGGTGCCGGGACCGGTGGCGATGACGAGCGGAATGCCCGCGAACAACGCCGCCAGCGTCGTCATCAAAATGGGGCGGAACCTGGCGCTGCACGCCTCGAAAATGGCGTCCGCGGACGAAAGCCCGCGACGACGCTCGGCATCCAGCGCGAAATCCACCATCATGATGCCGTTCTTCTTGACGATCCCGATCAGAAGAATGATTCCGACAAAGGCGATGATCGTCAGCGGCGTGTTGGTGACCTGCAGCGCCAGCAATGCACCGAGGCCTGCCGAAGGCAAGGTCGAAATGATGGTCAGGGGATGGGCGAGGCTCTCGTAGAGCACCCCTAACACGATATACATCGCCACCAGCGCGCCGAGGATCAGAAGCGGCTGCCGCCCGCTGGTCCTGTTGAAATCGCGGGCGTTGCCGTCGAAGCTGCCGCGAATGCCCTCCGGCATGTGCAATTCATCGACCGCGCGCTGGATATTGGTGGTGGCAACCTCAAGCGGCACATCGGGGAGAAGGTTGAACGACACCGTCGAGGAGGGAAACGATTGTGAATGGTAGACCGCCAGCGGCGACAGGGTGCGCTGGAAACGGACGATGGCCGATAGCGGAACCTGAGCGCCGCTGGTACTGGCGACAAAGATACGATCGAGATTGGATGGATCGCCCTGGAATTTCTGATCTATCTCCAACACCACCATGTACTGATTCCGCTCGGTATAGACGGTCGATATCTGCCGCTGGGAGAACGCGTTATTGAGCGCATTGTCGATGTCCTGGACGGCAGTGCCGAGCTCGGATGCCTTTTGCCTGTCGATCGCCAAAGTGAGCTGCAGGCCGCCGGGATCGCGGTCGCTGGAAATATCGGTAATGCCTTCGACGGTCTCCATGTGCTTGGCCACGATCGGCGCCCATTTCTGCAGCAAATCGAGATCGGCGCTCGATAGCGTGTACTGATAGTCGGAATCGCTCTGCCGGCCGCCGGCGCGAATATCCTGCGCGGCGGACATGAACAGCCTGATGCCCGCGACAGCACCGAGACTCCTGCGCAGCCGATCGATGACAAGCGCCGTGGTCAAGCCGCCCCGCTCGGCGGGCGATTTGAGCGTTATGTATATGGTGCCGCGATTGGAGGTCGCTCCACCGCCGAGCACCGATCCGATGCCCGCCACCGCGGGATCTGCCATCACAATATCGGCGATCCGCTGCTGCAGCCCGAGCATGGTCTGGAACGAAGTATCGGCCGATGCACGTGTCGAGCCGACCACAAAACCGCTGTCGTCGGTCGGGAAATATCCCTTCGGCGTCTTGATATAGAGTGCCGCCGTCAGCGCGATGGTCGCGAAGAAAACCATCAGGGTCAGGATCGGGAAACCCAGCACCACCCGAAGCGTTCGCTCATAAAGGGTCACGGTGCGCGACAACGAGCCTTCGACGATGCGGTCGAACCAGGTCGCGGTATCGGACGCCGTCTCCTTGATGTATTGCGCGCAAATCATCGGCGTGATCGTCAGCGAAACCATGGTGGAGACCACAATGGCGAAGACCAGCGTCAATGAAAATTCCCGCAGCAGCCGTCCGACGATGCCGTCCATGAAAATCAGCGGCGTAAACGCGGCCATCAGCGACAGGCTGATCGATAGCACGGTGAAGCCGATTTGTCTGGCGCCCTCGAGGGCGGCCTGATAGGGCCGCATGCCGTGCTCGAGATCGCGGTACATGTTCTCGATCATGACGATGGCGTCGTCGACCACGAAACCGACCGAGACCGCCAGCGCCATCAGCGACAGGTTGTCGATCGAGAATCCCGCAAGCCACATGCCGGCGCAGGTGCCGGCCAGCGCCAACGGCACCGAAACGCCGGCCGCGACGGTCGGCGCGACCCGGCGCAAGAATGCAAACACCACCACCATCACCAGGAACGCGGTGGCCAGCAGCGTCAGCTGCATATCCTCGACGCTGGCGCGGATGGTGCCGGTGCGATCAATCAGGGTTGAAATCTCGACGCCGGCGGGAATCCATTGCTTCAGCAGGGGTATCAGTTCCCTGACGCGATCGACGGTATCGATGACGTTGGCGTCGCCCTGCTTGGTGACCTGGATCAGCACCGCCGGTTGCTTGTTGAACCAGGCAATCGACCGGGCGTTGCGCACGGAGTCTTCGATTTCAGCGACGTCCGAGAGGCGAACGAAGTTGCCGTTCGAACTCTTGATCATGATGTCGCGGAACTCGGCCGCGGTTCGCATCTGCCTGTTGATGGACAATGTTTCGCTCTGGCGACCCCCGTTGAAGATTCCGACGGGACCCAGCGGATTAGCGTTGATGATCGCGTTCCTGACATCGTCAGTGGCAATCCCGGCGTTCGACAGCGCCACCGGATTGAGCGCAATGCGCACCGCAGGCTGGTCGGCGCCGCTGACGGTGACTTCGCCGACGCCGGGGACTTGCGAGATGCGTTGCGCGATCACGGTGTCCGCCACGTCGTAGAGCGCACTGGTGGAAACCGTCTTTGACGTCAGCGCCAGCACTAACACCGGCGCCGCCGAACTATTGGATTTGCGGAAACCCGGCAGCGACGGCAAATCGCTCGGAAGGTCCGCGAGCGAGGCGTTGATCGCGGCTTGCACATCGCGCGCGGCGCGGTCGATATCGCGGCCGATGGCAAATTGCAGCTGGATGCTGGTCGAGCCCAGCGAGCTTGTCGAGGTGATCTGGTCGATGCCCGCGATTTCGCCGAGCCGGCGTTCCAGCGGCGCGGCGACGGTCCCCGCCATCACCGACGGATCGGCGCCCGGCCGCGAGGCGGAAACCCGGATCGACGGAGAGTCGACATTGGGAACCGAAGCCACCGGAAGAAACTCATAGGCAACCAACCCGACCAAAAACAGCGCGATCCCCAGCAGCGTGGTGCCGACCGGCCGCCGGATGAAGGGCTCCGAGATCGATGCCATTACGGCATCTCCCCGGCGGCTCCGGCAACCGGCGGCACCGCGTTCTCGATCCGGCGGCTCACCCGGTCGAGCGCAAGATAGATCACCGGTGTCGTATACAGCGTCAGCAACTGGCTCAGCAGAAGTCCGCCGATGATGGAAATGCCGAGCGGAAATCGCAGTTCGGCGCCGGTACCGCCTTCCACCGCCAGCGGCAGCGCGCCAAACAAGGCGGCCAGCGTCGTCATCATGATCGGGCGGAAGCGCAGCAGGCAGGCCTGCACGATCGCGTCGGCCGCGGACATGCCCTGATGCCGCTCCGCCTCAAGCGCGAAATCGATCATCATGATAGCGTTTTTCTTGACGATGCCCATCAAGAGGATGATGCCAATGAGGCCGATCACCGACAGATCCTGCCCGAACAGCATCAGCGCCAGAATGGCGCCGACGCCCGCCGACGGCAGTGTCGAAAGAATGGTGATGGGATGGATATAACTCTCATAGAGCACACCGAGCACGATGTAGATGGTGACGATTGCGGCCAGGATCAGCCAGGGCTGCCCCGCCAGCGATTTCGAGAACTCGGCCGCATCGCCGGCGTAGATGCCGACGATGCTGGAGGGCATACCGATCCGCGCTTCGATGGCCTTGACGGCGTCGACGGCGTCGCCAAGCGCCTCGCCCGGCGAGAGATTGAAGCTCAGCGTGACGGCCGGAAACTGGGCCCGATGTGAAATCGCAAGCGGCGCCGTGGTACGCGTCAAGGTCGCGATTACCGAAATCGGCACTTGCCCGGCAGGACCTCCGACAACGGCCGCACCGGGTACGTAGAGCTTCGACAGGATCGACGGATCTCGCTGAAACATCGGCAGGGCTTCCAGCACGACACGATACTGGTTGGCCTGCCCATAGATGGTCGAGATCTGGCGTTGTGCGAAGGCATCCTCAAGGGTGTCGGTGACGACTTGCAAGCTGACGCCAAGCTGCCCGGCGCGCTGGCGGTCGATGTTGAGCGCCGCACGCAACCCGCCGTCCTGGGCTTCCGAAGAGACGTCGCGGAACAGGGGGTTGCGACGCAATTCAGCAACCAGCTTGTTGGCCCACAACGTCACCAGGTCGGAATCGGTGCCGGTCAGCGTGTACTGGTATTGCGAACGGCTGGACTGCGTGCTGATCTGCACATCCTGCACCGGCTGAAAATAGATCGTCATGCCCGGGATCGACGCCACACGTTGCTTGAGGCGCGCGACCACGACGGAAACGTCGTCGCGCCGCTCGCCGCGCGGTTTCAGCGTCATCGCCAGGCGGCCAACATTGGTGGTCGGGTTGACCGAGCCTGCGCCGATCACGGAAACGACCCCGGTCACATCTGGGTCGGCCTTGATCGCGTCCACCGCCTGGGTCTGGCGGCTTTGCATTTCGGCAAAGGAAACGTCGGGACCGGCCTGGGTCACCGCGGTAATCGATGCGGTGTCCTGCAGCGGCAGGAAGCCCTTGGGCGCGACGACATAGAGGATCAGCGTCGCAACGAGGGTTGCGAAGGTGACCACCATCGTCGCGCGCTGACGCTGCAACACCCACAGCAGCGTTCGATGATAGAATTCGACCATGCGATCGATGCCGCGGCTGATAGCGGCAAGCCCGGGGACCGCCACCTCTTCGCCAACGTGCTTCAACATCCGCGAGCACATCATCGGCGTCAGCGTCAGCGATACGATCGCCGACGTCACCACCGCGATCGTCAGCGTCAGCGCGAATTCGCGGAACATGCGCCCGACCAGTCCCGACATGAACAACAGCGGGATGAAAACCGCGATCAACGACACCGTCAGCGAAATCACGGTAAAGCCGATTTCCCTGGCGCCCTTGAGCGAGGCCCCCATGGCGGTCTCGCCATTCTCCATGTGGCGAACGATGTTTTCGATCATCACGATGGCATCATCGATCACGAACCCGGTGCCGATCGTCAGCGCCATCAGCGACAGGTTATCGAGGCTGAATCCTGAAAAATACATGATGCCGAAGCTCGTGATCAGCGACAGCGGCAGCGCCACGCCGGCGATCAGCGTCGCCCGCAGCGAGCGCAGAAACAGCAGCACCACAAGCGTCACCAGCACCACGCTCAGCACCAGGGTGAATTGCACGTCGCTGACCGAGGCACGGATGGTAACGGTGCGGTCGCTGACCACGGTCAGATTGACGCCGGCCGGAATGGCGCGCTGCAGCCTGGGAATTTCGCTGCGGATCTGGCGGACCACTTCGATGACATTGGCGCCGGGTTGCCGCTGGATATCGATGATGACGGCCGGAGTGCCCTGGTACCAGCCGCCGGTGCGGTCGTTCTCCAGCCCATCGACGATGACAGCGACATCGCCGATGGTGACCGGAGAGCCGTTGCGGTAGGCGATGATGATGGGTTGGTAGGCGTCGGCCGCCGCAATCTGGTCGTTGGCGGAGATGGTATAGGCCTGCTGCGCGCCGTCGAGCGACCCCTTGGGGCCGGAAACGTTGGCACCGGCTATGGCATTGCGCAAATCCTCCATCGCGATGCCATAGGCCGCGAGCCGCGCAAGATCGGCTTGGACCCGCACCGCCGGCTTGAGGCCGCCAAGCACCGCGACGCGTCCGACGCCGGAAATCTGGCTGAGGCGTTGGCCAAGGATGGTGTCGGCGAGATCGCTCATGGCGCGCAGCGAAACCGTTTCCGACGTCAGTGCCAGCGTCATGACCGGCGCGTCGGCGGGGTTCACCTTGGCGTAGGTCGGCGGATACGGCAGGGTTTTGGGCAGGATCCCCGCCGCGGCGTTGATGGCAGCCTGGACGTCCTGGGTGGCGCCGTCGATGTCGCGGTTGAGATCGAATTGCAGGGCAATCTGGCTGACACCGTACGAACTGGTCGACGTCATCGAGGACAGAGATGGTATCTGCCCCAGCTGGCGCTCCAGCGGCGCGGTGATGAGCGAGGCGATCACATCAGGGCTGGCGCCCGGCAGTTGCGTCGTCACCTCCACGGTCGGAAAATCGACTTGCGGCAGCGCCGATACCGGCAGCGTCCAATAGCCGAGCGCGCCACCGATCAGCAGCGCCACCCCCAACAGCGAGGTCGCAATCGGACGGCGTATGAATGGTTCAGAGACGCTCATGGCTGCGCGCTCATTTGCCAATCAGCCGGTCAAGCGACGGGGTTTGGGATCATGGCGGCGACTTCGCTCCGCCACCCGGCTGCTGGCTCGCTTGCACGGGTGCCGTTTGATCGCCCCCGCTTTGGCCGCGTTCGCCCCTCCTGCCCCGGCGTTCGCCCTGTCCGTCCCTGCTCTGCACATCCCTGCTGCCTCGCTTCTTGCGCGGCGCGAGATCGGCCGTGGGCGCCTGTTCGTTCTTGCCGACGATGATCCTGGCGCCGTCGGACAGATTGGCAAAACCGGTCGTCACCACGCGATCGGAAGTCGTAAGCCCGCTGGCGATGACCGCATCGGTCTCGCTTTGCTGCGTCACCACAATCGGTTTGGCGGCAACGGTATCGTCCTCACCAATGACGTAACTGAATGTTCCCGCCGGACCGCGCTGGGCGGCCGAAGCCGGGATTACGATCGCGTCGAAAAGCGTATCGACCTTGAGCCGCACATTGACGAATTGACCGGGCCATAGCTGGAAATTGGCATTGGGAAATTCGGCCTTGAGCTTCAGCGTGCCCGTGGTCGGGTCGACCTGGTTGTCGATGCCTACGAGCTTGCCGGTATCGACCACGGTGATGCCGTCATTGCCGAACACGTCGACGGTCAGCGCGCCCCTGGCGGCAGCCGCGTTGACCCGCACAATCTGTTGCTGCGGAAGGCTGAACTGTACAGCGATCGGCTGCAACTGCGTGATGATGGCAACACCGGTAACATCGGCGGCATGGACGATGTTGCCCTGATCAACCTGACGCAACCCGGTCCGGCCTGACAATGGTGCGACGATCCTGGTATAACCGAGCGTCGCCTGAGCGTTGTCGATCATGGCCTGGTCGGCCTTGATAAGCGCTTCCTGTTGCGCGACCACGGAGACTTGCGTGTCGGCCTGCTGCTTGGAGCCCGCGTTGACGGTGGCGAGCTGCTGATAGCGGATGAGGTCGAGGCGTTGGTTTACCAGCAGCGCCTCATCCTGCGCCTTCTTGGCGACGGCCTGATCCAATAGCGCCTTGTAGATCACAGGATCGATCTCGCCGAGAACATCGCCCTTCTTGACGTCCTGTCCTTCGACGAAATTGACCGAAATCAGTTTGCCATCGACCTGGGATCGCACCGTCACGGTGTTCAGTGCGCGGACGGCGCCGACGCCATCGAGATATACCGGCACGTCCTGCACGCGCGGCATCGCGGCCAGCACGGGCACGGCGAGATCCGGACGCTGCCCGCGGTTCGCAGCCTGCCTTTGTTGCAATACCGTCCAGGCGGCATAGCCGAGGCCACCTGCGATCAGGAGCGTGATGGCAAACGAAACGGTTCGGCGCGTGCGCGAAACCACGCGGGGAACGCCTCGATCGGGCACGTCAGCGATTTTGTTCGGTTCTGGCTTAAAGAGCATCGGCCGTCTTCTTATCCATTCTCGGTTCCCAACCGCCCCCCAGCGCCTGGTAAAGGCTGACGATTGCCAGCAATCGGGCAAGCTGCGCCTGCCACAGCACGTCTTCCGCCTGAAATAGCGTCAATTCCGTATTCAGCACCGTTACAATGTCGGCGGTCCCGGCCCTCAGTTGGTGCTCGGACAGTTGAAAGGCCCGCCGCGAGGCGGCAACGACCTGCCGCTGTAGCCGCAGCTTGTCGGTGGTCTCGCGGATCGCCACCAGCGCATTATCGACGTCGGCAAATGCCTGGAACACCGTTTTGCGGTAGGTCTGCAGCAATTGATCTTGTATGCCCTTCGTGTATTCGAAATTGCCGAGAATCGCGCCACCATCAAAAATAGGTTGGTTCACGCCGGCAACCAAATTGTAAAACGCCGCGTGAGGCTCGATCAGCGTCGGCAGCGCCGAACCTTGATATCCCCACGTCCCGGTCAACGAGATGCTTGGGAAAAACTGCGCGCGGGCGCTTCCGACATTGGCGGTGGCGGAGGCGAGCTGCGCCTCCTGATTCCTGATGTCGGGCCGCTGCGTCAGCAGCTCCGACGGCAAGCCCGGCGTGACTTGTGGCGTGGAAATCTGGTTCATCGAGCCGCCGTTGATGTGCAGGCTTTCCGGCGGCCGCGACAGCAGCGTCGCCAGCGCGTTGGTGTTCTGGTCCAGCGTCTGGCGCAACGGCGGAACGGCGGCGAGCTGGTTTGCCAGCACGCTTTCCTGTTGCGCAACATCGAGGTCGGTCCCCGTGCCGGCCTTAAACCGTTCCCTGATCGCGTCCAGGACGCGGCGCGCACTGGCGATGTTGCTGTTCGCCGTGCGAATTCGGTCCTGTGAGGCCAGCACCTGAAAATAGGCGGTGGCGACGCTGGTCAGCGTGGTGAGTGCGACCACTTCGCGATTGAAGCGGTTGGCGGTGGAGGTTTCCCCGGCTGCCTGCGCGGCGTCACGATATTGGCCCCAGAAATCGACCATATAGCTCGCGCTCAGTGCTGTTTGGTAGTTGGCCACCTGCATTCCGTCAGTGGTCAAACCATTTTGACTGGAGCCCGAGATTCTGGAGAAGGTCGCCTGGCCCACGCTGCCCGGACCGCTTGCCGACAAGGTCGGTAGCAGCGCCGCTCCTGCTATTCGGGCCTGGCCATCGGCCTGGGCGATGAGTGAGACGGCCGCCGCAATGTCGAGATTGACCTTCTGAGCCTCCTCCATCAGCGTCGTCAATTCCGTCGAGCCGAATCCGCGCCACCAATCCAGCGCCGGGGGCGCGTCTGGGTCGCTCGGCTTCCCGGCTTTGTACCCCTCCGGAATGTCCAGGGCCGGGTTGGGCAGATCCTGAGTCAGAATGCAGCCTGCGGAAGTGGCAAGGATGCACAGTGCCACAAGCCAGCGCGCCGCGCGATCAAGGCGAGGCGTTGCGGCCAGCGGGCCGCCGCCGGCCGCCCCCCTCGGTCTCTGTCTCACATTCGCCCCCCGCACGGCACGGTCCCCGGCATCAGATGCTGCGAGCAGCACCCGACCGGAAAGCGACCGGCGCCCGGGGAAACCGCCTGCGACGAATTCACCGCTGTGATGCTCTCTCTTCAACCTCTTCGACCGGATTACTCTAGCCGGGGGATCACGGCGCGGACAGTCCCGTGGCGGCTTCGTTGCGACACCGCAGAAGCCGCCGGCCGATGACTTTGATCGCAAAGTTATGCTTATTTCATCGGGCTTTTTTGCAGCCTGACGCAAGCCGGGAGCGCCGGGAATCTTACCAAGTTTTCATGTTAATTCCCGGTCATTCGGGGATTCGAAACAGCCATCACCGGCCGAGACTGAAACTTCGGCAGCAACCCGCATGTGGACCGGTTGGGATGGCGGTGCGCGTCGCGGTGATTTGCTCAGCCGCGAAACCTGCTGTCCGCGTCGGGCAGACTGGCCGGGGTCGCCCTCGGCGGGTATTTCAAGCTTCGCAACTCATACTCCGGCTCCTGACCAATTCCCTCGCGCCGATGGGCGCTGCGATTTCGTCGGCGCCATCAGCCGAAATGCTGAACTGTTGCGCTCGCTCCTTGTCGCTGCCGCTCGTCACCTTGAAAATCATCGCGGCGATCCATTGGGAAGCTTTGCGGCTTTGGCTCAAAGGAACGCGGTGGTGCCACGTGGCAATGCCGCACCCGCGAACGCGGCTTTCAATACCGGCTTGGCGACTGGCGACCGCAACGACTATACTGGACCTGCGATTCCTGCCCGCGGAGGAGCGCTCTGGTCCAGTGAGGGTCGAAACTAGGTCGTCGCTCAGGCCGAACTTGGACACAGAGCCATATCGTCTGATGGATCTGCCATGCCGGACTTGATCTCGTTGACCCCTGACAATGTAGACATTGTGCTTCCGGACCTGCCGCGCCTGGTGCGGATGGCGCTTGGCCTCGGCTCGAAGCTGCGGCGCGGCACGCTTGACGTCACCCTTCCGGACGGCCGCAGGGTCAGGTTGGGCGGCATCGAGCCGGGCCCCTCGGCGGCCATGACACTTCACAATTACGGCTTTGCGTCGCGACTGCTCAATGGCGGCGACATCGGAATTGCCGAGGCCTATTTGCATGGCGAGTGGGACACGCCGGACCTGACGCAGTTTCTCTACCTCTTCTGTATCAATCACGAACTCATTCAGACCGTACTCGAAGGCAAGCCATTGATGCGCTTCGTCCAGTTCGTCCGGCACTGGTTCAACCGCAATACCAAGCGTCAGGCACGCCGCAATATCTATGCGCATTACGATATCGGCAACGCGTTTTATTCGGCGTGGCTCGATCCGGGCATGACCTATTCTTCGGCATTGTTTGAGGATCACACGCCCGATTTGACGGCGGCGCAGAACAACAAATACCGCAGGCTCGCCGAAGCCATCGATCTGCAGCCTGATCAGAAATTGCTGGAGATCGGATGCGGATGGGGCGGCTTTGCCGAATATGCCGCCAAAACCTGTGGCGCAAAGGTGGTCGGGCTCACCATCAGCAGGGAGCAGCGCGACTTCGCGCAAGCGCGCATCCAGAGGGCCGGGCTCGGCGAAAAGGTCGAAATCCGGCTGCAGGACTATCGCGACGAGCGCGACCGCTATCATCGAATCGCCTCGATCGAAATGATCGAGGCGGTCGGCGAGCAGTTCTGGCCAAAATATTTTTCGCAGTTGCGCGACCGGCTGCTGCCTGGCGGCCTCGCCGGCATTCAGGCCATCACCATTCAGGACAGCATGTTCCAGGCCTATCGCCGTGAAGTTGATTTCATCCAGCGTTATGTGTTTCCCGGAGGCATGCTGCCCTCGCCGCAGGTGCTGAAATCACTCGGCGAGCGGTTCGGCGTTCCCGTGATTCGCGAACGCATTTTCGGGCAAGATTATGCCAAGACGCTTGCGATCTGGCGAAACAATTTCCGTGCAGCCTGGCCGAACCTGATGCCCTCAGGCTTTGACGAGCGGTTCCGGCGGCTGTGGGAATATTACCTCGCCTATTGCGAGGCTGGATTCCTGTCGGGAAATATTGACGTGCGCCAGGTGGTGTTCGCCAAGCCGAAATAACGGCCGGCGTCTCGTCGGCTTGTGCGCCCTGCCACGCTCCATTAGGGTCGCCTGGCAATTGGGCAACAACCGGCAATTTCCAAGCATGACCGTCAACAACGACGTCGTCGAAGCGATCGGCAATACTCCGCTCATCAAGCTGAAGCGGGCTTCCGAGGCGACCGGCTGCACCATTCTCGGCAAGGCC
>Ga0116129_1001321_pt1 | contig 13852 bp, 14 predicted proteins | sample June2015DPH_17_2_FD_89732 | JGI IMG/M metagenome (GOLD analysis project Ga0116129, IMG submission 89732) | Peatland microbial communities from SPRUCE experiment site at the Marcell Experimental Forest, Minnesota, USA - June2015DPH_17_10 | ecosystem: Environmental > Terrestrial > Soil > Wetlands...
CCTGAGTTCAAGGAGCCGGCCGGCAGGCCGGCATGGCTCTCGACGGAAGCTCCCGAGGCCACCATCCCGGCCACTTCCTTGCCTCCAGCGCCGAGCGCGCCTCCGCTGCCGCAGGTTCCTCTGCTGCCACGGGCTCCAGAGGACACGCTGCAAGGTTCGCGGGATCGCATGACCTCGCGCTGGTTCGCGCTGCGCGGTGTGTTTGACGGATTAGTGCCGCCCCTTGAAGTACCCCCGGCGCCTTCAGCTGCGCGTGCTCCGGCTCTGGCCGTCTTCTCGCTGGCCGGTGGCGTTGGTAAAACCAGTCTCGTCGCCACGCTGGGCCGCGCACTTTCCGCGCGCGGAGAACGCGTGCTGCTGGTCGACACCGCTGCTTTCGGCCTGCTCCCCTTCTTCTTCGGAGCCACCGATCAGCGTCCCGGCGTCCTGCGCACCTTTACGCCGCCCGGCATGAGCAGTGACGCGCCCATTCAGCTGGTCACCATTGACGCCGAGGTGCTCGGCTCGGAAATGAACGGCCAGGAAAGCCTCAGTGGAGAAATTCAGAACTATGCCCGCGGAGCCAGCCGCATTCTGGTTGATCTGGCCACCGCCTCCGGCGCCACCACCCGGCGCATCATGCGCATGGCCCCCATGGTGCTGGTCCCGGTCGTTCCAGACATGAACTCGGTCGTCAGCGTCAGCTCCATTGACGCCTTCTTCGAACACAACAGCAGCCCGAATGGCCGTCCCCTGCTGCCCTATTACGTTCTGAACCAGTTCGACCCCTCGCTTCCGCTCCATCTCGACGTGCGCGAAGTGTTGCGTGAGCAGCTCGGCGAGCGCCTTCTGGCTTTCGCGCTGCGCCGCGCGCCGTCGATGAGCGAAGCGCTCGCCGAAGGCATGACTGTGCTCGACTACGCGCCCAATTCCTCGCTGGCGGAAGATTTCTCCACGCTCGCCGGATGGCTTAAGAGCATCTCCTCCCCCGCCACCGCCAGCTATCGCGGTCTTCGCTGGAGCGAGAGATAACCTCAAGGGGCCTCTGCCAGGACATCGGGGCGGGGGAAAACGTAGTCAAAGAAGTTCTGCGGGTCGCTCCGCCTATGATTACAACTCCCTTCCCATCGGTCCGCTCTCGAGCCTGCAGGTGCGCCTCATCGACGCATTCCTCACCAGGTTGCCGCTCGATCCCGGCCAGAAATACGAGCGCGAATCAGACGCCGAAGTTTCCGTTCCGGTCATCGATCTCGATCCGTTTTCGAAGCCCTTCTCGTTCAACTTCGCTTTCCCGCCAGTCACTAATACTGGTTGTCAGAAAGGCGCGCCCATCGATCTCGAGGGACGTTTCTGCTCGGCTCCACAACGCTCGATCTCTGTGACGAGCCGCATTCCGCGGCACTGCCCAATCTTGAGCTGTTGGCAAATGCCGGCCTCCCCTCCACCTCTAGGTCCGATCTCGGCGCGAAACCATCTTCATCGTCTCCGCTACGCTCACTCGGCAGGAGATCGAAACCTTCCTCACGTTGATCGGCCACTTCAGCCGCACCACTATTGAAGCCATCAAATCTCCCTACGGCAACAACGAAAGGATCGTCGCCATTCCTCTCAAAGATGCCGATGCCTTTGATCCCTTCCTCACTGCCTTGCTCAATAAGCAGCAGTTCAGGGAAATCTCCGGCTCTGTTTCGGTGCTCGAAGGCGCGCAGTTGGGCTCCTTCGGCATCGGCGCCGCGGTCTATCTTGTCGGCGTTCTGCCCTGGCGGATTCATCTCGATCTGTGGTTTATCCCTTGCCGGTCTCGAGACAGCAATTCGATCGGCTCGATGTGCTTTTTTGGACTCGTCTGAGGAGCCGGCAGCGAATCGTCGCCTCAGCGCCGAGCCAGCCCGAACAGCACAAGGGGCATCTCGCAGGTGACCCTCATGATGCCCCTCGCGCACAACAGTCTTCCCTGTGCCATCTGATTGCGTCAAGATGGTACCAAGTAGGATTTCTGCCGTATTCGGGCTCAGAATCCCGCTGCACATTCAAGCAGGGAAGGGCATGAACAAGATGAGCGTTGGCCGCAAAGCATTGATATCGGTTGCCGTTCTCGCCGCCTGCCAGCTTCTCTGGCTGCCATCTTTCCATGCTCAAACCAACGAAAACAAGCCGCCCTCGAATCCCTCCGCCCGTACACTTTTAATTGAGGAGGCCGAGGCTTTTGAAGCCCGCGGCCGTCCTGATCTCTCCATCCGGATCTGGCGTCAGATCCTCGCCTCCGATCCCAGAAATACGCAAGCACTTGCCGGCCTTGTGCAGGATCTGAAGCTCACCGGTTCAAGCCAATCGACTGCGAAGCTCCCTTTATCCCGCAAAGCTGTCCCCGTCAATCCCGATCTTGGGCTCCACGCCAAACAAGACCAGACCAAAGACGACCAGACCAGGCAAGACCAGGACAAGCTGCTGAGGAAGACTCCGGCGGTTGCCCCAAGGCCGGAGGAACCGGCGCCCGTCCTGGTTCAACTCGACCCCGGCATCGCTTTTCTCGAGAGCGAAATCAGCTTCTACAGTGCTGCCGGCCAGAGGCTGTCTGCCGCCGGCCTGATGGCCCGCGATCAAGCCTACTACGCCCGACTGCACGGCGATGCTCCCATTCCCATCGCCGTTGAAAACGCATCGCTGCTGTTCACCAGCGGCAATGACCGCGCCCTCTATCCAGCTCTGATGAGCCTCGGCAACCGCTCCGGGCTCACCATCGATCAACGCCAGACCGTTGAGGACATCTGGGTCAACTGGAGCATCCGCCGAGCCGCCAAGGCCATCGAGGACGGCGCTCCCCAGCGCTCGATCGACATTCTCGACGCGGCCTCGCAAGCCTTTCCCGGGCGCGTCGCTTTGCATGTCGCTCTCGCCGGCGCTTACGCGCAGGCCGGACGCACCCCTGACGCGCTCGATCTCTATAAAACGCTGCCCATTAAGGACCTCGCCGCTGAAGACCTCGAGCGCGCCATCGATGCCGCCCTCAGCGCCGGCGACAATGCCCAGGCCCAGCGGTGGCTTGAGCCGGCCCTCGCCCGCTTCCCCCGCGATCCCGATCTGCTTTCCCTCGCCTCGCGCTATGAGCAGGCGATCGGCAACGGTCCTCGCGCCGCCGAGTTCTATCGCGCCTCTCTGGCCGCCATGAGGTCTACCCCGCGCCCCAAAGATCCGTCAGCAAAGCTGGCTCATCTGGCCGTTTATCCCGCCCCGCAGGGCTGGTCCGATCAGAATCCCGGCGCGCGGCGTCCTGTCACCGCCGCTGATCTGCCCCGGCTGCTTAACCCCTCCGACGTGCCCTTCGCCAAAACCAGCTATCTCCCTACCCTCACTGCCGGCCTCCCGCCACCGGTGCCAGGAGCCGCCCAACAGGCGCCGCAACCAGCCTCTCCACCGGCCACCGCGGCCAAAGCAAACCTGAAAACCAGAAGCTCCCACCCCCAGGATCCGCCCAAAATCTTCCCTCCCTCCGCCAGCCAGGGCCAGACGTCCACGGCTCCCATCTATTCCGCCCAGCGCTGATCTGGCTGAATCAGAAATCCGAAGCCTTGTGCTCTCCGCATCCACAAAGCAAGGCCAGGCGGCTCGAATTTCCCCCCTGCAGCCCTTCCCCCGGATCATTCGGGCAGTTAACTGATATCGAGCTACCATCGTCGAGATGGCAGTTATCGAATCCCTGCTATCCCCGCCCGGGCATGGCACGCTGAATAGTACTGCGTGGCTCGAAGTGAAGACCCTAGGGAGAAGGGAGCTTCGATGTCTGGGGCGCAGCTCTAAACCTTCCAGTGCAACGGGGCGGTCTCGGTGATCTCCCAGGAACAGTTCACTGGGCTGGCGCCCCCATCGCAATCCCGGGAGGCGCCTTGTTCATGATCGAATCCGGACAAGATGCTGCGGTGCGTGTGGATGCTCCGGGACACTTCAACCAAACCAACCTCGGAGGGTAACCCCACCTCAGCGCCAACTGTGCACTCCCCCTGCTGCCTTTGTGCTATACCACCCGTTTTCCGACCCTGTTAAGTTCCAACTCAGGAGATCCCCCTGTGAGCCTGATCAGCTTCCTGGCCAAGCAGTTTATTGGCGTGGTCGAGTGGAACGAGCCACAAGACGGCATCCTCGCCTATCGCTATCCCATGCATGAGTTGGAAATCCAGAACGGCGGCCAGCTCACCGTGAGCGAGTCGCAGGCAGCCGCTTTCGTCAATGAAGGAAAAATCGCCGACATTTTCGGTCCCGGTCTGCACACGCTCAACACGCGCAATCTTCCCCTGCTCACCGATCTTATGAACTGGGACAAGGACTTCGAGTCGCCCTTCAAGTCCGAAGTCTACTTCTTCTCCACCCGCCAGCAGATCGATCAGAAGTGGGGCACAGCGACCCCCATCACGATCCGCGACAAGGAATTCGGCGCTGTCCGCCTGCGCTGCTTTGGCATCTACAGCTATCGCATTGCAGACCCCAAAGTCTCCTTCAACCAGGTCAGCGGCACCCGTGAGTGTTACTTCGCCGCCGATCTTGAAGGCCAGCTTCGCGATACCATCCTCACCACGATCGCACTCAGCTTGGCCAACAGCAACGTGGCCTTCCTCGATATCACCGCCCATCAGTCCGAACTCGCCGAAAACGTCTCCGCGCAGATCAAGCCCATCTTCACCGCCCTCGGGCTCGAGCTCACGCAGTTCGTCGTCGAAAATGTCTCTCTGCCCGAGGATCTTGCCAAGGTTCTCGATCAGCGCATCGGTATGAGTATGGTTGGAGACCTCAGCCGCTACACTCAATTCGCAGCCGCCGAGTCGCTCGAGCGGGCCGCTGCCAACACCACCGGAGGCGCCGGCCTCGGCATGGGTCTCGGCGCTGGAGCCGCAGTCGCGGAGGTGCTCGCCTCTTCGCTCCGATCCTCGGCACCGGCCGCGGCCACTAGGTTTGTCGCACCCGCGGAGGACACCAACAGCAAGTTTTGCATTGACTGCGGAAAGCCCATCGCCGCGCGCGCCAGATTCTGCGCCGCGTGCGGTCAGCCGCAGTGAGTTGCCCCGCCTGCGGGGCTCCTGTCGCACTCAAGCCTGATACAGAGGGCTTCCGGTGCGACTACTGCCACTCCGTCTTCTTTCCTGGGGAGGAAGAAGACGGAGTGCAGGTTCTTCTCACTCAGGCCGACCCGCCGCTCTCGCTCGCCTGCCCGGTCTGCAGCCTGCCGCTTGTCCATGCCTCCATCGCCAAAACTCCCGTTCTCTATTGCCCCCAGTGCCACGGCCTGCTGATGCCCATGAACGAGCTGGTGTCGCTCATTGATGCCCTGCGTGCTGCCCGCGAAAAGCTCCCCGCCGTGCAAACCCCGCCCGACAATGATGATCTCAAGCGCACTCTGCAGTGTCCCCAATGCCATCGCCGCATGGAAACCCACTTCTACGCCGGCCCCGGCAACGTCATCGTCGATTCCTGCAGCGACTGCTTTCTCATCTGGCTGGACCGCGGTGAACCGAGCCGCATCGCCCACGCTCCGGACGCAGACGACTCTTCTCCATCCGACTCAAGTTGGTAGGTAAGAGAACCTCAGGCCCTGGTTCGGCTCCGGCTCCGACCTCAGCATCTCAGACAGCCACCGCAGGCGCTCGAAGTCCCTGTTTTGGACCTGCCTGGGGCAGAAAAGCCGCAGGGTGCTTTTTGATGAACTCGGTCACCAAGCCCGCCTTCTGGCAAGTCGCTGCGGGATCGCGTCACCTGACTCTCCCGGCGACCTGCTCCAGACAGAAGAGCGCATGGAAGCTGCCCATGGACAAATCCACGAGATTCCGGACAGGATCATGACCCAGCATTCGTGTTGCCAGCCGCAAAGTAATGGGTCCCATACTGCCCACACATCACTGCGCATCCATCTGCATGCGGTGGACAATCTTCTGCAGGATTTCGCCTGCAGCTGCGAGCACTTCCTTTTCAGGTGGGCTAAGGGATTCAACCTGCGCAGCGAGCGCCCGAACACGGCGTTCGCGCCCCGCGAGCAGCAGCTCTCGGCCTCCCGCTGTCGCCGAAAGATGGATACTGCGTCCGTCACTGGAACTCTTCTCCTTAGTGACCAATCCGAGTTCTTCGAGCGCATTGACGATGCGCGTCATGGTGGGAGGACGGACCTGCTCTGCTGCCGCCAAATCTCCTAGCGTGACCGGTCCCCCGAAGACTATGACTGATAGTGCCGATAGCCTGGGCGCATTCAGCCCACTACTATCGTCTTCACGGCGCAGGCGGCGTAGCAGGTGTATCGCGAGGGAGTGGAGCTGATCCGCAAGCTTCTGTGAGTTGATCGAGATTTTCTTTGCCATGTCAGATGCACCATGATATATCGTTAGCTGGGCTAATTAAGTAGCTGACGAAGGAGCTGAGATGAGCAAAACTGGCGAGATCAGAACCGTACAACTGAAAACTCTGGGTCAGATCGCGATCACTGTCCGCGACCTGGCAGTCTCAACGGCTTTTTATCGCGACACACTGGGCATGAAATTTCTGTTCGATGCGGGTTCCATGACCTTCTTTCAGTGCGACTCAGTCCGGCTGCTGTTGGGAACCGCGGAAGGCGATAGCAGCGACACACCACTCGCGCCTAGCTCGACCATTCTCTACTTCATGGTAGATGATTTGATCCAAACCCACGCGAGTTTGCTAACGCGTGGCGTCTCGTTTTCACGGGAACCGCATCTGGTAGCGAAGATGTCCGACCATGATCTCTGGATGGCCTTCTTGAAAGATCCAGATGGAAACACCATCGGCTTGATGAACGAAGTCCGCAGGAGCGAGACAAAGGTGAGCTGAGGTGAAGCGAACAATGATGGTCTCACTGCTCTACCTGGTCTGGAGCGGTTCACCATATCTCACGGAGTTGCAGCAAACCTCTCTGGCCCGAGAAGTCCAGTCACGGAGATCCCACGAACGGATCTAGAAGCCGGGATCAGCCCGATTGACCTGATGGTTCGCACCAAGCGGGCGGAGAGCAGGGGCTCGGCGCGCAAGCTGATCGAAGGCGGGGGGTGTATCTGAACAATGTGCGGCAGGTCCAAACTCCAAAGATGGTCACAAGGGACGATCTGAAATGGCCGGCGGCTATTCTGCTGCGCACAGGGAAGAAGAACTACCACTTGGTGACGATGGGATAGCGCTGTCATCAGTGAATAGCATCGAGCAGTGGATAGGATCGAGCCGGCGCTGTGCCCACTGTCCCAGACTGACGATTGGCAGAGTGCTGGGACGGGCCGAGGCGGCGGAATTCTGTTCGATCCAGCAAGTTGGAGTCAGATTGCCCGTGGTGACAGCGTTGTTGGGTCTACCCCTTGACATAAGAACAGAAAGGCGTCATTCTTCTATCGATATCTAGGGGAGTACTGCGATGCCCCGAACAAAGGGCGACCTTTTGCAACGATCGCTGGCGCTCCTGGTTCTGAAGAGCCTGGATCAAGGCCCCATGCACGGGTGGGGGACCACACTGTATATCCAACAGATCGCGAAGGATGTGTTGCGCATCGAGGAAGGTTCGCTCTATCCGGCACTCCATCGCATGGAGCAGGAACGATGGATCGCTTCCGAATGGGGACTGAGCGAAAACAATCGCCGGGCGCGCTTTTACGGGTTCACGGCTCTGGGGCGGAAGCAGTTGGCTCCGGAGAGGGAAAACTGGCGGAGAATTGCTGCGGCGGTTGGCTTGGTGCTTGCCTTGGGAGAAGCGTAAGTCAGGAAGGTTTCGATGGCGTGGTTTTCGCGAGTTCGCGCATTCTTTCGAAGAGGGAAGCTAGCGAGAGAACTGGACGACGAGCTTGAATTTCACCTTTCTATGCGCGAGCAATGGAATGTCGCACAAGGAATGCCACAAGCGGAGGCTCGCCGCGAAGCCCGGTTGCGCTTTGGCAATCCGAGGGTGTGGCGTGAGCGGCTGAGAGAGATCGACCTGATGATTCTTCCGCAGACGGTGTTGCAGGATCTAGACTTCGGAGCGCGCATGTTGTGCCGCAATATCGGGTTCACCGTTGTGGCCGTGCTGGCACTGGCGCTGGGGATTGGGGTCAACACGGCCGCCTTTACGGCTTACAAGGCTTTCTTTGATCGACCTCTCGACGCTCGCGAACCCAAGCGAATGGTCAACATCGCGCTGAGCCCTCGCTCGGGCGCTAGAGAAGCGTTTTTCAGCTATCCCGACTACCAGGCCTATCGGGATCAGCTTCATTCCTTGAGCGGAGTGATTGCTCATGCAACGAACTTCGAGGCCTTGCCCATCTCCGGTATTGGCGATACTGCCAGCCGACTCGACGCCGCGACGGACACAAGGACAGGAAGGCTGGGACTGCTTCCCACCGGTGTCAGTAACAAGGAGTTCGCCGAGGTCATGATTGTCTCAGAGAACTATTTTTCGGTCCTGGGAGTGGCTCCGATCGGCGGACGGAGCTTCGACGCGATGACTGCATCCGAACTGGCGGCAACACCACCGGTTCTGATCAGCGAGAACTATTGGCAGAGGCGGTTCGGCGCCGATCCAGCGTTACTGGGGAAGACGATCGGCCTGAACGGCGTTGCCTTCACCATCATTGGGATTACGCCGCGGGACTTTTCCGGCACAACGGTGCTGGTTCCTGATTTCTGGGTACCACTCACGCTTAAACCGGTGCTCCATGCCGACGATCATTCCCAGCGAGATCGCGAAGCTCCATACTGCAGGGTGTTTGGCCGACTCGCTCCCGGAGTCCGGATCGATCAGGCTCAGGCAGAGGTGAATCTGCTTGCCAACCGCCTTCGTGCCCTGCATGACCCGCGCTCCGATTGGGCTAAGCCAGCAACGGCGCTGGTTTGGCCGGGCTCTCCATTTCCTTTGCCTCTTGATTGGGGGCAATTCAGTCAGATTCGGTATGCGGTACTTCTGATCATGCTGGCGGTGGGACTGGTGCTGGTGATTGCGTGCGCCAATGTTGCCAGCCTGCAACTGGCGCGTGCCACATCCCGCCAAAGCGAACTGTGCATGCGGCTTTGGCTGGGAGCCAGCCGGATGCGCATTGTTCGGCAATTGCTGACGGAAAGCGCTCTACTGGGCCTGTTGGCCGGCGCGGCGGGGCTGATGTCCAGTTGGCTGCTGACAAAGGCAGCGGCAATCATGGCAACTTACGCCTTTCCCGCCGAGTATGGCACGGTGATCTTTCGCGTTACTCCCGACCTGGGAACCTTTGTCTATGTTTTCGCACTTTCTATGATTGCCAGTCTGCTGTTCGGGCTCGTTCCGGCGCTCGAGAGCTCACGTTCTGCGTTTGCCACGATGCTCAAGGGCAATCAGGGAACCCCTTCAGGGCGCAGCCGCCGCCTGCGCGATCTGTTCATCGCCGGCCAGGTTGCCGTCGCCCTGGCGCTCATGATCGCCGGCGGCATGTTGATTCATAGTTCGCTTCATGCGCTCAAGGTAGATACCGGATACGAGATCAAACATCTGGTCAATCTCAATCTGAGTTTTCCTGAAGGCAAAGAGTACACGGCTGAGCGCAGAAACGCCCTGGTCCGCCAGCTTCGCTCACGGGTCGCCGCCTTGCCCGGAGTGGCGGCCGTTACCAACGCCTTCGCTCCGGTCTTCTCCGCCAGAAGAGCGGATGTATCGCTGAATGGGGAGTTACCCTCGGTACAAAATACGCGGGCGACGTTGAGTTTCACCTATATAAAGGAAAACTATTTTGATACAGTTGGCATTCCGATCTTGTCCGGTCACAGCTTTAAATTACAATCTGATCGGTCTGGAGCCCCAGTCGTTCTCAGCGAATCTGCTGCTCAACAGCTCTGGCCCGGACAAAACCCTATCGGCCGCAGCTTGAGATTAGACACAGATCGGCAGTTCCACAGCAAAGATGACCTTCTGCCCGATGGGCCCGTTTATCAGGTGGTTGGTGTGGCCCGGGATACCCATGGCGCTTCGCTGGACGGCAGCGACTCTGAACTGATCTATCTGCCTATGCCGGAAGTCCGACTCCAGGATTTCCCCATTCTGATACGGACTCAATCCGATCCGAAACAACTCCTCGCTGCGATCAACCCGGTGGTCGAGTCCATCGATCCTGGCCTGACCACCTCTTCGTTTACTCTGGAAGAGCTTCTTCAACAGTCCGTTATTTTTATCCTTCCCGGTTTTGCGGCAGCGATTGCGACTCCGGTTGGGTTCGTCGGATTATTTCTGGCTTTGCTGGGCATCTATGGAACGGTCAGCTACATCGTGGTGCTGCGCACACGCGAGGTGGGTATTCGCATGGCGCTGGGAGCCAAGAAGCGCGATGTACTTGCACTGATGCTGCGCGAAGTTGCAAGCCCTGTCCTGGCAGGGTTGGTGGTCGGAATGATTTTTGCGGTGGGAGCCTCCTACTTGCTGCGCGGGCTACTGCACGGCCTGAGCACTGTCGACAGCGTCTCGTTTGCAGGAATTTCGCTCTTGTTTCTGGCCGTCGCGTTGATCGCTGCATGGCTGCCGTCCCGGCGCGCTATGCGAGTGGACCCTATGGTGGCACTGAGATGCGAGTAGCTCCAATAGAGAGACACCACGCTGCAAAGTCGTTTTCCACCGATGATCGATCAAGGAAATTGGCAGCCCCAGTTCTTACCGCACTGGCGAAAGAACTCGGTATAGGGTGGCAGGACGGACACTGAAGATGCGAGCGAGTTCGCTGACGGAGTTTCCTTCCTTGAGAAGCCGCTTGGCAAGATTCTGCTGCTCACTGTTCATCTATTCAGGGCGCCCGAAGCGAACACCACGTTTCTGAACGTCGGCGCGACCGGCCCCCGTGCGCTCCCGCTTAAGGTCCAGTTCGAACTCAGCTATCCCGGCAAATATGGTCATCATCATCTTCCCGGACTGCGTGGTCGTATCCGCCCAAGGCGCAGAGAGGGATTGGAAGCGGGCTCCGGCGTTGCTAATCATTTCAACTAACTCAAGCAGATTGCGGGTGGAGCGGACCAGGCGATCGAGCTTCCAGACGGCTACGAGGTCACCTTCGCGATCTTTGGCAAAGGGGGCGCGATGGCCTCGAACCGCGCAGACGACCAGCAGATCAGTCGCTTCATCTGCTGCAAATCTCCCTCGTCTACACAACACCCTGATGATCTAGCAGATTCTGTCCATGATCCAGCATGTGCTGCCCGAACCGGCATGGTCTGGCCGTCTCAGTGCTCAGGAGCTTCGCGGCATCACCCCTCTCCTCCGTGGCCCCGTCAATTGGCCACGTCAAATCCTACGGCAGCTCTTTTCTCAACCTGCGCTCACGCCTGCCTATCGATCCACCTCGATTTGGCCCTCAGTCTATCGGCTCCCAAATGCTGCTCAGCTACGATCAACTCACCGGATGATGGCTCCTTTAGGGCTCATGACAGCAATGCTGGGTTTGGGGCAATGAAGATGTTGCATCCGCCGCATCTCTTCAAAAATGGGGTCAGCTGGTGGGATTGTTTCCATAAAAATCAATAAAACATATTGAATAAATTAATAAAATTTATTAAAATTCTCTAATTAGTTGAAAAACGAGAACCAAACCTATGGATTCAACTCCCAAACCCGTCTCCGATTGGCAGGAGCTTCTGCGCATCGCCCAGGGCGGCACGGTCATCATCGAGCGCGTCCGCATCCCGGAAAAGCAGATTGCGGTCGAAGGCGAGTTTACGCCCCCCGAACTGGCCCGACTCAGCCTGGAAGACCAGGTCTTCGTCGTCGCCTTTGTCCGCTCTCACGGCTCCATCAAGGAGATGGAGCAGACCTTCGGCGTCAGCTACCCCACCATCAAGGCCCGCCTCAACCGCATCTCCGGCCAGCTCCAGTTTGTCGAAACCGACCCCTCCCCCTCGCGCCATGAAATCCTCGACCGCCTCGGATCCGGCGAACTGACCGCCGAAGAGGCCATCCGCGCCCTGGAGGCCCTCAAATGACTCCCAACTTGGCCGTCGTCGCCATTGAAACCCCGCAGTGGCGGATGCCCCGTCTCTGGATCCCGCTGTTCCTGCTGTGGATTCCGGTCCTGCTGCTCTCCCCGCTCATCTTTTTGCTTCTTGCGACCATCGCCATCGCCACCAAGAACAATATTTGGCGTCTCCTAACCGTCTTCTGGAGCATTGCCTTCAGTTTGCCCGGAACCCAGGTCCGCGTTGAGGCGGAAGGGAACCGCATCCTGGTGCGGCTTCTCTAGAGTTGCCTTCAGCGTTTCGGGTTCTTTGCAACCAGCCTCTCAGAGACCACGGAGGTCTTCATGCAATCGGATCGCCGCGCCCTCCTTTCGCTTCCCGCCGCGCGCCGCATCAGGGCCCTAGAAGCCGAGCGCCTGCTGGTTGTCTGGACGGACAGCCGGGAATCGTTCTGGCTGTTCGCCTTCCCAATCATCGCTCTCGCGGTCCAGGCCAAGCTCAAATCCAGCCTGTCGCTCCTGCTCGACTTCACTCACATGCTGCTGCCGGCGCTCGCCTTGCATCAGGCCGCGACAACTCTCACCTACTTTTCAGGAGCAATCCAATGAACGAAAACCGCCGACAGATATTAGAGATGCTGGCCTCGGGCAAAATCACCGCCGACCAAGCCGAACGCCTCATCGCCGCTCTTGAAACCGGCGCCGCGCAGAGTGGCTCTCCGGTCTCGGGGAGCAACACCGCCGGCTCGGTGAAAACCCGCGCTAAATACCTGCGCGTCCTTGTCGAAGCCGACGAAGCCACCACTGGCAAGAAGGGCCCCACGTCGGTCAATGTCCGCGTCCCCATGCAGCTGCTGCGCGCCGGGGTTCGTCTGGCCAGCCTCATTCCGGTGCAGGCCCACAACCATTTTGACCAGGCGATGAGCCGCCACGGCGTCCCGCTCACGCTCTCGCAAATCAAGCCGGAGAATCTTGAAGAGCTGATCGACCATCTTGAAGACCTTACGGTCGATGTCGACTCCCGCGACCAAGGCCAGACCAAAGTCCGGGTCTTCTGCGAATAGAACACCATTCCGTCCCCGTCCCGTCGACAACCATCAGGAATCGGAGGATCCCCATGACTACGCTGACTCTTCTCAAGCCTCCGACCGACAGCGGCATGGAGGGCATGAGCGCGAAAGAGTACGCCGCCAACACCGCCGAGAGGATCAGGGAATACATGACCCTGGCCCAGCGCATCGGGGCCCAGCTCGCGCCAGGCAGCGCCGTGCTGGAAGTTGGCTCCGGCTCCGGCAACTTCGCGATCGAGCTTGCCAGGCTCGGTGCCTTTCAAATCACCGGCCTCGATCTGAGCCGCACCTTGGTCCGCCTGGCAACGATTGAGGCCGCTAAGGCCAAGGTGTCTGTCGAGTTCCTGGAAGGCTCGGCCTCCAGCCTGCCCTGCCCCGCGCGCAGTTTCGACTTTCTCCTCTGCCGCGCCGCCTTCAAGAACTTCGCCAAGCCCGAGCAGGTCCTGCACGAGATGTCTCGCGTCCTCCGCCCCGGCGGCCGTGCCCTCATCATCGATCTCAAGGCAGACGCTGCGCAGGATGCCATCAGCCAGCACATCGACGCGATGGGACTGTCCACCGTCAAGCGCATTCTCACCCGCCTGGTCTTCAAGTCCATGCTGCTCAAGCGCGCCTACACCCGCGAGCAATTCCAGCAGATGCTCGGGGAGATCAGCTTCAGCAAGGTTGAAATCAACGAAGACGCGATGGGCTTTGAAATCTGGCTTACGAAATAGCAATCAGATTGGCAACCGTGCTGAGGCGGTGGACCGCAAGCAACGGGCGTCGGACAAGCAGCCCGGACGAAGGTCGGCGCACCGATACACAAGGCGCCCAGGAATGCGCCGGGTATAAGGGGCGAGAATCTCCGCTGGGTCAGTGGGGGGGGCGAAAGGAAGCGGGGGGAGAGGA
>Ga0116129_1001322_pt1 | contig 13851 bp, 17 predicted proteins | sample June2015DPH_17_2_FD_89732 | JGI IMG/M metagenome (GOLD analysis project Ga0116129, IMG submission 89732) | Peatland microbial communities from SPRUCE experiment site at the Marcell Experimental Forest, Minnesota, USA - June2015DPH_17_10 | ecosystem: Environmental > Terrestrial > Soil > Wetlands...
ATCAGCCTCGCCGTCTGGTTCGAGGTTCTGCAAAAGAAGAACCGGGCAGGTTGATCCGAAGCGGCGAAGCACCTGGAGTTGCTTCGTCCCGGCGCCGGCACAACGCCGACGATGATCTTATGGGTGCGCCCCAAACAGTACCTGGCCCCGTGCATCGAAGCTGCACTCTCCCGGTACGAAGGCCGGGTTATGAAAGCAGGCATTGTCGAGCGTGGCATCCCAACCGCCCCGCTGCCGCCATTTGGACCATTCGATGTAATCGCAATATTTGCTGTGGGGATTTCCCGGTTCCCTGGTTGCACAGAAGATGCTCTGAACGTGACTGTTTGGACCGGAGATCATCGGCCGAGCCAGCACTGGGGTTGTCAGCACCGGAAAAAGGACTGCGGCAACCCCGATCAATCTGAATTTTGTCATGGCGTTCCTCCGTTAAGGTTGTAACTCACAACAACAACCATGGAGGAGAATTCCGCTTTCGGTTCCTAAAAGATAATTGATTCAGCCGCCCGCCAGACCAGCGCGAGATCGTCCCGACATCAGGCTCTCGATAAACGTGAGGCCGCCCGGCGAAAGAACGGCGTCAGATCGTGCCGGGCGTTTAAAAACGAGGGAATGGGGCATCGCCGGCGTATGGCGCAAGATGCGACCGGCGAAAGCTCGCCGCGAGACCATCCGGGGTATCCTGACAACCAACCTGCGACAGACGGCCTTAAAGGGCAACAATCACTCGGCTGCCTGAGATGAGTCGGTCCGCTTTGCGATGACCTCGCGGAATTTCGCCGCGAGGTCGTCGGTGTAACGAGCAAGCCCCTGATAAAACGCGCGATCCGCCCCGCTCGTCGCCTGTTGAGCCGCCTTCTCGTATTGCGCGGCCTTGCGCTCATACTTCTCCAGTTTCGCTTGAAGATCACTCAACACGGCACCACTCCACTCGACACGCTGAACTAGCCGAGGATGGTTGCCCGCGCTCCGACCGAAACGATGACTGGCTTAAGGCAATTTTGCAGCCGCCTTGCGGCCCGCTTTTGGCACCCGGCTTGCGGCGGGGCCGCCGAGAAGGATGCGAAAATAAAAGGGAGGCCTCTGAGAAAGGCCTCCCTCGATAAAAGCTGGCCTTGGGTTGCGCAGGGCACCGGGGTTTTATCCCCCCTCCCCACGCAAACGGCCAATCTGTTCGACGCCGCCTGTGCCTTGCCGGGCCTGGAGAAGCCCGGCGAGGTAATCCGATAAGTCAGACCCTAGCAGGCTGGCTGGCCGCGCCAAGCCCATCGTTAATTTAACGTTAACGCCGCAAACCCCGCCCCGAGCACCGCTTCGGCATGGACGATGCAAAGCCGTTTCTGCACAACGAACCTGAGACCGCGCGTGCGCAAAAATGGGACAGAGATGTCCCGCTTGCGGCGAGCCCGGAGGCGACAGTCAAGGCATGAAGCATCCGTCAAATCGGCAATTCTTCGCGTATTGGGACGAAAAACGGGGCGATGCCCGTGCGCCGGACCGCAGCAACTTCCAACCCGACGCGGTACGGGAACTGCTCGGCGACACATTCGTGCTGGCCTGCGATGAGGCCAACCATTATCCGTTCCGCGTTGCCGGTACGCGGCTCACCGCCCTGCTCGGCCATGACCTGAAGGGTCAGAGCTTTCCTGGATTGTTTGAAGCCGGGGACCGACGCGACATCGAGGGCGTCATCACGGCGGTGACGGAAGAAATGCTGGCTGCGGTGGCCGGCATCACCGCAACCTCCGCCGAGGGGCTGGCGCATTTCGAATTGCTGCTGCTGCCTTTCAATCACCGCGCCCACGTGCCACTGAGCCTGACCGGGTTGCTCGCTCCGTTCGAGAACGGGCATAGTCGCTTGAGGGATTTCAAACTGACCTCGTGGCGCTATCTCCACCCGCCGATTGAGCCGATCGTCCCCCGTGCGCTGCGCAAATTGAAACTGGCGCGTGGCCTGATGGTCTATGAGGGCCTGCGCTAGGCTGTAAGCTCTTTACAGCTTGTGGCCCTTCTGGCGCAGCGCCTCGGTGAGACGCTGGCGTAGATCCTCCGCCGCCTTGCGGCTGACCTCCTGGCCCACCGCGAGCGCCTGCTGGCTGATGGCCGGCATTTTCTCCAGCATCTTTTGTCCGACCGGCTGACGATAAAACGCCTCGATTTCGCGCAGCTCGGCGGCCGTGAAGTTATTGGCGTAGACATCGGCGATGCCGTCGACCATCGCGATGTAATAGGGCGTGAACGCGTCGGCGATCATCGGCATCATCGCATCGTAGTCGCGTTCGATCTCCGGCCGGTCCTGAGTCAAAGCGGGCCTGAGGTTGAGCAAAATCGCCGGCAGCAGCGCCTTGTATTGGTCGGCGAGCTTCATGGTGGTGACGAGGCTGCGCGCAGCGGCCACGGCATCAGGCGTGGGTGTCTCGGCGCGTGCGGCCTGCACCGAAAACAGAAGCAGACATGCGACAACTAAGAGAAGTCGGGCCATGATTTCCTCCGGTCAACAATCTCGCAGGTCGGTCATTCACAATTGGATTTTGCAAAGGATCGACCCTGCCGCGTCAGGCCTTGCCAGGCTCGAGCGCAGCCTTGGCGCCCTCGATCTCGGCGACGTCGACGAACAGGTCGGGCACGTTGTCGGCGCGATCGAGCACCCATGCAATCCCGATCATGGTGAGGACGCCGGCGGCGCTGACGACCAGTTGCTCCCACACGCCTCTGGTGTACTGCATCAGCACCCAGTGCGCCGCAAAGGACAGGAACACCCCGAAGCAGAAGATCGGCAGCGAATGCCGGCCGCACATGATGGCCGGGCGCAGCCACTTGAATTTGAGCGGCGCCCAGTCATGCGGCACGTAGCGCGACACGATCAAAGCGAAAGCGAGGAAGTGCGTGAAGCGGAACATGTCCAGATCGGTCTTGTCGATCGGGTAGATGATCTTGTTGAGCCAGGCCGGAATCCACGCCCCGAGGATGGCGAAGTGCCAGCTCATGACCACGAGGAAGGCGAAAAGAATCCATAGGCCCGCCGCCGCCAACGCCAGGCGTGACTGCACGATCGGCCAGATCCGGTTGGCGCCTCCGGTGCCGCACCAGGCGGCGAAGATAAACATCAATTGCCAGGCGAACGGATTGAAATACCAGGTCGTCCCGGCAGGATAGGACGCGAAATTCAAGTCGAAGACGCGCGCGCAAATATAGAGCACGATCGAGCCGAGCAGCGTCAGGTTGGGCCGGCGCACCATCGCCCACAGCATGAACGGCGCGATGCCGATCAACACGATAAAGAGTGGCAGCACGTCGAGATTGACCGGCTTGTAGCGCAACGTGAGCGCCTGCCCGATCAGGACGTCCGGATGCAGCAGGAAACTGTGGACGTTGAATTCGTCCTCATAGAGCGGATTGTCGAACCTCCGCACGGTGCGGGCGATCTGGGCCGTGAACACTAGAAACAGCATGATGTGGGCGACGTACATCTCTATCGCCCGTTTCCACAGCCGCTTCAGCGCCGCCAGGAAATGGCCGGCCTTGATGATCGGGCCGTAGATGAAGCCCGCCAGATAGCCGGAAATGAAAACGAAGAACTCGGCCGCATCGCTGAAGCCGTAATTGCGCAACGTCAGCCAGGAAACGACGTCGTGCGGGATATGATCGAGAAAGATCATCCACAGTCCGATGCCTCGGAACAGGTCGAGCCTGAGATCGCGCTCGACAAATACTTTATCTTGCTCGGCCATGATGCCCCCTCCGATTGCGGTGATGCAGGTTACAGGCGGCGAATAAAGCTTTGATGCAGCAAATCCTCTTTGTTCAAAGTTACCCACAGGCCGGTTTGCGTCAATCTGGCCACCCGGCCTGGTCGAGCGGCTTGCGGCCTCGTCCGCTTATCCTATCAGCTCCGGCCACGGCACGATGGTAGATTTGACCGTCTTCATCGCCATGGCGTCGGCGACCGCCCGGCCGATCCCCTCTTCCGTAAACGGATAGATCGTCTGCATGTCTTGCCAGGGATATTTGTCGCGGGTGCGGTAGAGCATATCGACACCGAGCGGCAGGTCGTTGCCGGTGAAACCCCACGATCCCAACACATTGAGGTCCTTGGTGCAGATGCGGTGCCAGGATGTTTCGATCGACCCGGCATCGGTGAACTGCCCCATCTCGACATAGGTGCCGCCATCGCGCAGCATTTCGATGCCTTCAGGGCCGGCGCTTGGGTGACCGGAGCAGTCCATCACCAGATCGGCGCCAAACCCGCCGACGATGTCGCGGACGCGCTTGACGCGATCTTGCGGTGTCCTGACCGCTTCAATGTCCACCGTCGCCTCGGCGCCGAACTTCCGCGCCAGGGCCAGACGCGGCTCCTCCGGCGCGCCGACGCAGATCACCCGCCCTGCCCCCATCTCGCGCGCGGCGGCGACGGCCAGAATTCCGATCGGGCCGGAGCCCTGGATGACAACGGTGTCGCCCCAGGTGAAGCCGCCGGCCCGGCTGGCACGGTTAAAGGCGCGGATGCAGGACGTGAGAGGCTCCGACAATGCGCCTAGCCGCAACGGCATATCGTCAGGCAACTTGTAGATCTTGGTGCCCGGCAGCATCTCGAGATCAACATAGACATATTCGGCCCAGCCGCCCCACAGATGCGGCGTTTTCTCGAAACCGAGATAGCGGCCGTAGTAGACGGGCGTCAGGCATTTATTGGCGCTCTGGGGATAGTGAATGCAGTAGTAGCAATGGCCGCACGGCATCAAGGGCGGGATCATGACTTTCGATCCCACTTTCAGCGGCTTGCTCATGAAATCTTCAGTGAATTCCGAGCCGACCTCGACCAGCACGCCGCCGATCTCGTGGCCGAGCGTGAACGGCCATGGCAACGGCTTTGGCCAGTGGCCTTTGAGGATGTGCAGATCGGTGCCGCAGACCCCGCAGGCGCCAACCTTGATCAGCGCCGCCTTCTTTCCGATTTTCGGCCACGGCACCGTGCGGATGACCGGCTGCGCGCCGGGGCCGTCATAGGTGCATACGCGGATCTGTTCCATGGCTTTCTCCTCCCTGGCCCTTCGATGATTGATTGAGGCTCCTTGGGTGTCCGAAACCTAAAGCATGATCCGGAAAAGTGTGAAGCGGTTTTCCGAAAAGATCATGCTTTATCAAAGAACTAAAAGCGCGACGATGATTCCATCAAATCTCATCGCGCTTTAGGGGAAGCAGCACCTGCTTGCCAATGATCGGTTTTAGCCGGATCAACCGTGCAATTGACAGCCGTACTGCACAGCCTCAGATTGATCGGCAAATCAAAAAAGGGGCGGAAGCGTTGCATAATCGTTGGACTATCCTTGCCGTCCTGTTCGTCGTTCGTCTCACCATGGCGTTTCAATTCCAGAGCGTCGCCGCCGTCGCGCCGCTGTTGGGAAATGCGTTCGGTGTCGGACTTGCCGATATCGGAACATTGATCGGGCTCTATTTCGCCCCCGGCGTGGTGCTCGCGTTGCCGGGCGGCGCGATCGGAAGGAAATTTGGCGACAAGCAGACCGTGTTTGCGGCGTTGTTGCTGATGCTGGCCGGCGGCCTGGCGATGGGGCTGTCAGACTCCTGGTTCGTCCAGATCGTCGGAAGGCTTGTCAGCGGCGCGGGGGGCGTCATGCTCAACGTGCAGATGACGAAGATCGTGGCCGACTGGTTTGCCGGCAAGGAGATCGCGACCGCGATGGCAATTTTCGTCAATTCATGGCCGGCCGGTATCGCGCTTTCGCTGCTCGTGCTTCCAATGATCGCCTCGGACTACGGCATTGATGCGGTCTATCTCGCGGTCGCAGCCGTGATCGGCGCAGCGCTGGTTCTCTTTGCGCTGACCTATCGACCGCCGGCGACGGTGATGTCCGCCGCTGGGGTGGCTTCCGAGCGACTCGACCTGCGGGCGGCGACCGCGGTGATTACGGCGGGGCTGATCTGGGGGCTTTTCAATGTCGGCTTCGTCATGATCTTCAGTTTCGGGCCATCGATGCTGGTCGAGCGCGGCTGGTCAATATCGGCCGCCAGTTCGATCATCAGCGTTGGGCTATGGCTTGCGCTGGTCTCGATACCTCTCGGCGGCTTTCTCTCCGATCGCAGCGGGCAGCCTTCATTCATTCTGGTGGCCGGCTGCATCGTGTCCGCAATATTGATCGTGGCGCTACCCCGTAGCAGCGCAGTGATCCTGATCGTGCTTGCGCTTGGGATGATCAACGGTCTGCCGGCGGGGCCCATGCTGAGCCTGCCTGCACGTGTGCTGCGGCCCGAGACGCGCGCGATCGGAATGGGCATCTTCTACACGCTTTACTATGGCACGATGATGCTGGGACCGGTCGTCGGCGGGGCGCTTGCGAAATGGAGCGGCAGCGCGGCCACAGCCCTCGACTTTGGCGCCGCCGCGCTGCTCGCCTGCCCGGCGCTCTTGTGGGGGTTCAACCGCCTGCCCGAGGCCACGCCGAAAATCGCGTGACGGCCGATTGCTAACGGCTCATTAACCCTGCCGGCCGTAGGGTCAATCGGCACTGATAGCTGGTGCTCTGGCAGCGACGATGGCGTTAGCAAACAAGAAATCTATTTTGCCGTCTGCTGAAGAGCGGCGGCGCTTCCAGCGGGTGAAGGTTCATCTGCTGGGACGCTACATGCTGCCGGACCGGCGCGAATTTCCTTGTCAGATTATCAATATGTCGCCGGGCGGACTGGCGCTGCTCGCGCCCGGCATCGGTAATGTCGGCGACCGTGTGATCGCCTATCTCGACCATATCGGACGGGTCGAAGGTAAAATCACCCGGATCATCGACAACGGATTTGCGATGACGGTGGGAGCAACCGCGCGCAAGCGCGACAAGCTCGCCGCGCAACTGACCTGGTTGGCCAACCGCGACATCCTCAACCTCCCGGAAGATCGCCGCCACGACCGTATCATCCCGCGCAATCCGATCGCGCTGCTCACGCTCGAAGACGGCACCAAGATGACCTGCCGCATCATCGACATGTCGCGCTCGGGCGCGGCGATCGCGGCCGAGAACCGGCCGCCGCTGAAGTCGCTGGTCTTGCTAGGCAAGGTTCAGTCGCGCGTGGTGCGCAATCTCGAGGAAGGCTTCGCGCTCGAATTCGTCCACGAACAGGTGGCCGAGACACTCGAGGACAGCGTCACGGCGCGCTAAGTCTTCCCCGTACGCGGCTAGCGCGATGCTTGCGTGGCATGGATGCATGCTTGCCAAGATTTCCCAGCCTATCTCCGCTTCGAGGCGCGCCAAAAGGTGTAAACCTCAGCAAGACATTCACTCGGCCGTATATACCCGTCATCCTGAGGTGCGAGCGAATGCGAGCCTCGAAGGAGACGGGCCCCGCTCCCTGCCGCGCATCCTTCGAGGCGCGCCTAAGAAGCGCGTCCCTCAGGATGACGACAGCGTTACCGCGGGGTAAAGCTTCAAGAGGCCGAATTCCCTGCCCTTTGCGCTCCGTCGCCGACGGGATGGCGCCTTCGCGAGCCTGCAACCCTCCCGCGATCTCGGTTAATGCAGGCGGCTTTTGCGACAAAAGCCCGCATTTCCGCAGGCGCCGCCGGTTAACCGATAAAATTTGAATCAATTGCAGTTGTCTAAAATTGTATTCGAATACTATTCAAATACAGATCGAATTATCCGAAGTATTGATGAGTATTAATTTCAATTGTACTTGGTGTACTTAGCCGCACCGCAAAACCTTTATGCGAAACATGGTCCCAACAAGAAAAACGGGGACCACAATGTTTGGGTTCAGGGAGCAAAAAGGGTTGGCGGTCGCCGCCATCCTGTTGGGATTGAGCGCTTCGGCAAAAGCCGCCGATGAGCGGCCACTATACGCAAGTCTGGGCGATGCCACGCGGGCGCCGATCGGCTGGGTGGAATTCTGCACCGATAGTCCGGCCGAGTGCAAAAGTGGCCCTTCCCAGCCGCGCGACATCGTGATGACGCAGGCGGCCTGGCGCGATCTGCTCAAGGTCAATCGCTGGGTCAACGAGACCATCAAGCCGATGACCGACATGGATCATTGGGGCGTGGTCGAGAAATGGTCGATCCCGACCGACGGTTACGGCGACTGCGAAGACTACGTGCTTTTGAAGCGCAAGATGCTGATCGATGCGGGATGGCCGCGCGAATCGCTTCTGATCACGGTGGTACGCGACAAGATGGGCGAGGGTCATGCGGTTTTGACCATCAAGTCCGACAAGGGCGAGTTCATTCTGGACAACCAGAACGAAAACGTCGTGCCATGGACCGAGACCGGTTACCGCTTCGTCAAACGCCAATCGCAGAGCGACCCGAATGTCTGGGTTTCCCTCGGCGACCCGCGGCCTGCGGCTTTGACCGCCAGCGCCCGCGATCACTGACAGTCAAGGAACAGGAGCTACGCGAGCCGGTCACATCCCCACCCCTCCCCGTCCCAGACCGGATCGCGCGCGGCCAGCCTTCCCCCAAGGGCTGGCCGCACCTTTTTTATGTACTTTGTGAACTAGCTCACACTTGCCGATGGCCCAGCTCGGGCAAAATGCGTCTGCCGGATGGCGTAAGCCAATTTGATATCCGGGGCAGGCAAGGCCGTCGGCGAACATACTCCGCCAACGGCCTTGTTTTTTTGCGCACTCGTGACTTGCGCTAGTGGAGCGGATTTGACATTCGCTTCACCCCTAGCCGCAAGCTCATAGGGCGAATGTCAAATCCAAAGCTCCACTAGAAGCCAATAGTTGCCAGTGGTCTTTTGATTCTAACATTCGCAAAAGTGGTCGCCGAGAAGGGGTGCGAATGTTAGAATCAGACCACTGGTGGCGGAATATCGGCTGGATACTGGTGTCTAGGCCTTTACCGGTGTCCCACCTTCCGTCCCACCCCCGAGGAATCCGCATGAACGTTTACACCCAGCTGACGCCCGATGTCATCGGACTGACCAAGGCTGCGCCCTTTTCGCGGCGTGGCTTTATGACCGCATCCGCCGCCGTCGCGGCGGGCTATACGCTTGCTGCCGGCCCCGTGCGCGCCGACGTCATCACGACCTCTACCGATGGCCTCGAGACAGGCGACATCAAGATCAAGGTCGCCGATGGCGAGATGCCAGGCTATTTCGCGCGCCCGAAGGGCGTCGCCAATCCGCCGGTCGTTCTGGTCGCGATGGAGATCTTCGGCCTGCACGAATACATCAAGGATGTCGTGCGGCGTCTGGCCAAGCTCGGCGCGTTCGCCGTCGCACCCGATTATTATTTCCGCAAGGGCGTCGATCTCACCAAGATCACCGACATTCCGCAGCTTCTGCCGATCGTCAACGCCAAGCCGGACGCCGAGCTGCTGTCCGATCTCGACAGCACGGTCGCCTGGGCCAAGGCGCAAGGCGGCAACACCGCCCGGCTCGGGATCGTCGGTTTTTGCCGCGGCGGCCGTACGGTGTGGGAATATGCTGCCCATTCGACCGCGCTCAAGGCCGGTGTTTCCTTCTACGGTCCTCCGGTTGACTCGCCGAACCCGCTCTGGCCGAAGAGCCCGACCCAGCTCGTCCCGGAAATGAAGGCGCCGGTGCTCGGACTTTATGGCGCGGCCGACACCGGCATCCCTGTCGACACCGTTGAGGCGCTGAAAGCGGCGCTTGCCAAGGCCAACAAGCCCGCCGAATTCAAGATCTATCCGGGCGCCCCGCACGGCTTCCACGCCGACTATCGCGAGAGCTATCGCAAGGAAGCGGCCGAAGATGGCTGGAACTCGATGCAGGCCTGGTTCAAGAAGTACAAAGTGCTCGGCTAAATCCTTGCCCGGCTAAAACCTGATCGACATCAAAAAGCGCGCGGGTGGTTTCGCCCGCGCGCTTTTTTCATTCGCAACCGGAAGCCAGTCAGAGCCTAGCCGCAAACCTGGACGGGCCTGACGCGCCATCCGTACGACGTGTGCACACGCCGCTGCACGATATAGCAGCCGCCGTTGTCGTAGTAGGAATCGTCGTAGGCATAGTCCGGATAATCCCAGTAGTCATCGTAGCCGGGACCCCAGAAGCCGCCGGCAAAGAAGAAACGCCGGCCGTGGCGGAAGCCGTGGTCAAAGCGGCCACGGTTGAATGCGCCGTGGTTGAACGAGCCACGGTTGAACGAGCCATTTGCAAAACGGCCGCCCTGAACAGCGGCCACACCGGCAGCAGCGCCGACTGGTGCAGTGCGCGCAAAGCTGTTGCCGAAGTTGCCGCCGCTGAAGCCTCGCGCGGCGAAACCGCCGCCGCCAAAACCACCGGCACGTGCGCCACCAAATCCGCCACCGCCAAAGCCGCCGGCGTGCCCGCCACCTCCGCCGCCATGGCCTCCACCGCCGCCGCCGCCGCGCGCGAGAGCGAGGCCCGGCGCCAGCATGGCGATGGACGCCACGGTGCACAGCGCGATCATTGTTCTACGCAGCATGTTCATCCCTCCTAGATGATAAACCCAGCCCCGCAAACGAAGACGCATTCGCTACGATCCCGTTCCTCCACATGGTAGTGACCGCGACGAAATGCCCGAGCGAAAGGCTCACTTCTGCGCGACCGGCGCGCGAGCACCACGATGCAAACTGAAATCTGGCCGTTGCATGCCGGAAAATAAAATGCGCTTTATAAAATGCGATTTAATGAAACGGATCGATGTCAGCACCGGGACACTTCGGAATCGGAGCTCTAGTGGAGTGGATTTGACATTCGCTACCCAGTGAGCCGCAGGTTCGTAAGGCGAATGTCAAATCCTAAACTCCACTAGAAACATATATTTGCTAGTGGTCCTTTGATTCCACATTCGCAAAAGTGCCCGCTGAGTAGGGATGCGAATGTTGGAATCGGACCACTAGCGCATGCGCAAGTTGATCGCCTTCGACGACGACACGTTCGACAAGCTCAAGCAGCTGGCGCGCGATCGGATGGGGACTTTCCAGGAATTGGCGGATGAAGCCTTTGCCGATCTACTCAAAAAGCACGGCATTCCCATCGATCTGAAAGACGCGTTGCGCAAAAGTGCCCGGCTTGCGGCGGCGTCAGATGGAAAGAGCAGCCGGAGGACTTCGCGAAAAGCTAAATCGTAACGGCGATCGGATCACCGGCCGGGTATCGGACGAGACTTAGCCGATTTTCTTCAAGCCGTTTTTGAAGCGAGGTCCATTGCCGACATAGAATTTTGCGGCACTCCCCATCGCCGTCACTTGGGCGGGTTCCAGCGTGCGGATCACCCGCGCGGGCGCACCGATGATCAGCGAATGCTCGGCAAATGCCTTGCCTTCGGTGATGACCGAACCCGCGCCGACAATGCTGCCGCGGCCGATCCTGGCGCCATTCATGACGATCGAACCCATGCCGACCAGCGCACCGTCTTCCAGCGTGCAGCCATGGAGAATGACGTTGTGCCCAACCGTGCATCCCTTGCCGATGGTCAGCGGAAAGCCGCGATCGGTGTGGCAGGTGGAGTTGTCCTGCACGTTGGAACCCTCGCCGACCTCGATCCATTCGTTATCACCGCGCAACACCGCGCCAAACCAGACGCTCGCGCCCTCCAGCAGGCGCACCTTGCCGATGACGGTCGCGGTGTCGGCGATGAAATAGTTGCCGCTTTTGGGGAGGTCGGGCGCCTGCCCGTCAAGTTCGTAGATGGCCATGAGTGTAACGGTCTCCTTCTTCAGGAAACTCTGGCACAGCAATCAAAGCGTTTTCAAGCGAAGTATGCCCTCGGACTGATCCGAGGGGTGCCAGTTCGCGTCAAGAAACGCGTCTAAACAAAAAACCTCAGGCCAGCAGGCCGGTGGCGCGAAGCGTCATGAGAAAAAACGTGCCTGACATCAGGCTCCAGAATCCCGCCAGCACGGTCGCCATCATCACGAATTCGAAACGGCGGCGCTCGATCTGCACACCGCGCAGCGTGTTGCGCATGATGATGAAAGGGGCGGCAAACACCAGAAACGGCACCGCGGCAAAGGTGCTCGGCGCAACCCCGTCCTGAAGCAGGCCAAAGCCCGCAGGACGCTGCACGATGGCCTGGTATCCGCTGGCGAGCGCGCCGGCGAGCGCAAAACCGATGCACAGGGAAAACAGCGAGTTCAATGCATCCGGCGACATTTGGGGCCCATCCACGCAACGGCTGAAACTGCCCTCACTTCGCAAAATTGGCGTGGCCCCGCCACAACATCCTTAAGGAAAGGTTAATAGGTAAACCCCAGGAGCCGCTGATAACACATGGCTCGGACTGTCTGCCCTCGCCTTGAACCATACGGATGCCCAACATCGCGTGGCATATTCAACGTTGATTCGTTTTCCCCGCCCGCTTCACGTCTCCTCAGTTCATGACCTTCGCCACCTCAGCCCGGAACATTGCGCGCAACACCGGCCAGGATTGGCGTGGCCACCTGCTTCCGATCGTGCTGGGCGGCATCATCGCCACGGCTGCGCTGGTGTTCGTCGGTTATCTGTTGTGGCCGACCTGGGAGATCGATACCGCAAGCGGCCCGGCGCGACTGCCGGTCAGCGTCGGCTCGACGCTCTTCAACGTCCCCTCCGGATCGATCCGGATGAAAATCCAGCACCATACCGGACCGCAGGAACGTATCGATCTCAGCTTCGCCTACCCCTCGCTTGAGCCTCCGGAAGCGCCAAAGCGCGTCAGCGCGGCCAACGTGGATGAAGCCATGCAACCGATCGACCGGATATTCCTGTCGATCGCGGACCACCATGACTCGCTGGCGCCGGATGTCCGTACGCGTACCATATTTCCGCGTTATCTCGACCAGACGACCCCGGTCAGCAAAGACGGTCTGACGATGCGCGCCTTCCGCGAGAACTCGCCCTATAGCGGCGAGGATTTATTCTCCGCCGATGCACCCGGTTTCGTCGCCCGTTGCACCCGCGAGGCAGCCACGCCCGGCATGTGCCTGAGCGAACGCCGCGTCGAGGGAGCCGATCTGACCTTTCGTTTCCCACGCAGCTGGCTTGCGCAATGGCACGACGTTGCCGAGGCGATGGATCGCCTGACTCAACAACTGCACAGTCAAAAATAACGGGCCGTCCGAAACAGCGGAATTTAGTCCTGCTCCTGCTCGACGAGATCGTCTTCCAAAATCGCCATCTGGAATACGCCGTCGTCGGTAAACAGCACACCGAGAAACTGCTCGCCGATATAGACCTCGACCGAGTCGTTTTTCTTCGGACGCGAAACGACCCGGATCTTGGGATTGCCGAACACCTGCTTGATATAGGCGTCCAGCTTCCTGATGTCCCGTGCATCCGCGGTCTTAATCGTCATTTCGAATTGAAACGAGCGGTCGCCGTCTTCGTCATCGACGGACAGCTCGGCGACGCGTTGCTCGCCGATGTACACCTCAGCCGAATCGTCGTTCTTCGAACGCGGAATAACCTTCATCTGAGGATTGCCGAACAGGCGCTTGAGGTAGGCGTCGAGTTTCCTGACTTCCTGAACGTCCACGACAGTCTCCGAAGCAAAGGTCTTTGGGAAATTTTAGGACGATATAGCGAGGATCGCTAGCGATATCCCGCAATATGACACGCCCTTCTCAGGGGTTTATAGCCGCGCATCAGGCCAACTGCAAAGCTAGTGGTCCGATTCTAACATTCGCATCCCATCTCAGCGGCCACTTTTGCGAATGTTAGAATCAAAGGACCACTAGTAAATATAGGTTTCTAGTGGAGTTTTGGATTTGACATTCGCCCGACGAACCCGCGGCCAGGTGGGTAGCGAATGTCAAATCCACTCCACTAGTGTGGCGGTTCACATAAAGCTGAAATTCAAAGCCCGATCGCGTTGATCATCTGGTCCATGGTGCGCGACGGCTCGGCGCAGCCGGCCTCGCCCACGATCTTGGCCGGCAC
>Ga0116129_1001323_pt1 | contig 13817 bp, 12 predicted proteins | sample June2015DPH_17_2_FD_89732 | JGI IMG/M metagenome (GOLD analysis project Ga0116129, IMG submission 89732) | Peatland microbial communities from SPRUCE experiment site at the Marcell Experimental Forest, Minnesota, USA - June2015DPH_17_10 | ecosystem: Environmental > Terrestrial > Soil > Wetlands...
ACCTCGACATGCATATTCTGACGGAGTTCATCGGCGACCTCGCCAAGCTGGGACCGGAGTTCGCCAAGCCCGGCGTGCTGGGCCCGCACAATATCTTCAACCACTGCACCCGGGTGCCGCAGGAGACGTGGAAGCTGTTTGCCGACGCAGGCGTCAACATCACCATCAACCCACGCTCCGACGCACTGTTCGGCTTCGACGATGAGAGCTTCGCCTATCAGCAGGCAATCGATCACGGCCTGACCCCGGCGCTCGGCATCGACCTCGACACGGCTTTCGGCAGCGACTTGTTCGGCGAGATGCATGCCCTGTTCGGGCAGCAACGCTCGGCGATGCGCTACCGCCGCTTCCGGGGCGAGGCCAACGTGCCCAAACCGATCTCGGTGGAAGCGGTGCTCGAGGCCGCGACCGTCAACGGCGCCCGCGCGGCGGGTCTTGACCGCGAGATCGGTACCCTGACGCCCGGCAAGCAGGCCGACCTCATCATGGTCCGCACCCAAGGCGTCGCCGTGTTCCCGGTGACGAACGCCATCGGCACGATCGTCCAAGCGGTCGAGCGTTCCGATGTGGACACAGTGATGGTGGCGGGAGAGATCCGCAAGCGGGCCGGCACGCTGCTCGGGGTCGATGTCGCCAAACTCACCGCCGATGTGACCGCCTCGCGCGATTATCTGCTCGAGGTGAGCGGCTATCGTCCGGAGTTGTTCGGCGCATCCACGGCCTCGAAGTCCGCGGCCTGATCCGACGTCGCCGCCCGAAGAACGGGCGGCGACGCTCCTCACCTTTATTTGGAGCTTGTCATGTCAACACCTGCTGCACAGGGTGTGAGTCTGCCGCAGACCTCACCGGTTTATTTGTCTCGTCCCGCGCCGGGCATCATCGCGGCGCTTTTATGCGGCTATCTCGCCGTCGGCTTGCCGCTGCCGGTGATACCGCTGTTCGTCCACAACAAACTGGGCTTCAGCAATCTGATCGTCGGACTGGTGATCGGCATCCAGTTCCTCGCGACCGTACTGACGCGCGGTTATGCGGGCAGGCTCACCGATCACCACGGCGGAAAGCGCTCGATGCTGCAGGGCGCGGCGGTCTGCGCGCTGGGTGGACTGCTCTATCTCATCGCCGCCATCCCGGGCTTTTCCCCGGCAATCAGCCTCGCCATCATCGTCGTCGGCCGTCTGGTCGCCGGCTTCGGCGAGAGCCAGTTGGTCACCGGCGGTGTCTCCTGGTCGATTGCCTCGGTCGGGCCGCCGCGCGCCGGAATGTCGATGTCCTGGACGGGTATCGCCATGTTCGCCGCGCTCGCCATCGGCGCGCCGATCGGTATGGCGCTCTATCAGTCTTATGGACTCGAGGCGGCCATGGTCGCCTGCATCGTCGCTCCGCTCATAGCGGCGGTCATCGCCTTCCGTGAGCAGTCCTACACCAGTCCCGTAGGTCAGCGTCTCCCTTTCTACCGGGTGATCGGCCAGATCTGGCGGGAAGGTCTCGGTCTGATGCTCCAGGGCGTCGGGCTGTCGGGTCTGACCGCGTTCGCCTCGCTCTTCTTCGCGGCGCGTCACTGGGAGCATGCGGGCTGGGTCATGACCGCCTTCGGCATCGGTTTCATATTCATTCGTGTGGTGCTCGGATCTCTGCCGGACCGGATGAACGGCTATCGCGTCGCGCTATCATCGCTGCTCGTCGAGGCGGTCGGCCAGGCGATGCTGTGGGGCGCTCAGCATGAGATGGTCGCGCTCGCCGGTGCGCTGGTCACGGGCCTCGGCTGCGCGCTGGTCTTCCCGGCGCTCGGAGTGGAGGCGCTGAAGCGGGTGCTGCCGGCCAATCGCGGCAGCGCGATGGGAGCGTTCGTTGCATTCCTCGACATAGCCTACGGCCTCTCCGGTCCTGCGGCGGGCGTGATCGCCGGGCATTTCGGCTATGCCGCCGTCTATCTGTTCGGCGCCGGCTGCGCGCTTCTTGGGGCCGCACTCATGACCACCAACCGCAACCGCCAAGCCTGAACACCAGCCTCGATCCTGAACACCAACATCAACTCTGAACATCAACCCCGGCCGGTGGACGCCGATACCGGCCAGCCTCAAGGAGAAACACCATGTCACGCATCTTCATTTCCGGCTCGTCAACCGGCCTCGGCCTGATGGCAGGCGAACTACTCATCGATCAAGGGCATCAGGTCGTCCTGCACGCCCGTAACTCCGCGCGGGCCGATGACGCCAGGCGCGCGCTGCCGGGCGCCGAAGCCATCGTCGAGGGCGACCTCGACACCATTGCCGGTGCAAAGCAAGTCGCCGCGCGCGTCAATGATCTGGGCCGCTTCGATGCGGTGATCCACAATGCGGCGGTGGGCTACCGCGAAGGTCACCATCTGACCGCGGACGGCTTGCCTCATGTATTCGCGATCAATACTTTGTCGGCCTATATTCTGACCGCGTTGATGGAGCGGCCACGGCGACTCGTCTATCTGAGCTCCGGTATGCATCATCATGCCGACGCCAATCTCGATGACATCCTCTGGACCCGGCGCCGTTGGAACGGTTCGGACGCCTATGCCGAGAGTAAACTGCACGACACAATGCTTGCCTTCGCCGTGGCGCGACGTTGGCCGAATGTTTTGTCAAACTCACTCGAGCCGGGCTGGGTTCCCACCAAAATGGGTGGCCCCGGTGCACCGGACGACATGGGCCAGGCCCATCTCACCCAGGCATGGCTCGCCGCCGGCGAGGAACCGCAAACCAAGGTGACCGGCCGCTACTTCTACCATCTGTCTCCGCTCGCCCCGAATCCGCAGGCCAAGAGCGCTGTGCTCCAGGACCGCCTCATCGAGATCTGCGCCGAGCTGTCGGGCGTCACGCTCCCGGAGTAAGAGAGAGATTACGGGCGGAGGGTCGTAGGCGCCTGCAGCGAGTGCGTCGCTGCAGGCGCCGGACTAGCGCGCCTACTGAACTGCCTCGCACCGGTGCGAGCCTGGCGCGCGGGTCACTGGCCAATCGAGTGGCTCATGCTGGCAGTTTGGGGTTTCTGCGGAGTCTGGCTCGCGACAAAGAATCGCGGGCGTGCTCGAGAATAGTGGAAGAACCGGGTTCAGGAGGAGAGCAACTGCGAGGCTCTGGTGCTGAAAAATTGGGCGCTCCAGATCTTAAGGCTCTCGCGATCAGCCGCTCCGAGGAAGCGTTCAACATCCGCCGCGGCAGCTTTCCAGTCGATCGTCGTAATCTTCTCGTTGAGCCTGTCGACGACCCAGCGAGTGCTGACGACCGGATTCTGCGCCCTCCATGGTCCGAATTGATTGAGGGCGGCCTGCAGATGCGGCAAGTTGGGCGATACTTTCTGTTTGATGTACCAGTTGAAGTCGTACCAATCGCGTCCCTTGATGTACGGGCGGCACAGCAGCGCATGGATCTTCAGCGCGAAGTTGCTGGGTAGATCCTGGTGGCAGACCTCGAAGTCCAACGGAAAATCGAGGTACGTGTAGGCAAATGTCGACTCTGCTGGGGGATTGATATCGATTTCCAGCTTGATCTTTAATGTCGGAGGACTGCGACTCCGACTGAAGCTCAGATTGAGCTGGTTGCTGATAGAGTCGTTCTTGAGGAGAGCCTCGCGAATGTTTCGGTCCATCCTGCTCTTGTCGAGCACTTCTGACTGCAGGCCGAATCCCGTCAGTCCTGCAAGCAGCGGGTCCAGATAACGGCCCCAATCGAAGGAGGCGTTGGGCTGTTGCAGGATGAAATCCAGATCCTCGGAGAAGCGCGGAAGTTTGTGCAAGATCCGCAAGCTGGTACCGCCCTGGAAAGCGGCGATTTCGAAGAATCCGCCGCGCCAGAGTGAATAGAGCGCCACCTCCTGCAGGATTTCCTTGATGGCTTGCTCCTCCTGCAGGGCATCCTTGGGGTGGTAGGAGGTGAGGCGTTGGCGGATCAGATCAATCAAGATCGAGCTCTCTGCCAAGCGCGCTCAGGAAACCATTCGGTCGTTTCTGTTTGTAGACGCCTGCGAGGGTTTGGATCTGCGGCCGCGTAATCTCGTGTAGCCTCTGTTCATCGATGCGCATGCCGTCGGTGAGCCCTGAGAGGCCGTGCCAGTCGAGCTTTCTGAAGGTGACGAGATCTACCAGGGCGCGTAGCGGATGGGCAAGCAATGCGATCTGAGATCCCAGCTGCCGACGTTCGATGAGTTCGAGAAAATATTCTTTATGAAGGGCAAGCGGGCGAAATTCGAAGCTGCCCAGAGAGGGGTGCTCGAGGTGGGATGACTTGCGACCCGGGACGACGCTCGCCGTGACGCGAACAGCTTCCGGAATCCACCCATGCGTGCTGAGAGCGGTTTCAAAGGAGACGTAGCTGCCGGGCTCGAGAGCTTGGGCGATTGCGAAGGGGTGCGGAGGCTCTGTGCGGTACTTGGACGGCAGGGTGTACAGTCCGCGCCGAATTCGAATGAGTTCTTGGGCCTTTAGGGCGCGGTTGACCAGCCCGTAACGCCGGGCGGCCGCACCGCCGACGGCCCGCTCGAGTTGGCGCTCAGAGAGCACTTTCTCGCTTAGGCCTTGCTCAATGAGATGTTCGGTCAGTGTTTGCACGCTTATATAATTCCATATACTTCCAGTTATTGCAAGTTTACGGAATTATATAAGCACGAGGCCGCGATCGGTCGGTGGCTCAGGCCCAACATCGGGCCGTATCCTTAAAGAGCACCAAGTCGTTATAAAGGTTATTTAATAACCTTAAGGAACTCATGCGCCCTTATCGCGAGACCCAGGTCTGGATCGGACCGGCGGCGCGAATCGAAGATGCGACGTTCGTGCCGGCTCCGCCCTCTCGGCTGCAAGGCTGCATGGATGAGATGGCGGCAAGTATCCTCAACTATGCGCCGCGCGAAGATGAGCAGACCGTGCAGACCGTGCTCACGATACCGGCGCAGCTTGCGATCGCGCACGCTCAGTTCGAGACCATCCATCCCGCCCCGGAGGGGTAAGATTCCCTCCGGTGAATGGATGGAATCTCGAGACGCCAATATTCACTTATGGTGCGCGTCGTTCCACTGGTCTCCGGCGATGATTTCTTGCTCCGCGTGCTGCAAGGCCGCGAGTGCCTTTTCGGCATGTCCACCAAACTCGATCCCCTTGCTCGCGGCTTGGGCTTCCTGAATGTGATGAATTGCATTTTCAGTGGCCCCGTACGCATCCCTCAAGTTGGGGTGATGGATTTCATAAGCCAGGGCCATCGTCGCCACAAGAACGGCCAGCGAAGCAATGACAATTTTTTTCATGATTTCCCCTTGCGGTTGGATTGACTTGGTCAACGCCACATCGGTGGCGGCATGATTGTACGGCTTGTGTCAACACGTTGACAGAAGAGCGGCGCCGATGCGCTCAACATGACTCCCGACGATAGATCATTCATCTAGCCAAGGAGCAAGTCATGAACGCCATCACACGAAACACCAAGAACTTCACCATGGCCGCCGTCGCGGCGGTCTGCCTCGCCTCCGTTACGATTGCCCACGCGGACGATGCGGCTCGTACGGTCCGCTACTCGGACCTCAACCTCAACACACAGGCGGGCGCCGCCGTTCTTTACAAGCGCATCCGCAATGCGGCGGTAGAGGTCTGCGGCGATGTGGACGCTCGGCAGCTGGCGGAGGCCGCAGCGGCGAAGGCCTGCGTCGATCGGGCGATATTCACGGGCGTGCGCTCGGTGAATGCCCCGAAGCTCAGCAGCGAGTACAACGCGCGTGCCGGTGTCGCGCAGCCCATCAACGTAGCTTCTTTGCGCTGATGTGTTGGGGCAGGAGTCGCATTGGCCGCGGGGTCAATGCGACGATTCAGTCGGCCGATACCGTGGGGCCTGGAGGGCCACATCAGCTACCCAGGGCCGCCAATGCTTTGTCCAGACTCCGGACCAGGGCGTCGGCATCGTCCGTATCGAAGGGCATCGGAGGACGGATCTTCAGGACATTGTGATAGGGCCCATCGGTGCCGATCAGCACTCCGTCCTCTCGCAGCCGGTTGGTGGTCTCGGAGGCTTCCGCGGCCGCGGGCGCCAGCGTATCTCGGTCGCGGACCAGCTCTATCCCCAGGAATAGCCCGGTTCCGCGCACGTCTCCCACGATCGCATACCGATCCTTGAGCGGCCGAAGCTGTGCCAGCAGGTGCTCGCCCACGGCCTCGGCGTGGGCCTGCAGCCGTTCACTCTTCACGATCTCGAGGACGGCCAAACCCACGGCGCACGAGACGGTGTTTCCCCCGAATGTACTGAAGTACTCCATCCCGTTGTCGAATGACGCGGCAATCTCGGGAGTCGTGACCACGGCCGCGACTGGATATCCATTGCCGATGGGTTTGCCGAGCACGACGATATCCGGAATGACATTCTGCTGTTCGAAGCCGTAAAAATACTTCCCCAGCCGGCCGTAGCCCGTTTGCACTTCGTCCGCCATACACACGCCGCCCGCGGCACGGACTTCGGAATACACCGCCGCCAAATAGCCTTCCGGGAGCAGAATCTGCCCGCCGACGCTTGGGCAGCTTTCGGCAATGTAACCGCAAAGGCCGGTGTCTCGTGCTCGCAGCTGCGCGATTCGCTCGCCGACGGACTCGGCATAACGGGGGCCGGCATGGGGATCCGTGGACTTGAATTCGCCGCGATAGACGTCGGGCAACCGCGCCACGTGGACCCACGGCGGCTGCCCCCTGCCGCCCGGACCGTTGAACTTGTACGGACTGATGTCGATCATCGTGTTCGTGTTTCCATGATACGCGGCGTCGAGCACGATGAGATCGATCGCTCCGGTATGGGCTCGCGCGAGACGCAGCGCCAGCTCATTGGCCTCGCTGCCGGAATTGACGAAATAGCAAACGCGCAGCGGCTCCGGCAATGTGGCGATGAGGGCTTCGGCAAAACGCTGCAGGTTTTCGTGCAGATAGCGGGTATTGGTGTTGATCAGCGCCATCTGCCCAACTGCCGCCTCGAGAACCCTCGGATGGCCGTGCCCCACGTGCGGCACGTTATTGTACGCATCGATGTAACGCCGCCCGTCGGCGTCGAATATGTATTGCATGGATGCTCGCGCGACGTGCAGGGGCTGCCGGTAGGCGAGCTTCACGCTGGGGCCGATGATTCTTCGGCGAACGCTCAGCAGAGTCTGCGTATCGGACATGGATTTGTTCATATTGGTGTGCACGCGTTGCGGAACGAGTTCTGCAAGACATCCAAGGGCACGGCATCGAGCCGCTGCAATAGCTCGGAAACCGGGCCGACCGACACGAGCTGATAAGCGTCGCCGCGCTTGGCCTCCGCATTGTGCGCGGCATAACAGGCGCTCATGCACAGCCGTGCAGCGGTGAGCGAAAAGAGCGCGCTCTTCTCGGCGTCGGTGAGCGGGAACCGGGCGTGGTAGGCCGAAATGACCGTCGCGGCAGCCGCCAGCGGTTCGGTTTTGTCGAGCATTGCATAGGCGAGCGCGATGGCGAGATCACACGCGGCGACGGAATAGACCATATCGCCGAAGTCCAGCAAACCCGCTACGCGGCCCTGTCTCACCAGCACATTGTAGTCGTTGGCATCGCCGTGAATGACACTGTGCCGCAAGCCTTGCCACTCGACCGTCCCCCACGCACTCATGAGTCGCCGGACTATTGCTTGCTGCGAGCTCGGCAGCATCGGCAGATACTGCAGCGCAAGACCGGCATGCTTGATGTCCCAATGCAGCTCACGGTGCATCGCCGGGTGCGAGAAATCTTTCAGGGCTAGATCCAGCTCGGCCAAGGTGGAACCGAGCGACTCGAGCAGCATCGCGTCGTGCGGATGCGCATGAACGAATATCTCGCCTTCGAGCCAGGTCATCAGGCGCAGGAAATAACTCTGACCCTGAGCTCCTGTGATGGTGAGGATATCTTCTCCCTGGGGGGTCTCGATCACGCGTTGCAGGGCCAGGGTCGGCGCACGGCGTGCCACGTGTCTCAGTGCCGCGTTCTGCAGCTCGAGAAGCGGGCGTGCTTCATCCGATTTGGCGATCTTGAGCACGAATTTCTCGCCCGCATCGCTTTGCAGGGCGAAATTCTGGTCGCGCTCACTGGGCAGCGGCCGGGCCTCGACATTCAGCCCGTAGATGCCTCTCGCCATGCGAACGGCATCTGCAACGTCAAATCGAGGGGTGGTATGGGGGCTCAAGATTTTCTCTTTGCCGCGGCGCTTGCGCGCCGGTTACGGGCCGCAATATAGACCATAAAGCGCAGTGGGGTTCGACTATGCGCTCGCCATCCTTGATCCCGCCGACGAGATCTCTCGCCTTCGACGCTGCGTGAACGTGCACTCCCTTGGTGGCGAATTGGAGCTACGATATGTATTGAAACGCGAACTCGAGTGCGATATGAAGCGAACACCGAAAGCACCCAAAAGCTCACGCATCCAGAGACCTGCCCAGGCGGCTAATCCGAGCGGCAACCGTGGAAAGGTGAAAACGCCGCGGTAGGCGGCGCCGGAATTCAGGCGGACCGTAGGTTCACGGGTTTGCCGCGTTAGCTGACGTGCTCCTCGAACTCGTTCCCGAGTTTTCTATAGAGAACCTTAGCGAGTGGGTCATATCCAAAAAACTCGACCGCTGCGTCCGACCATATCTTAGGCCGCGTGTGCGTGAGATCGCGCGCGCTTTTGAGCAACTGTGCCGGCATTGAAGAGGGGGAAGGGTCAAAAACTTCCGCCTCATGATCATCGTGCTCTTCCGCCAACACTTTCCGGGTTATCTTCGAGAACACATGCTTGCCGGCAGACGTCGCGTAAACTCGATACTCTTTCCAATGTCCGTCCGGCGCCGAGGACGGCGCCGCAGAGGCAAGCAGCGTTCCGGTAAATGTCAGATCGGCTTTGCCGTCCCTGACGACAACTTGTTCTTTCGGAACTCCGACGTCACGGTCGTCATCGAGGGCCGGTAAATGACTCTGCATCTTAACTTTGGCCTCCGAAACCTGCTTGCGCGCAGAGTTCTCCTGGGCGCTCGCCGATGAACTTTTGGGCGGTGAATTTGATGATTGACCCTCGAGCGTCTCGCCGCGCACCAGCACGGTGGCCGGCCGGGGTGCAGCGTTGTCCGAGGTAGCGCGGGCCCCGGCGGCTTCGCTGCCTTGCTTATCGCCGGACGCTTGGCTGCCCTTGCTCATCTGCGCCTCAGAAATCTCTTCGGGACGTTCATAATTCATTGGGTTGACCTCGCTACCGGGTGGCTCAGAGTAAAATCTTAGGGCAAAGTCACACTGCGATCAGCCAGACATTGGCGCAGTCGGTCGTAAGCGTGCGCTCACAGAAGTGAGTCAACTGTTGGCGGAGGAGATGTTCTCGAGACGGCGCTACCGGCGGTAGGTGGATTCGAACTTCTCAAGGAACGCCTTGCTCTGCACGATTCTGGTCACGGCCTCCTGGAGATCATCCAGGGTGAATGGCTTGGCGAGCTTGGGTACCGCGAATTTGGGATTCGCCGGCAACTCCGCGTATCCGCTCACGAGCAAGACGGGAATCTGCGGCCACTCGACTTGCATGGCGGCAATCAACTGCATGCCCGACATCTGAGGCATGGCCTGATCGGTGATGACCAAATCAACCTTGGGGTTGGCGCGAATGAGTTCGAGGGCCTGCGCCCCGGAGCTCGCTTCGATCACCTTATGGCCAAAATCTTCGAGCATTGCCGTCGTATTGACCAGGACCAATTGATCATCGTCTACCACGATAATGAGCAAAGCACGCTTGATGGCATCCGCCGAATGCCGGGGCGTTGCTTCCTCAGGTTCGACATTGACGCCGGGTTGAGCTATTGGAAACCAAACCTCGATGGTCGTGCCTTCGCCGAGTTGGCTCTGTATGCGCACGCGCCCGCCTAGCTGCTCCGCCATGCCGTGAACCATCGAAAGACCGAGGCCCGTGCCTTTTCCCACCCCCTTGGTGGTGAAAAACGGCTCCAAGGCCCGCTGCTGCGTCACCGAGTCCATGCCTTCACCGGTGTCGGTGACTGAGATGACCACGCAGTGTCCGTTGAGTGCCTTCGCCCCCATCATGGGATCGGTCCGCGCAACGCGGGCGGAAATGCTTACGGTGCCGCCTCCCGGCATGGCATCACGCGCATTGAGCGCCAGGTTCAAGAGGCCTGTCTCCATCTGATTCGGATCCACCTTGATGAGCGGCAAGTCATCCGGGATTTCGATTTTGAGCCGGATGGTCGGGCCAAGCGAGCGGTCGAAAAGGTCCTTCATACCCTCGACCAATGCCTTCACATGCAGCGTCTTCAGCGCCATTTCCTGGCGCCGGGCGAAGGACAACATACGCTGGCTCAATGCGACCCCGCGGCGGGCGCCTTCGAAGGCGTTATTGAGCAGCGTCTTGAGCTTCGTGGAATCCTCCGGGAGGCGCTTGCGAATCAGCTCCAGGCTCCCCAATACCGCCATGAGCAGATTGTTGAAGTCGTGAGCGACGCCGCCCGTGAGCTGCCCGATCGCCTCCATCTTTTGAGACTGGATCATGGCCTCGCGCGCCCGATCGATCTGTAGTTGCGCTTCGCGGCGCTCGGTCATGTCCCTGGTGATCTTGGCGAACCCGATCAAGACGCCGGTCGGGGCGCGAATGGCGTCGATAACGACGTTGGCCCAAAATCGTGTGCCGTCTTTGCGATAGCGCCAACCTTCCTTCTCGAGACGTCCTTCGCGCGCGGCGATCTCCAAATTCTTCTGGGGCTCTTTGGCGGCCGCATCTTCCGGACTGTAGAAGCGGGAGAAGTGCGATCCGATGATATCAGCAGGGGCATAGCCTTTAATGCGCTCGGCACCGAGATTCCAATTCGTCACGATGCCTTCGGGACTCAGCATGTAGATCGCATAGTCGGTGACGCTTTGGACCAGAAGACGAAACTGTTCCTCGCTTTTGCGAAGCTGATCCTCAGATTCCCTACGCTCCGTGAGATCGCGCGTGATCTTGGCGTAGCCGATGAGCTCACCGCTGGAATCGAGGATGGGGTCAATGACGACGTTGACCCAGAATCGCGTGCCGTCCTTGCGCACGCGCCAGCCTTCGCCTTCGAAATGCTTTTCCTTGCGCGCGATTGCCAGAGCCCTGGCCGGCAGCCCCGCTTTTCGGTCCCCATCGGTGTAAAAAACTGAAAAGTGTTCGCCGATGATCTCACCCGCTTCATAGCCCGTGAATCGCTCTGCGCCCGGATTCCAACTGGTTATGATCCCTTGGAGATCGAGCATGTAAATGGCGTAGTCCGTGATGGAATCGATCAACAGGCGATAGCGGTCTTTGTCTGCCAACGCAGCAGGCTCCTTTAAATTCCGATCGGCGTCGCTCGGAAACATGTCCATCTCCGTGGGCTGTAAAATATGCTGGATCCACATCATAGCGCGTTAGGCGCTGGCACCTCCTTCGATGCCGTGTAGGATATTTCCCACGGCTCACGAATTCAGAGTCCCCGTAAAACCCTTGCCGATTGCGCTGCATAAATTGACTCAGGGCGCGATATCTCTACGATGGCAGGGGAAGCGTTAGTTTTAGAGATACGCGATGCGATCAACAATAAAAAGCGGATGCAACGATCTCTGGCCCCGCGGCGTACTGCGCCATGGCCAAGTGCAGACGCTGATTGGCAACCTGCCGCCAATGCAGTGGCTCACGCGCCGGCGCGGGGCGGCGCTGCTGCGGAGCGCGCGGCAATGGTTGCTCGACTGCGGCGACGGAGTTCGGCTGCAGGGATTCTTGAGTCTGTCGCAGGGACGCGGGACACCGGCACGCGCGCTCGCGAGGTCGGACGAGCCGGTCCGGCAGCGCATCGCGGTCGTGCTGCACGGCTGGGAAGGCAGCGGTGATTCCTGCTACGTCATTTCTCTCGGCGCCGAGCTACTCGCGTGCGGATTCGACGTTCTGCGGCTGAATCTGCGCGACCACGGTGAAAGCCATCATCTGAACCGCGAGATCTTCCACTCCTGTCGCCTGGCCGAGGTCGTCGGCGCGACGCGGGCGGTCGCGGAGCGCTTTCCGGCGGCGCGGATCTTCTTGGCCGGCTTTTCACTCGGTGGCAATTTCATGCTGCGAGTCGCGGCCGACGAGGGTGCTCCCGAGGCGATCGCCGGCGTAGCCGCCGTGTCGCCGGTGCTTGATCCAGCCGCAACGCTCGAGGCACTCGAGCGCGGCTGGTTTTTCTACCGCCGGCACTTTGTGCAGCGGTGGTCACGCTCGCTGCGCCATAAGCGGCGTGCGTGGCCGGATCTGCCCGACTTTGAATCGATCTTACGCAGCCAGGATCTGCGTGCGATGACCGCAGGATTGGTGCGCGAGTTCACCGAATTCGCAAGTCTCGATGCCTATCTCGACGGCTATGCGATCACCGGCCCGCGGCTCGCTACATTACGCTTTCCGGCGGCCGTGCTGCTCGCGGAGGACGATCCGATGATTCCGGCGGCCGGTCTGGTGCGACTCGCGCCGTCCCCGCATCTCACCGTCGTCAGCACGCGCCACGGCGGTCATTGCGGATTTCTCGAGCGACTCAACGGGCCGAGCTTTGCCGACCGCTTCGTCGTTGCGCACTTCGAGCGGTTTGGGCGTCCGTAGGCTAAGCGGAGGGCCGCAGATGGCCCGGGGTGAACTGCCCGATTAATCGTGGGCGCTGCCGGCGGCCTGATATAGAGTAGCGCCTATGAAAGTCGGGCGTAATGAAAGCTGCCCCTGTGGCAGCGGCAAAAAATACAAAGTGTGTTGCGGGGCGGCTCCCGAGACGGAGTCGCCGCAGATCCTGGCGTGGCGGCGGCTGAGCCGCGCGATACAGGACCATGTTCCGAAGCTGCTGAGCTTCATCGCGGAATCCCACGGTCCGGGGGCGATCGAGGAGGCGTGGGAGGAATTCACGCTGTGGATGGATGAGCCTTTCGATCCTGAGTCCCCGCAGGTGACACTGTTCTATCCCTGGCTGTTTCATGTCTGGAGACCGGATCCCATCGACACCGAAGTCGAGGCACGCTGCCTGCATTCGATACCGCCCACTCAGGCATACCTCATTGCGCGTGGCAAGGGCATGGACCAGCTGTTGTATCGCTACCTGTCGGCATGCCTCGACTCACCGTTCGGATTCTTCGAGATCATCGGCGCCGATCCTGGCCATGGTATGCAGATGCGCGAGATCCTGACCGAGACCACCTGCGAGGTGCTCGAGCGCAGCGCTTCAGGCAGTCTCACGCCGGGTGACATCGTCTACGGCATGGTGGTCGAGTGCGACGGCATCTCGATGCTCGAAGCCAGCGCACCCGTCGCTCTTCCAATCGGCGTGAAGATAATCATTGTGGACCAGAGGGAGCAGCTGCTCGAGGACGAAGCGTGGGAGCGCGAAGAAGCACTCAAGGCCATGGCGGAGGAGGAGAGCGTGGCGGACGATGCCCTCGGCGACGATGGGCTCGAACAGGTTGGAGCCGAGCAAACGCTGAATATCGATCCGGCCGGCGCAACGGGTGACGACACCACACTGCACAAATCCGCTTTGATGCGTTACGACTTCTCCAATCGAGAGCTCTACTGGGATCTGGTGCTTCCGCTATTGAATCCGGCACCGCCCCAACTACACAACACGGACGGCGATCGGCTGTCGATGCAGCGACTCATTTTCGCCATCGACTCAGCGGCTGCCGCCTTCGAGGCGCTCAAGGGGCTTGCGGTTGGACAATCGGAGGAGGAATTGCTTCAGGATGCTGAATATGCCGCGGATGGGGAACTGTGGCGTGTCGCGTTCAACTGGACGAAGCGCGGAAATTCACGGCACAAGGGGTGGGAGACCACGGTGCTGGGGCGCATCGA
>Ga0116129_1001324_pt1 | contig 13814 bp, 13 predicted proteins | sample June2015DPH_17_2_FD_89732 | JGI IMG/M metagenome (GOLD analysis project Ga0116129, IMG submission 89732) | Peatland microbial communities from SPRUCE experiment site at the Marcell Experimental Forest, Minnesota, USA - June2015DPH_17_10 | ecosystem: Environmental > Terrestrial > Soil > Wetlands...
GCGCGCTCTGACGCTCAGGGCAGCCCTCGCATCGCTGCTTCCGGACCAGATTTCCTGGATTATCAGGATCAAAGCAGATCGTTCTCCCATATCGCGGCGGTCCTCCCCCACTTCACATTCACGTGGACAGGCGAGGGCGAACCCCGGTTAGTCAAGTGCACCGCTATCACAGAGGACTTTTTCTCGGTGCTGGGCATCCGGCCATACATGGGCCGTCTCTATACCGCTCGCGAGTACGCAACTCTCGAGAACGACACAATCCTCGTGTCCTATGGATTCTGGAAGAATCAGCTGGGCGGCGATCCCCATGTCTTAGGCCGGGTCATTCATCTTCAAAACGATCCCACAACGATCGTTGGTGTCTTGCCTCCGCTGCCCGATCTGTTTCCTGAAACCGACGTCTGGCCAGAACACAACACACGCCCCAGCTGGGAATTTAGCAAGTGGCGCGCCAATAAATTCCTTACTGTCATCGGTCGACTCAAAGATGGCGTGACTCCTGCCATGGCGCAAGGAGAGTTAACGGGAATTTTGCGTCGCGCTTCCGGCGAGCCACCTGACGTTCAAGTGCAGCTAACACCACTCAAAGATGATCTGGTGGGAAGCGTTCGCACCCAATTACGAATCATTATGTTCTCCGTCGCTCTCGTGCTGATCGTGGCCTGCGTCAACGTTGCTGCGCTTTTGTTAGCGAGGGCAGCTCGACGCAGCGGTGAAATGGCGCTTAGATTATGCTTGGGAGCAGCACACAAACGGGTGCGACAGCAACTCGTCGTAGAGGGTTTCGTGCTGACTCTATTGGCCTGTTCTCCGGGCATCTTCGTTGCATGGCTGGCTCTGCACTTTCTACCTTACGCTCGCGGGTTAGACTTTCCTCGACTTGAGGGCGTCTGCTTGAACGGAACCGCGCTGCTTGTCACGGGAGCAGTTGCAGCAGTCACCACACTCTTTTTCGGTTGGGCGCCGTCTTTGATGTTTTCCGCTCTCAACCTCGCTTCCTCAATGCGCACAGGACGGACAGACACTGGCAAATCGCATCAGCGATCCTTTTCCGGCCTCGTCATCGCCGAGATTGCCTGCTCGGTGGTGCTATGCATCTGCGCGGGCTTGCTTCTGCACAGCTACTGGCGCTTACAGCACGTCGATCTCGGATTTGAACCCAACCGAATGCTGAAGGCATACTTGCGCACAAACTATTACACTCCCGAGGGGCGCGGCTTTTGGCGGGACGTTCTTCAAGGCATCGCGACCCTTCCCGGTGTGCGCGCCGCGGCCCTCGCAGACTGTAAACCTGGCCAAGGCGCCGAGATTGCAACCCTTGTATTCAGCGATCGTCCAAATGATCCCAACCACGCGCCGCCCGCGCAAGGCTGCTGGATGAGCTCTGATTTCTTCCGGGTAAGCGGAACTCCTCTGATGCAGGGACGCTTCTTCGCTCCCGGCGACGATGCCGATTCCGCACCAGTGGTCATCGTCAATGAGCAGGCCGCGCGCAAATACTGGCCTGGAGAAAATCCCATAGGCAAAAAAATCAGCATCAACTACACGGGACCCGGCAGGACGAGCAAATCCGCTACGCGCATGCGAGAGATAGTTGGGGTTGTGCGCGGGATGAAATATGGACCGCTTGAATTGCCGATTGAGCCGGCTGTCTACATGCCCTATCTACAGGACGAGATCAGTCACGACATGGCAACCATGAGCCTATTTGTCCGCAGCGTGGGAGACCCCACTGCATTGGAAAGCAGTATCCGAGTCAGGATTCATGCTGTCGCGCCAGACCAGCCCATCGACGATATGCAAACCATGCAGGACATTGTCTCCCGGTCAATGGCCCCGCGGCGATACAGCCTTTCTCTGCTTGGAGCTTTCGCAGCCCTGGCCCTGCTACTCTCCGCCATCGGCATTTACGGTATCGTCTCCTACACCACTCTGCAAAGATCGCGCGAATTCGGCATCCGCATCGCTGTGGGTGCGACGCGAGGCAGCGTCATGTCGCACATATTCCGGCGGGGCTTGGTGTTAACCGCAAGCGGTGCGATCCTTGGTGTGGGCATGGCTCTGTTGCTGACCCGCATTCTTGCGCAATTGCTATTCGACGTCAGTCCACTCGACCCACTAAGCTTTGCCTCCTCCGTTGTCCTGCTCGCTCTCATTTCAATTGCTGCTTGTCTACTCCCTGCCTGGCGCGCCTCCCACCTCGATCCCATCCGCGCGCTGAGGAGTGAATAAAAGACTGGGCCTATGCAAGGAGCGCCGTCCTCCCCAATCGGAGGAGACTGCTCGTTACCCTTCGTGTGATTGTGCGTGGATGACGGAGAACCCAGAAGTTTCTCCAAGCCTCAATGCAGGCCTACTGTGGCTTGCGTTTCATTGGTTTGCCAATCGCGAGCAGAAAGATGGCACTCTTTCTTTTCGCTTGGGGCGAAAAGAACTCAATCACGTCATCGTCGAAGAAGGTCAAGCCGGTCGCACCGAGATGCTGGGCATACACCGCCAGATACATCCTGCCGCCGATGGCGCCGGCCTCCAACTAGACGCCCCGGTAGCTCGCGGATGACTGTTGAGAACAGCGATAGCAGTCGCAGCAGGGATCCCCGGTCTGGTTTCATGTCGTATCACCGGCAATTCGAAAACTGATGCACTATCGTTAGCCAGAGTTAGCAGCCTAGAAGCTTCCCGCCGTCAAATAGACCACCACCAACCCCAGCAGTAACACCGCACCTTCCACTCGCGTAGACCAAATATGCAGCGCATCGAACTGCACGCGCTCCGGATTGTCGATCGGCACGGCACTCACTTCACCCATCGACGCCCGCAAAACGTCCATCCGCGGAATAATGCCAAACTGTGAGATCAGCGTCAGCACCAGCATCAGGCACAAAAACACGTGCCGCGCAGCGAACACATGCGCCACACCGTCGGTGAGACGGCTGTAAAGCAGGGAACTAGCCAGAAAAATGACTCCAGCCACAATGGCAATCCAGTGCAACTTCCCCAGCGCGCGCCCGACCACGTTACCTGCAAGATGTGTATTGGGCAGTACTCCAGGGATTGTGAATGCCGTAGGCGCCAGCACAAATGCAAAAAAGATAAGCCCGCCGATCCAACAAATCAGCGATAAAAACATGAGAAAGCGCAGAAAGGACATAGCGGAGAATTATATCCTCACGCCAAGAAGAGACCTCGAAAATTAGGCACTAGCACCAGGTACTGCCCCTACACCGGCACCGCCAAATTCTCCACAATCTCTTTCAGTACCTGATCGGCCTGCTCCGACTTTTTCAAAGTCGAAGCGTACCCTCCATTGACCACCACGCGATGTGCGAACACCGGTACCGCCAGCGGCTTAAAATCCTCGGGAGTGCAAAACCCGCGCCCATCGAGAAACGCCATCGCCTGCGCCGCCCGGTAAAGCGCCTGTGCCCCGCGCGGCGACACGCCCAAAGATAAATATTCCGATTTACGCGTTTGCTGAACAATCCCCAGCGCGTAGGTAACCAAAGATTCATCCACCCGAATCTGCTTCACCGCCTCTTGCATCTCGAGCACATCCGCGCCCGTAAGCACCGGCCGCAGATCCTGCAAGTGCGCCGCACCTGCTTCCGACCGCAAAATCTCCCGCTCCGCAGCCGCCTCCGGATATCCCATCCTGACTCGCATCAAGAATCGATCCAGCTGCGACTCCGGCAGCGGATACGTTCCATGGTGCTCCACTGGATTCTGGGTCGCAATTACCAGAAACGGCTGCGGCAACTCGTAAGAGCGCGCATCCACCGTAACCTGGCCTTCATTCATCGCCTCCAGCAGCGCCGACTGCGTCTTCGGCGTCGTCCGGTTAATCTCGTCCGCCAGCAGAACATTGGTGAACACCGGCCCGCGCTTGAACTCAAATTCCTGCTCCAGCGCCGAATACACCGAAATCCCCAGCACGTCGGAAGGCAACATGTCGCTGGTAAACTGCACTCGCTGAAATGTGCAATCGATAGCCCGGGCCAGCGCCTGTCCCAGCGTGGTTTTGCCCACTCCCGGCACCCCTTCAATCAGCAAATGTCCACGGGCAAAAATGCTGACCAGCGCCAGGCGTACCACATCGTCTTTGCCGCGAATCACGCGGCGAAGCGCTTTTTCCAGCTCAGCGGCCTTATGGGACACAGCGGTGACGGTCTCAGGGGACATTGAATGGATTTTACTATCAGCTACCCAACCGGCAGAGTTACCGATGTCACGCTACTTCGGCTTCTGGCTCCTGCCCCAAGCGAACCCGCTAAGATCCGCAGTTGTCATCCCGAGCGAAGCGAGGTATCCAGGTATTGCCCACGCCACCACGATTTCAGAACGCCGGCACCAAAGAATCTTGCAACGGTTCGAGCAGAAGCTAGTAGCCCGTAGCGGGCCTCCTACTGCATAAACTCCGCCGGCCGTCCCGTCAACCGCTCAATTCTCTTAGCGATCGGAGGATGCGTCGAAAACAGATTTCCAAAATTCATTCCCAACAACGGCTGGATAATAAACAAATGCGCCGTCGATGGCGACGCCGCCATCGGCACCCGCCGCGAGTAAGCATCCAGCTTCTGCAGCGCGCTCGCCAGCGCATACGGATTCCCCGTGAAATGCGCCCCCGTAGCGTCCGCCTGATACTCCCGCGACCGCGATACTGCCATCTGAATCAGTGCCGCAGCGATCGGAGCCACAATCAGCATGAACAGCCCCGCCAGGCCGCCTCCGCCTCGTTCCTCGCGGTCACCGCCGCCCATCCCGCCAAAGATCATGGCAAAGCGCCCCATGCTGGCCAGCATGGTAATCGCGCCCGCAATGGTCGCCGCCACCGAACTAATAAGGATGTCTCGATTATTCACGTGCCCTAACTCATGCGCCAGCACGCCTTCCAGTTCTTCGTCATTGAGCAGCCCCAGAATCCCGTGCGTCACCGCCACCGACGCATGCTTCGGATTCCGCCCCGTGGCAAAGGCATTCGGCGATTCCGTTGGGATCACATAAATCTTCGGCATCGGGATCCCCATCTTCGGCGCCAGCCGCTCCACCGCTTCATACGCCCGCGGCAGCTCCTCGCGCGTCACCGGCTGCGCCCGGTACATGGTCAGCGCAATCTTGTCCGAATAAAAATAGGAGACGAAGTTCATCACCGCGGCGAACACCAGCGCCAGTATCATCCCATTCTGCCCGCCAAACGCCCGCCCAATAAACATCAGCAACAGCGTTAACGCTGTCAGCAAAAACGCAGTCTTAAATGTATTTCCCATAGCTTTTTTGATCTCGCCCAATTAGATGTCCCCCCCGCGTAGGGGATGCACGCAGGCAAATGCAGGTCGGGCGCCCTCGCCCGCCGCTCTTGACTCTGATCTTGACTCGGAGCTGATCTTGGACTCAGCCCTGACCCCGACTCCGCCGCGACTCAATTTACCCTAGGCCGCTAATTTCGTCGCCGTCACCTCAGTCCTTGCCTGCCGCGCCGCCAAAGTCATTGCCACGCGCGTAGCCCCGCTGATAATCATGCTAACCCCTACCAGAGTGCCGATCGCCCAGGCAGAACTCGACGGCCATTGCATGTAGATCAGCAGCCCCAACAACACTGTAACGATACCGTCAAACAACACCCAACTCGACCCCCGCACGGGCCGCATCTTGAAAAACAGAACCACGTCGAGGATGCCTTCAATCAGAAACAGTCCCCCCAGCAGCAGCGTAAGCGACGCTACTCCCAGCACCGGATGCACGATCAGGTATCCGCCGAAACAAAGATAAGCAACTCCGACCAGCAGCTTCCAGATCATGCTGCCCGCGCCATGCGCGTGAAAGGCGAGCACAATGTGCACCACGCCGGCAAAAACAATGAGCCAGGCAATGACCGCATTCAGCGCCACCGCGGCAACAAATGGCGAACCGATCGCCAGCATTCCTAGGATCACCAACAACACGCCCCACACCATCGACCACGTCGAAGCATGCCGCGCCACCACGAACGAATTATCCTGCACCATAAAAACCCTCCTTGTTAAAGCGCCCTAAGCCTACCTCAGAAACCTGATTATTAGAAGAAGCTCGATCGCAACAGGCATGTGTGGAGCGGACACTCCCTTCGCAAGCTCAGGGCAGGCTCTGTCCGCTGCTCTTGATCTTGATGTTGGCGGGTGCCTCTTTTCTCGAGTTCTTTGCGAGAAGTGGGGTTGTCGTCATCGGCACAACTCCCGACGATCAATAGGCTCCGTGAAGCTAGGCTACCCCCGACCGAATCTTCTCCCCCCACAACGACCAATCATTGATCCGCACCCTAACCTTGCCCCGCGCCGCCGTTCCGCAGATCATTCATGAAATTGTCTCCTTAAAAAAAGATTGCTCTTCAGAACTCATTCGCTTTATCGGCGATTCCCTGGCCGAGATTGAGTCAACGATACCAAGCAATGGGGCGAGCAAGATGCCAAGTGAGTTGAAACGCTACAGAATCAGATCGAACACATTCGGCAGCACGCAGTGGGTTGATGGTGAGATGACCGTCTCTGTGCTGTAGCCGCATCGATACCGATAGGCAAAGCTTGCCGGTCAACCCGGCAAGAATGGAGGAATCGCGAGGAACCCCAAGTGTCTCAGAAAGATTTCTTAGGGCGCGATTGCAGCAACGGTGCGCCCCAGGCGCTCACTGCAAGTGGTGCTCGGAACAGAATGATGGCGTTGACGCTCGATCGCCCCTCGGCCGACCAGTACACGTCCCGCAGATGCAGCCAGGGAGCGAATTCGTCGAGCATCAGCGCCGCACCAACGCCGTAGAGAATCGATATCAACCGGCTCAGAAGAATCGACGAATCATCGACTCCGGTGGCGATATCGGCGAGCCAACCACATCCAACGAGAAGGAGAATAAGAATTCCAAAAACCAGATGATGAATGTGTCGTCCGCCATGCTGAATGAAATGAAAGGGCGGAATCTGATGCTCGATGGCAAAGACCACGGCTCGAACTCCGGCGAACGTAATAAAGAAAAACACCGAAGCAAACTGCCGCCGTGGCCGGTCAAGAATGCGCTCGTGAAGTACCTTGCCGAAGGGAGTGCCTTGCATCAGCAACAGCAGAAAAGCTGTCCCGGCAATCACCAGCAGGATAATGAACCAGGAGTAGGCCATGCGTCATTCGAGCACGCGGAGTGCGCGTGCCTCAGGCCTTTTGCGCCTCGCGTTTTAGAGCTCGATCCAAAGTCTGGTCGAGGGCAGCCTTGGCCTTGTCATACTCCGCCTGCGAAATTACCCCCTGCTTGCGCTCAATTTCGAGCTGAAAAAGCTCCTCTTTGATTCCTTCCATCAGCATGGAAGTCGGACGCGGAGCGGTTTGCGAGTGTGTGATCGGTATGGCTTCGGCAGATTCGTAGTCGTCTTCTTCCGGCATGGAGACCGGCCGAGACCCTTTTTTCCGCGCCAAGCTGCGAGCAGCGGACTGTTGTCGGGAAGCGACATAAACCCCGCCAATCATCAGAACCGCGGCGAAGCCGCCCAGAATCCACCAACGATATTTTTGCAACGGATCGGGAGCGTCAATCGGCGGCCCCAGTCCTCCGCCAGGGCGGTTGTTTGATTGCGCGCTGCCCGGTCCTGGCGCGGAACTCTGCTCACCTTCGCTCGAGCCCTGGCCGCTGCCACTCTCCTGGCCGGTTTCGAGCATACCTTCGCCCGAAACCTTGAAGGCTAGATTCAGGCCGGGCGCCGTGTTGGAAGCGACTTGCACGCTGGCACCAGGCTCGCTCGGATAATTAATCAACTTGAAGCCTGCCGTACTGGCGGCAGCCGTGAACTGCATTCCCTTGGGAAGCATGACTACGAAGTGTTCCAAAGGATAGATCGACTTTGGATCAAGATTTGCGCTGCCGCTATAAGGAAGCTGGTAGCTCACTTCGAAACGCGTCAAACCCGGCCGCAATGGAAAGATGAATGAGTAGCGATTCTTCTCGCCTTCCGGAACTGGAGCGGATTTCAGCGGGTTGCCACCCTCAGTCGTGGCCGTGGCTGAATCGTCGATGATGTGCGCTCCATCCGGAACGTAGAATTCAAGGTTGCGTTCGCTCATCTGCGTGCGCGGCGGTGTGGAAGTGTTCTGCACTCCAAACTCGCGGGTCACCAAAACCTGGCCTTGCCCAGCCTGGACGCGCATGATATCGGCGACGACCGTAATGCCTTCGACCTTCTTTGCGACGTCATACACCTCAAGCGCTACGGAGGTCGTTCCCGGAGGCGCCATGCGGTGATAGGTGACATTCTGATGGATCGCGCGCACCAAGTGCGGGGCCGGCGTGTCGTCGATTTTGAAACTGAATTGACCTTTGGCATCGGTTTTGGTGCGGCCGGCTTCTTCCATCCCCTGGCCGAGTTTAAGCAGGATGATCTCGTCGCCGGCGGCGGGTTTTCCCGTGGTAGCGTTCTTCACGGTGCCGGTAAGAGTTTGAGCAGCAGTGAAGGATGTGAGAAGAGTGATAGCTGCCAACAAAGCAGCGCGAAGAGAGAACTCCCGGCTAGGGTGCACGCAGGTGCCGGCGAATAAGGGGTCCTTCGACTGCGGTTGCTCTTCGCGCTTGCCGCGCGAAGAACAATCCTCGCTTAGGATGACAGGTTTGGAGTTCAAGCTTTGCTTCCTTTTTGCGGCGGAGGATTATTTTCCAGGCGCGCGATTTCGGCGAGGATGGTGGCTGCCTCGTCCTGCAAGGACGCTTTCAGCGAAGTGTAGTCTACGTCAGGCACCTTGCCAGCCTTGTATTCGAAGTTGAGGTCACGGAGATTTTCGTAGACCGCATCCCGGCGTTCGCGCAAATATCCAGCGCGGGTTTTTTCCGGTCCAAGATAGACTCTTCCAGGCAGGTAGAAAACGTAAAAAAGAGAAGCGAGAAACATCAGGCAGCAGACCGGCCAGATCCAGCTTGAAAAGTTCATAGATCAGTCTCCTTGCGGGCCTGGTCGCGGAATTGTTCGAGTTCGGCACCGCGAATGGGCCGCAGGCCATCGGCAATGGCAGGTGGGGGACGATTTTTCCAGGCGCGAACAACCATCACGATCAAGCCAAAACCAAAAATCAGCGCCACGAACGGAATGATGTAGGCGGCGCGGTCGAAGCCTTTCGTGGTTGGAGCCGCCAGAACGGTGGGTCCGTATTTTTGCACGAAACCTTGCTCCACCAGGCTATCGCTATCTCCACGTGTAAGAGATGCCATCAGCTCGTTGCGCATTCCGTCGGAGGCAGGGCAGCCGACGTGATTGCATTCCAGAAGAATCTGATTGCAGCCGCAGATGCACATCATCTGGTGGCCGATTTCGTCAAAGCGCGTAGCGGGATCGCCGGCGCCGAGCAAAGCGAAAAGAGCAACGATCAGCAGGATGGCGTGTATTGCTCGGCCACTTTGCCTGCCGAGCTTCGTCAACAAGGCTGGACGGCTGGTCATCAGTCTCCTGTAACCGCAGGGCCAGCGTGAACCGGTTCGAGGCGCGCGGGAGCAGGAACACGAACTGGCGCTGGCGCATTCGGAACCAGAGCCAGAACGGTTCCAATCAGCATGATCCAGACGCCCATCCAGATCCACATGACCAGCGCGTTCAAATGCGCTTTGAGAATGGGATGACCGTTATCCTGATTCAATCCCTCGAATACGAGATAGAGATCTTCATTCAGGGTGGAGCGAATGTCGGGCATGGTTGAGGTCTGCTGGCTGGCTTTGTAAAAACGGCGCACCGGTGTCATGGTGTCGATCTGCTTGCCGCCTTTGTAAACATCGAGCACCGCCCACTCGCTGGCATAGTTCGGGGCATCATCGTCCGTATACGAGCGGCAGATCAGGGTGTAGGGACCGATGATCATCTTGTCGCCGTAGCCCATCTCTTGCTCTTTATCGAGATTGAACGCGGCTCCGGCGAAGCCGATAATAACGACGACCACGCCGAAGTGGACGATGTATCCGCCGTAGCGGCGCGTGTTGCGGTGGGTGAGTTGCACCATCGAGGCGAACATACCTTGCCTGGTGTGCTTGGAGATGACCCGGCCGCCGCGGTAGAACTCGCTAGCGACGGTGAGCGCCACCAGCACCGCCAACGCAATTGCCATCAGGGAATAGAAATAAGAGATATCCTGCCAGGGCTTGAGGCCGAACGGCGATCCCCAACTCTGCGGCGTGATCATCAGGAAGACCGCGACCACGATGGCGCCGATGGCCGGCCACATAAAATTGCGCTTCAAGCTCTCGATCGAAGTCTTGCGCCAAGCCAGCAGCGGACCCACTGCCGTGAGGATCAGAAGCAGCAAAGCGACGGGGATGGCGACGCGATTGTAAAACGGTGCGCCCACGGTGACTTTATTGCCTTGTACGAATTCGGAAATCTTGGGGAACCAGGTGCCCCATAACACGGTGAAGCAGAGCAACACGAAAAGCAGATTGTTAAACAGAAAACTCGACTCGCGTGAGACCAGCGATTCAAGCTTATGCTCGCTGCGCAGATGCGACTTGTTTTTGAAAAAGAAAAAGAGGAAGACGATCAGAGTGATTCCGAGGAACCATGCGAACCAGTCTCCGATTGATGATTGCGCGAAGGCGTGCACCGAGCTGATGATGCCGCTGCGTGTTAGAAACGTTCCGAGGATCGCCAACCAAAATGTAGCGAAGACCAGCCACATGTTCCACATCTTCAACATGCCACGCTTTTCCTGCATCATGACCGAGTGCAGAAAAGCGGTGCCGGTAAGCCAGGGCATGAGCGAAGCATTTTCGACGGGATCCCATCCCCAATATCCGCCCCAGCCCAGTACGGAGTAGGCCCAGTGCGCGCCGAGAAAAACTCCGCAAGTCAGAAAAGCCCAGGTGACCATGGTCCAGCGGCGGGTGATGTTGATCCACTTCTCGCCCGGATACTTCATGATGAGCGCGCCTAGCGCGAAGGCGAACGGCACCGTGAACCCGACATATCCCAGATACAGCATGGGCGGATGAATCACCATCTCGGGATACTGCAGTAGCGGGTTTAAACCGTTGCCGTCGGCGGGGATTGTGCCTTGCACGATGGCGAAAGGATGCGCGGCGAAATTGAGCAGCAGGAGAAAGAAAATCTGCACGCCCGACAGAACCACCGATGCGTAGGCAAATAGCCGGGGATCGGTTTTGTAGCGCAGGCGCAACACGAACCCATAGGCGGCAAGCAGCAGCGACCAGAACAGCAGCGAACCTTCCTGACCGGACCACAGTACTGCGAACTTATAAGGTCCCGGCAAATCCCGATTGCTGTGGTGAAGAATGTACGCGATGGAGAAATCGTCGCGGAAGGCACAGATAACCAGGACCACCGAGGCGAGCAGGACGGCGGCGAAGGTCGCAATGCCGGCGCGGCGAGCAGTTTCGCCGATGCGTTCTGAACCCTGGCGAAGCATCGCAACCAGCGGACTTTCGTAGCCGCCACCAGCATGGCCGGCGGTTGCACTCGCCAGTTGCGAGGCAGCCCGGCTCTGGTAGGCGAGCGCGATGATTCCCGCGAGTAACGAGTAAACGCTCAGCGCCAAAGCGAGGAGTAGAGCGAAACTACCGATTTCCGCCATGTGGGGGAACCCCTGGTCTATTTTTCCAGAAACGCCCTTGCGTGGCAACCGCGAACGCCCGGCGGGGCGATGCCTGCAGGACGAATTTAAAATCCATGATGCGGTCAGACATTCCGAGCGTGAAGAAGAAGAACTAACTAATTGCGCAATCTATCCCGAGGCGGCCGCAAGGTGCGACCGCCGGGCATTTCATAGAACCGATGCCGCTAAGCGCTCTGTTGGTGATAGCGCTGCATTACTTCACGCTCCGCAGCAAGCCAATCGTCGGCCTCGCTGCCCGAGCCATGTCCGCGCTGCTGGAAAAGTTCATAGGCGCGGCGCCGGATTTCGTCTTCAAGATTGATAGGAACCACATTATTGCGTGGCTCAGTCTTCAGAACATCGAATTTCCTGGGTTCCGCGCTAATTCTGGTTTCGGACTTGACGGGCTCGGCTTGTGCCGCAACCGCATTCGGATCGGGCACGCCAGCCGAGTTGTTGAGATGGGTTTGTTCTTTACTTGCACGATTTGATTTGCCGCCTAAGGGGGATTTTGCTCTCGCCATATTGGGATACTCCTTACAAATACCTAAATCTAGGAATGAATTGAACTGCTCAACGATCCACATACACTCTTACCCGCAACCTCTAAGAGGACGCTGGAACTAAGTTGGAGAATTTACGCTGAGTATAAGCTTGTCGAGGCTGTGGAAACAGGGTTTTTCGCCAAGAAATTGGCGAACCAGCTTTGCGATAATCGTAGCTCTCCGCATGGCGCTATCGTCTAGGGATTAGGACGGAAGATTCTAAATCGTAATTTGTGCCGTCATTCTGCCGTAAGTTGCATTGTAAAAAAAATAGACCAGGGTAAAACCTAGGCCAGATTTGCTGAGTTTAGTGTGACAGCTCCAGCTTATCCACAGTTCCTTCGGCGTGCCTCGTTGCGCAATTGCTTTTGAAGTTCCCTCGAAGCAGTAGACGTTGGTCCGATCAGGCGTTTCACGCTGTGGCCGCTGGTCGTTGAGCGAAATGGCGATGTCACGACAATCGACGCCCTCATCGCGTTGATATCCACAGACGCAGCAACCAGATGGCCGATGGCTACCAGAGCAACGAAGAGTAGCGGCCCGCAGAAGGGACGAATAGGTTAGGAGACCGGGAGCTCAATGCACGGCCCGATTGCCGTCATCGCAGATGTCATCGGCAAGCACGGCTAGCGCGGTAGAAGGAATAGGGTGAATTTCGACGGCGCATAGTTGAACTCCTGGCCATTCCAGGGTTCCAGGCGCGACTTGTGAGGCAGGACCCAGACGCGGTAAAACTCCAAGTGCAGCAGCCTGATAACCTCACTCACCGAGGAACCGTACCGGCCCACCCACTCCACGTGCACTTCAATTGCGATCTTGGGCCGCCGTTCGAGGATTTGGCTGGCGCCCTTGAGCGTGAAAGCTTCAAAGCCTTCCACATCGATTTTCAACATCTGCGGAAAGCCGTACTCGCGAGCGAGCTGGTCGAGGGTGAGCAGTTCGACCTTGAGCGCGGCTGAGCCCGCCTCTCGTGCCACGCCGCCCTGGCCGCTATCGGCAAACAGGGCGATGCTGCCCAGCGCCTCGCCCGCGGCAGCCTGGCGAATGGCGACATTGGCAAGCGCGTTGAGTTTAATGTTTTCTTTCAGGATGGCGACATTGTGCGGGTTCGGTTCGATGGCCAGTACGTGACGGCAATGCCGGGCCATCAAAACCGCCCACAGGCCATGATGAGCGCCCACGTCGAAAACCAGATCGCTAGTAGAAAGCATGCGATCGCGGATGAAGGGCAATTCGGGCGAGGTCCAAGCTCTTGGTTCGCGATACCACAGCTCTCCGGTTTCATCGCCAATGCGGAAAGGAAACGATTCACCGCCCACCGTCTTGGTGATGACATAAGGACGGAAGCTGGCGCGCCGCTCCCAGAGCAGGGCTCGGCGCGCCAGCCGCGCGATCGGGTCTGGAACCAAGCTCTTCACCGCGGATCGGAACACAGCCATTGCCGTCTATCCTAACTTCTAGGAGTCCGTCCGAGAATTGCTTTTTGAAAGCTGCTTCAGCGGGCGAGAACCGAATTGTGAATACAGCCCGTCAGAGTTCACCCCATGCAGCTCGGAGCAGTGCTTGGAGAAGGGCTTCCCGAGCCCAGCCCTCACCTTTATGAGTGGCCTTTCTTGGTTGTCTCTAGCTCGATCCATAGCAGAGCCGATGTAACTTCAGAATGTTGTGCGTCAGACA
>Ga0116129_1001326_pt1 | contig 13806 bp, 7 predicted proteins | sample June2015DPH_17_2_FD_89732 | JGI IMG/M metagenome (GOLD analysis project Ga0116129, IMG submission 89732) | Peatland microbial communities from SPRUCE experiment site at the Marcell Experimental Forest, Minnesota, USA - June2015DPH_17_10 | ecosystem: Environmental > Terrestrial > Soil > Wetlands >...
GGTTTGGCCCGTTTTTCAGGAATACCGCGCGCAGTTGAATGAGGGCGGGAAGAAAGAATACGTTGATCTGATTCGGGACGCGCGGCAGTTCATCGAGAACAAAGCCTTAAAGCTTCCGTACCGTGCCGTGATCGTGGATGAAGCGCAGGATCTGAGCGCAGAAGCCTTCCGGCTGCTGCGCGCCATTGTCCCGGCTGGGGAGAACGATCTTTTCATTGTCGGCGACGCGCACCAGAGGATTTATCGCCATCGCGTGTCGCTGAGCAAGTGCGGTATCGACATCCGTGGCCGCGGCAAGAAGCTCAAGATCAACTACCGCACTACCGACGAGATTCGCCGGTTTGCGGTTCGCCTTCTTGAGGGCCGTCCAATAGACGATCTTGATGGAGGCCAAGACGATCAGAAAGGGTACATGTCCCTGACCCATGGCGCTGCACCCGCGGCGATGACCTTCGCCTCCGCTGCCGAAGAATCGGCATACCTTAAACAGCACATCCAGGCGTTGGTCGCCGAAGGTTCACCGCTAGAATCCATTTGCATCGTGGCCCGGACGAAGAAACTGGTCGAGAACTACGCAGCGCAACTGCGCGCGGCGGGGATCGAAACCTACGAAGTGAAGCGCGACACGGCGGAACAGCGCGACCGTGTCGGCATTCGAATCGCCACCATGCATCGCGTGAAGGGACTGGAGTTCGAACACATCATCGTGGCGGGCGCGAACCGCGGAATCGTTCCGCTGGACATTGCCCTCTCGGCCGGCGATGATGCGATCACGCAACGGAATCTGGAGACCGGCGAGCGGGCACTACTGTATGTCGCTTTGACTCGCGCCAAGCGCTCGGCGCTCATCACCGCTTACGGCGAGGCGAGTCCGTACCTAAGTGCAACGGCACCGTGATTTCGGATTTATCGAGGTTCTTTTTGCTCCGTTTCAGATCTGACTAACATGGAGACCCATGCTGCCCCGGCATCTCTGAGCGCATCAGTGAAGGCTCGGGATTGGCAATTTGCATGGATAGGTTATTCGTATTCGTGCGGCCATATCGCGCAAACGCCGTTCATGTGCGCAGAGCCATCATCCGCCTCTTGATTTGATCGACCGCGAGAATCTGATGTTCGGGCGCTGTTCAGCGGCGCGCTGGGACTTCGCACTCTTTGTCTCGGTTCCGCCCCCCACTCAGGACGCGAAAAAAAGGGTTAGAGGATCGCCAAATCGAGCCAGGGTGCGTTCAGCCGGGTGAAACACCCGTGTTGCACCGGTTCATGGTTCGGCCAGAATCGACGCCACGCGGTTGTCCCGCGACGTCGATCTCATCACCAGCTCGGTGGTTCAGCACTTGGCGGGCCTGCTGGAGGCAAAGTAAAGATCGCAATCGAGATCGAGCCGGAGATTCCCTCGGGCGCTCCAGAAAACGTCGATCGAACGGTGACGGAGAATTGCAGGACCTTGAAATTCGAATATCAGGGCTTCGAGGAAGCATGATCCTCTTGGGATCTGCGTAGCGGACCTCGCCCCGGTAGACCGGACCGTTGATCGGCTCGCGGGGAGCAGCCCATCTGAAGCGCAGACTACCGCCAACAACTGGTTCAGGATCCGCCATTTGCACCGCGATTAGATCCCGAGAGCCCGAGCGCCCCGCTAGAGCTAGAACCCGCGTTCTCCTGGGTCTCGGAGCCGGGAGTATACTCAATGGGCATATATTCACTTTCACTCCGGGATTGAGCGTTCCTTGTGCTCACCGGCCAAAGAGGTTTACAGAATGCCTGGCAAGTACTGGTCGCGGCCGCGGCCCGAGGCGGGTCCAGTCGAGTTTGAGAAGCACCACAAGAGGGCAAAAAGAGCGCTAGTCCAAGTCACTGCGTTTTTAGCAGAAACCGTGCGCCAGACCGCGGACGAAACCACGACCAAAGGCGATGCCAGTTTAGATTCGCGTCGAGCCAGCCGCATTTTCTTTCTCTCTGGCGAGCCAGGTTCCGGAAAGAGCACGCTGTACCTGACTTTGAAGGCAATGCTCAACACCAACGAAGCGGGCGCATATAAGATGGGATACCCGGAAACGGAATCCGAAAATCTAAATACCTTGAGGGGGTCGGTTCGATTTCTTGACGCTCTTGATCTCGAGGTCGCAGGCGATGAGGGGGAGAATCTTCTAGCCGCCGTGCTCGTAAGGCTCTTCGGTGCCCTTGAGGACCAAGGTCTAACTGCTGCTCCTTCAAAAGACTGCGAGGACGCGCTGAAGGAGCTGGAAGAACTTGCTACAGACATAGGTATTGCTTGGGACGGAAATCTCCAAGCGCGTGCAGGTGCCCTAGACCCTGATACTTATTCCGTAGAAGTCATGCGGACGCAGCGGGCGCGGCTCGGAATCAATGAGAGGTTGAGGAAGGCGCTCAACAAGCTAGCGTCCCATGAATGCTGCGGCTGCAAGAGGTCCACGCTGTTTGTCCTGCCGGTCGATGATTTCTACCTCAAACCCAATGCCTCGCTCCAGTTGTTGCGGCTGCTCAGAATGATATCCATCCCGCGTCTGTTCTTTCTCGTCATGGGCGATATCAAGACCGTCGAGGCGCTTTTCATTGAGAAATCCCTCGCCGATTGGACTGCCGTGGCTGGCCCTAGGCTCTTCCCTGATGGGTCGGATCGCATGGAGCAAGCTTTAACCCGCGCTCGCGAACTGCGCGCGCGATACCTGCGCAAGCTTCTCCCGCCCGGGCAGCGAGCAACGGTTGAGGCGATGGATTGGCATGAGGCGTTGGACTTCGAAGTTGGTCGCGAGAATACCGGCAGTGCGGCAGCAGCGGAAAGACTCGAAGACCTACTTCGGGAAGTGGTACTGGATAAGCCACAATCCGGTGCCGAAGCCGGAGCCTTCAAACTGCTCGACTTTCTTGTGCCGGCCTCCTTCAATCCAGAGGAAAGGGCTGAGCGGCAACAGAGGGCGCGAGAATACGAACACAACAAAGAATCGCCCGAAGCCCGCACGCTACGCAATGACCGGGCAGCTTACGCCGCCATTCAAGTTCTCGATGCTACACCGCGAGAAATGATGGATCTCGCGGCGAAACTTTCCGACGTGACTGTTAATCAGCAACGCCAAGGCAAGGGTAAGGTGATCACTGACGGCGACGAAAACGCTCCGCTCTTGCTTTTGTGTGTGAAGGATTTCGTAGATCTTGTGCGAGAGGAACATAGCTTCCTTAGCGAAAAAGAGCAGGAGATCCTTGATGGTGTCCTCCCGATTCGTTCTTATTCTGATTCTGCGGAAGACATCATGTTTAACATGGATTGTCTGCAGGTTAACGAGGACTGGGGGAGGCTGAACTTCATCCCGGAGGACAAGCCGGAACTCTGGGTCCAAAAGCATCGTTCCTGGAATCTGAGCGCGAGCCCTGAACGCACGATGGAGTCAAATTTTGACAAACCTCCGCGAAGTGAAGACTCACTGAAGCCCACACTCCCGACTGGACAGGTACAGAGTCGTTATTCCAACCTGCCACCGCGACCGGCAGGCTGGATCGTTCTGCTGCACGACCTCGCTTGGAAATGGAATCCGCCCAGTCTCATTGGGAATCTTGTTCATCGTTTGATAAAGAAGTTGGAGCGGCCGGCTATCATGGTTGAGCCAATGTCCTTGCCGGACGGGCTTCCAGGATGGGCGGCTCGGCGAAATGAATCGGGATGGCAGCACTTCCCCATGCCGAATTTCGACACTTTTCGAGACCTCGACCTGTTTCTACGACTGTGGAATAGCGGGCTCGAATGGTTAAAGAGGGAAGGGCACGCTGAAGACGTAAAGGAATACGCCAGACTATGGAGTCTAGCCGGTTGGGTCGTAGTCAACGAGTGTTATGGAGCCTTTGCTCGACAAGGGGCAAAGACGTTTGTCCTCGCTGAGGAGGTTGGTTTCAAAGGCAGCCATCCATCAACAGAAAGCGCCCTCGCTTGGCAAACAAGGTGTGAGAAGTTCTTCGAGGAGACCGGGGGTGCCCATCCTTCAGCGGTATCCGAGGCAAGCTCGTCGTGAGTGCTACGCGTCTAGCCACAATTCCGTTCGAGCACGTGGAAGCTGAGCTTGCCGCCTTTCCATTGTCCTCGGAGGCGAGCTTCCAGCTAGCCGAGACTTCGCTCCATCCACTGATTAGCCGGAAACAAAATGAGAAACTGTGGCGCGCAGCAGAAAGTGATATCTTACATATGTTGCCCTCAGTTCCGCCGGACGAGGCGCTGACAATTCGCGATAGAATCTGGTTCCACAGATCTAACCCTCTAGATCTTGACTATCTGGAACCTATTCCGCTGTCAAAGTACCTACTAAGATTGGCGGCGACCTATCTCGATATTGATGGAAGGCCTATCGAGACCGGCGTATCAGGATTGAATTCGCATCGAAATGTTGGGCCAGGAGCGCGTCTCCGATGGAGCTGGATGTGCCGAGCGATGCCCCCGGACCTTCTGCGTACCGCGAGAGGTGTTGCGGATGCCGACGAAGATCCATTCCCTCTCACTCCTGTCATGCAGCAAATGCTGCTGGATCGGGGATTCGCTGAGACGCACTTACACTTGAGCGCATCCCTAGATTTCTCGCTCGCGTGGGCCGCATTGATGCGTACGCTTGCGGGCAATGAGAGCCGGCCAAGCGACTTTGAAAGCCTTGGAGCCTGCTTCGAAGACGGGCATCATCTCTGCACCTGGCTCTTGTATGCTGCAACAGCTCGTCTCCTTCTTGCTCAGTGGATGTTTGCTCACCCGTCCACCAGGCCATCCTTTGGGGACATAGTCAAATCGGCTCATGGGCCAAGAGTCGGTCGTGGGTGTCTTTCTAAGGAGAGCTGTGATGAGCCGGACGGGACCAGCCATGAGCTGACAGTACGCCGTCTTGATCCTATAGAAGTCAACCGGCTCGCTACTGTCCTTTCCGAGCTCCGGAGAGGAAGGTGGTTTGACCTGCCACGGCCAGCACTTGGATCTAAGCCACAGGAGCAGCTCGCCCGCCGTTTTGCTCAAACCCGCGCGCTCTACCGCAGGCTGGTGCCCTCGGAACATTTGATTCGTGACCGTCAAAGTGAGCGACTAGCGTTACACGCGCGTTATAACCCTGAGACTAGGAAGGATGTCTATGCGGACGATCCTTTGTCGCCGATAGTCGGATGGCATCCGACGGAGCGGATTAGCCCCGAGACAATATTTGTTTCAACAACCCTTCGCTACCTCGAAGATCACCCAGAGGAAGAAGACGGCGATCTCGCTCGCCTTTTCTGGCAAATGATCCGTGTTCGGTGTCTTTTATATCGGCACGTTGTCCAACGACCTTTGACACCAGGGCTTCAATGGTTTGTCCGGTCCTTTGCCCGGATCAAGCCTCTCCGAAAGAACCTATCCGAAAGCGTTCTAGCGAGCACAGCTGAATATATCTGCGGTAAGAAAGCTGGACTGCGTTCGTTAGAAGTTCGAATCGGCACCGAAGAGGGTGTGTCGGACTGTGTCGCGAAGGTTCGGCAGATTGAAGAAGCAATGTTTCCGAGGAAAAGAGACCTTGGATTGGGCCGCGCTGTAGTTCCCCTCGACAAGGAGGAAGCGTCGATGAGAGAGGTCGGAGTGTTATTCCACTTTTCGCGCAAGCGTGGTGGAGGCTGGGAGCGCGGCAGTATGAACGCTTACGGCCTTGACCATTCTTATCCGGGGATACCGCGTAGGGGAGCGAAGCGGCTAAACCTGAAAGAGGCTGGGAATCCTGCGGGCTTCCGATTTGCGCATTTCTATCTGCAGCAGCGCCGACACGCCCAGGCACTCGTGGGGCTGTTCCGGAGTTATCCACGCTCCTTAAGGACTGTTCGAGGAGTGGACCTTTGCACGGACGAGGTCGGTGTGCCCGTATGGGTCATGGCACCTCTGGTGCTGTGGGTATTGAATGCCGGTCGACAGGCGGCCATTCAACTCGGGCGTCGTGGAGAATCAATTGCTCCCCTTCGCAGGAGTATTCATGCTGGGGAGGATTTCATTCATCTTTTGACTGGTCTCCGCGGGCTTGACGAGGCAATAACATACCTTCAACTTGAAGAAGGTGACCGTCTAGGACACGCGCTAGCGCTCGGCGTAAATCCCTCAGTTTGGTGCGGTCGAGTGGGGCGAGTTCTTCAAAGGCGTGAGGAACGTCTAATCGATCTGGTGTGGGAATGGCGATGCTACGCGGGCTATTCCGAGTACGGCGTAGGGGCAGCCAGCGAGCGATTGGCTTATGTGAGAACCGAGATTTCTCGACTCGCGCAGGCAATTTTCAATGGACCTCATTCCCCTGAAGACCTCCTGGGCTTCGTTGATCTCCTCCACGACGCGCGTGAGTTGCGGGCTCTTGGGTTCCCCGACAAGGGAAGTGCGCAACCGCACGATAGATTGCAAGCCGCGCGGTGTGACGACGAACCACAGCGGGGAGCGCGGCGGCTGTTGACGAAATACCTTCGGTCTGAGGAGGTCTGGCGACGAGGGCGGGTCCCTGAGATCATTGATCTGCACGCCCTTGGCCATGAGCAGGCGGCGCTTAGCCAACTCCAAGATGGCCTGCGGCGCAAGGTTGGGAAGTTGTGTCTGACAATCGAGGTCAACCCATCCTCTAATCTCCTTGTCGGTGATCTCGGAAACTTTGTCGGACATCCGCTATGGCGGTTGAAACCTGTAGTCCAACGAGACGATCTCTCTCCGCTGTCTGTCTGCATCGGAAGCGACGACCCCCTTACCTTTGCGACGACACTGCGACACGAGTACCAACTCCTATTCGATACCCTGATCCTGATGGGGCACTCGCACGAAGTAGCCAGCGGATGGATTGACGCGGCACGGGAAGCGGGCATGCAATCAAGATTCACTATTCCTCCAAACGTAGAGCAGATTTGCCAAGGGTTGAAAACTCCCAATCTGTTGGGCTGGGAGCGACCGGAGAGCCCTCCATGAGGCAGAATGGAACCGACACAAGATCGCGAGAGTGGGTCGAATGTGTGCGCGCGAGTCTGCGCGCCAAGGGTTACTACCATGAATCTGCCTTTTGCATGCAGACCGGTGACGGGGATCCCGTTCTCTGTGCCGCGAGACTACTGGGAGAACTCTACGCTCCACCAGGACTCGACCCAATTAGGCCAGTAATTCTTACGCAGCCCTCGCCATCTGCACCGGTTTGGCGTCCATTTGACCGTCGCGATGCAATCGGCTGGCACAACGACTTTTCTACGCGTGCGGGAAGACCTGCTCTGAGCCTGTCCTGGATTCGCCAACAAGATCCGGCCGGCGGCGGAGCATGGCGGGTCGCCTCGGCTGTCGCCGTTCTATCACAACTCCGGCAAGATCGCGAAGGGGAGCGCTTGGCCACTACTCTGTCCGCGCGAGCCGAACCTTTTGGGTACCGGGATGCGGGTAGTTGGCGTTCATTCCGCGTAGTTGTAGGATCGGAGAGGGCGCGGAGCCGTCGCGGTCTCCGCTTCTATGGGCGTGCGCTCAAGGACGGAGCATGGCTCCGCTTCGGCGGAATTCCCAAACGCACTGCCGAAATCGTGGCGCGCGTGGAAGCGGCGGCTGACGCTGTTGGAAAAGAACTGTGTACCGCCAACGGGGCACTGCTCGTGGTAGACAATTGCCTAAGCCTCCACGACCGGACTAGGCAAGAGGTCAGCGGCAAGGGACACCGAAGACAGGCGTGGCTATGTTTCGTCCAGAAGCTTCATCGCTCGTTGTGGTGAGCGCACTGACAGTCACGACCCCGCTCCGGCGCTCATGGGCGCTTGGCTAAAAGGAAGGCGCTAATTGATCGTCCTAACGGCTCGCCGCGCCAAGAGTCCAGCAGTTCGATGTCCCGGAAGCCGACTGCGGTAGCTTCTGCCGCGACGGCGTGGGCATCAGCGGCGCCGAGGCGATGCTCCTCCGCCACTAGCTCCCTTCTGCTCTTACAGCCGTAAACGTACTGTGCCCGCAACTCGCAGGGGCGCCCCAGGACTCGGCAAAATCGATAAAGGAAAAGTATGTCTTCGGGTTGCCCTTCAGGCCCAGGCTCGCGATCTTCGTTGAGTGTATCTGTGGCATTGGGCGCGTGAGCGATCTGGAGAACGAGGCGTCCGCCCGGACGCAGGGCATCAAAAAGACGGCTCAAGATCCCTCTCGCCTCACGCAAGGAACGCACGTAATTGAACGACCAGCTCAGCGAAACGATGCCGTCATAGCTCGCGCACTCGGCGAGATCCTGCATCCGTCCAAGGCGGACAAGGTCCGGACCGATGCGCCGTGACGCAAGAGCGACCATCTCCGGAGCATTGTCGAGGCCGGTCGCGTCGAAACCAGCCGCGCGTGCTCTTTCGAGGAAGACCCCGGTGCCACAACCTACATCGAGGACACGGCACGACGGCGGCCCGAGCATCCCCAGGACGAAAGCGTGATCGTCCTGATAATGGTGCGGCGGCGTGTGCCAGTCGTAGCGATCAGCTGCCCGACCGAAGAGGGCATAAGTCATGAGGTTATCCGAGAACCCCGAGCCGGGTAAGACTGCGAACGGTTCTCTCGAACACGGCTCGCAGTAGCTCGGCATCGCCGATTGGTTCCCGCAGCAGTGCGCGCGGAACGGCGCGGATTAGGGGTTCGAGACAGTGCAGAACCCGCGCCCGCATTCGCTCGGAGCGTATGCTCGGGAGGGCGAGCTTCGCTAGCGTCTTCGCAAAGTCCCCGATGGTACCCTCACGTACCCAGTCGAAAAGCGACTGTTTGCCTAGGCTGATTGCTTGGGCGTGGAGCTGGAGTCCAGTGCCGACGCAGCGCGGGCACTCGGAATGGCGGCTTGTCGCATGGATCTTCCTTACCCATTCGCTCGCATCACTCCTATCGGCCTCCTCCAGTACCGCGCGGAATAGGCCGCTCCATCGCAGCCATGAACGCACATCCTCAGGATCGGAATTGAGAGTTTTCAGAAAGCTGCCATGGCCCGGCCGGCTCCAATAGCCGTGCATCAGGATTGTGACTTCGGCTAAACTAAGTCGCGCAAAGGCCCTACCCGACGGCCAAAGGCCCTCGTCAACCATTCGATTAAGAAATGGCAGAAGTCCGTTCCTACGCACGCCACGCAAGACGTCGAGCGCCTCGGATCGGAGAAAGCCCTCGCTCGCGGGATCGGCCGTTGGGCGCGCGATCACGAGTGCGTCATCAAAGGTCGTCACCCAGCCGTTACCCGCACAACACGGGCAGCGTCCGGCCATGTGCGATCGTGACAGGCTCGCCGAGCTGGCGGATAGGGGAGCAACGGCTGGTACTTCCAAGTCGAGGTGCCGCCGCCTAACAGTGGCGAGTACACCGCGGCTTCCTTCCCACAGTTCGACGTATCCTCCCCCAATGCCCAATGCGTCTCGCACGCATCGAGTTCGTTCGATCAGGGTGCCACCGCCCGCGTCGAACCGTCTGCCGGTCGCACGAACGGAGCCTAGCCCTTTACGTCGGGCAACGGGGGAGTCACTCGCTAACCCCATGCGCTCTAGCCGCTGCTGTGCTACACGGAGAACTGAAGCCGGAAGACTCTCTCCCCAAACACGCAGTTCCTCGATCAGCGGGTTAATCCTCAGTTGTGCCTTAGGCCCACCTGCCCATATTTTGGCCATGCCCTCCGGTTGCTCGGAGACGTCGTCCGCCTCATCAAGCAGCAGACGGGCGATCTCGATATCGAGGCCGCCGATTTCGTGTGGCCGTGCAGCGGCGGCAGCGGCGTCAAATATTACAGCCAAACCCTCAAAGTCCACTGCTTCGAGATCCTCGGCGGGTCCTTCCTCTCCAAGCAGCCGTTTGAGCCACTGCCGGCCGCTCCGTGCTGCAGCCTCAGAGTCGACAGCGTGGGGTACAGGGCGTGAGGTACGGGTCTTTCCTCTCTCAACCACGGGCTGACGACCATGCTTCCCACTGAGCGCACGACCTGTCGGAGTATCGCGGTGAGCAACCTTATTGGGAGGGCCCTCAGCGACGATGTGGCCTCCTGCTGGCCCACCGCCGGGGCCGAAGTCGAGCACCCAATCGCTGGCGCGAATGAGGTCGAGGTTGTGTTCCACCAGGAGAACCGTGTTACGTCCTCCGGCCACCACCCGGTCGAGCACGTTGAGCAGTCGTGCGACATCCCGAGGATGAAGGCCGGCTGAAGGTTCGTCCAGTATTAGCAACAGCCCATCGGGCCGCTCACCCCCCAGCGTTTTTGCCACGCGGAGGCGCTGGTGCTCACCACCACTCAGACGATCCGCTCGCCGACCCAGTGTGAGATAGCTTAGATCCAGCGCAACCAACTGCTCGATCACCGGTCTCCAGTCGGTCGCAGCCGTGAAGGGATGGTCGAGCAGGTCTTTGATCGGCAGGTCGAGCAAATCTGCGACCGACAAACCTTCGACGCGCACCCCCAGTGCCTCCTCGCCGAACCGCCGGCCGCCACAGTGCGGGCAGGCGATCCACCTACCATCATCTTCAACCTCTCCGAGGCCGAGGCATGTCTGGCAGCGCCCTCGGCCAGCATTCCAGCCAAAGTCTGAAGCGGTCAGCCCCTCGCTGTCCGCTTCCGCTGACTTGCCGAAGACCCGCCGCAACTCCTCCGCTAGTCCGAGAAGCGTGGCGACAGTGCTGCGTCGCTGAGTGCCTGGTGCGCGTGGTTCGAGAGCCAACACCGAGCGAACGCCCGCAAGGCCCTCGATGCGTTCCCACACACCGTCCGGCCAGGTGAAGCCTTCACATTCGACAAGTCCCGGTAACGCCTGGGCCAAAGCGGGCACGAGGATTCCTCGGATGAAGCTCGATTTTCCCGAGCCGGACACGCCTGTGATGCAAACCAGACGTCCGAGTGGAATTCGGCACGTGACATTCGACAGCGTGTGGAGCCTCGCGCCGGCAACGGTGAGCCACGGTCCTTTTGTAGATGTCGGGATCTGCCCTCGCCCGGCCTGAATGTCCGGGTTCGGGGCCAAGACACGGTTGGGTGGTCCACTGTTCACAACACGGCCGCCTTCATGACCCGCTCCCGGACCTATCTCCAGCACATAGTCGACGAAACGAGCCAGTGAGAGGCGCTGTTCGTTAATGATCAGCGTGTGGCGGCGCTTCAGTTCCGCTAGAGCACCGGCGAGACGTTCTATATCTTCCTCGTGAAGGCCTCTAGCGGGCTCGTCGAGCAACAGCGCCAGCCCTTCACCGCGAGCATGCAGGAGCGCCGCCAGACGCGAGCGACGGCTTTCACCGTCGCTCATCGTAGCCATGCCTCGCTCGCCTGAGAGGTGTCCCAGACCGGCGGAGACGAATGCAGTGGCCGCCTCACGCATGCCGACTGCAAGCGAGCGCGCGACCTCAGGTAGCCCACGCTCCAGTTTTCCTCCAGGCGCGGCTACTTGCTCCAACTCGTCGAACGACAACTCCAGCAGCGCCGGCAAACTCCACTGGCCTAGCCGAAGTGCGCGCGCCGCCCTGGACCATCGTGTTCCGTCACACTCCGGACACGGGCCGTCAATCGTTAGCGCCCCAAGGAAACGAGCCGCCGCGCCGCTTCCCTCGACGCGTCGAAGGATGGCCGGCACAAAACCTGGGAACGGACGCGGTAAACTCAACTTGCGCCGGGTTCGTCGGTCGATGTCGGACACGCCTTCATTTCCGGAACCAAAGAGGATGAGCCGGCGTGCGTCCTCACCCAGGCGCTTCCATGTGACATCGGGGTCGAAACCATGCAGGCCGCGCAGGCCTTCGATTGTCTCGTGCTGAATGTTGATGTAACGGTAGTTCTTCTCGGTCCACAACGATAAGGCGCCGTCGTGCAGACTGCGCTCAGGGTGAGCGACGAGCGTGGCAACAACAACCGTACGCATCCGTCCTAAACCCTGGCAGGCGCGGCAGGCACCGCTACGGGGATTCGACGGCGAGTTGAAGGATAGCAGCGCATCACTGGGGGGAGCGAAGGGGCGACGCACTTCGGGATGAACCCAGTGCTGCGTGCTATCAAGCAGCACTCCCCGCTCGTCTTGCAGCTCTTCTGGCAACCCTGCCGCCAGATCGAACTCGACGATTACGTCACCCCCGATATCGAAGGCTCTCTCTAAGAGGGACGCTAGCTCGTCCCGCCCACCGGGCATACGCGTGCGTCCGACCTCGGCTTCGATCATGTGCCGTACGTTTTCCGCAAGGGGGCGAAAATGCTCCAGGCTGACCTCGCGACCGCGCTCCCGACGGGCGGGTGAGTCTGTCTCGCTCCGAACCGTTGCTTGCTTCAATTCGTGCCGTCGCAGGAGATCAGCAGGCCGCACGCCGTTGGTCCGCTCCCAGCGCGCCACGACGGTCCAGATAGAAAGCGAACCGCTATAGTGCCGCTCTATCCAGGAACCGTAAGTCGATGGCGACGGCGGGGGCACCACACTCTTAACCTCTTCGGCCCAGGGAGTTGCGTACCGCCGGAAGTAGGGGCGCAGCTGTGCCAAGAGCGCGGCGGATGTGGCGACGGTTGTACGTCGCGAAGCTCTGAATGCACCTTGGCTGAAGTGTACGCAGGCCGGGAGGGGGCCCACAAACGCAGGCACGTCGTCGTCGCTCAGGTGGGGCTGGTGTATGCCGAGGAAGCGGCGCATGCGCGCATTGGCTTCCGTGGCCAAGGTGTCAGCCAGAAGCGAACTCTTTCCCGAACCAGAAACTCCGACCACCATCGTCGCTTGACGCAAGGGGAAAACGACATCTACGGCCTTGAGGTTGTTGGTCCGGGCACCGATGATCTCTATTCCGTTGCTCATGAGCTTTTCAGCTCTTGGTTTGCGTGAAGGATGAAGATGCTCCGCGATACGTACTCAGTCGGGTAGCGCTTGAACACAACCGAGCATTCACCACGATAGTGCAGGGTCCTATGGTTAGACAGCAGTAATACGTCTCCTCGATCCAACGCAAACGGTTCGGAGACTGCGAACGCCGCGCGCGCAACGCTCGCGATCTGCCCTTCAAGGGCCAGAACCGACTGTCCTGAGCGCCGTGCAGCAGCGCGCAATGTCTCGGGGTGGTAGCGAAGAATACCGTGCTCGACCGCATTACCCGACCAACTCGACACCGAGCGGTCGTTTAACATCGTGATCGTGTCCTGGGTTAAGAAGCGGAGCGTATTTACATCGTTGTCTTGCTCCAAGAAAGCCAGAAGATCCCCCAGGCGAGCGACACGACTGAGGCCATAGCGCGGTGTCCCGGGGTCGGGCTCACGGCATTGCATTGCAGTGATAGCTGGCGGCTGCGGCTCCGTATTAAGATCAGTATGGAATTCTCCCTCACGCGTCGTGTGCGACAAGTCGGTAGTCCAAGGCGACATCGCGAAATGCTTGATGATCTGTCCTTTCCGGTAGGAACGGAACATCGATCCTATCGCCAACGACGCAATGAGTAGCGTTGCGCCGTGAGCAACTACAGGCAGACCCTTGAGAACCACGTGGTCGTTGGCCCCAAACGCTTGGCGCACTTCAGCCGAAAAGGTCCGCCACTCATGTGATGCCAGCAGCGGCAGTACGTCGAGGCCATCGGCACGCGCCGAATGCTCCAGCGACTCCAGTGATCCGGCCGGCGAGCATGTCGACACGAAACCAGCCGCGACCTCCGGCGGTGCAACCAGTCGGGGAGGATAAAAGGGGCTCACGGTCGCCTCACGAAGCGAAAGAGCAACTTGTGACGATAGTGGTGATTAAGCAGCTCAACAGCCGAAGGGTACATGAAAACCGCGTGATCCGGGTCATACATGATCCAGCCGTCACGCCGGAGAGGACGCAAGGCGCCGCGCATGCCTGCGTCGATCCCTGCGCGCA